>Ga0070682_100001832_pt1 | contig 11847 bp, 11 predicted proteins | sample KBSC63LmetaG_FD_64668 | JGI IMG/M metagenome (GOLD analysis project Ga0070682, IMG submission 64668) | Corn rhizosphere microbial communities from Kellogg Biological Station, Michigan, USA - KBS C6-3L metaG | ecosystem: Host-associated > Plants > Roots > Rhizosphere | place: USA: Michigan... | reverse complement strand
TATAACTGTAAAACTGAGAAAATAAATCCAAAATCGATAAAATATATGCTAGGGACTTGCTGACATGGAGTTCTAGATAAAAGAAGATGAAACTCGAATTATGACCAAGTCTCAATTAAATAAACATCTTATTGATTTCTAAAAATGCATAATTTCTTAGATTACTTGATTTTTTTTATTTATAGTTCTCTACTATCCTTTCAAACAGAAAAGTAGCAAGGGTATTAAAGAAAATTTAACTTGACACTATCTATTTAAATAAATAAATTGTAAAAACACTTAATTATAGTTTTATTTAATTTTTTAATATGCGTAAATCTATAGAAAATCTTTCCGGGCGAAAATTTACTGGTGGCAGGCTCATTCCTCATCGAATTCGCAGAAAATTTGAAATTGATAGATATCCAAATGAGGCAGTTGCAGGACCCACACAAAATATAGCAAGAAGAGTAAGAGGAAACAATGTAAAAATTGCATTCAAGACATCAGAATACGCAAATATAAATGACCAAGATAATAAAAAAACTGTAAAATCAAAAATCTTGAGAGTGTCTAAAAATCCTGCTAATAAAGACTATGAAAGAAGAGGTGTTATTACTAAAGGAGCTATTTTGGAAACAGAATTAGGATTAGCTAAAGTATTATCCCGCCCAGGGCAAGATGGAGTTATTAATGCTGTTTTGATAAAACAATAACAATTATAATAATAATTTTACAAGTATATCGCAAAAGAATAAGAATTTATAAAATAATCATGAAGTTATATTATTGGTAAACATAGGTATTACCGTTTTTCCCGGGAGCAATTGCGACCGTGATGTATATACAGTTTTTAACAAAAATCTAAAAATAAAGACAAATTTTGTACAAGCTAAAGATAAAATAGATAAATTTGATGCGATTATTATTCCAGGTGGTTTTACCTATGGTGACAGGTTAAGAGCTGGAGCAATTGCGTCTAAAAGTCCTTTAATGGATAAAATAAAAGATAAATCTGATAGTGGAGTTCCAATTTTAGGTATATGTAATGGATTTCAAATTTTAGTTGAATCAGGATTGCTGCCTGGAGCACTTGTACCAAATAAGTCTTTAAAATTTATTTGTAAATGGATAAATACTGTCGTTACTAATAACAAAACTCCTTTTACTAACTTGTTTAAAGAGCAACAAATAATTTCAATTCCAGTAGCTCACGGAGAAGGAAGGTATGTGGCTGATAAACAGTCTTATGAAAAGATAAAAAATAATGGCCAAATAGTTATGAAGTACAATGACGAAAACCCAAATGGCTCGGTAGACAATATAGCAGCAATATGTAACCCTAAAGGGAACATAATGGGAATGATGCCCCATCCTGAACGAGCGAGTAATAATGATATTACCCCAAAAGGTTTTTCAACTGATGCAATTAAGATTTTTAAATCCTTAATTAAGTATATTAGCAAATAACATAAATTATGTATTAAAATGGACATTTTGAACTTAAAAGAATATAATTTTCTTAAAAAAAAATTAAATCGTTCGCCAAATGAATTAGAGCAGAATATTATTAATGCTGAATGGTCAGAGCATTGCTCATATAAATCATCAAAAATACATTTAAGGACATTACCAACAGAAGGTAAAAGCCTGATTAAAGGGGCAGGGTTTGATGCTGGAGTAATCGATGTAGGAAATGGTTATGTAATTACCGTTCACATAGAAAGTCACAATCATCCTTCTGCTGTCGATCCTCATGGAGGTGCAGCAACAGGGGTGGGTGGCGTTCTACGAGATATACTTTCAAATGGGACACGACCAATTGCAGTTTTAAATGCATTGAGATTCGGAGAAATATATGATAGAAAAAAATCAACCAATTTAAAAAATCAATGGTTATTGAAAAACGTGATAAAAGGTATTGCTGATTACGGAAATTGCATGGGTATTCCTACTGTAGGTGGTGAAATAGAATTTGATAATTCTTTTGATAATTATTGTCTAGTAGACGTTGCATCTATAGGGTTTGGAAAAAAAAACAGCCTTATTAAAAACAAAGTTAGAAAAAATGATTTAATAATATTGGCAGGTAATTCAACAGGAAAAGATGGTATCCATGGCGCGTCTTTTGCCTCTTCAAATTTAGATGAAGAAAATCGCTCAGCAATTCAAATTCCTAATCCTTTTTTAGAAAAATTATTACTAGAAGCTACTATTGAAGCAGTTGATAAAAAATGCATAAAAGCTATGAAAGATTTAGGTGGAGGAGGTTTGGCTTGTTGTTTATCTGAAACTGCTAATAATCTAAATAGAGGTTTTGAGGTGGAATTATCAAATGTCCATCTAAAACAAAAAGATATAAACGATATAGAAATTATGATATCAGAATCTCAAGAAAGGATGCTGTATATTACCAGTAAAAAGAAATTAAGAATGCTATTTAGTGTATTTGACAAATATAATATCAAATATTCTCTAATTGGAAAAGTAAACAACAGTAAGAAATTATTGGTTAAAAGAAATGGGTCTTTAGTTGCAGAAATGCCAGCAAAGGTGATTGCTAATGCACCTTTATTAGATCGACCATCCAAAAAACCATATTATCTTGAAAATATAAATAAAAATTTCAATGAACCTCCAATACCAATGGACTTGCAAAGTGTGATTATTTCTATGATTTCAAATCCTAATATTTGTAATAAAAAATGGATTTATGAACAATTTGATTATGAGGTTGGCTTAAGAACCGTTTTAAAGCCCGGTTTTGCAGACAGCTCTGTATTGAAATTAGATAATGAAAAGTTTATTTCTTGTACTCTTGATGGAAACTCTAAACATTGCTATCTTGATCCATATAATGGAACTTTAGGTATATTGTCAGAATCTGTACGGAACACTATTTGTGTTGGTGCAACTCCAATTGGAATTGTAGATCATTTGCAATTTGGAAATCCTGAAAATGAACAAATATTTTGGACCTTTTTAGAAAGCATAAGAGCGATCAGAGATTTTTGTAAAATCTTAAAAATTCCAGTTGTAGGTGGAAAAGTAAGTCTTTATAATGAAACAAAAAATGTTCCAATTAAACCATCGCCAGTAATTGGAGCCTTAGGTATAATAAATAATAAAAAATCCATTAAATCTGTCAATACTCAAGAAAATGATAGCATTTTCATAATAGGTCTAACAGATGAAGAAATGGGAGGTTCTGAATATTATGATTACTATTGTAAAACCATTGGAGGAAAAGTTCCGATAGTGAATCTAAAAGATCAATTGAAAATAATAAAGGCTATTAAATCTATACTAAATAAAAATTTGACTTCTGCAATCCATGACTGTTCTAAAGGTGGAATCATGATTGCTTTATTGGAATTATCAATTCAATGCAATTTAGGATTTACAATAGATGTAAAAAAGATTCCAACTACCTGTAAAAGAATAGATTATATTTTATTTTCAGAATCGCATAATAGATTTATATTATCAACAAAATTTCCTTCAAAGATAAAAGACATCCTAAAATATCATAATATTCCTTTTGCAAATATTGGTAAAATAAAACAAAATAAGGATTGTAATATTAAATTTTTAGAAAAAACTATTGCAACTGTTAATTTATCTGAAATAACTGATAAGTATAATAATTCATTATCTGAATACATGCAAAAAAATAATAATTAGATTTGATTTATTTTATTGTAATATTTGCCTATTTTAAAATTGATTTGAATCTAATTAAAAACTTGAAATAGGGTTAAGATATTAATACATATATATTCTAATGGTCCATGAAAATTGTGGAGTAGTAGGTATTTTCTCCCAAAGTGGCTATAATGTTATTCCATATTTGATAGATTGCCTAAGATCGCTTCAACATAGAGGACAAGAATCATGGGGTTTAGCAGTTCCAAATAGAGATCCTTTAAAAAAAATTGGGCTTGTTTCAAAATCAGCTAGTGAATTTATCAATATAATTGAAAAGTATTCTTCAAACATTGCTATTGGTCATGTTCGATATTCTACTTCAGGTTTTAGTTCATTAGAGAATGCACAGCCTTTGAAAGTTAGTGATTTGTGTGTTGCCCATAATGGAACAATATCTAATGCAGAGCAGATTTCAAATATGGTAGGCGGATGTACTTTTACACCACAAAATATGACAGATACTCTAGTTGCAACAAAAAGACTAGTTTCACTTTTAAAGGAAAGCAAAGACATGGTCAAAGCAATGAATATTCTTAAAAATGAAATGCTTGGTTCTTATTGTTTTACTTTTTTAACTGACAAAAATACTATATTTGCAGCGAGGGATCCAAGAGGTTTTCGCCCCCTTGTATTTGGATATCACAAAGAAACTCAGTCTTTTATTGTAGCTTCCGAATCATGTGCTTTATCTTCAATAGGAGCTATTTTAAAAAGAGATGTAGATCCAGGAGAACTCTTAAAAATAGATAAAAACGGAATAACTTCTGAAAGATTTTCTGATAAGATCACACATGCACATTGCTCTTTTGAATTTACCTATTTTGCACATCCTAGTTCTATTATGGAAGGAATAAACATTTACCTAGCAAGAAAAAGAATTGGTGAACATTTGGCAATAAAATATCCTATAGAAGATGCAGATGTTGTAATTCCTGTTCCAGATTCTTCACGACCTGCTGCTCTTGGTTATTCATTAAAATTAGGGTTGCCATTTGAGGAGGCATTATTAAAAGATCGATATAGTAAAAAGGGTTCTATGAGAAGTTTTATAGAGCCTTTTGCACAGGATAGAAGAGAAATTAACCAAAGTATATTACCAATAAAAGAAATAGTAAATGATAAACATGTAATAATAATTGATGATAGTATAGTACGAGGTACTAGTTCTGAGGCAATAATAAAATCAATAAAAAATGCTGGAGCAAGAAAAATTACCATGGTTATAACATATCCTCCTATTCGTTTTCCTTGTTATGCAGGTATCGATTTTCCTTCAAGAGATGAGCTTTTAGCTTTTCAATATGCAAAAAATGAAACCTCTTATGCAAAAATAGGTGATAATATTGCTAAAATTATTGGTGCAGATAAAATTATTTATAATGATGCTAAAAATTTGGCTAAAGGAATAGGCATAAGAGAAGAAGAGTTATGTTTTTCATGTTCTACGGGAGATTATTCAAGCCTTGGAATAAAGCCCAATTTTAAAACAAAGTTTCAAATTAAAGAATAAACTATATTGTCAATTAGAATATAAATTACTTTAATTAATATATCCTTGTGACCTTAGAAAACTTAAGAGAAAAAGCGTTTTTTCAGAATTCTATTGATGTTTGGATAATGCTCTGTGAAGAGAAAAATTGGGATTATTCAATTATTAATAGTTATTTAAAATTCATTGATTATTTATTTTCTAATAACGTAAAAATTCAAAGATTTCCTTTATGTATTAAAGAATCTGGAGGTATGTATGAAAGAGGAAAAGATAAAACTGCTTTTTTAGAAAATCTTTCAAAGATTCAATCTGATAATGCATCTGCCTTTACAATAAAGTTAACAGAAAAAACTATCTCTATAATTAGAAATTTTAATATAAATTAATAAAATATAAATATAATTTTTTATAAAAAAATTACCTTAATTTTGAAGACCAATAAGTACTGCTATGATTTCTCCACTTTAAATAATCTTCAATAATCACTTTATGTTCAGATGAAAATTCATATTTAGAAATATTTTTTAAATCTATCCAAAGTGATTCTTCCTCATTCTCTCTTTTTTCTTCTTTTCTTTTTTCTAAATTTTTCTTTTCTTTTTTTTCTTCCGTAAGCTGGTCAATAATTAAACAAATAAAAACAATACTTATTATAATTCCATTATTATTGCCTTTAAAATCTGAATATACGCCTAATATATCTAATGGCTCAATAATTAATGATAGTTTTTCATTAACTTCTCTTTTAATTGTGTCTTCTATTCTTTCCTTAAAATTAACAAATCCTCCAGGTAAAGAAAGATAATTCTTAAAATGCCCTACTTTTTTTTTAATTGTTAGAATTTGATTTTTTTCATTATGAAGTATGGCAATGATATTTATGGATTTATTTTTATCCAATTTTTATATTTAAAAAGTAATTTTCAATTTGGATTGTAGAAATAGTATAATTAAAAAATTAGAATCAATATTCAACGTGTTCACTTTGGTAAAAAAGCGTTTAATTCTTTGTTTGAAACCTTTTCAACCCATAAAAACTTGCGTTGCAATGTTACTGTATACATCTTCTTCCAGTCTATATTCATATAATTCATCCATGATTTGAATACTCTTGGATCAATATAATTTCTTAAAGATGTTCCTAAACTATAATCTTTGGTTTCTTTAGATAATTTTAATTGTGTTTCTAATTTTTCCAGCCTTTCTTCCAACTTTATTTTTTGCTTATTAGTTTTCCAGTTCCTAGATGCAATATCTTTCTTTAATGCTTTTATTACATTAGTTTTATTAGCAATAGATTGTTCAAATCTTTCTAATGCAAGTTTGCTTGCAGGGTTTTTTGGATCAATTCCTTTCTTATGGTTACAAGTAATAGCTGCTTGCAAATTAGCATACTTTGCAATATAAATTTTCTTTGATTCGGTGGAATTGAGATCAATTTTTAAAGGAGGATTTTTTAATGTATTTTTTACTATCTTTGTGGCGATATATGTTCTAAAAACTTTTGCTGTTAGCCCTGGAACATTTTTAGAATCAATATTACGTAAAAAAATATTAACTTTCATAGAATTAATGTTATCGAAAATAGGATCCGAATTTGATTTATCTTTCATAAAAAGTATCAAATTATTATTTAATATCTCTACCTCTTTTGAGTTTATCTCAATTGTTTTTTGCCATGGTACACTATCTTTTCCTAAAAAGTTAAATTCAATACTGTTTCTTCCATTTTTATCTCTTATAAATTTTATATGTTCAACTCTCAAAGTTGATGCCCCAACGGTATCTGCTTCATCTGGATCTTTTTCGTCACCTACTCTCATGGCTAATTTAAATATCAAATAACATACTGTTGCTATTTTTTTTTGATTTATATCATTCGAAGTCATTCTTTTTATGATTTCACTTTGAATTTTGTTTATGTATTTTTCCAAATTCTTTGCCTTGTCATATTTTGCCTTGTCATAATTTTGTCTTATAATTGAAGAATCGTGAAGCCAAACATATTTTCTTTTTCCAGTAAGATTTTCAATCCATGAAGCTAGCCATGTTGAGCTATGATCATGAACAATATTTTGCCATGCACCCTCTGGAACAGGTGCATCCTCTCCTAAATTTAATATAACATCTTTTGAAGTAATTCTAGGTTTCCATCTTCCCCTCAGTGGATGTTGTCCTCTACCCATAAACAAGCCAGGAGGTTCAACAAGCCAATTTGCAACATCAACTTCTACACCATCAACAATAGCTTTTCCATAAATATTTTTCAACTTTTCCTTCTCCTTTTTTTTCTCTAATAGAATCTTTTTTCTTTCATCCTTTGTTAAACTTTTTATTCTTTCCTTCTCCTTTTCTTTTTCATTCTTCTCTTTATCTACATATCTAAAAAAATCACTAAAATCAACTTCTTCTATTGAATCTATGGAAGAGGAAATATTTTGAGGTAGTAGTTTTTTTAAATCATGTAAAAAGTTTTTTTGGAAAACAGGATCTTGAATATAATGAGTATCTTTTTTCTTTGCCCAGGAATAAATTAACTCTTCTTGTTCTTTATTTAATATAAACAACTCTCCTTTTATTTTGAAATTTAACGATTTTAATTCATACTCTGGAGGAAAGCAAACTCCATTATGAATTAAAGTATTCCATTTTATTTCATTATTACCGTATTTTGAGGATGTTAATTTTTGGTCAGATGAAACTGAAATGGAAGAATACATTTATTGTAAAAATAAACTAATATTACAATATAAAACTATTCTTGCTAAATCAAAAAACATCTGATGTTTAATTGCAAATGCAAAAAAAAGATAACCTTATTTTACATTAAAAGTTAAAAAAAGTAAAATTGGATGATAACCTTTCCATAGACATTGTAGGAATTAATTTGAAAAATCCATTGATCGTTGCTTCTGGTTTTTTAGGATTATCTCAATCTATCTTTAATCGATTGATTAATTTAGGGGCTGGAGCAATAGTCAGTAAATCAATAAGTTTGTTACCACGAGAAGGATACAAAAATCCTACTATTGTTCCAATAAATACAAATAGTTATATCAATGCTGTCGGATTGGCAAACCCTGGATTAGACTATTTTCTATATGAAATTTCAAATAATAAAGTACCTGTATTTATTAGTATTGTGGGTTCCAATTACGATGATTTTTCACACCTAGTAAATAAACTAAAAAATTTTAATATATTGGGTTTTGAATTGAATTTGTCATGTCCTCATGTAGAAAAGATGGGCATGGAAATAGGTGATGATCCAAATGCAGTATATGATATTGTAAGAATTATAAAAAAAAACACAGATAAACCTTTATTTGTAAAAGTAGGAATTGGAAAATCCGATATAATTAAAACTGCTAAAGTAGCAGAAGAAGCTGGTGCCGATGGGATTACTGCTATAAATACAATAAGAGCAATGAAAATTGATATAGATACTGGATATCCGGTTTTAGAAAATAAAATTGGTGGATTATCAGGAGCATCAATTAAACCTATTGGCGTAAGATGTGTATATGAATTGAAAAAAAATTTACAAATACCAATAATTGGATGTGGTGGTATATTATCATATGAAGATGTAATTGAATATTTAATGGCAGGAGCGTCTGCTGTTCAAATTGGAAGTGTCCTTGGATTAGAGGGATTGAATTCTTTTAAAGAAATTTTAAATGGTTTATATAAATATCTTCGGATAAAAAAATATAAAGATTTATCGGAGCTAGTAGGGATTGCACAAAGATATTAATTCTCCTCGTATAGTAACAATAGAAGAAGTAATTCAAGAAACACCGACAGTCAAAACCTTTGTATTTGAAGATAAATTTAGTAATATTGCTTTACCTGGCCAATTTTTAATGGTATGGATACCAAGATTTGAAGAGCTTCCGATAAGTATAATGATATCTGAAAAGAAAAATTACTCTGCAATTACTATTAGAAAGCGTGGATATGCATCAAGCGCTTTATTTAATTTTAAAAAAGGAGATAAAATTGGTATACGAGGACCATATGGAAATTCATTTACTGTAAAGGATAATTTCAAAACTATTATTTTAATAGGGGGCGGTACCGGGATGGTACCCCTTGTTAAATTATTAAATAGTTTAAGAGTTAAAGAATTGGCAATAATAATAATAATGGGCTCCAAAACTAAAGAAGAGATTTTTTTCGTCGATATCATAAATAAAATATTAGGACATCACAATTCATTTAGATTGCTAATTTCAACTGAAGATGGTTCTTTTGGTGTAAAAGGATTACCGATAGATATTATGAATGATATACTTCAAAAAAATAAAGAATATGGTAATATCGATATGATTTATACTTGTGGGCCTGAATTAATGATGAAAAAAATATATGATATAGCTTCTGAAAAACAAATTCCAATTCAAGCTAGTCTTGAAAGATATATGAAATGCGGAATTGGAATATGCTCAAGTTGTTGTATAAATGATCTATTGGTGTGTTATGATGGAACAATATTTAATAATGAGCAATTGCAAAACCTTTCAGAATTTGGTATTAGTTATAGAGATAAAACCGGAAGAATACAAAAATACATTGTTGATGATTAAATTTAACATTATGTTAGGATATAAAAATTATTAAAGATTAACATTAAATTTTGATTGTCTTTCTCTTTTTAGTTGTATAAAGTTATTATTTTTGAAATTAAAAAACATTGTTTCTCTAATATCTCAAATATTTGAATAATGTGTCTATATGTATAGATTATATAATGTATTTATTTTATTTCAATTGCCTAATTACTATAGAGCTGAGCTTGCCGGGGTAGCTCAGCTTGGTTAGAGCGTTCGACTCATAATCGAAAGGTCGCGGGCTCAAATCCCGCCTCCGGCATTTTAATTTTGTTTTATGTGGATATATTTCATATATCGATCTCTCTATATGTAATCCATTTTTATTTAATAATCCTGTTTATATATAAAAAATGTATAAATAATCTGTATATTTTCTCTTAAATAATCGCTAGAAAAAAATTTTAAATGTCATTTTAACAATATATTATATGCATATTAAATACAAATAAATCATTGTTAGAAAAAGAGTCTGGAGTATTTATCACCGGAACAGACACAAATATCGGAAAAACCTTAGTTTCTGCCTCTTTAGCATGGAAACTTTCTAAACATAAAGACAAAGTTTGTATAATGAAACCTTTTGCAACATCCAATAAAATATATTCTAATCAATATAATTCTAAAGATTTATACTTGTTAACAAAATCTTTAAAAATAAAAGAAAATCAATTTTATCTTAACCCTTATTTCTATATGCTTGCGGCCTCTCCATACATGGCAAGTGAAATACTGAATAAAGATTCGCCCAGTATTAAAATCGCTTTTGAAAGATTTAGTTATTTAAAAAGAAAATATAGTTTTGTAGTTGTTGAAGGTATTGGAGGAATAATGGTACCAATAAATGATAAACACTATTTAATTGATTTTATAAAATTAACAAAATTACCTTTGATTATTGTAGCAACTCCAAAAGTAGGAACAATTAATCATATTCTTTTAACAGTGAAATTATGTAGAGATTATTGTATACCTATAAAGGGAATAATTTTTAATAAAATGTCTCAAAAAGCAACTATTGTAGAACAAAAAACTCCATCTTTTGTAAATAAATTAACAAAGATTCCTATATTAGGGATAATACCTTCACTTAAGAATATAAAATATAATGATAAACTGTTTGAGAGAATATCTTGTCTAATTGATTATTCATTAATAAAATAATATTTGATATTATATTTTGCCTAATTTTTTTACAAATAATTTATGGGCATCCAAATAAGACTTTTTATCTCCAATGTCTATAAAACAGCCATCTTCTACGAGAAAAGCTCTAACTTTTTTGCTTTGATTTATTGATTCTCTTACCGCATCATCCATTCCATAAGATGACGATTCTGGAATTAGGTTTAAAAAGCCAGGTTCAAATACATAACATCCAATATTTATAAAACCAGAAATTTCTGGCTTTTCTCTCCAATTTGTTATAATCTTATCTCCATCAGAATTTACATCTATGAATCCATACTTTAGCTTTGTCTTGTACATAGCAAGAGCCATTGATATATCTGTTTTTGAATCTAAATGGTTTTCAATCATTGTTTTTAACGGAAATTCGTATATTGAATCTCCATACAAACAGACAAAAGTGTCATTTAAATATTTAGTAGCTGTTTTTAATTGACCTGCTGTAGCTAATGGTCTTTCAGATCTTGCATATTTTATATCAATTCCAAAACGGGACCCATCCTCAAAGTAATCTTCAATTGTTCTATGAAGATAGCTAACGCACAATATAATCTCATCAATTTTTTCTGAATTTGACAGCCATTCTACAAGATATTCTAATAAGGGTTTGTTTCCCAATGGCAACATTGGTTTTGGTATAAAGAAAGTATAAGGTTGAAGCCTAGTTCCAAGACCTCCTGCTAATATTACTGCTTTCATGATGCATTAAAGAAAATTTAATTGTTATTTAAAATATTAGTTAAAAAGTGCTTTGTTGCATGATTCTTAAGAATCTATAATTCCATAACATATTTGTCTAAATAGATATCATCTTATTGTTCAGTGATGCTTTTAACATCATTTCTTCTGTATCATATTCTTTAACCT
>Ga0070682_100001831_pt1 | contig 11849 bp, 11 predicted proteins | sample KBSC63LmetaG_FD_64668 | JGI IMG/M metagenome (GOLD analysis project Ga0070682, IMG submission 64668) | Corn rhizosphere microbial communities from Kellogg Biological Station, Michigan, USA - KBS C6-3L metaG | ecosystem: Host-associated > Plants > Roots > Rhizosphere | place: USA: Michigan... | reverse complement strand
TATCAGCACGCATAATTAGTAGCACGTACTTCACCGACACAACGATAAAAACAGACCACAGTATGAGCGAAATAATACCGTAGATATTGGTTTGATTTACCACTATATGACGACCGAAAGCACCAAATAGCGAGTGCACTGCGTACAAAGGACTGGTACCAATATCGCCGAATACAACACCGACAGCACCGACTATGAGCGCCATCGCTGCCTTATTTGTTTTGGCCATAGCCGTATTATAACTAACATCTTGTACAATAGTGGCAATGGATACACAGGCTAAGAAAGCAATTGTCTTCGTCGGTATGCCCGGCGCCGGTAAAACTATTTGTAACGAACACCTGCAAACCAAAGGCATGCCATCGGTTTACTTCGGTGGCATTACTATTGATGAGATCAAAGCCCGCGGTATGGAAGTCAACGAAGCCAACGAAAAATTGGTGCGCGAGGATATCCGAGCCAAAGAAGGCAAAGGTGCCTACGCCGTCCGCATGCTCAGCCAGGTCGAACAGCTCTTCGAACAAGGCCACAACCACGTCGTCGTGGATGGACTTTATAGTTGGACAGAGTACAAAATCTTCAAAGAAGCCCTGGAATTTGGCGCTGTCATCGTGGCCGTTGTCGCTCCGCGCGAGATTCGCCACAATCGTTTGGCGGAACGTAAAGTCCGACCATTGACTGAAGGCGAAGCCAATTCACGTGACTATGCCGAGATTGAGAATCTGGAGAAAGGCGGCCCCATCGCCAACGCTGATTATTACCTATACAACGACGGCGATCCGGGTGCCCTGCTTCACGACCTCGACAAACTACTCGACCGCCTCAACGTCAAGCTCTAGCTTTATTTGATATAGTCGTGCAGCTTCTTGGCGTCGCGGTGCTTGCGCAGTTTGGCCAGTGCTTTGGCCTCTATCTGACGAATGCGTTCGCGTGTGACGGAGAATTCTTGGCCAACTTCTTCCAAAGTGTGAGATTTGCCATCTTCTAGGCCAAAACGGAGCTTGAGTATCTTTTGCTCACGTTCAGTCAGAGCTGCAAGCATGTCCTTCACCTGCTCCTTGAGCAGCTGTCCGGTAGCTGATTCTTCCGGAGAAATTGTGTCCTCGTCTTCGATAAAGTCAGCCAGAACGGAATCTTCTTCGTCGTCGCGGATTGAAGCATCCAGCGAACTAATATCTTGCTTGATCTTCATGATGTGCTCGACCTTGTCGACATCAATTTCCATAGCTTTGGCGATCTCGTCATTTGTTGGCTCGCGGTTTAGTTCCTGAGTCAAACGGCGCTGAGTTCGAAGCAATTTGTTGATCGTTTCAACCATATGAACTGGGATACGGATAGTACGAGCCTGATCGGCGATGGCACGGGTAATGGCCTGTCGGATCCACCAAGTCGCATAAGTCGAGAACTTAAAGCCTTTGTCCGGATCGAACTTTTCTACTGCACGGAGCAAACCAGTGTTACCTTCCTGTATCAGATCCAAAAGGTCGAGGCCACGGCCGACATAACGCTTGGCGATCGAGACGACCAAACGCATGTTGGCTTCGGCCATTTTGTCCTTGGCGTCTTTGTCACCAGCCACTACGCGTTGGGCAAGAGCCAGCTCTTCTTCGGCGTTCAGAAGTGGAATTTTACCAATTTCTCGCAGGTACAAACGCACTGAGTCGTCGGCGACGTCGTCGTCCAAATAGACAGCTGCGCTGGTGTCTTCTTCCTCTTCTTCCTCTTCGACCCACTCATCCGTAAAGTTCTCAACATCTGGTTCAGTGTTGGTAATCTCGATGCTGGCGTCAGCCAGTTCAGTGAATAGACTGTCTAAAATCTCGGCATTGGCTGGCGTTTCTGGAATGGCTGCGTTGATCTCTTTTTGGTCGATGTGGCCGTCTTTTTTGGCTTGCTCGACCAGCTTTTGTCTAACAGCATCCAGCGCTGGTGCGACAGCATTTTTGCCAGCTTTTTTAGGCTTTGCGGCCTTGGCTTCTTTCTTAATATCCTTCTTGCTCTCTTTAGGTTTGCTGTCTTTAGCTTTAGAATCTTTGGCTTTAGCCATTTACGCTTCCTTTCAACTTCTTTAGTAGTTCGTCGTAGTGTCTAGCCTGCTGCAACAGCTCACGCATAGACTTTTCGTCCGCGGTTTCCATTGCTCCTGCCAGCATTTGTTTTTCCGTTTTGATAAATGTTTCGATCAGTCGTGCCTGCAGTCGAGTGGCTTCGTAATGAAGCTCGTTAAGCTCGAGGCCCTGATACAGCTCTTCGTATAATAATCCTAATATTTTAGCATAATCCGCCAGATCTTTCATCCCCGTTACGTCGCTGCCATCAAAATCCGGCTTGGCTTTCAGAAATTCCAGTAGTTGCTTGGCTTCGTCGGTGTACAACATTTCGGGTGTAACCAGCTCCAAAAACTCACGCAAAGTTCGGCGCAACAGCATCAGGCACAAGAAATTGTCCTGCATTTTCTTGTTCTCCACGGTGATTTTATCCAGCTCGGCTGGGGCGATTTTGACCCTTCGCAATCTGGTGGGCACAGCCCCATTAGTTGTTTTTTCAAATTTTTTGTCCAAAGCGTCACGGCCGACACCAATTTTGTCGGCAATTGTATTCATGTAGTGATCGCGCTCGACGTCATCACTAAGTCCGCGTACAACAGGCAACAGCACGTCACTGAATTCACGCTTGCCGACAGCAGAATTGATGTCGAGCAGTTTTTCGTAGCGATCCATCAGCCAATCGAGCGCGTACTTGTGCTTTTCGATTGCCTGCTCCCAGAGTTTTGGATTTTGCTTGATTAGTTCGTCCGGATCTTTACCAGATGGAATGTCGATGATACTAAGCGTAACTTTAGTACGGGAAGCAATTGGGATGGCTCGCTCTGTGGCAGCCACGCCGGCTTTGTCGGCATCAAAAGCCAACCTCACGTCGCCCGTAAATCGGCTCAGAGCCTTCAAGTGTGGTTCGGTCAATGCCGTACCCGCCGTTGCCACAACTTGGCGAACTCCAGCCTGGTGACTGGCGATGACGTCCAAGTTTCCCTCGGTCAGTACTACGAACTTGCTTTTGCGAATCGTCTCCTTGGCCAAGTGTAAGCCGTAGATGTGGCGGCTTTTGTCGTACAGCACGGTTTGCGGTGTGTTGATGTACTTTGGTGCTTTCGGGTCATCATCCAGCAGTCGCGCCGTGAAGCCGATGATCAAGCCTTGCGGGTCCTGAAGCGGGATCATCAACCGGCCCCGGAACATATCTTGAATGCCACCGCGGTAGTTCTGAGCGCTGAGTCCGGCTTGTTTGATCTCGGCCTCGGTGAAGCCTTTACTCTTTGCAAATTTGATCAGCGCGTCGCCGTTATTTGGCGAGTAACCGATGCGCCACTCCAGCGCCGTTGCCTTGGTATAAGCCCGCTTTTTGAAGACGTATTCCAGAGCCGTCTGGTTCTTCGAAAACTGGACCTGGTAAAACTTAGCGGCCAGTTCTAACAGATCATGCAGACGCTTTTTGTCCGGGCCGCCGCGTTGCGGGGTGCTGCGATATTGCTCGATGTCGATGCCAGCTTTGCGCGCGAGAAGTTCCAGCGCGCCTTTGAAGTCCAAACCTTCGACTTCCATGACGAAGCTGAACATATTGCCACCTTTGCCAGAGGAGAAATCATGCCAGATTTGTTTCTCCGGGCTGACCATAAAGCTCGGCGTTTTCTCATTACTAAAAGGCGAAAGCCCACGCCAGTTGCGTCCGGCACGTTTCAGCTGGACGTACTCACTGATCACATCTTCAATGCTTAAGCGCGATTTAACTTCCTCAACAGCGTCCATAGTATGTATAAGTATCTGTTATCAAGGAGTAACTAGCAAGCGTAAGCGGACTTGATTAGGCGGGTTGGGGTACGAGCGCACCGCCTAGAATTTTGCGGAGTTCATCCAGCATTTCGTCGTCTGCTTCTCCATCATCAGGTGTCCAAAATATGATATCTGATATGTACCTACGGCTAAGGATCCTTGTACGTTCAGCTATGCATATTCGACCAGTTTCAGCGGGCAAATATATTGTTCTGCCCTGATCTTTGAGCTGCGCAACGTCGTAGCCTCTCTCATGAAATACTCTTCGAGTTTCAGGCACCAAGCGAACCATGCCAGTTCCATCATCAAATACGGTAAGCAACTGTGGCTTATCTTTTGCTTTAATCGTCTCGGTAAGCTCGTAGTTCCCTGGCTCTAGAACTTCGATTTCACTAGCACGCTCCACCAAGAGCTGGTCAGCAAAATCATAAACATCCATTTTTGCGGGTACTCTTTCCCCGCCCGGCAAATTCAATCTCTCAATTGTCATTAAACATATTATAAAAGTTTATGGGTTTTTGTGCAATATCGAGTTGGGTCAAACATCTCAGTTATGCTTAAATATAAGGCATGACGCCTCCACCGGATTTCGATCCTAAACTTCCTGGCATGCCCAGCAAAAGCTCTGGACTGTTTGGTGGCGACAAAAAGAATCCTTACAAAGGTCACCTCGCACGTCCCAAGGAAGTTCCACTGGCAAAACCAGAGTACACAGAGTCCGAAAAACTGGGAATGTCTCAGGTGATAGCGCCTTCAGTGCCTGCTCAACCTCAGCCCGTACAACAGGCAAATCCTAATGCTCTACCGGCCGAACATCCTTACTCATTTATCGTTAATGAGATGCCAAAGCGCAGCACGGATTCGGTCAATTCTGGACGCGATAGTTCGCTAATCAAGCGCATCGGAGTAGTTGCGGGCGGCTTGGTGTTACTGATAGTTCTCTTCTCTGTATTTAAGAACTTGGTCTTGCCGGGACCAAACTTGTCTGGGGTAGTTGCGACTTTCCAGCGCCAGCAAGCGATTTTGCATGTTACCAGCGAGGCTTTGCAACAGACTAGTTTGTCAGCAGATAACAAGAACTTTGCCGTTACAGCTCAGCTTAGTCTAACCAGCTCGGCGCACTCGATTGGGGGCTACCTGACAGAAAACGGCGAGAAACTAACTCCGCAGATAATTAACGCTAAGATAAGCTCTGACATTGATAGCCAGCTGACAGCGGCCGCTTCCAACAACCAGTACAACTCGACTTTCAGCCAAGTGATGCAAACCTTACTGACTGGTTATATGAATGGCTTAAAGACGGCTATCGCTGAAGACAAAGGCGCCAAAGGCCAGCAACTACTCCGAGATGATTATTCTCAAGCTCAATTGCTATTGACCGCATTGAGCAGTCCATCGAGCTAGGCTGAGTGATGACCGGTCACAAGGTCGTAACTGTGCCGGATCAATCCCTGCACTTCTTCCCATTGCAACTGGCCAGACAGTACCATGGTGTTCCAATGCTTCTTATTTAAATGATACCCAGCCATGACTTCTATATACTTTGCTCGCAAAACTTTTGATAATTCAGGGTCACACTTCAGGCTAAGCCGCACCGGTGTTTTACCCTCGGATATCAAAGCAAACATCTTATCGCCAGCTTTATAAACGGCAACGCCCTCGCCAAAAGGATAGTCCAGCCGGGCGTTCGGCATGGACAGGATGTAGTCTTCGACGGTCTTGTGATCCATGAGTCTCTTTCACTATAACAATTATCACTTCTAATCTGTAACGCTCATGCTTGCTGATTTGACATTCTGAGTTATAATTGGGCTAATTGCTAACTAAGGCTACGGGAGGTCTTGGCACTATGGGAGTATTGAATCTTAATAAAGGACTGTTCAAGAAAGTCCGCATTGGCATTATCAACGTAAGTACGGCTTCAATCGTTGTCGCGAGTAGCTTGGGCGGCGCTTTGCCGCTCCTTTTGAGCGGAAAAGCTTTTGCCGTTACGCAAACTACGGCACCAACTGTTACTGATCCAAGTGCCGCAAAGTCGGTTACGACTGCGACCTACACAATTCAAGGTGGCGTCCATGACAACAGCGGCACGACAGTCAACATCTACAAAGACGTCAACAACAACGGCTCCATTGATGTTGGTGACACAGTAGTTGCCACTGGCAGCGGCTCAGCTTCCAAAACTTACTCCATTTCAACGCCACTATCGATCGGCGCAAACAACTTCCTAGTCACTGCCACCAAGAGCAGCCAAACAGAATCAGTTCCCGTAGACGTTCCAACTATTACACGCACTGTTGACACTACCGCTCCGACCAATCCCGTCGCCTCTCCAGTAGCAGGCACTTACAACTCAACCCAAAGTGTAACTCTTACGAGCTCCGACGACAGCGGCAGCTACACCATTTACTACACGACCAACGGCACAACTCCTACCAACGCCAGCACCGTTTACAGCAGCGCGGTCAGCGTTAGTAGCAGCGAGACCATCAAAGCTATTGCTTACGATCCGTCCAACAACACCAGCTCGGTAGTAAGCTTCGCTTATGTCATCGACACCACTGCACCAACCAAACCCGTAGCCTCTCCAGTCGGTGGCACCTACAACAGCACACAGAACGTTAGCCTCTCTAGCACCGACGTCGGTGGCAGCGGCGTAGCATCCATTTACTACACAAATGACGGCAGCCCAGCCAGCAAGATCAACGGCATTCTATACACCGGCCCGATTTCAGTCAGCATCAGCGAACCAATCAATGCTGTCGCCTACGACAACGCCGGCAATGTCAGCACCGAGATGACCGAGAACTATGTCATCGACACGACAGCTCCTAACGCTCCGGGCGCAAACCCAGGCGCTGGTACATATGGCTCGAGTCAAAATGTCCAATTGACCGCGACCGATAACTCAGGCGGTACAGGCATACAAGGCATCTACTACACAACTAATGGTAGCTCGCCTACTAACAGCAGCACTCTGTACACTGGTTCGATCAGCGTTAGTAGCGACACGACCATCAAAGCAATTTCCTACGACAACGCCGGCAACAGCAGTGTAGTCGCTACCTTTAGCTATGTCATCGACACTACTGCGCCAACCATTACGGTTGATAGCCTTACCACCAGCGATAACACACCAACTGTCACCGGTACGGTAGATGACACAACAGCAGTCATCAGCATTACTGTCGATCACCACACCTACAGCGCTACCAACAATGGTGACGGCACTTGGTCAGCCAATGTGACCCACACACTGTCCGACGGTACATACGACGTTGCGGCAACAGCTACGGACACTGTCGGCAACGTTGGCCATGACTCAACTACTAACGAGTTGACTGTCAACACCGCTGACAACCGCACTATCAACAGCGCAACAGTCAATGGCTCTAGCAGCTACATCAGCAACACGCCCGGTGAAACCATAACTGCAAGCGTAAATGTCACCACAGTGGGTGTCGGCGCCAACGCCAACTTTGATTCTGTTGCTTGGCTAGTTGATACTACTTCTGGCGGCACCTTCACCTGTGTTGATACAGCCGATCACAACAACCCTGGCACCTACGATCAATCTTTCGACATCACAGTTCCAAGTACTGACGGCACATACAACGCTTACTTCATCGCCTACAAAGACGACAATTGTAAGAATGGCGCCAGCAACACATTTGAACTGGCTAATGCCATCACCCTGGACACTGCTGCACCAATCGTAGCCATCACGAGTCCGACTGATGGCAGCACAGTCAATGGCACAGTAAGCGTCAGCGGCACCTATAGCGATGCTAACCCAGCTGTACTCCCAGAAGCATTCGTAATTACCGACTCTTCAAACAACCTCGTAGATTTCAGTTTTAGTGACTTCAGCTGGGACACTGCGAACGGAAGCTTCCCTGACGGCACCTACACCATCACGCTTTATGGTGAAGATGCTGCCGGCAACACGGCATCTGATGCAGTCACAGTAACGGTCGACAACACAGCTCCAGTCGTGACTGTAGACAATCTGTCCACCACTGACACAACGCCAACCATTACAGGAACCGTTGACGACACAACTGCTACTGTTACCTTAAGCATTGATGGCGGAGCACCTGTCAGCGCTACCAACAATGGTGACGGCACTTGGTCTTACGCAGTGACCAGCGCATTAGCTGTCGGTATTCATGCCGTTGCAGTAAATGCTCAGGACGCAGTTGGCAACAACGCTACTCCTGCAAACGGAACGGTAACCGTCAACTCTCTGCCAAGCGGCGGCCAAGGTGGCGGCTCAGGTTCAAACACACCTGAAGTCGTAACTACCAGCAGCAATGGTGGTGGCGCCGGAAGCGGCGACAACGGCAACGTCCTTGGCTCTCAGACTAACAACACCGGTAAGACTTCCAGCACAAACACCAACACCGGTAACAGCAACACGAATAAGAGCGGTCACAAATCCAAGAACTTCCTAGGCCTTGGCTGGTGGTGGTTGCTGGTCCTAGCAGCTCTATTAGGTGGCATCTGGTGGGCTTTGGGTCGCCGACGCAACCACGACGAAGAATAAAAACTTAAACTAATCATAAAACCCCCCGGTCAACCGCCGGGGGATTTTTATAATATAGCGGCTTCTTTCCAACTATTGAAAAGCCACTCGAACTGAAAAGCTATGACTGACGCAACTTTGGATTTATTCCTGAGTGCTTGAACGTTTTTTTCACCCATACCAGCCTTTTCAACTGAGTCGGCTTCGGCGGAACGGCCATCCGAATACGCAAATAAACTATCGACCAATATTGGAACGGTCAAAGAGTCCGGGTTCACTGTAACGGAGAAGCCTGTGGCTCTTTCATCTAGATCTGCCAACAACTTCGTAACTTCGTTAGCGTCTTCCCCATCTCGCTCACGCCTTTGTTGACAGGCTTCAGTAATGGCGGTTCTGGATAGAACTTCAAGTTGGAAATAAACTGCCTTATTGCCCGTATGCGGCAGAAATTCCATTCCTTTATACTCAATTGTGTCAGACATAAGATCAGATCTTTCTATCTATATTTTACAATATATACGGAAAAAATCAATAATTCTGCTTGAACCATTCCAAATAGTATTGCAGCTCCGCGATGCTAGCCTGTATATCGTCAAAAGCACGGTGAACTTCCTTTTTCTCGAACTGTACACCGTATTTGCCTTGCATGAAAACTTTCCAAGCGCTGACATCAAGCATTCGGTAATGCAGTTTTAGGTCTAAAGCTGGCCAGTGTTTTTTGATGAACTGGCGATCATTATGGATGCTGTTGCCTGCTAATACGGCTGGCTCGTTTCCAAACTGTTCTTCAACAAGTTTGATCAGTTCTTGTTCGACATCTTTGCTGGATTTGCCACTGTCCATTTTGGCGATAAATTCGTCGCGGTTCTCTGGGTAATCTTTCCACCAGATGTTTTTCTGCATACGGTCTACAACTTTGTCTTTTGGCTGGCCGACGATGGCTTCGTAGTTTGCCAGGGTTTTGAAATCAAAGTCCGTGATCTCGGCTGCAACTTCCAAGATCAAATCATTATTTGGATCCAATCCTGTCATTTCCAGGTCAATCCATATTAACTTCGTTGGGATGGCGTGTTTATCTATCATCTACTTCTCGAAATCTTCGCTCCACTTACCTTGCGACGCCAAGCTGTTGGCTTCACTGCGGTGCAGATAAGCCTTAACGGCCTCGTCTGACTTACCAGCTGCCCAAAATTTTAGCACAGGTTCCTGTATAGCACGGCTATAACTAAACGTCAGTGGCCAGCTCAAGCCACCAATTTTGTTCATGGCGTCTAGGTGAGCTGTGGCTTCAACATCACCCTGCCCGCCAGAAAGGAAAACTACGCCAGCTAGCTCTGCCGGCACGTGAGCTTTCAGAACTTCAACTGTTTTTTCAGCGACAGTCTGTACATCAGCGCGGTCGCTGGCATCTTTGCCGGACAGCACCATACTGGTCTTCAGAATTGTGCCTTCCAGCAGTACACCTTGGTTTTTGAGCGCGTCAAAACAAGCATCCAGCGTTTTGCCGACAACTTCGGCGCAACGTTCAATACTGTGATCACCGTCAAGCAAAACCTCCGGTTCGATGATCGGCACGATGCCGGCTTCTTGCGCCAGCGCAGAATAGCGTGCCAGCGCGTGGGCATTGGCAGTAATGCAAGCATCGGATGGCTTATCGTCGCCGATGATGGTGATAACGGCTCGCCATTTGGCAAAGCCTGCACCGAGTTCGGCGTATTCGGCAAAGCGTTCCCGCAGTCCATCCAGGCCTTCGGTAACCATTTCACCAGAGTGCAGCGCCAAATCTTTGGCTCCCATATCGACTTTAATGCCAGGGATGATGCCCCGAGCTTTCAATGCTTCGGCAAATGGTTGACCATCATCAGTCTTTTGGCGGATTGTCTCGTCATACAGGATCACGCCGCTCAAATAATTTTCAATACCATCTGCAGTCAGTAGTAACTGGCGGTAAGCACGACGGGTTTCTTCAGTGTTTTCCTGCCCGACAGAGTCAAATCTTTTGGCGATCGTGCCGCTGCTCTCGTCAGCTGCTAAAAGTCCTTTACCGGGGGCAACCGTAGTTTTGGCGGTCTTTTTCAGTTGGTCTTCGTGCTGCATGCTAACCTCCTTGAACTTGCTTAATTACATCTTTGTGACCAATGAGTAGTGAAACTCTTTGATGCAGTAAGTCTGGTTGGATATCGAGTACATTTTGGCCATCTACCATAGCCACACCACCAGCCTGCTCGGCCAGAAATGCCATCGGTTTGGCTTCGTAAGTCAGGCGCAATTTTGGTTTGTAATCAGTCGATCCGCTTTCCGCAAATGCTGGCATGAAGAAAATACCGCCTTTCAGTAAGTTGCGGTGAAAATCACCTACCAACGCGCCGGCCCAACGCAGTTTGTCGGCTTTGGTTTTAATATTGCCCAAAACTTTTTGATCGGCTGGGCTAATCCGCGGAGAGTAAGCTTCGTTAAAACTGTAGTATGGGCACTCGCTGGGCATTTGAAGAGTTTTGCTGCTGAGCAAAAATTCGCCCAAGTCATTGTCGAGCGTGCATTCATGAACGCCGTCCCCCCAACTAAAGATGAGGATTGTGGCCGCGCCGTAGAAAATGTAGCCAGCCAAAACTTGATCTCTACCCTTTTGCAAAAATTGTTTGTCGTCACCAGCAGGCACGCCATCAAGTTTTTTGTGCACGGAAAAGATCGTACCCACGCCGCCATTTACATCAATATTGGCGCTGCCGTCCAGCGGGTCAAAAGCGATTATGTACTTGCCGTCTGGATTGTTGAGGTCGACGGCAGATTCCTCTTCTTCGCTGGCGAGAGCCGCAAAAAGTCCGGTACTACTGAGGTAACTTTTACAGAGGTTGTTACTCCAAATGTCGAGTTTGGCTTGGGCTTCATCATGTACGTTACTGGAGTCAGTGTAGCCGCGGCCGCCAGTTAGTCCGGCCCGGCTCAGTCTGGCAGAAATCAATTTACCAAGCGTGGCAATGTCCGCCATCATCATTACTAACTCGGCCCTCTCAGGATGGCTCTTTAGTTCGCTCAGCAGAAACTGTTGCAGCGTCCCGGGCTCGTGTGTCATCACCGATAATTATATATTGACCGGGTGTTTACACCTAGCAAATCTACTGTTTGGAACGGGCAACGCTCAGGGCGTCTGAATACCACTTCAGATCATTCAAAGCTGTTTGCAAAGCGCCATTCACCATCTCTGCCGTAGCTTCATCTATCCAATTGCCATTTTCGCCGATCTTTTCACTCATTTTGACGATTGCCAGAGGAGTTGAAGACGGCAGCGACACGGCCTTACTTTCGGATACGATCTCCTTCAAATCAGTCGCAGCCCGGGCGCCACCGGCCGAACCATGCGACGTCACCATGACTGGCTTTTTCTGTATTTCCCAAGTGACATAGTCTAGAGCGTTCTTCAAAACACCGGTGATGGAGTGGTTGTATTCCGGTGTCACAAAAACATAGGCGTCGAATGATTCAACTTTCTTGAGCCA
>Ga0070682_100001830_pt1 | contig 11852 bp, 7 predicted proteins | sample KBSC63LmetaG_FD_64668 | JGI IMG/M metagenome (GOLD analysis project Ga0070682, IMG submission 64668) | Corn rhizosphere microbial communities from Kellogg Biological Station, Michigan, USA - KBS C6-3L metaG | ecosystem: Host-associated > Plants > Roots > Rhizosphere | place: USA: Michigan... | reverse complement strand
TATGTGCGTTTCAACAAAAGCACCAATACGTTTACTTACAAACCGGTAAATAACCTTACGGTAAAATATAGTCTGTCGCATATAGGTTCATAAATAGCTATTCTTAAAAAAACTGTAGATGAAGAAATTTATTTTATTTTTTTCAGGGATGTTGTTTGTGGTTATGGGTATGGCCCAATCCTTTTCCATCAATACAGACGGCAGTACTGCCCATGCATCTGCTATCCTGGATGTGAAAAGTACAACCAAAGGAATGCTCGTGCCGCGTATGAGCAAGACCGAAAAAAATGCCATTCCATCTCCTGCAACGGGATTGTTGATCTTTCAAAATGCACCCGACAGTATTGGTTTTCATTATTACGATGGCTTTGCCTGGGTTTGGCTGGAGACATTGGGAAATGCGGGATGGAAAACAAAAGGAAATGCTGGTACTGATACAGCTGTAAACTATATTGGTACCAGCGATAATATGCCCATTCGGTTTAAACAGAACGGGCAATACATGGGACAATGGGATATTAATAAGGGAAATTATTTTATTGGTGACAGGGCCGGTATACAAAAGCCAACCGCCATGCAAAATTCAATCGCGATCGGTGATAGCGCTTTAGCTGATATTGGAAGCATAGCTTCCCCAACAACCTCGGACTATAGTATCGCTATCGGTTACAAAGCATTGAAAAAACACCAGTCGCAAATCGGCAATATAGCAGTTGGTGCATTTACCTTACAAAATTTTGTTTCAAATGCCGGTGGTGGTTTTGGCAGCGTTGCAGTTGGTTACCAGGCAATGAATAAAATGCTGACAGGTGAACAAAATACTGGTATTGGCGCATTTGCGTTAGTGAGTGATACAACTGGTGTGGGTAATACTGCAATGGGTGCGGGTTCTTTGGGCAGCAAAAAAACGGGCAATTTTAATACCGGCACTGGATTTTATTCAGGCGCTACTTTGCGTATCGGAAATAATAATACATTCCTGGGGGCCAATGCATATTCGTCATTGGATAGTTTACAGAATGCCTCATCTGTTGGTGCTTTTGCACAGGTTGATACAAGCAACGCGATGGTATTGGGCAGTATCAATGGCATCAATAGCGCCACTGCAAATGTGAATGTAGCCATTGGAACAACAAAGCCAAAAGCTGCGTTGCATGTGAGCAGGGGAAGTTCGGGTAGCACCTTGACCGTTCCTTCCAACAGGATCAGTTTGTTTGAAGACAATGCGTCCCATTATATCCAGTTGTTGAGTCCGGATGTAAACGAAACCGGTATCCTGGCAGGTAATGCTTCTACCTTAATAAAAGCTGCTGTTATTTTCCAGGCAGATAGCTCAGTAGCGATCAGAACAGGCGGAAATAACACCAGGATCTTTGCGGCAAAATCCGGCCTCGTAGGTATTGGCAACACGAGCCCCCAAAGCAGGCTACATGTAAGTAGCGGAACTACAGCAGGTGCAGTGTATGGCGGTGCCGTACAAGTATTGGAATCGAGTTCAGCGAGTTTTCTACAGCTAATGAATCCATCTGCAAATGTATCGGGCATTTTTTCCGGTACAGAATTGACCAGTGCCCGGAGTAGTATCTTTTTCAACCCGGATAGTTCTATTGCATTTAATTCGCCAACTTTTAGCAGCAGGATGACCATAAAAAATGACGGCGATATTCTTATCCCTGGGTTACTAGGTGTTGGTAATACATCACCACAAAGCAAACTCCATGTTAGTTTAGGCACGGTTTCAGGTGCCCAATATTTACCGTCTGTAGTACAGATACAGGAATCCTTTTCATCTAATTTTTTGCAGTTAATGAACCCGGCTTCGAGTCTTGCAGGCATATTATCAGGCACAGAATTAACCAATGGCAGAAGCGGCATATTTTTTAATGCAGACAGTTCTATAGCATTTAGCTCGCCGGGTTTTAGCAACAGGATGACGGTAAAAAATAATGGTGATATCCTGGTGCCCGGTTTATTGGGTGTTGGCAATACTTCGCCGCAGACTAAATTTCATGTCAGTAAAGGAACAGTTGCCGGCGCTGCTTATTTAACATTGGCAACAAGTATTTTTGAAAACTTCAGTAGTAATTTTCTTCAATTGATGAATACTTCATCAGCAAACGCATCCATATTGTCGGGTACAGAGTTAACCAGCGAAAGAAGCGCCATTAATTTTAATGCAGATAGTTCTGTTTCATTTTCAGCCGGTGGTTTTTTAACGAGAATGACGATCGCCAAAACTGGCAATACTGGTATTAATACCACAACGCCAGCTGCTATACTTGATGCTAATGGAACCTTTAAATTGGGAACCGTGGGTACTGTTAATTCAGCCATTATAAAAGTAGCGGCAACCATTGATGTTGGTTCTGTGCCAGCAGGCGGAGAGTTGGATGTTGTTACCGCTGTTGCCAATGCCAGTACCACGGGAGTAGTTAGTATCTCTCCCGGCGTGAATTTGCCGAGCGGTCTCATCATTGCCTGGGCAAGGGTTTCCGCTGCGGGGAGCATTACGATCAGGTACCGGAATCTTACCGGATCGGCGATCGATCCGCCATCAACCGGTTATTTTATTGCTGTTGTGCAGTGAGTTTAGTCCATCGTTTCTTTGCGTGCGGGAACATCTTCATCATCTTCTTCCAGCTGCGGTTCATTGAACTTTACTATGCGTTTCTTTTTTACCCGCTTCATCATCGTCATGTTCAACACTTCAACGATGAATGAAAAAGCCATACCGAAATAGATATAATTTTTGAGGTGCAGTTTTTCTGCCGATTCGGAATCCCAGCCTTCAATAACAAGACTAAGCCCGATCATGACCAGGAAAGAAAGTGCCAGCATCTTTAACGTGGGATGTTTTTGGATGAAGCCGGATATCTTCGGACTGAATAAAAACATAATTATCATTGCGATGATAACGGCAGCGATCATTATCTCCACATATTTTGCCGTGCCGCCTGCCGTGATGATGCTATCAAAAGAAAACACGGCATCGATCACCATTATTTGTATCAATGCCTGGGTTAAAGAAAGCCCTTCTCTTTTTTGTAATTCGGAAGGATCTTCTCCTTCAAGTTTGCCGTGTATCTCTCTAACAGACTTATAGATCAGGAATAATCCGCCGCCGATCATTACCAAACTGGCCAGGTCAAACCCTTTGCCAAACCAGCTTTCAGGGATAATGAATTTTCCTTTTTGCGCAAGCAACCATCCTAATCCCATCAGCAACAAACTACGAACGATCATACCTGTGATCATCCAAAAGGTCCTGGCTTTTTTTTCATCTTTTTCCGGCAAACGGTTTATGATGATGCTGACGAAGATCACATTATCGATGCCTAATACGATCTCCAGTATAACTAATATGAAGAAGCTGATGATACTTTCTGATGTAAATAAATGTTCCATGTTTAGTTTTTAGTCTTTAGTCCGGAGTCTTTAGTCCGAAGTCTGCCGGGGCTGCTGACTGCCGACTATCGACTGTGGACTATTCACCGCTAAATGTTTACATATTCTTTTGACAATACCAGGGCCTTCATAAATAAATCCGGTCCACACTTGCACCAGGGAGGCACCTGCATCCAGTTTTTCTTTTGCGTCGGCTCCCGTAAAGATACCACCACTTGCGATGATGGGGACCTGTCCTTTTGTTTGCTGATAAATATATTTAACCAATTCCGTGCTTCTGTGCCTCAGTGGCAGCCCGCTTAGTCCGCCATTGCCAATAGTCTCGAGTTTGCTGTTGACTGTTTGCAGCCCCTCGCGATTTATTGTGGTGTTTGAAACTACCAGGCCGTCTAATTTTATCTCCAGCGCAAGTGCGATCACATCATCAATTTGCTCGATGGTAAGATCGGGTGCTATTTTTAAAAGTATCGGTTTTTGATTTTCGTCCCGCATATTGCCGGATTTACTTTGCAGGTTGGTCAAGATCTTCTTAAGTGATTCTTTTTCCTGCAACTCCCTTAATCCCGGCGTATTCGGACTGCTTACATTCACTACAAAATAATCCACCCATGGATGTAGGGCAAGAAAGCAAGTTTCATAATCCTTCCATGCGTCTTCATTTGGCGTGATCTTATTCTTGCCAATATTTCCACCTATGACCAGTCGGGAGTCTGTAGCCTGTAGTCTAAAGTCTGCTTCCGACTTCCGACTCCCGACTCCCGACTTTTGACTCCATTTCTTTAATCTTTCTGCAACAATTTCCACTCCATCATTGTTAAAACCCATACGGTTGATCAGCGCTTTGTCCTTGGGCAGGCGAAACAACCTCGGTTTCTCATTTCCACCTTGGGGCAGAGGAGTTACGGTTCCGATTTCTACAAAACCGAATCCCAGGGCCTGCAGTTCGTTGAGGTATTTCGCGTTTTTGTCGAAGCCAGCGCCGAGGCCGACCCTATTTGAAAATTGAATATTGAGAACCTGCCTGCCGGCAGGCACGGTTGAATATTGATCATTTTTTGGAGTAAATGTTCTTGAGATCAGGTTTGTGATACCGGAGATCTTGCAGAAGAATCTGAGGCTATTCATAGAAAAATAATGCACCCATTCCGGACCGAACAAAAACAAAATATTACGCAGCAACTTATACATAGATCGCTGCGAAGATAGTTTGAGTTTTCCGTTTTGGCTTTTGAGCAGGAAATTATAACTTTGAGGAAAGTTGTTTATGCAACTATCAATCTTCAACTTTTAACCATCAACTCTTTAATCATGCAAGACGCATATATCGTAGCAGGGTACCGAACAGCCATCGCGAAAAGTAAAAAAGGCGGATTCCGTTTCACAAGGCCGGATGATCTTGCTGTAACCGTAATCAAAGGTTTGCTGGCAAGCGTGCCGCAGCTAGATGTAAAAAGAGTGGATGATGTGATCGTAGGCAATGCGGTGCCCGAGGCAGAGCAGGGATTACAGGTGGGAAGGATCATTGCGGCGAGGGCAGTTGGTTTTCATGCGCCGGGTATCACCATCAATCGGTATTGCGCCAGTGGTTTGGAAAGTATTGCAATGGCCACAGCGAAAATAAGAACGGGTATGGCCGAGTGCATTATCGCAGGTGGAACCGAAAGCATGAGCATGGTGCCTACCGCGGGATGGAAGACCGTGCCTTCTTATGTGATCGCTAAAGATGAACCTGATTATTACCTGAGTATGGGACTCACCGCCGAAGCTGTTGCGAAGGAATATAATGTGAGCAGAGAGGACCAGGATGCATTCAGCTATAACAGCCATGTGAAAGCGGGTAATGCGATCAAAGAAGGATATTTCAAAAGCGGCATCCTGCCAATAACTGTTGATGAAGTTTATTTGGATGCGAAAGGAAAAAAACAAAACCGAAATTTTGTTGTGGATACGGATGAAGGCGTTCGTGCAGATACATCACCCGAAGGTTTGGCAAAATTAAAACCCGCTTTTGCCGTCGGTGGTTCTGTTACCGCTGGCAATTCTTCGCAAACCAGTGATGGCGCGGCTTTTGTGATCGTGATGAGCGAGAAGATGGTGAATGAATTAGGTTTAAAACCAATTGCAAGATTGGTGAACTGCGCCAGCGCTGGCGTGCATCCGCGTATCATGGGTATCGGTCCGGTGGAAGCGGTGCCTAAAGTATTGAAGCAAGCTGGAATGAATATTTCACAGATCGACCTGATAGAATTGAATGAAGCATTTGCGTCTCAATCTCTTGCTGTAATTAGACAATTAGAATTGAATCCTGATATCGTAAATATTAATGGTGGTGCAATTGCGCTGGGTCATCCGTTGGGTTGCACAGGTTGCAAGCTTACCATTCAATTGACCAATGATATGAAGCGCTTGAATAAGAAATATGGTATCGTTACTGCCTGTGTTGGTGGTGGACAGGGGATCGCGGGGATCATTGAGAATTTACAGTAGTCAGAGTTCTCATTGCTTAACTATATCCTGTTCCTTCAGCATTTGTTCGATCTTGACCTCCGCCGTTATAATTTGCTCAACAGGCTCATAAACCATCGTGAAAAATCTTCCAGGATCTTTTTCGTTTATTGAGATCAAATAACCTGCCAGGTCGAGAAACGGAGCACGGCTAAGCTCGTAAAAAAAACTTTTCGGATCTAACCTCGGAAGCGGATCGGTCTTAACAGCTGTTTGATTTCCATTTACCAGACCAATAACTGCTTGTTTTGCATTGACAACAGTCAATTGCGCATACTTCCTTTCAGCCCAGACATCAGGATTGAACCCCCCGGGCTCGTTTTTGGGAATTTTGTCAGATAATTTATCGGCACGTTTGAGGATCGCTTTTGCTTCCTTAATATCACCCATTTTCGCCTGGAGTATCGCAATATCGGTTAACGAAATAATCTTGTTCCTCCACTTATCATCCAGCAATTCAACAGTTGCTTTGGCCAAAGACAGGGTAGATCTTGCCCCAGCAGTATCACCTGAATTGAATTGAAGCTCTGCGATCTCCTTTTGCATCTCACTTTTATCAAAATCAAACCCTTGAATGAGTCCGGCAGTTTCCAGTGCAGCTTGTATATCTCCTTCTGATTTTTGTTTTTTACTAATGGCTATCTGGATCCGCGTTATATAGTTTTGCCTTTCCCAATCATAATCCCAATGCTCAACGCTTTCAATAATGTTTTTAGCTTTTTCGAAATACCCATTTTCGAGATAGACCTCTTCTATCATCATTTCGGCTGATTTTTTGTCTTTTGCCTCCTCAAACAGGCGAGCGCTTTTTAGCGAAGTCGCTAAAGTATTTTCTGCTCCCTGCAGGTCGCCGGCTTTGAACTGTGCGCTTGCAACGATACAAAACATTTGTATTATTTCAGTACCTCTTAGTCCATACTTTGTAAGATCGCTCCATCTGTTTGCGATGAAGTTTATTGCATCAGCGAAAGTATTGCGGGCGCCTGCACTGTCTTTCATATTTACCTGTAATAAAGCAAGCTTGGCAAGTGCATGTACTTTGTCCCATATATTTGGAAAATCAGCTTTCACTGCTGCTGCCAAACTAACGCGAGCGCCCAAAGTATCACGTGCAGCGATCTGTGACTGGATGATGTGTAATAGTACCGCATTTCTTATTTCCGGGCGCCCACTTCCTCCTTTAACATCATACCCATCAATAATTCTTTTTGCGCCAGTGAGATCTCCGGCTTTTATTCTTAACTCAGCTACCTGTTCTATGTTTTTCCAGCTGGACGATTGTTTAAGTACCTCTTCCAACATATCGAGCATCAGCAATATATTGCTCTTGTTTTTTTTATTCAGCTCAACAATAAGATCCTTTATAACTGCGCCATTTGCTGAATTTGCGTTGGCAAAAAGATATGCATCGAACCAGTTAATAGCTCTTAATTCCCGACCGGGGATCTTTGATTCTGCTAAACCGAGATTAAAGAATATTTCAGCCGATTCCGGAGCTATTTTCCTCGCGTCTTCAAAATGACGTGCAGCTAACAGGTAGTCTGGGATTTTCGCAGCCACGATGCCTTTGTCGATCGACTCCCTTGCGGCTACGGGTAAAACGGAGTTGCCGCCAGTGGTTTGGCCAATCGCATTGCTTGTTGCAATGCTGAGAATAAAAAGACAGCAAAAAGGTACCGCAAAAAAATATTTTCTGAACATGGCAGGGAAGTATGGAACATTATTTATTGGCTCTGTTGTGCAACAACCTTTATCAGGTTATCAAACATAATATCATTCAGCTGGGTGTTACTCAGGTTGGCATTCAAATATTTTTTAAACTCGTCAGCCGACATCGACCGTACATACTGAATGACTTTAGCAGGCGTATTTGAAAAAATACCCAGGTTAAATTCTTTAAAGAAAGTATTTAACTCTGCCTGCGATGGCATGTTTGGATCAGGCACAATAGCCGGGTTGGGTACAATGCCGGCTTGTGTTTTCACTTGCGGAGAGTAATCGCAAAGTGCAATGAATTTTTTCAATCCTTGATTATCCGGGTCAAGTTGCAGTGCATCCTGGAACCATGCTCTTGCAACCTTCCAGTCTTTGATCTGCACTGCCTGGAAACCTTTGCTAACTCTATTACTAACACCCGCCGGCGCTGTTCCGTATGCTCCTGCGATGGCATCATCCAATGCCTTTGGCAGACCCGAGGGAACATTGCGGGCATCCACCACATTTGGATCTCCAAATTGCAAGCCGGTAGATGTTGTTGTATTACCGACAACGGCGGTTGAATTAGATCCGTTGGTTGAAGAAATAGCATTAAGTGCCTGCGTGAAATTTTGAACGGATTGCTGCATCTTAGCTACTGCAGTTTTATTCATGTTCATCGCTTGTTGATCTTGTCGTTGACGGTATTGCTGATAGTCTAATCCGGCTTTTGCCTTTGCAAGATTATCCTGGTACGTTTTATTGCCGGGGTCTTTATCTACTGCTTGCTGAAAAAAAGCGATGGCATTGACCCAATCCTCCTTATTAAAGAATTCTATGCCTTCTGTGTTTGCATATTTGGCATTCTCCTTGAGCCGGTCGGCCGCTGAAATTTGAGGAATATTGGTATTGCTATTCGTTGTTGCCGACTGAGTCGGTAATGTTTTCGGGCAGGAATAACAAGGAGAAGCCCCCATATCCTTACCCGCAGGTGTTTGGGCATTACTGGTTAATACCGGCATGATCAATAATGCCATTGATAATGCAATGACATAATTGACAGGTCCTTGTTTTAACATAAACTGGTTATTTAAAAAAATGAATTCAAATGTAAAGCAATCCGTACTTTCACCTATACCAATACATTGGTATTTTTCATTGGGCTGCATGATGCCTGTTTTTAGAATCAAACTATAATTGATCTACCTCCCTATTAAACCTTTCCGGTTCGATCGGGTCATAACAAATTACCATCACTCCATCCAAAACAACTGCTATGGATAGAAGAGACTTTCTTACTGCCAGCAAAACAAAAAAAACTCCGAAGGCGCCTGTATTTGCGTCGCCCTCACGTGTGCTAAGCGGCATCAATCCTTATACTGGTCCATGGACAACCAATGAGGTGATCCATCTACTAAAAAGAACAATGTTTGGTGCTTTAAAAGCAGATGTTGATTTTTTTAAAACAATGACCATGACACAGGCCGTTGGTGCACTGCTGAATGTTTCCGCGGCGCAATCACAGCCGGCGGGCCCGGTGAAGACCTATGCGAATTCAACCGACCCTACAGATACGGATAATGCCATTGCACCCGGACAAACCTGGGTGAACACCAATACCAATGATGGAGCTATTAATTCGGCACGAAATGTCAATTTCAAAAACTGGTGGTATGGCCGCATCTTAACTCAGGAAAGAAATATCCTGGAGAAGATGACCGTATTCTGGCATAATCATTTCTCTACTGAAATGGATGCGATACCACGAGCGATCTGGAGTTATAAGAATAATGCAGCGCTGCGTAAAAATGCATTGGGCAATTTCAAACAAATGACCCGTGAAGTAGCGCTTGATCCCGGAATGCTCATCTACCAAAATGGTTATCTCAATACCGCTAACGCACCCGATGAAAACTTTGGCCGTGAACTGCAGGAATTATTTACCGTGGGAAAGGGAGCAGACAATGCCACACAGGGTTTTAGCGAGGCTGATGTAAAAGCTGCTGCAAGAGTGTTGACCGGCTGGCAGGTCAACGGTACTACCAATGCTGCAAGCTTTACTCCGTCAAGGCACGACACTACCAACAAAACATTTTCTTCTTTTTATGGCAATACGGTTATCACTGGCCGCTCGGGCCCTACGGCAGGAGATCTTGAACTGACTGATCTGTTGAATATGATCTTTTCGGTGAATGATGTGTCGATGCATATCTGCCGTAAACTGTATCGTTGGTTTGTATATTATGATATCGATGCCACTACAGAAGCGAATGTGATCGCTCCGCTTGCGCAGATATTCAGAGCGAACAATTATGATATCAAACCCGTGCTGGATACTTTGTTTAAAAGCGAACACTTCTTTGATGTAGCTAACCAGGGTTGCCTTATTAAAAGCCCGGTAGATATCATCTGTGGTTTGTGCAGGGAATTCAGCGTGGTATTTCCTGATGCCAGCACCGATTATGTAGGAGCATATAATACCTGGCAGATCATCTGGCAATTGTCTTTCTCTTTTCAACAAAATCTCGGTGATCCGCCTAACGTAGCCGGATGGGCAGCTTATTACCAGGCGCCACAATTTCACGAGATATGGATCAACTCGGATACTTTTCCGAAACGCAACCAGTTCAGTGACCAGATGTTGACCTCGGGTTATACAAGAGGAGGAAAGACCATCAAGACCGACGCAACAACATTTGCTAAGTCGCTACCTAATCCAAGTGATCCGAATAAACTCATTAGCGATTCAATAATTTATTTATTCCGACTGCCTTTAACGCAGGCATCGATGGATCAGTTGAAGAAGGATGTCCTTTTGAGTGGACAAACCAATGATGTATACTGGACCAATGCGTGGAATGCATGGATGGCAAACCCGAATGATATGATGAATGCAACTATTGTAAAAACAAGATTGCAGAGCCTGTATATGTACTTAATGAAGTTGGCGGAATATCAATTAGCGTGATAATGGTCCGTGAGGACACGAACCATGGGACACCATAAAATAATTGAAAATGAAAAGAAGAGATTTTTTACGAAACACTGTCCCGGCAACGGTATTGCCGGCGCTGCTCAATGGGTTTTCTTTAAAAACTTTTGGCGCCGAATCGCCGTTGATGCAATTGTTTGCCGGCTCGCCGATAAGCGATCATGTGTTGGTGATCGTTCAGCTCAGTGGTGGCAACGATGGATTAAATACGGTGATCCCGCTTGATAATTATAGCGCTTATTTTAATGCAAGGAACAATATCGCCATTCCGCAAAACAGTATATTACCACTTACTGCAACAACCGGGTTGAACCCCGCAATGTCAGGTATGAAAGCATTGTATGATGAAGGCAAATTGAAAGTGATACAGGCAGTGGGTTATCCCACGCCCAGCTTTTCACATTTTCGTGCAACAGATATTTGGATGAGTGCATCGGATAGCAACCAAGTACTCAGCAGTGGGTGGCAGGGAAGATATTTGAATTATGAATATCCAAATTTTCCTGTGGGTTATCCAAATGCTTCAACGCCTGATCCGCTGGGAATACAGATAGGCTCTACTACGTCACTCACTTTCCAGGGGCCTTCGGTAAGCATGGGGATGAGCATCAGCAATCCCACCAGCTTTTATAATTTGTTGAGTGGCGTTGAAGATCCTGCACCCAATAACAATGCAGGAAAAGAATTACAATATGTGAGATTAGTAGCCAAACAAACATCGCAATATGCAACGGTCGTAAAAGCAGCCGCTGCCAATGTATTGCAACAAGCAGTATACCCTTCAAACAATTCTTTGGCTGATCAACTGAAGATCGTAGCGAGGCTGGTGAAAGGCGGATTGCAAACAAGAGTGTACATGGTGAGCTATGGTAGCTTTGATACCCACTCGCTGCAGGTAAACACTACCGACACCACAACCGGAAACCATGCTAACCTGTTGAAAAATGTTAGTGATGCCATCAAAGCCTTCCAGGATGATCTGAAATTCTTGGGTGTAGAAGAAAGGGTAGTAGGCATGACGTTTTCTGAATTCGGCCGTCGCATAAAAAGTAATAGCAGCGAAGGAACCGATCATGGAGCGGCAGCGCCGATGTTTTTATTTGGCAAGAATGTGATGCCTGGCGTTTTGGGTACCAACCCGACTATCCCAGCCAACGTTACTGTTAATGACAATGTGCCCATGCAATATGATTTCAGAAGTGTGTATGCAACATTGCTGGAGAATTGGCTTTGTGTAAAGAATGCTGACCTGCAA
>Ga0070682_100001829_pt1 | contig 11857 bp, 6 predicted proteins | sample KBSC63LmetaG_FD_64668 | JGI IMG/M metagenome (GOLD analysis project Ga0070682, IMG submission 64668) | Corn rhizosphere microbial communities from Kellogg Biological Station, Michigan, USA - KBS C6-3L metaG | ecosystem: Host-associated > Plants > Roots > Rhizosphere | place: USA: Michigan... | reverse complement strand
TTTCTCACCGCCTGGGCGATGGGAATGTTCTGCTCCGGCCTCGTGCTCCGGCACGGCATGGGCGCGGAGGGTCTCACTTGGAGCTTGATGTTCATTCTCCTGCCGCTCGCCTGCGTCTATTACCCGGTCTCGACGCTGCCCGTATGGCTGCAACCCGTGGCCTGGGCGCTGCCGCCGACCGCCGTGTTCGAAGGCATGCGCGCGCTCGTGCTCCAGCACACTTTTCATCCTGGCCTGATGATCTGGGCGTTTGCACTCAACGCCCTCTGGTTCACGGCCGGCGCGATCTCGTTCTTTTGGCTATTGCGCGGGGCCCGCGAGGCGGGTTCCCTCATTTCTGTCGGCGAATAGCCTACAACCCGACATTGACGCACCTGCTAAATCCGTGTTGCATTGCAACCAAGCCGTTTGCCGGATGTTGGGGAATGTCTGGCAGGAATTGGGGCGGCAAGAACGGGCTGGATAGATCACTCATGGCGATCGGTGTTTTTGGCGGCACCCCGGAATTGCCGGGCGGAGAAACCGTAGTCTCGACTCCCCTCTACTGGATGTATGAGTGGGGGAACGCAGCACTCCTTCCCTCGCGCGCGCTTGCCGACGCCACCAAGCTTCTCTTCAAAAATCCGCTCAACCCTTTCACGCAGACGACCTTCGGCAAATCGATGGCCGCCGCCGCCGAAGTCTATGAGCGCGCGACGCGGCGCTATTCGAAACCCGATTGGGAAATTTCCTCGACGCTCGTCGGCGGCGAACGCGTGCCGGTCCGCATCCAGACGGTCTGGGAGCAGCCGTTCTGCAAACTCTTGCACTTCGAGCGCGAGCTCGCGGTGACGCCGCGCCGCCCGCAGCCGAAAGTGCTGATCGTGGCGCCGCTTTCCGGCCACTACGCGACGCTCCTGCGCGGAACGGTGGAAGCGTTTCTGCCGTCGCACGACGTTTACATCACCGACTGGGCCGACGCCCGCATGGTGCCGGCGACGGCGGGCCCGTTCGATCTCGACGACTACATCGATTATGTGACGGAAATTTTTCACCGCTTCCGCGGCGACTGCCACGTGATCGCGGTGTGCCAGCCGGCGGTGCCCGTGCTCGCCGCCGTCGCGCGCATGGAAGCTTCGAACGATCCTTACGTTCCGCGCTCGATGACGCTGATGGGCGGGCCGATCGACACGCGCATCAACCCGACCGCCGTGAACAAGGTCGCGGAAGAGCGCGGCGTCGACTGGTTCCGTAACCACGTGATCGCAAAGGTGCCGTTCCCGCATCCCGGCTTCGGGCGCGAGGTGTATCCCGGCTTCCTGCAGCTTTCCGGATTCGTCAGCATGAACCTCGAGCGGCATCTCGATGCGCATCGCGCGCTCTTCATGAATCTCGTGAAGGGCGACGGCGATTCCGTCACCAAGCACCAGGAATTCTATGACGAATATCTCGCAGTGATGGATCTCGCCGCCGAGTATTATCTGCAGACGGTCGAGAGCGTGTTCATTCGCCACGACCTCCCGAACGGCACGATGAGTCATCGCGGCAAGCCCGTCGATTTGAAAGCGATCAAGCGCGTCGCGCTGCTCACGATCGAAGGCGAAAAGGACGACATCTCCGGCGTCGGCCAGACCGAAGCCGCGCATGTGCTCTGCGCGAACATCCCTGCGGCGAAAAAGTCACACTATCTGCAACTCGGTGTCGGACATTACGGCGTTTTCAACGGCTCGCGCTTCCGCGCCGAAATTCAGCCGCGAATTGCGGACTTCATACTGACCAACGACTCGCCTTCCGAGTCAAAGCCGTCGCGGCGCGTCAAGCTTGCGTGAAGCCGCCGGATGGCTTTGCCTTGATCGAGAGGCGCGGCCGATTCGGGATCTTAGGGCGCAATGCGAATCAATTTCCGTTTTTTCCAGCAACGAAAACCCGCGGACGAGCCTGACCGGCTCGTGATCGCGGGCGACGGCGGGCCGTATCGAATCGAAATCAAGCGGCACGCGGCGGCGCGGCGCTACACGCTTCGGGTGCGCGAAACGAGCCGCGACGTCGTGCTCACCATGCCGCCGCGCGGCAGCTTTAAGCAGGCGAAGAGTTTTGCCGAGAAAAACGCCGGCTGGATCTCGGCGCGGCTGAAGCGTCTGCCGAGACCGGTTCCCTTCGCACACAATACGATCATTCCGATTCGCGGCGTACCGCACCGGATCGTGCACAAGCCAAGTAGCCGCGGCACGGTCTGGGTCGAAAGCGCGGGAGGCGAACAGCTTCTATGCGTCGCGGGACGGAGCGAGCACATCGCGCGGCGTGTGCGCGATTTCCTGAAACGCGAAGCAAAACGCGATCTCTCAGCGGCGAGCAAGAAATACGCGGCGCTGCTCGGGGTTTCGATCCGCTCGATTTCGATTCGCGACACCGCGAGCCGCTGGGGGTCGTGCTCCTTTGAGGGCGCGCTTTCCTATTCGTGGCGGCTCGTGATTGCGCCCGCTTTCGTGCTCGATTATCTCGCCGCGCATGAGCTTGCGCACCGGTTAGAACTCAACCATTCGAAACGCTACTGGAAAATCGTCGACGGGATTTTTCCGGAGCGCGAGCGGGCAGAGTCATGGCTGCGCACGAACGGCGCCAGCCTGCATCGCTACGGGACTGTATAGCTCGCAATAACTCATCATCCTCAGTCATTGCCGGGCCGTCGCGCCCGGCGAGCGGAACGCGAGCCGTGGCGCGGACGAGACCCGGTAATCCATGATGAGCTTCAGATCACGCTGATGGGCTTCATGGATCCCCGGGTCTCGCATCGTCATCCGCTCGCTTTGCTCGCGGGACGCTGCGGCCCGGTGATGACTAAAATGGGTGGGCGCGAAAGCGATTATCGCCGCCCGAACAACGCGTCGAAAATCTGCGTGATCGGATTATCCGAGCGCGGCGGCGCGCCGACATTGCCCGGCGGCAGTGTGCCGTTTTGCTGCGGATAAGACTGGCCCTGCGGATAAGGCTGCGGCGCCATCGGCGTCGGGCCCTGCGCCCAGCCGCCGCCAACGTAGAGATTCGTGCCCGGCAAGCTCACCGGCGGCACGTTCTGATGCGCAACACGCATGAAGCGATCCCAGATATCGACCGGCAGCCCGCTGCCGGTCGCTTTTTTCGTCGGCGAAGAATCGTCGTTCCCGAGCCAGACGCCGGTCACCATGTGGCCGGTGTAGCCGACAAACCAGGCGTCGCGATAATCCTGGCTCGTGCCGGTCTTGCCCGCCGCCTGCCAGCCGGGGATCGAGGCGCGGCGCGCGGTACCGGTGAGCAATGTCTGCTCCATCATACGATTCATCATGCCGGCGATTTCCGGCGCGATGACGCGGCCGGAGCCGGAGACGTTGCGCGCGTAAAGCGTCTTTCCCTTTTCGCCGCGCACCCTTTCGATCACATGCGGAATCGCGGCGATACCGCCGTTCGCGAAGGGGACATACGCGCCGACAAGCTCCAAGGGCGTGACTTCCGAAGTACCGAGCGCGATCGAGGGATTGGGATCGAGCGGCGACGTGATGCCAAGCCGGCGCGCGGTTTTCACTACGCTTTGCGGGCCGACTTCGAGCGTGAGCCGCACCGAGACGGTGTTGAGCGAATTCGCGAGCGCCGTCGTTAGCGTCACCGGACCCATATATTGATGCGAATAATTCGCGGGCTTCCAGCCTTTCAGCTGGATCGGCGCGTCGTCGCGCACCGTGTCGGGCGTCATCCCGCGCTCAAGCGCGGTCAGATAAACGAACGGCTTGAAGGACGAGCCCGGCTGGCGATGCGCGGAAACCGCGCGATTGAACTGGCTGTCGCCGTAATTCCGGCCGCCCACGAGCGCGCGCACGGCGCCTGAGGTATCGATCGCGACGAGCGCGCCCTGCGAGACGCCGTAGCGATCGCCCTTTTGCGCGAGCTCATCGGCGAGCGCCTTTTCGGCGACGGATTGGAGTGCGGGATCGATCGTCGTCTGCACGGTGACGTCGGTGTCGAAGCGGCCGACATAATCGTTCAATGAATCCATCACCCAGTCGGCGACGTAATTCACCGAGCCTGGCGTTTTATCCTTGGCGATCGCGACCGGATGCGCGCGCGCGGTCTTCGCCATCGCCGTTGTGATGAAGCCGCCCTCGGCCATCGCCGCGAGCACAAGATCGGCACGCTCGCGCGCGAGTTTCGGGTTGCGCGTGGGCGCGAGCCGCGACGGCGCTTTGACTAAGCCCGCGAGCATCGCGGCTTCGCCAAGCGTCACCATGCGCGCGGATTTTCCGAAATAGCGCTGCGCTGCGGCCTCGACGCCGTAAGCGCCGGAGCCGAAATAGACGCGGTTCAGATACAGTTCGAGAATCTGATTCTTGGAATATTTCGCCTCCAAGCCAATCGCGAGGATCACCTCGTCGATCTTGCGCGAGATCGTCCGCTCCTGCGTCAAAAACAAGTTCTTCGCGAGCTGCTGCGTGAGCGTCGAGCCGCCCTCGCGCACGCCGCGATGCAGGACGTTGGTCACGGCGGCGCGCGCAAGCCCGATCGGGTCGAGGCCGAAATGTTGGTAGAAGCGCCGGTCCTCGATCGCGACAAAGGCTTTCGGGAGATAAGACGGCATGGCTTTGAGCGGAATCGCAACGCCACCCATGTCGCCGCGCACGGCGATGGTCTTGCCGTCGGCGCCCAGGATCGTGATCGTCGGCGGGCGTTTTGGCACAACGAGCGAATTGATCGGCGGCAATCGCATCATGTGCCAGCCGATCAGCGCCGTGAGTGCGATCGCGCCCCAGACGCCGAGCACGAAGCACCAATAAATCAGTTTTCCGATCAGGCCGCGGCTTTTGAGGCTTTTTCCCTTGCGGCGTTTCGATTTCGGTTTCTTCGGCGCGGGCGGCGGCGTCTCTTTATATCTGGGCGTTGGACGCGAGCGTTCCTCGGCTTCGAGCGGGCCGCCGGCGCGGTCGGAGGGCGAGAGCTTGAGGCCATATAAAGAGCCGTGCGTGCCGAGAACCGGCTCGCGGCGGCTGTTTTTTTGTTTGCCCCAGAGCATGCGCGCATTTCCATCCCGCACCGTCCGCGAAAGCGAACGGCATTACCGTTAAGCAGATGTAAATGCGGCGATTTAAAGCGCCGTTAAGCGCGCTTTAGCGCGCGGTCCGCGCGCGTTTCACGGGCTTTGCCGCTTCCGGCGGCGCCTCGAATAGCTGCGCGAGCGCCTTCCGAATCGCGGCCGTTCGCTGCACCGAGCGGATTTTGCCGCCGGTGAGATCGGTCACATAAAAGACGTCGACCGCGCGCTCGCCGAAGGTCGCGACATGCGCCGAGGCAATGTTCAAGTTGAGACGCGAAAGCGTGTTGGTGAGATCGTAGAGAAGTCCCGGCCGGTCGAGGCCGGAAACCTCGATCACGCTGTAGCGGTCGGACCAGGCGTTGTTGATGGCGATCTCCGGCGCGATCGAGAAGGCGGTGTAGCGCTGCTTGCCGCGGCGCGCGACGACTTCGGGAAGCCGCACCTCGCCCCGCAGCGCCTTTTCGATTCCTTCGGCGATACGGCCGGCGCGGCGCTCCTCGTCCTCGTCGCGATCGAATTCGCGCGAGATCGAAATCGTGTCGAGCGCGAGCCCGTCGGTGGTGGTGAAAATCTGCGCGTCGACGATGTTGCCGCCGGCGACAGCGCAAGCGCCCGCGATGTTCGACAAGAGCCGCGGGTGATCTTGTGCGAGTATGGTGAGCTCGGTGACGCCGCGCGCGGCGTCGATCCGCGAGATGGTCGCGAGTTGCTTACCGGCTTTTTCCGTTTCGGCGATGAAGCGCGCATCCGCAACCTTGCGGACGAGATCGACCTTCAGCCAGTAAGGCGGATAATGGCGGGCGGTGTAGGCATCTAGCTGCTCGGCGCTCCAATTGGTCATCGCTTCGCGGAATTCAGCTTGCGCAAATTCGATGCGCTTCGAGCGGTTCACTTCCGAGAAGCCGCCGGTGATGACCGGCTCCGTTTCATAATAAAGATTGCGCAGGAGCTGCGATTTCCAGCCGTTCCACACGCCGGGGCCGACCGCGCGAATATCGGCGGTGGTGAGAATGAGGAGAAGCTTCAGCCGCTCCAAATTCTGCACGATCGCCGCAAAATCCTCGATGGTTTTGCGGTCCGACAAATCGCGCGACTGCGCAATCGTCGACATCGTCAGGTGATATTCGATCAGCCAGGAAACGGTTTCCGTTTCCTGTGCGCTGAGGCCAAGGCGCGGGCAGAGCTTGCGGGCAACCTTGGCGCCGGCGATGGAGTGATCCTCCGGCCGGCCTTTCGCAATGTCGTGCAGGAAAAGGCTCACATAAAGAATCGTGCGGTTCTTGATGGCCTTCATCAGATCGTTGGCAAGCCCGTTTTCCGGATTGCTGCCGCGTTCGATTTCGGACAGCACGCCGATGCAGCGCAGGAGATGCTCGTCGACCGTGTAGTGATGATAGAGGTTGAACTGCATCATCGCGACGACGCGGCCGAATTCCGGCACAAAACGGCCGAGCACGCCGGTTTCGTTCATCTTGCGAAGCACGATCTCGGGCGCGTTGCGCGAGGCCAAAATCTCCAGAAACAGCTTGTTCGCTTCCTTGTCGTCGCGAACTTCCGCGTCGATCAGCGAGAGCGAGCGGCGCGTGAGACGAAGCGCATCGGGATGAAAGTCCAAGTCTTCGCGGTCCGCGATATGAAACATGCGGATCAGGTTCACCGGATCGCGCTCGAACACTTTTTCGCCCGAAACATTCAGCCGCCCGTTGTCAATGACAAAGCCGGGCGCGCCCTTGATCGGCCGCGCGTGCCGCCGCGTCAACCGCACAAAAGCGCGCGCGAGGCGCGGCGCAATCTTGGCGTGAATTTCCTCGAGCGCCGCGCAAAGAATGGCGGTGAGATCGCCCACGTCCTTCGCGACGAGGAAGTAGTGCTTCATGAAGCGCTCGACTTCGCGCAGGCCGGGGTGATGCGTGTAGCCGAGGCGCATCGCCATTTCGTTCTGGACGTCGAAGTTCAACCGCTCCTCGGCGCGGCCGGTGAGGAAGTGCAGATTGCAGCGCACCGACCAGAGAAAATCGCCGCAGCGGAGGAAGAGTTCGTATTCCGTCTTGGTGAAGACGCCCTTCTCCACAAGCTCGTGCAGGCTGCGCACTCGATAGACGTATTTCGCAATCCAAAAGAGCGTATGCAAATCGCGCAAGCCGCCTTTGCCGTCCTTCACATTCGGCTCGACGAGATAGCGCGATTGACCCGCCCGCTTGTGGCGCTCGTCGCGCTCGGCGAGCTTCGCCGCGACGAATTCTGCGGCGGTGCCCTGCACGATGTCGCGATCGAAACGCGCGGTCAGCTCGTTAAAGAGCGTTTCGTCGCCGGTGATCAGCCGCGCTTCCAAGACCGTCGTGCGGATCGTCATGTCGGCGCGCGCTTGCCGGATGCACTCGTCGACCGAGCGCGTGGCGTGGCCGACTTTCAGGCCCATGTCCCACAGCGCGTACAAAATCGCCTCGGCGACGCTCTCGCCCCAGGCCGTCTGCTTGTAGGGAAGAATAAAGAGGAGATCGATGTCGGAGCCGGGCGCCAAGAGCCCGCGGCCATAGCCGCCGACCGCCACCACCGCCATGCGCTCGCTCGCGGACGGATTCGACGAGCGGTAGAGAACGCCGGTCGCAAAATCGTAGGCGAGCCGGATGATCGTATCCATCAAATGCGAGAGCCGCTCGGCGCAAGCCGTGCCGTGGCCGTCTTCGAGCAGCAATTCTTCCGCTCGTTTTCTCCCCTCCTGCAAGGCGCGCTTCATATGCTGCGCAAATTCGACGCGCATGTCCGTCTCGCGCCCTTCGTAATCCTTGCGAAGCTGGTCGATCCCGGCTTTCACCGCGGAAAGATCGATCAATTCCACTCCGGGGTCGGAGCTGCGGCGCGGTGACTGTCGGGACATGCAAACTTGTCTTTGCGAAACGGAAAAATCTGCTAACGCCTTCTCGGCGCGATCACTCTTTACCGCCCGCGCGGCGCAAGCAACAGGCTATAATTCAGGCCGCCGCGGCCGGCAAAAGGCGGCTAGAGCAGGAAGGAATAACCATGGATTCTTCGAAATTGCGGGAACTGCAGGCGCCGCTGAAGGAGCGCTACAAGCAGGATCCGAACGCGGCCGTCATTACCTTGAAGGCCAAAGGCGCGCTCGATGAAGGCATCGCCTGCAAGGTGGAAACGGGCCGCGTGCTTGCGGTCGCGGGGCTGCATCCCGCAACCGGCGGTTCCGGGCGCGAGCTTTGCTCGGGCGACATGCTGCTGGAGGCGCTCGTTGCCTGCGCCGGCGTGACCTTGCGCGCGGTCTCGACCGCGCTCGAAATTCCAGTCAAGTCCGGCACGGTTTCGGCCGAAGGCGATCTCGATTTTCGCGGTACCTTGGCGGTCGCAAAGGACGCGCCGGTCGGCTTTCGCGAAATTCGCCTTTCCTTCAAGGTCGACACCGACGCGCCGCAGGAAAAGCTCGATCAGTTGTTGAAGCTCACCGAACGCTATTGCGTCGTTTATCAAACCATTAAAAGCGGGCCGAAGGTGGACGTTTCGCTTAGCCGCGCCTGAGGCCACTACTCGCAATAAAATCCAATGTCTCCCGAAATCTATTTTGCGCTCACGCTTGTGGTGAGAATGGCGATCACCGCCGCCTTTCTGATCGTCACGACCGTGACGGCGGAACGCGCGGGGCCGGTGATCGGCGGGTTGGTGGCGGCGCTCCCGGTGAGCACGGGGCCCGTCTATATTTTTCTGTCGCTCGATCACAATGCGCAATTCATCGCCGACAGCGCGATCGGAACGCTGGTCACGAACGGCATCAACGTGGTTTATGCACTCATCTATGCCTTGCTTGCGCAGAAGCGGCCGCTATGGGCGAGTCTTGGCGCCGCGGTCGCGGGATGGATCGTAATTGCGTGGATCGCGAATTCGATTTCATGGACGCTCGGAAGCGCGATTTTGTGGAACGCGGTTGCGATCGGAGGCTCGATTCTGATCGTGCGGCAGCTCCGGCATTATCGCGTGCCGGCGGTCCGCTCACGCTGGTATGACTTCGCGCTGCGCGCGGGACTTGTCGCTTTACTCGTCGGAACGGTGGTGACTTTAAGCTTTCACATCGGGCCGAAAGCGAGCGGTCTCATCGCAGGATACCCGATCGTGTTTTCCAGCATCATGCTGGTGATGCATCGGAGCATGGGCGGGCGCGCGGCCGCGGCCGTGATGGCGAATGCGATCCTCGGCCTCACCGGTTTTGCGCTCGGCGCGATCACGCTCCATCTTGCGGCGGTGCCGCTCGGCTCAGGGCCTGCGCTTCTTCTCGGGCTCGCTGCTTGTCTTGCCTGGAGCGGATTGATGTACGCCGCGCGCCTGCGCGGAATGCGGATATAAAATTCAGTTGTCTTTTTCCTGCTTGCGCAGCATCTTCAGTTTGTAAAGCGCGTCTAACGCCTCGCGCGGTGCGAGCGCGTCGGGATCGACTTTATCCAGCGCTTCTTCAAACCCGCTCTGTTTCGGCTGCGACTGCGGGCGCGCGGCTGAAAAGAGCGGCAGATCGTCGGCAAGTTTCTGCGCCGGGGAGCCGCGATTGACGGCCTCAAGTTCGGCAAGCACGATGCGGGCGCGCTCGATCACCGCGGCCGGCAGCCCTGCGAGCTTCGCGACTTGAATTCCGTAGGAGCGGTCGGCGACGCCGGGCGCGACTTCGTGGAGAAAAACGACGTCTCCCTCCCACTCCTTCACGCGGACGGTCGCATTCACGATCCGGTTCAGTTTCGCGCCGAGTGCGGTGAGCTCGTGAAAGTGCGTGGCGAACAGCGCGCGGGATTTATTGGCCGCATGCAGATGCTCTAACGTCGCCCAGGCAATCGAAAGGCCGTCGAAGGTGGCGGTGCCGCGGCCGATCTCATCCAAGATCACGAGCGATCGCTCCGTCGCCTGATTGAGGATCGCAGCGGTCTCGACCATCTCGACCATGAAGGTGGAGCGGCCGCGCGCGAGATCGTCGGCGGCGCCGACGCGCGAGAACAGGCGGTCGACGACGCCGATCTCGGCATGTTTCGCGGGAACGAAAGAACCGATCTGCGCGAGAATCGCGATCAAGGCGTTCTGGCGGAGAAACGTCGATTTACCGGCCATGTTCGGTCCGGTGACGAGCCAGATCGAGCCTGCGTTCTCTTCCTCGGGCGCGGAGAGATCGCAATCATTCGCGACGAACGGCCCGCCGTCGCGCTTGAGTGCGGCTTCCACGACCGGATGACGGCCGCCTTCGATGTAAAAATAAAGCGAGTCGTCGACGATCGGCCGTACCCAGTTTTCTGCAATGGCGAGTTCAGCGAGCGAGGCAGCGACATCGATGCGGGCGAGCGCGTCCGCAACCGCTTCCAGCGCGTTCGCCTGCGCGAGAACTTCTTTCGTGAGACGGTCGAAAATCGCAAACTCCAGCGCAAGCGCGCGATCCGACGCGCCAACGATTTTCGATTCGAGTTCGCCTAGTTCCACAGAGGTGAAGCGCATCACGCCCGCGAGCGTCTGGCGATGCATGAAGGTCGCCTTCGCTTCCGGCGTCATGAGTTTCTCGCCCTGCTGCGCCGAGACCTCGATGAAATAGCCGAGCAGGTTGTTGTGCTTGATCTTGAGCGCTTTCAGGCCCGTCTCGTCGGCGTAACGCGCTTGCAGCCCCGCGATCACTTTTCGCGAATCGTCGCGTAATTCGTTCGCGCCATCGAGATCGCGATTGTAGCCCGCGCGCACGAAACCGCCGTCGCGGGTGAAAAGCGGCAGCTGCTCGGCGAGCGCGCGTGCAAGCTCCGCCTGCAGGTTCGAGTCCGATGCCTTGAGGATTTTTACGGCAGCCACAAGTTCTAGCGGCAAATTATCCGCGCGCTCAAACTTGCCCGCGAGCGCGGAGGCGGCCTGAAGGCTGTCGCGGATCGCCGCGAGATCGCGCGGGCCGCCGCGTGCGAGCGAAAGGCGCGCGAGAGCGCGAGCGAGATCCGGCGCACCGGCAAGCAGCGCGCGAATATCCGCGCGCAGCGCCGAGTCGCCCGCAAAAAAATCGGCGAGATCGAGCCGGAGATTGATCGCTTCCGGATCGACCAAAGGACTCGCCAGCCGCCGCGCCAAAAGCCGTGCGCCACCCGTGGTCTGGGTGCGATCGATCACGGAAAGCAGGCTTCCTTCAAAATTGCCGGAAAGCGTGCGGATCAATTCCAGATTCGAGCGCGTCGCGGCGTCAATCATCAGGACGGAATTGGCCGCCTCGCGCGATGGCCCCGATAAATTCGGCTTCTTGCCAAATTGCGTGCGCTCGACATAGGTCACGACGGCGGCGGCGGCCGACAATTCAAGCCGCGAAAACGAACCGAAGGATTCCACCGTCGCTACGCCAAAATAAACAGCCAAACGCCGCTCCGCCGTCGTACCGTCGAATAAATCCTTCGTCACCGGCGTGACGCTGGTGAGCCCGCGCCAGAACGCCCGCAGTCCCGTATCGTCATGCACGGCATCGGTGACGATAATCTCGCCCGGATCGAGCCGCGCGATTTCGGCGGCGAGGCGAATGCCGTCCGTCTCCATCACGCGGAATTCGCCGGTCGAGATATCAAGCCACGCCAGCGCGTAAAGCGGCTCCGCGTCGCTTGAAGGCCGCCCGCGCGCGACCGACAAGAGCCAGTTGTTGCGCTTCGCCTCCAAGAGCGAATCCTCGGTGAGCGTGCCGGGCGTCACCAGCCGCACCACGTCGCGCTTCACCACGGATTTACCGCCGCGCTTTTTTGCTTCCGCCGGATCTTCCACCTGCTCGCAGACGGCGACTCGGTGGCCGAGCGCGATCAGGCGGTGGAGATAGTCGTCGGATTTTTC
>Ga0070682_100001828_pt1 | contig 11858 bp, 11 predicted proteins | sample KBSC63LmetaG_FD_64668 | JGI IMG/M metagenome (GOLD analysis project Ga0070682, IMG submission 64668) | Corn rhizosphere microbial communities from Kellogg Biological Station, Michigan, USA - KBS C6-3L metaG | ecosystem: Host-associated > Plants > Roots > Rhizosphere | place: USA: Michigan... | reverse complement strand
TAGATTCCATTGCCGCAGCCTGATTGGTTGCTAATAAGTCGGCTGCGGCGAGTACACAAACCAATTAGCGAGAAGGAGACTTTAGTTTGGTTTCGGTTACCATGAAAGAGCTGCTGGAGGCCGGTGTTCACTTCGGCCACCAGGTAAGGCGCTGGAATCCAAAGATGAAGGAATATATCTTTGGCGAGCGCAATGGCATTTACATCATCGATCTTCAAAAGACTCAGCGAATGTTTCGCGAGGCAATCGCCTTCGTGACCAACCTCATCGCCGAAGACAAAGGAAAGACAGTTCTCTTTGTCGGCACCAAGCGACAGGCTCAGGATGCCATTCGTGAAGAGTCGGAAAAGTGTGGACAGTATTTCGTCAATCAAAGATGGCTGGGTGGTTTGCTGACTAATTTTCAGACGGTCCAGAAGTCGATCAAACGACTCAAGGATCTCGAAAGCATGCAGACCGACGGCCGCTACGAGAAACTGACCAAGAAGGAACGCATCAAACTGGATCGCGAGCGCGAGAGTTTGAATAAGAACCTTTCCGGTATCAAGCAAATGTCTCGTCTTCCCGATGCCATCTTTATCATCGACGTCAAGAAAGAAGAGATCGCTGTCGCCGAAGCAAATCGACTCGGCATTCCGATTGTTGCCGTCGTCGATACAAATTGTTCGCCTGAAGGAATCGATTACGTCATCCCCGGAAACGACGACGCTCTGCGCGCCGTCCGGCTGTTTGCCTCGCGTATTGCTGATGCGATCGTTGAAGGTAATCAGATCGCAACCGAGGGCGGCGTGGTTCCATCGGCGGACGAATCAGGTGAAGGCGAAGGCTCTGCCGGCCAGGGTGGAGCAGGTGGGGCGATAGCCGCAGAGCTTACATCTGATCAAGACGATAACGGCGGCGTTAGTGGCGGGGAGGCGCAACCGGCATCCATGACAACTCAGGGCGCAGAGGCCGCGGAAACTCAAGACGCGCCCGATGAAAGCACCGAATCTGTCGTGGCGGCGAGCTAAGCGATAATCCTTACTCATCGAAGAGCGCAGCCTCAAGCGGACGATCCGCAAAGGCTGCGTTTTTCATTGAAAACAAATCTTATAGTACTCGGAGAAATTGGTAATCATGGCTGACATTACAGCAGCAGCAGTGAAGCAGCTTCGGGAGAAGACCGGAGCCGGAATGATGGAGTGCAAGAACGCACTCGTTGAAGCACAGGGTGATGAGGAGAAGGCGATAAATATTCTGCGTGAGCGTGGTCTGGCTTCCGCCAAAAAGCGCGAAGGCCGTATCGCAGCCGAGGGAATTGTTGGTTCCTACATTCACATGGGCGGAAAGGTCGGTGTGCTGGTCGAGTTGAACTGCGAAACTGATTTCGTCGCGCGCGGCGAAGAGTTTCAGCAACTCGTGAAAGACATCGCGATGCACATCGCTGCCGCCGAGCCCCGTTACGTCACACGCGAGGAAGTTCCTGCTGACGTGCTCGATAAAGAACGTGAGATCGCGCGCGCGCAGGCGAAGAACGATCCCAAGATGGCAAACAAGCCGGAGCAGGTGATCGACAAGATTGTCGAGGGCCGGCTGAATAAGTTTTACGAAGAGTCGGTGCTGGTCGACCAGCCGTTTGTGAAAGCGCCTGAGAAAACGATCGGCGAGCTCGTGACCGAGAAAACAGCCAAGACCGGCGAGCGTATTGCCGTCCGTAGATTCACGCGCTACAAGATGGGTGAAGGCCTCGAGCGTCGCGGGGATGATTTCGGCAATGAAGTGGCCTCGTTACTAAAATAGGTCCTATTGGTCCTCTAGGACCTATGTTTGAGAATTCCATGACGACTGAAACCTCAAGCTTGTGTTATCGCCGCGTGCTCTTGAAGATCTCCGGCGAAGCCTTGATGGGCGAACAGAATTACGGCATCGACGTCAACGTTGCCCGCAGTGTTGCCGAAGAGCTCAAAGCGGTTCAGAAGCTGGGCGTGCAGGTTGCGGTCGTCGTCGGGGGCGGCAACATCTTTCGCGGCGTGTCCAAGAGTGCCGGCAACATGGACCGCTCGTCCGCAGACTACATCGGAATGCTTGCGACGGTGATGAATGCCGTCGTCTTGCAGGATGCGCTCGAAAAGGTCGATGTCCACACGCGTGTCATGTCGGCGATCGACATTCCGCAGCTAGCCGAACCATTTATTCGCCGCCGCGCGATCAGGCACCTGGAGAAGGACCGCATCGTTATCTTTGCGGCCGGAACCGGAAATCCGTACTTCACCACCGACTCAGCCGCCGCCCTTCGTGCTCTCGAGATCAAGGCCGACGTCATTATGAAGGCGACTAAAGTTGACGGTGTTTATTCCGCTGACCCGATGACCGATGCAACCGCGGAGCTCTTTAACGAGATTAGCTATCGCCAGGTGCTCGAGCGACAACTACGGGTGATGGATGCTTCAGCAATCTCTTTGTGCATGGATAACAACCTGCCTATCATAGTCTTCAACATGCGCGAGCCCGGAAACATCAGACGCGTGGTTGTGGGTGAGCGGGGCGTGGGAACCAAGGTTGGTTAACTAATCACCAGGAGCGGAGTTTAGCGATGAGTGAAAAGGACGTAATCAGGGAAACGAAGCCACGAATGGATACCGTCATCGAAGACTTCAGACGCAAGCTCGCGACTGTTCGCACGGGTCGTGCGGCGGTGAGCATTTTGGACGCGGTGATGGTTGATTACTACGGAACGATGACGCCGCTCAGCCAAATGGCTTCCGTTCACGCGCCCGAGCCGCAGATGCTTACCGTGCAACCATGGGATCAGACCCAACTCGGCGCGGTCGAGAAAGCGATTCGCGCTGCCGATCTGGGCTTGAATCCCTCAAACGACGGCAAGCTCGTTCGCATTCCGATTCCTGCGTTAACCGAAGAACGTCGCAAACAGCTCGCGAAGCAAGTGCACGACGTCGCCGAAGATCACCGCACCGCAATCCGCAACGTCCGTCGTGACGCCAACGATCGTCTAAAGAAGATGCTAAAGGATAAAACGATCTCGGAAGACGCCGAACGCGATGCACTCCTGGAAATCCAAAAAATCACCGACGGCAATATCGGCAAAATCGACGAACTGGCAAAGACTAAAGAAAAAGAGATCCTAAGCGTCTAAAGCCACAAAAGGCACAAAAAGCACAAAAGGCACATAACGGATCTTAGCTTTTAGCATTCCTTTTGTGCCTTATGTGTTTTTTGTGCCTTTTGTGGCTTATCTCGGAATCGCGAACGCATCCTCACCCAGGTTCTGATTGAGCTTTACTTCCTTCACGTTGTACTCCGCAAAGAATGCACCCTGCGGCATCTCGAAACGCTGCGAGAAGCTGAACGGGATCAGCACCCCGTCTACTTCCTTGAACTTGCTGTTTGCAGTTCCGAAAGTAGCTCCATTGTAGGTCAGGAAAAACTCCATCACTCGACCATTCGTCGCGTCGATGTAGAAGTCGGTCGCGTAGCCTTCCGGATCCGCAATCCTGAATGCGCGCAACTTCTTCTTGTTGGGAATCTCGGAAACCTTATAGCCCGGCTGGTCGAATTTACTCAGCACCGAAAGCCCGAATTTCGACAGTGGCGGCACTTCCACATTCGGCAGCGAACTGTACGACTGCTGCCCGTCATAGATCTGCTTGAAGACCATAATCGGGCGCGCATCAATCTCGATTCTCAACTTGTCGTTGGCGGTGACAATTGAAAACGCACCGGGAATCGACTGTGGACTATTCGGCGGATAGAGGGAAACCGATCCTCGCAGCATCATGTTCTGCACGGCGCGGAATTTTTCACCACCCTGCGCCGTAAATGCCGCCTTCGCAAGCTCCATCGGAGTGCTCTCGGGCGTGATCACTACCGCCGGCGGAGCGGCGGCGGTACCACCATTAGCCGCTGGAGTTCCCTTGCCGTGGTCCTGTGCTAAAACCGTAACGCCAAAACAAATAATAAGTGCAAAGAATAAAACAACTCGATTCATTTCATACCCTTTCGATCGGTCCACAGATTACACAGATTAAGAATCGAATCTGCGTAATCTATGGATTAGAAGTTAAAACGTACCTGAGCGTAGATTCTGCGATTACCGGCGCCAGTGCTACCACCACCGCCACCGCCAAATCCACCAAACGCTCCTCCCAGATTGAGCGACTCGCCAAAGCTTGGGGAGGCTAGATTACCAACAGGCGTCCCGAGGTTCACGCGATTGAATAGATTCTGGAAGTTGATGGAAACATTGACAGTGTATTTCTTCTCACTCGGAGCTCCACCGCCACCGCCACCGCCACCTTGCGGACCGATCGCCGCCACTTTCGCCGCACCACCACCGCCACCGGCAGCGGCGAGCGATGGACCACCCGGCCCACCCACAGGCCGCTTGTCTGAGGCTCCGGCGCCTGCGCCTGTGGCAGCGGGCTTCGCTGCTGCGGCATTGCCTTTGTGGATATCGCCAAACTGGAAGGCGCGGCCGATACGAAGGTTAACAACAAAAGATCCGGGCGCCTGTCCGAAGTTGCGCGGAATGATCGTCTCACCCGGCAACGGCGTCAGATTGAAGTTTCCAAAACGCGTGCAACGAATGCTCTGCGCGTTGCAATCAGCGCCGGCTGCCGCAAAGCTGGGACGTTCGTTGAACTGTCGATCCAGATTCCGATCCTGTCCCGTAGTGATATTGAAACCCGGTCCAGTGTTGGCGACGACGAACGGATTCATCACCACTTTCCACCACGGCAGGTTCACGGTGCCGAAGACGGTGAAACGATGTCGAATATCAAACGAGCTTCGTCCAAACTCACCTGACAAGTCGTAAGAGTTCATCGGAAACAGCGTGCTGCCCTGGCCGTCTGAATCGTTCGTCGTCTTGCTCAACGAGTAGTTGCCGCTGAGCTGAAACATGCGGCTGAGCCTGCTGTTGAAGCCGACGAAGAACTGGCGCTGATTAAATTGCCCGCTCGCTTCGTAACGAAACACGTCACCCTGCGTCGGATCGGGTCGACGACCGTTCGGCGTCAGCTCGGTGATCGTGAACGGTAACGGCGCATTCACGTCGCGCGCGCGAATCACATGAGTAATGCGGATGTTGTAGAAGCCGACGAACATCGTGATGTTGCGCGGCAGTTGTCGCTCAACCTGCGTGCCGATCAGGAAGACAGTCGGGATCTGCAGATTGGGATCAACCTGCCAGACGGCCTGCTGTGTAGCGGGCACAAGAGAAACGTTCGGGACAGCAGTCGGGCTCCACTGATTCAGAAGCGCGTAGATCGGAGCAACGTTGGGCAGTGCCTGTTCGGCGAGGGAAGGCGGAGCACTTCGATCGAAAGGCTCTGCGACTGCCGTTTGAATCACGTTCTCGCCGTTGAAGCGAATCGCTTGCAGCGTGTTGTTTTCATTGAACCGGTTGTAAAAGAAGCCCGTGCCAACGCGGATCACCATCTTCGGCGGTTTCGCGCTGTTAGCCGCTCCGGGTGACCATGCAACTGCGATGCGAGGGGCAAAGTCGAGCTTGCTGTGCGCGTTTGTTTGGATCTCGTATCGCAGACCGTAGCTGAGTGTCAGGTTCGGTCTAATGCGCCAATCATCCTGAATAAACACGCCATAATCTGTTTGACTGATATCCGCGAACGGATTTCCCGCGTTGAGCCTGAACTGCGTCGCGCCGCCACCGGCCGCGCGAATTTGCGCAGGAGTAAAACCCTGCTCTTGCAGTAGCAGCGTTTTTTGATATCGCTCGATGCTCGTCAGACCAAAACCGCCGGTGAAGGTCCAGGTCCCGCCAAAGTTTCCCTCATTCTTGTCATCGACATTTATGTGACGAACGCGGCCGCCAAACTTGATCGCATGCGTGCCCTGCTGCCTGGCCGTGAAATTATTCAATTCCCAACTCGAGCGTTCACTGGCAGAGTGCCCTACCTGCGAACCGCCCGAACTGAACGAACCACTGACATCAAGCGCGGGGATTGAATTGCTGCCGGTTTGCTCGTTGCGATTGTGCGAATACTGGAAACGAGTTTCGTTGATCGTCGTCGGATTCAGAATCGCGGTCTCAGTCACCTGCACATTCTGATTTACCGAGAGGGTGTCAAAACCGCGCTCCGGCAACGTAAAGCCCTGCACTCCCGAATTCTCAACGCTAAACCGGTTGTAGTTGTAACGGACTATTAGCGTGTTGTTCGTGTTGATGGCGTAGTCGAAACGAGGACTCAGGAAAAGATTGCGTCGCGGCACCAGAAACCCTTCGCCAAAATCAACCGGGTTCATATTCTCATCGAGCACGGTTGCGCGTACGAGCTCGTTATCGTCTGTCTCGATACGGCCAAAGTTAAAAAAGAACGAAGCCTTCTTCTTCACGAGTGGGCCACTCAGATTAGCCTCGTACTGCCGAATCTGAAACGGTGTCCGTTTGCTGGAACTGACGGCGAATGGATTGCGCGAGTTGAGACTCTCGTCGTTGAAATTGATCGACGCGCCGCCGCGGATTTTGTCGGTGCCAGGACGAGTAAGAATGTCGATACGTGCTGATGGTTGATCGTTCTCGGCGGCGAAGGGATTCTGATTGATACGAATCTCGCGAATCGCATCTTTCGAGGGAAGATTATTGCCCGTAAATCCGTCGATGAAGATCTGCCCGCCGTTTGGTCCGACGGATGGACCAGCCAACGCCTGGAGTGCAGCGGCGAGTTCGTCAGGGTCGTCCGGCAAGGCATCGAGGTCTTTTCCGGCAATCACTGTTTGATTGGCATTGTTTGTGGCTTCGGTGCTGACGGCAGTTTCAGCAACCGTGACTTTCTCTTCGATCGTGACGCGCAGGGTAAGGTCGACGGTCTGTCGCGCTGTGGTGATATCCACTTCCTTGCCATCAGACGTCGCGAAGCCTGGTGCAGCGGCTTGCAGCGTGTACTTGCCGGGAGCAAGTCCGGCAAACGTATAGACTCCCTCACCATTGGTCGTGGTTTTCTTTTGAACTCCGCTGGCGTCGGTAAGAGTCACGTTGGCGCCGACAATTGCCGCGCCCAATTCATCAGTGATCAAGCCGCGCAGGGATCCGCGCGCTTGTTGTGCGGCGACAAGTGACGCGGACAGCATGACGATCAAGCTGATACACGACAGCTTGACGGGGAGATTTCTAAGAGAATTCATTTTTAGACCTCAAACAGGACTTGGATAAGAGCAACTATCCACAGATTACGCAGATTGCACAGAAAAGGATCTGTGTAATCTGTGGATGGTCTTTATGGCAAACCGATGCCGAAGGAAATGCCGCTGCCGCCTAAGCCGGCTGCGGGATTAGGTGCTTGTCCAGCCGCTGGACGGGGAGCAAGCATCGCGAGCAGAGTGTCAGCACCGGAAATCAGCGAAATCGCTGTTAGACGGGTCGGATCCGCACCCTGCGTACTGGAAACGATGATAGTGTCGCCAACCTTAACATCTGCGATCGAAATAGTTGGCAATCTTTCGAGCATGTCGTTGATATTGAAGCCGCCACCAGGACGCGGACCGCCCGGTCCACCGCCGCCGGGACGCTGGCCCTGCGCTCCATTCCCAGGAGCACCACCGGCAGCCGCCGGAGCAGCGCCGCCGCCACCTGGGGCACTCGCGCCAGGAGCGCCACCACCAGGACGGCCGAAGCCTCCCATTCCTCCCATTTCCGAAGGAAAGCGTCGCAGAACAGCGTCCTGCTTGATGACGATTGTGAGCGGTATCTTCTTTTCCAACTCCTTGATATGGATCTCACCGGTTGCGGGATCGATAGCCGTCACGACGCCGCCGACTGTCCTAAAGGCTCCAGTTACGACTTTCTGCGGATTGAAGCGAAGCGGATCTTCAGTTCGATCGCCGAGAGCGCGTAACTGATCGCCGACTTTCAACTCGCTAAAATTACTCGGCTTAGCATCGCCAAACTTGATCGAGTCGGGCGCGTAACGCTTCATTTCAGTCTTGTCGCTGACGGGAATCACGACCGACTGTGTTCCGGCCATCGTCCGGTTAGCGATGGTGATCTCTTTGGTGTCAGGCTTCAGCGCTGTAATCACGCCAAGAATTCCGCGGCGGCGCCATTCCAGACGTTCCGCTTCCTGCTTCTTGGCGAGGTCGCCTTTCGTCATCACGATAACCTGAACGGCAGGCACCGACTTCTGATCTGCCGAGACAGTTCCGCGCGCCATCACGCGGTCGCCCTCACCAAGGTCAGCAAACGTCAGGTCGGTGGCATTGGCGAGCGTTTTCTCACCGGGAGCAAGCTTCTTATAGGTCGTTTTATCGCTAAGGGTAACTGAGACCATGGAGCCGGCGTCGGTCTTGATGATCAATTGTTTTGCGGCGGCATCTATGGATTTAACTTCGCCAATCGCGTATTTGGCAGCGATATCAGGATCTGCCGTCTGTGCGAGTGCAGCGGGGGTTGATGCCAACAAGCCGATAAATGCTAGGGCAGCCGCGAAAAAGAACGTCCTCATTACTAGTCCCTTTCTGTCCTGTTTAGTGAACACCACAAAGCGCGGATTTATGACTCCCAAATCCAGAAAATTGGTTTGCCACAGAGGGCACAAAAGTCACAAAAAATGATTTACGTGTTGCTCCAGCCGACGCGGTAGCGGGCTGTTAGTGCCAACCCAAAGCTGATAATCAGCATAAAAACAGCGATAAAGGGCCACACGTAGGGAAGCGAGGTTAAGAGTACCCAAAAACTTGTCCCCAGTAATAACGCCACAGCCTCGGAATTCTTACCAATCGCAAGATATTTTCGCTGTAACCACCGGCCGGTGGCAGCGTACAGGATGACCCGGCCAAACACTCCGGAGACCAGCAGGAGCAGTAACGCAAGCAATCCCACCATCACCTGGACCGGTTGCGGCATGATCCAGAGGCAAAGTGGCACCACGCCTGCCAGCACGAGGAGCCCAATCAGACCAATCGCGGCTACACGCAAGCTGGTTAACTGAAGCCGCGCGACGCCGCGACTTATCGTGCCCGGCATCACGAGGGTGAATCCGAGTGAGACGAGGAACCAGAACAATACGACCAGCAGTCGCGTTCCGAGATAGGTTGAGGTCCAACGAGGGCTGAAGATCCCCGACGGATTATTCATCATGTTGCGGAGTTCCTGTTCGTAACCCGCATACATCATCGTCATCGCCTCAGGATTGCGATTGGGATGAGGGTCTTCTGCTCGATAGCTCCCTCCAATCACCATCACGTCGCCACCAATGCGTGCACCGTTCTTAAGAATCACCGAGCCGCCGACCGCAGCGACATCGCCATCGACGACACCTTCGACGATGACGTCGCCTCCGAGTGACACTGCTTCCTGAGCACTGCCAGTGATTCTCACCGACTTCCCTACTCCAACAACAGGCCCTTCATTGGCGCCCGATATTACGAGCGTCTCTTTTGCGTTTTGTGCACTGGCAACACCGACGAGTATCAGCACCCACAAGAGTAGTGCGCAGAAGCGATTCAAATCGAGTTTGTTGAGGGAGGGTTGAGATCTGACTGTCGACAGGTAAGTGACCATTGCCCGAGGCAACCTCCTATTCGGTTGCTCTCGTGCGATGATAATTTGAGATCAAACGCGAGAGTATCAGGATGGCTAACGCTAACAATCCTACAAGTGGCCCCAGCAAATCGGATTCGATAATCATCTTCCTGCTGAGCACTCTGACAACTACTGTGAATCCGGCAACTGCGTCATAAGCACTGCCGGCCACAAAGCTGACTAAGCCGAAAACAGTAGCAACAAAGCTCTCGGCAAACATGAACAGACTCCTGCGCGCTGCAGCGCCGAGCAGCACAAACCCGACGAATGCGAGGACGGCGCAGATAGTCAAAGCTTTGCGATGTTCAGAACGCGTGCGCACCCCTCTCATATCGCTCGCAGCACGCGCCGCAACCATCCGTGAGAAGTTATCCGGCACTGGAATCTCAGCGCTTTCCGACATCGCGGCATCCAGTTCGCAAACCAGAAGTCGATGAGCTCTCAGCTCCGCGCGACACTCGGCGCAGCCTTCCAGATGATCTTCGAAGAGCAGTGTTAGATCTGTATCCAGTTCGCCATCGACGTAGGCGGCAAACAGATTTCGTTCGCAGATCTTTTGCTGGTCCCTATTCATTAAACGCCGGTAATTCCCCTGTCAACAAACTGCTGTCGCATCATCTCGCGCGCCCTGAACAACCGGTTCTTGACCGTGCCGAGCGGCAAGCCCGTTACTTCGACGATCTCCTCGTAACTGAGATCCTGTGAGTGACGAAGAATAATCAACTCGCGATAGTTGGCGGGCAGTGTTTTAACCACTGACTCAATCTCGCCGCGTCGCTCTTTGCGTTCACTCTCCTGTTCGGGACTGAGGCGGCCGCTTTCAACCGGCAGATCGAACTGATCGCCTTCCGGACCCATCACGAGCGACTGTTCGCGAGTCGTGGTGCGGCGCAGGTGATCCACGGCGGCGTTGTGCGCAATCTTGTAGATCCAGGTCGAGAATTTGAATTCGGCGCGATACCTATGGAGCGAGTTGTAAACCTTGATGAAGATCTCCTGAGTGAGGTCGAGGGCGGATTCGTAATTGCCGACCATGCGGTAGACGTAGGCTGAGATCGGCCGCTGGTAGCGCCGGACAAGCTCTTCAAAACTTCCTTCGACGCCGCTGACAGCAGTGGCCACGAGGTCGCGGTCAGTGGCCGCAGTCAAATCTCGTGAAAAGGCACGGGAAACCGAGGAGGCAGCAAGATTCATAATACAGGGGTGTTACGTGCCACTTGGACAGATTGTTTCAAATTGCCGATTGCCAATTGCCGATTGCCAATTCGTGAATTTCACGCCATTACGACCTATAAATGGGCAATCGGCAATTGGCAATCGGCAATCACCAGGATAGTGTGGCTAGACCGGCTGGGGCGGCGATGGAGTCGAAGCTGAATTCCCGGTTGGGTAGTTGTAATCCGAGGTCTTCCGCCTGCAGCGGTCGCAGGTCTCCGCCCGTCGTTTCGTTGACGATTTCCCCGGCGCGCTGCTTCGTGATGCCCTCGCCGATAACCATCAGCCGCATCAGACCCGGACTCTCGCCCGTTTCGGGAGTGCTGCGATCGCGATAGAACAACAGCAACCGGTAAAACTCATCCTCAATCTCGTCTTCGGCACACTCCACCGTGCGAACAAACAGCGGGTGCCGGTCGCGAAAGATGACTCCAGTGAAACCATGATTCGAACCACTCAGCAACAGTGAATCGCCGGCGCCGCCATTGCGCGTCAACCATTGCGCCTCGCCCAGGTGCCGCGGCAGGATCAAACCTGCGCGCCACGAAAGTGAGTCGAGAACCGCTTCATACTCGGCGAGTATCGCTTTCCTGACTGCGATGACAAGATACCGATCGCGCCCCTGTGCATCTTTCTGCAGGCGGTCTCTCGAGATAGAGAGCTCTTCCATCGCCGCACCAAAGCCGCGTTCAATCTTCCATCTCAGGACATCCTGAAGTTCAGACGCGGATTGCAACTGGCTTTCGATGGTGAGCACCAGCGTTCGTGCGCTAGCTTCCGGCAACGAGAGCGACCAGCGCTTCTGTTTCAGCAGCCCGGCGCTCGCGGCGAGATCATTCAACACCGCTGCGAGTTGAGCCTTGTTCTGGATGTTCGTCTCGTCAAAGCTCGGCCGAACGAGTGACTCATCGATATTGAAAGTCGCTGCGCGGCGCAGCTTACACACCGCACCTCTGACGCGTTCGAGTTGAACTACGGAAGCAACTCCCTTTTCCAGACCGATTGCGGTGGCAGGATACCAAGGGTCAATTAAACGTGATAAGAGGTTGGGCACTGTTCTATATTTCCGATTGCCAATTGCCGATTGTCGATTTAAGTCGCGTCAATC
>Ga0070682_100001827_pt1 | contig 11863 bp, 7 predicted proteins | sample KBSC63LmetaG_FD_64668 | JGI IMG/M metagenome (GOLD analysis project Ga0070682, IMG submission 64668) | Corn rhizosphere microbial communities from Kellogg Biological Station, Michigan, USA - KBS C6-3L metaG | ecosystem: Host-associated > Plants > Roots > Rhizosphere | place: USA: Michigan... | reverse complement strand
GCTGGAGGGCGTCGGGCGCCGTTGCCGCGGCATATCGGATGCGCGGCGTCGTCAGCGGAACGGGTCGCGACGCGAGTTCGGCCGGGGTAACGCGCAGTGCCATTACCCAGACAGTTATGAGACTCGCGGTCAGTAGGAGTGGCGCCACGAGCGCGCGTTTGCCGAGCATCGCGGCGGCCGCCGTCATCGTCACGATGACGACGAGCAGCAAGAGCTGCAGCAGCCCAAGGTCGATCGAGTGGCCGGCGAGGAGCGTCAGCGCCAACGCCGACGTGAGCAGAATCGCTCGGGTCGATACGCGCCGGCCTTCGGCGTTGAAGAGCAGGCGAATGCGTTGCCGCGTGTCGTGGTGCCAGAGCAGCGTCAGCACGCGAACGACGACGAGCACGGCGACGAGCGCCAACGCGAAGCCCAGCGTAATGCCCAGTCGTCGAACGACGGGAATTCCCGAGAGCGTCAAACCGGCGATCGGCGCGAGCAGAAAGGTCGTCGGCGGCAGGACGTCGTGACGCGCGTACACGTTCCCCGACACGGATTGGAAGAACGGCCGGCAAACCACGAACGCGATCGCCATCAGCACGAAGACCGCCGCGCCCACGACCCCAACCGAGCGAAGTACCGGCGCGTCCGGTGCGAGCTCGCTGGCGACGAGAGTGCCGGCGCCGAGCACGGTCGCGAGCGACACGAGCGCTGTTCGTCCGGCGAGAGCGCGAAGTCTGAGGCGCGGAAGCACCCGCGCGCGAAGCTCGAGATACCACCAGACCGAAGCGACGAGTGCCGCATGCGCGGCCGCGATGATCCACCAGGGAATCCGTCGCGCCAGCTCCAGCTCGACATAAAACGCGACGAGCACGAGAAGCGTCGCCACGGCGCGAATGAGCTGGACGAGTCCGAGATCGCCCTGCTCGGGCGCCTCGAGCATGGCGAGCGGTGTCGCCTTCACCGACCGACGGTGTGAGCGCGAACCGAGAACGTGTTGAACGGCCACGAGGCCGCCGGTCGACGCGACGACGATGGCTGCCGTGAGCAGCGCGATCTGCAGGTTGCCCCGAGACGCGACGAGCGCCGTGACCGGCGCGACGGCAACCACCGCCGCGACGAGAGCGGCGCGCTGGATCGCCGATCGCGTCGGGTCCGCGGCGAGGGTCCACAGCGCCGACCAGTTCTCGATCAGCGTCACGCACGCCGGCAGGGCGCAGAGCAGGGCGATCACCGTCGTCGTGACGTCGGTGAGGAAGGGAGGCGCCTGTGAAACTCGAACGGCGAGGAGTGCGCGGACGAACGTCAGCGTGTAGACCAACCCCAGAAGTCCCGTTCGCAATGCGGGATGAACAACTCCGCTCGCGCCGAATGCCAACACGAGGGCGCCGGCGATCCAGAGGATCGATATCGCAAGGATCGGATTGGCCGCGAGCGACGCGTGGCCCAGTCGGATGATATGTCCACGGGTCTGACCGGCGTCGGACGGCCATTGCGTCATGACGTTCGTGGCAACGCGAGTGCTCGTGCCCGCGTGTCGCCACCACCATCCTCCTCCCCCTTGGGCCGAGTCTTCGAGCACACCGGCGTAATCGACCGCCCGTGGTCCGAGCGGCCATTCACTGAGCTCGATCAGCGGCAGCGTTCCCGCCGCCGCGCGCGCGGAGTCGCTGGCGTTGACGACGAAAACGCGCCGCCCGCTTTCACGGTCGAGGCGCCAGCGGGACGAGGCGAGGTGCTCGTCGTACAACACCAACCGCCGGTTCGTCGTCCCGGCCCGCTCGGTTCGAAAATGAAGCGTGACGGCGCCGCTCCCACGACCGATCGTCAGCGAGTCACCGGCCACCACGCCACCACTCGGCAGAACCTTGCCATCCACGAGGATGCGCTCGGGCTCCGCGCTCGCGATGTAGGCGCTATGCCCCGACGCGAACATCACGAACCGCGGCGCCGCGGCCACGCCGAGTATCGCCTCCGTCACCCCGGTCTCCGTCAGCCGCACGTCGGTGCGCTTTACCACCCGGCCCCCCCGCGACGTGTCCCGCACCGACAGCACTCGCCGGGTGCACCGACCCTCCCATCGCGCGAGACAGGACAGCGGCCAGTGCGGCGTTCGCACCGACAACTGGATCGTGTCGCGTCCGATCAAAGTGATCGCCGCGCGCGCTCCGATCGGCGCGGCGTTGACGGGTCGATCGCCGTCGAACACGACCGACATTCCCGGCGTCGTCTCTACGCGAAGGCGGTCAGGCGCACGATCGGGAATGAGGCGAACCACCGACTCGCTGTCGGCGTCGATCGTGGCGATGCGTACGTCGGACTGGTGCCCGCTTCCGATTAGTAGCGTGTCACCGGCCGGGGCGAACTGGCCGACGACCTGAAACGTGTCGGCCGGCGCCGCGTCGCGATGGGGACGAAGGATGGCGCCCAACATCGCCAGCGGCGTCACGATCGCGACCAGTGTGAGCACCTGACGCCCGCGCGACGTCGCCGACATCGACAGGATGGAGCAGGCGGCCGCGGCGAGCAGGCAGGCCGCTATCGCGATGGCGAGTGTCATCGGGACGCGTGGCGGCGCCGAACGACGAGCGTATCGAGCGCGCGGCGCGCCTCCTCACGTTGAGCGAGTGTCCCGTGTACGCGGACCCACGTGTAGTCTTCGATCACCTGGCCTCGATCGCAGTTCATCATCGGCACCCCGCACGCCCGCGCGCGGATATAGTGCATCGGCGCGAGAACGCGCGACCCAGCGGACCCGGACTCGAGGACGCGACTCGCGCGCGCTCGCGCCGTGTCGGCCCAGCGAGTCAGCTCGCCGCCCGAGGCTCGAGCCAATCTCCGAAACGCTTCTTTTGCGCCGGCGCTGTCGTCCACTCGAGATGATCCCTGTGAACGAACCTCCGGCACAGGGGATGGCGCGGGGGAGGGGGAGGAGGACGGCTGGCGCTTGGCGCTCGTGTCAACTGGCCGTGCGCGCGCGGCGATCGTATCGAGCGACGCTCTCACTTCCCCTGAGCTCGCGCGCGTCGTCGCCGGCGCTCGATGGAACAGACTGTAGGTGCCGAATCCCGCGAGTCCGGCCAGCGCGAGAACTCCCGTGCGCACCGCGACTCCGGGAGTGCGAACGATTGCGACGTTGGTGCGCGGCCGCGCTTTGGCCGCTGCACGGCCGCGCTCGACGACCCAATCAAGAACCTCCGACACATTGATTGGATCGACCGCGCCGGTGGACAGACCAGCCGACGAGATCGCGAAGTAGCGATGCTCGGGACAGAGCGCCTCGAACCATCGCGTGACCGACTCGCCGAGCAGCTCGCCGAGTACCGTGCGCGTATCCGCCAGCGCGCGGTCGCGTTCGACCGACGACAACCGGTCCACCATGCTCAGACAAATCGCGACGGGAATGCCGATTTGCATACCGCCGGATGCTTCGAGCAGGGCGATGAGCTGCGGCAGCAACTCGGCTTGTGTGCGCGATCGTGCAGCGGGTGTGTCCACCGGCTCGACGAGCCAGATCAGCCCATTCGATTGTGCGGCGCGCCGATGCACGTCCACGCCGTCGAATGAGGCGCGGTGGCCGGCGTCCGTCACCCACTCGCCCGCGGGATCGACGAGCGACAGCGCGATCGCATCGACCTCGCGGTCCTTCGTGCGCTTTCGCACGATGAGCCGGAGCGGCGCCGGCGTGCGAACGTCCGTCTTTCGGTAGCCGAGCTGCTGAAGGTCGCGGTATGCGCGCTTGAGCTCTTCGTGCGTGTGTTCGTCGAGCGCGTCGCGCGGATGCGCCGTCCATCGCGCCGCCGCGCGGTCGGAGAGGCCGAGTCCATACAGCGATCCCGCGAATCCGCTTTTACCCGAGCGCGGCGCCCCCCAGAGAAAAACGCTCTCGGGAAGCTGCGTAGACCGCGCGACTCGGTCGTCGTCGAGCGAGTATGCCATGTTCATCTCGGCGAAAGAGACGGAGCCTCACCAGGAAGCTCACGTCGAAGGAGAGTGGCGAGCGACGAGCCGCCACCAAGCCGAAGGAAATTCGAGATGCGCCGCGCGTGCTCGGGCGGCAGCGTCGAGCGCCACGACAGATCGGCGCTCGCGGCATCAGCCAGCGCCGCGAATTGCGCGGCCGGCCGGATACGCTCGACCGCTCGAAGTGCCGCCGCGGCGAGAAACAGGCGTCCGCCCACGACGTCGACGTTCGTGCTGTCCGACCAGACCGTGGCCGCGATCGCGTCGGCGACGCGATCGTCGCCGATCTGTTCGACGGCCGCGCAGGCGATGCGCAGTCGAAGCGCCGCGTCGGCCGGCACTTCGGACGCTCGCATGCGCGCGAGCGCGGAGACGATCGGCCGCGACGTGTCTTCGTCGAGTCGAATCCCTCGCTCGCCGAGCGCGACGCACGCGTCGCACACGATACCGATCGATCCGCCCGCGCTCGCTCGCGCGATCGCGTCTCCCAACGCCTCGACCATGAGATCCCGCCGCGTTCGGGCGTCGGCGAGATCGAGGAGCGACAGCCAGGACTTGGCGAGCAGCATCGACCGCTCCCGGGGCAGCGCGGTTCGCGCCAGCGCGCCGATGTGCGGAGCCATCTCGCCGGCCGCCGAACTAGCCGACGCGAACGCCGCTGCCGCCGCGACACCAGCCGTGTCGCCTGCGACCAAAAGGAGTCGAACCCATCCTATGGTCTCGGCGATGCCCGCGCGATCGGCGTCGCGGCCGAGCGAGATCGCGACAACGTGCGCGTCACCGGCGGTCTGGTCACCGGGCGCGGCGAGCAGTCGCTTCGCGGCGGCATCCAACTCGCCCGCGGGAGCGCATCGGTCCCAGAATGTCAACAGATCCTTCCGCAGCGACTCGAGCTCCGACGCATGACAGCTCATCCCCGACGCGGCGATCGCGCGTCGGACGGCCGCGAATTGCAGAATGCTCAACCGCTGCGCGGCCCGTCGCGCGGACAGATCGCGCCCCCCCCCGATCTGCGCGGCGAGCCGAATCATGTCACGCACCGCGCTTATCGTCGGCCGCGGAGCGAGCGCGAGATCGACGAACGCCGTCAGAGGGGGCGTCCCGTCTCGGGTGCGGCGGGTTTCTCGTTTGTCGTCCGTTTGCGATTCGGCGGCGAGCACGTCACGCGGCAGCAGGAGAATCGCCGTCTCCGCCTGACGAGCCTGCGCCGCGAATCGCGCGAGCATCGCCCGCCCGCGCGCCGACGAGGGGTCCTCGGGAAGCCAGCCGGCGGCGATTCGGGTGACGATCTCGTTCAGCGTCGCCGAAGCTGACGCGTCGGTCGCTGCCCGCGCCTCGAGGATCGGCACCAACGCGACGATGACGTTCCATCCTGACGCCGGCGTGCGTTCCACGAGATCCGCGACCGCCGCCGCCAATTCCGGCGGCTCGAATGCCGCCCACACCTCCGCTCCCAGCGCCGTCCGCTCGGCGTCCGTTGGCGCGTTGGCGACGGCGACGAGCGATGCCGCGACGTCTGATCGATCGCGATCGGCGAAAAAGCGATCGAGGCGGAGCATGCGCTCCACGGCGCTCAGCATGCCTTCGCTCGACGGACCGAACTTGGCGATCGCGCGATGGGCGCGCTTCAAACGCTCACCGTCACGTGCCAGCTCGATGAGTGAAGCCGATGCGGCGACGGCGGCGGCGGGGAGGCTCGCTCGGTCGCGCGGCAGAACTGCCGACCACGTGGCGTCGCGAAGACCGCCGACCTGCTGCTCGGCCACCGTCAGCACGGGCACGTGCGCCGGTCGGTTCAACGTCCGGCTTTGGAAGGTGAATTGCGCGCGCAGCTCCGCGGGCAACAGGAGCACGATCGCTTCGAGAACCGGCAGCGCGGACTGCGTCAACCACAACGCTGGACCGCCCGCGAGCACGGCGGCGAGAACGTCGGCAAGAATGTGCTCGTCCAGCAACGGCATCAACGTGGCCAAGCGCGCGGCTTCGTCACCGTCCGCTGTGAGAGCGGGGACATCGAGCTCGCCGCTGACTTCGATCGTTCGACTCGGCGACGCGGCCGGAAAGACGGTGAACGGATTGAAGTGCGCCCGAGCAAGTAGCTCGGGCGTCGGCCGCACCACGTCATAAACGATGGTCAGTCGTCCGCTCGAGTCGCGCTGAGCGTTCGTGTAGTAGCGCGCGCAGACGGGGCCCCACTCTGGCGCCACGAGGTACGCCACCGCGTCGTCGAGCGGGGCGCCGGGATCGCCCATATCGGGAACGCGACAAAGCCGCCTGGCGTCGTCGGGCGACAGCGACGGTGTTCGCGCCGCGACGTCGTACCGATCGTCCACGAGTCCCCACACGGCGCGCTCGGCGCGCGTCGCGGTGACGGTCTTTGCGCTCATAGCCCGAGCCTCTCGCTCTCGCGAAGAATCCAACGAATCGGATGCATGACGTACTTGGGCCGCGGATCGCCGCGTCCGGCGGTCGCCCGATCACCGCCGATCGCGCTGAAGCTGAATGCCGATTGATTCGCCAACCATTCGGTGAGCAGCCGTTGGTCGCGCCCCAACAATTCGCCGAGCCATTCGTTGGGATCGCGTTCCGGATTCGCGGCGCGATCGGCCTGACTCAGGCAGATCGCTACCGGGTAGCGAATGCGACGCGAGGCGTCGTCGAAGCCGGGGACCGCCGCGCCGCCGTCGCGCGCCGAGATCATCGCCTGCTGCACGGATCGCAGCGCGCCGTCGAAGAAGTCCCAGTACGGACTGGAATGCCCGTGAGTGCTCGGCGGCTGCAGCGGATTGACGACGAGGATAAGTCCGCGCGCATGGACGAGCTCGGGACGAAGCTCGTCGGGAATCGGACCGGAGAAGAATTCCCCGGGCGCGTCCCAAAACGTGAGATCGGCTATGTGCGAGGACGGCGGTGTCCGTCGCTGGAAGAAGCGCGGACGGCGTGCCGGCAGGTCATAGAGTCGAAACTCGAGACGTTCGACGGTGCTCGTCTTCGGCAGTGGCTCGCCCGACGCGAACGTTCTCGCCTTGGCGGCGATCCAATCCGCCGTCGACGCATTCGCCGGAAGAAGACAGAGCCGTCGGTAGCGCTCGTTGTCTTCGTGGTGTTCTTGCCAGAACACCAGCGAGAGGAGGTACGTCGTCTTTCCGGACAGTGGCGCGCCCCACAAGACGATGCTGCCAGCTCTGCCAGCCATGCGCTCCTCGCGACGAAGGCGGTCCGAGCATCTCTACGACAGCGAGCCGTAAAAAAGTTGCAAGTAATCGGCCGACGCTTCGCGAGCGCGTCACACCCGTGGGCTACTCGGCTGCTCGGCTCCTCGGCTTCTCGGCCGAGCCACCGAAAGGCCTTCGCGAAGGTCGAACGCGATTCGCGGAGTGACGAACGCGCCTGGTCAGTACGTGAGCTTCGTCGTCAGCCCGAGCGCGTTGACGTACTTGGGCAACGTTCGCGTGTTGTTTTGACGCGCCACGTAGACGTCGACTGACACAGGTCCCCACACGCGCGCCTCGCTGCCGACACGTCCGCCAAGCCTCGCAATGGTGTTGAACTGCGAGTAGTAGTAGGCCTCGAAGGTGATGTAGGGTGCGAGCGCCAAACCGTTCTGGTGCGGTGGCCAGCGCTGTAGATGCAAACGGTCGCGAATGCGGTACGACCAGTCGGAGTTCACGTCGCGCAGCTCGAACCGGGCTCGATTCACGAGGCGCGCCAATCCGCTGGACCAGGTCCTGAACGTCGCTTCGCCGACGAACCGGTATTCCTGATAGCTGTTGTCGTGGGCGCTGAACGTGTAGCGGAAGCCGCCGCGCAAGTAGCCCGCCGGGAGCATCAAATAGTCCTGGTAGAGACCGATCGAGTCGTCGCGGTCCGGAGCTTCGCGGTCGGCGGACGACGACAGCTCGAGGAAGGTCCGCTGATGCCTGGCGGGCGTCCAATAGACATCGAGCTCCGGCCAGAATTCCGTCGTTGGCTTCTGGGCGTGCGCGGCCGCGCCAAGGACGAGAAGCAACACCGTCGGGTAGCATCGCGGTGTCACTTCATCGTCGCTCGCAATTCGACGAGAGCCTTATCCGCGGTCCCCACGCGGATCAGCCCCAGCCGCGGGAATTCCATCTCGAGAATGACGTAGACGGCGAGCGAGATCACCATGGCGATGCCAATGCGATGGATCCAGTCGCGCTCTCCGCTCATGGCGATCGCGAAGCCGGCCAGGAGGGCCGCAGCAAGCGCGGTGACTCCGAGCGCGACGAAGATTGCGGCCGGCGGATGGATGCGCCGCGCGAACCGCTCCTCCTGAACGGCGTCGAACATCTCGTTGAGACTCGGAAGGAGCAGGACCCTCGCCATCTCCCCTTCCTTGGTGTTGCACGCTTTCACTGCTTGCGACCAGGTCTCGTCTTCGAGTCGCGCGACTTCGGGCGGTTCGCGGATCACGTCGGACGTAAACGTCCTCTTGTTGTACGACGCCAACAGCGTGTCGACGTACCGGCGAAATGGAACGCGCACCGAGTCCTGCAAGTGCGGCGGCAGAATGTCGATTCGCATCCACGCCGTCCCGATCGTGTTCGCCTCCTTTCCGATCAACTCGCGTCGGTGATCGAAGCGGGACGTGGCGCCATTGAACGTGAACCCGATGAGCAGACCCAGCAGGGCGAACACCGCGTTGTCCAGTAGCCCGGCTCCGTCGCGCTGTCTGTGTTCCGCCGCGACTCGAGCCTGGCGACCGTACCTCCATCCGAGCTCCTGGAAGGCGAGCATGCCGGCGAACAACGCGATCGCGGCGACGATCACGATCACGCCCGCCTGCCACACCTGCATCGTCACATCTCCAGTTGCATGCGAGCCTGAAAGAATTGCGTCCGGCCGATCAGACCGAACCGTTTGAGCACGGCGTACCCATACGCGAACTCGAGGCGCACGTTGTCGGTCGTGTACCAGTTGAGCATCGGAGTGACCCGCCAGAGCGTTCCGCCCTGGATCGCGCCATTCGTGAGATTGCTATATGAGACCTTCAACACCGTTTCGTACCCGCCCGGCCCGCCGGCGATCACCGTCTTGATCGGCGTGACGCCTCGGAAGTAGTTGCCGACGGTGTTGTAGGTGCGGACTTCACCCGTTGTGTTCCACGTGACGACGGCCTCGCCACCGTGAAACCAATTTGTGCCGAGCTCGGAATGCGTCTTCTCCCAGTAGTATTCGCCGCCGAGCAGGACGCGACCCGGTCGGAAGTAGATCTCCGGCCCGAGCGTCATGCCGTTTTGTGCCGGGAAGCTTCCGGTATTGATGAAGTACGGGGCGGGGAACGCCTCTGGCTTCGATCGCAGCGTCAGTGAATCGTTGTTGACGTCGCCGGCGCGGAAGTTCATTCCGAGGTGCAGCAGCGTACCGACGCTGTCCGAGACGAGTGGAACCCACCCCGCGCGCAGTACGAACTGGTTGTTGTAGCTCGAGAAGGTCTGGCCTTCGGAGAGCCAATCGGTGAAGAGCCCGAGATTCCAGAACCAATGTCGGTCGGGCGTGAGGCCGAGCCATTTAATGCCGTCGGCGAGGAGCGGAATCGTGGCGTCGCCGAAGGGAAGGCGTTCCATCGACCAGCCGTCGTAGCCGACCATCACCTTGTTGAGGCTGAACCCCTCCTTCGCCCGCCCGATGAAGAAGTGACTCCAGATTTCCGGCACGGCGACCATGACCCCGGTTTGCCGGAACAGCCAGTTTTTCTGCGCGGCGTCGTACATCACGCCGATCTGCCAGGTGAATGGACGCTTGGTGTTGAACGTCCCACCCAAGAGAATGCGCGCGTCGCGTAGCTTACCTTGAGACGGCAGATTGGGAAACTGCTCGCGGCTCGCGCTGTCCTGGTCGTAGCCGATGTAATCGATGAGGACGCCGCCGCCGATGCGAAGCGTCGTAAATCCGAGCTTGAAGTGAAGCGCGCTCAGAAGATTCCGGCGCTCCATGTCGGCGTCTGCTTCGCCGGCGGTGATTCCGCGAGCGATCGACGTATCCGGCGGCGTTCCGCCCTGAGCTCGCGCGCGCGTGCCCGGCAGCGCGCAGAGAAAGAGCGGCAGAAGGAGCGCGAGCCCCTTCTGCCATGAACTGGTGCGCATCGAACGGGAGCGGTCAGTACTCGTCGAAGTAGCGCTGAATCGCCTTCGGATCGCTCGTCTTGAGTAGTGCCAGACGGAGTAGCACGCGCGACTTCTGCGGATTCAGCCCGAGGGACGCGACCGTCCCCATCTTGTCGTCGTCCACTTCGACGTTGCGTCCAACCTGTCCGGTGGCCACACGGCTCGAACGCACGCCGACGATTCCCTTGTGCGCCTGCGCGGACAGCGCGTCGAGACCGGGCTTGGTCATGTTGCCGTTGCCCACGCCGGCCACCACGATGCCCTTCGCGCCGGCGGCGGCACTGGCATTGATCAACGTGCCGTCCATGTTCTCGGTCGCCATGGCGATGTCCACGCGCGGCAACACCGTGTTCTTGTCGACGGAAAAGTCGGAGGTCCGTCCGTGCTTTCCGATCGGCGTGCGATACCACTCGATCGTTCCGTATGCGACTGTTCCGATCAAACCGGACAGCGGCGACATGAAGGTCTGCACGGCCGTTGTGCTGGTCTTGGTCAACGACGCGGCGCCGTGAATCCAATCGTTGAGGACGACGAGCGTCCCTTTGCCGTTCGCGTTCTTGTCTGCCGCAACCGCGACCGCGTTGTAGAAGTTGAGCGGTCCATCCGCCGACAGCGCGGTCGACGGGCGCATCGACGCCGTCATCACCACGGGCTTGTCCGACTTCGTGACGAGGTTGAGGAAGTACGCGGTCTCCTCGATCGTATCCGTGCCGTGCGTGATCACCACGCCGCTCACGTCCGGCATCGCGAGCAATTCGTTCACGCGCGTCGCCAGCTTGAGCCACACTTCGTCGTTCATGTCCTGCGAGCCGATGTTCGAGATCTGCTCACCGCGCAGATTCGCCAGCTTCCTCGCTTGCGGCACCGCGTTGAGCAGTTGCTCGACGCCGACTTGGCCGCTGGTGTAGCCGGCCGTCACGTCACTCGACGCCGCGCCGGCGATCGTGCCGCCGGTCGCCAGCACGACGACGTTCGGCAGGTTCGGGTCGTTCGGCGGCGGCGCCACGTTGCCGGCGGCCGACTTTTGTTGCTGGGCGACGGAGACTGCCGGCGCTAACGTCGCGCCGAGAATCAGAAGGCCCGTGACGGGGGCCAGGACGTAATTGGATGTCAGGTGCCGCGTCGACATGTGATCTCCTCATCGTGAACGCTTGGCGTCCCGCATCGTACGCGACGCCCTGTGCACGACCCATTGGTCGTTGGTCCAACCTCACTCGTATGCCTTGCTCGCGATCATGATGCGCAGGAGCTCGCCGTCGAGACGGCCCGCGTCCGCTTCCGTCTGGAGGATCGCCAGCGCCCGCTCGGGGCTCACGGCTGGCTTGTACGGGCGGTCTGCTTCCGTCAGCGCGTCGTAGATGTCAGCGATCGTGATGATCCGTGTCTGCAACGGAATGTGATTGGCCGTGAGCCGGCGCGGGTAACCTGTGCCGTCGAGCTTCTCGTGATGCCCGTACGCGTACGAGGCGATGTTCTTGAGATCGTCGGTCCACGGAATCCGCGCGAGGAAACGATGCGTTGCGCTCACGTGTTCCTCGACTTCGGCGCGCTCCCATTCGTCGAGCGTGCCGTATGGCAACTCCAGATAATGCAGCTCTTCTTCGGTGAGATAGTGCTTCGGTTTACCGTTCGGACCGACGAAGGTCCGGCGTCCAATGTCGCGCAGCTCGCTCGACGTCGACTCGGGAAGGAGGCTCGGCTCGTCGGCCTCGCGAACCACGGACTTCATGTAATCCAGCTCTTCGAGCTTGTCCGCCAAGCCGTCCACCGACGGCGCCCCGTCCAGTCGACAG
>Ga0070682_100001822_pt1 | contig 11869 bp, 8 predicted proteins | sample KBSC63LmetaG_FD_64668 | JGI IMG/M metagenome (GOLD analysis project Ga0070682, IMG submission 64668) | Corn rhizosphere microbial communities from Kellogg Biological Station, Michigan, USA - KBS C6-3L metaG | ecosystem: Host-associated > Plants > Roots > Rhizosphere | place: USA: Michigan... | reverse complement strand
AACGTCGACGATGCGAATTTCAAATCAGAACGCGACGTGGTGAAGGAAGAGTACCGGCAAGGTGTTCTCGCGCCGCCTTACGGACGTTTTGAATACCTGCTCCAGGAGAAGTCATTTCTGCAGCATCCTTACAAGCGACCCACGATCGGCAGCATCGAAGATCTCGATGCCGCATCGCTCAAGGACGTGCAGGAGTTTCACGCAACTTACTATCGTCCTGACAATGCGACGCTGCTTGTCGTCGGCGACTTCGACCAGGCGCAGCTCGACGCATGGGTCGACAAGTATTTTGCCCCAATTGCAAAACCCTCGCGCGCGTTGCCGCGCGTGGAAGTAAAGGAGCCGCCGCGTAAAAGCGAGATTCGCTTGACGGAGCACGGTAGCAACGATCTTCCCGCGGTCGGTTTGACGTACTTGACACCGCGACAGGCGGATCCGGATTCGGACGCGCTGCGCGTGGCCGACACGATTCTTTCCGGAGGTGAGTCTTCGCGGTTGTATAACTCGCTCGTTTACACCCAGCAGTTGGCTGCTGAAATCAATTCCAGTGCTGAGACACGTGAGGATGCGAGTCTCTTCGTTTTGACGGCCGTGTTGTCGGAAGGGAAGAAGACGGAAGACGCGGAGAAGTCTCTGCTGGCAGAGATCAAGAAGTTGCAGGACGCGCCAGTCTCCGCGGCAGAGTTGGAGAAGGCAAAGAATCAAATCATTACTGGGCAACTCCGGCAGCGCGAAACGAGTAATGGTAAGGCACTCGCGTTGGGAGAAGCTGCCGTTCTGCTCGGAGATCCTTCACGAGTCAATACGGATCTCGCGCGACTTCAAGCGGTCACGGCGGCGGATATACAGCGCGTGATGAAGAAATACTTCACGGATACGAACCGGCTGGTGCTGTATTATCTGCCGGAAGCGACGAAGAAGGAGGGCCAATAACATGTTAGCTAAGTTGCCTTTGTCTGTGGCCCTTTGTGCGATGCTCTGTGTTATCTGTGTTCAAACTGATCTTCGCGCTCAAACACCGCAAGCGACACCTCCGCCGCCAGCACCTCCGCGTGGTGCGACGTTCCCGAAACCGGTCGAACAAACGCTACCAAACGGACTGCGAGTGATCGTCATCACGCGCACCGAGTCTCCGCTCATCGCGGCCCAGTTGCTGATCCAGAACGGCGGTGAAGTCGATCCGCCCGAGTTGGCAGGTCTCGCCGACATGACCGCCAACCTGCTCACCAAAGGAACGCAAACTCGCGACGCCACTCAGATCGCCCAACAAATTGAAAGCCTTGGTGGATCGCTGGATTCCGGCGCGCGTTGGGATTCTTCGTACGCCACCGTCGGTGTGATGTCGTCGAAGATCCCGCAGGCGATGGAGATTCTCGCGGACGTCGTGCGGCGCCCGACGTTCAAGAGTGAAGAAGTCGAACGCTTGCGACAGCAGTATCTCGACAACTTCACGCTCGCGCTCGGCGATCCGGGCAGTATCGCGCGTTTTGTTGCCGCGCGAGTCGTGTTTGGCGACAGTCCTTACGGCCACCCGATTAGCGGCACTGCCGAATCGCTCACGCGAATAAACGCCGCAGACATTACGAAGATGCATTCCCGGTACTATCGTCCTGACAATGCGATTCTCGTGATCGGTGGCGACATCAACGCGAAAGACGGCATCGCGCTGGCGACGAAGTATTTTGGTGACTGGCAAAAACCGACTACGCCACTGCCGGCGTTGAGTGCGTCGACGGAAAAGACGACCCTGAAAACGGGGCGCATCGTGGTGATCGATAAACCGGACGCGGGACAGGCGGCAGTCTATCTTGCTCGCACGGGCATCACTCGCAACGACACCGATTATTTCCGTGGCATCGTCACGAACTCTGTGCTCAGCGGTTATTCCGGACGTCTGAACCAGGAGATTCGCATCAAGCGCGGTTTGAGTTACGGCGCAGGCAGCGTTCTCGACACGCGTCGCGAGGTTGGACCATTTGTGGCTTCGGCGCAGACGAAGAATGAATCGGGCGCCGCGGTTGCGGATCTGTTGTTGGGAGAGATTGGTCGCTTGTCGTCGTCACCGCCGGCGGATGTGGAGTTGACGCCGCGCAAGGCCGTGCTGATCGGAGGCTTTTCCCGGAACCTTGAAACCGTGAATGGGCTGGTGGGCCAGGTCGGTTCGCTGGCGCTTTACGGGCTGAGTCTCGACGAGATCAATCGGTACATAAACAACGTGCAGTCGATTACAGCGGCTGACATTCAGAAGTTTGCCGGCACGCGATTGGACGCGAAGACGAGCAACATCATCATCGTCGGCAACGCAAAGGCGTTCCTGCCCGAGCTGCAAAAGAAGTATCCGAACGTGGAAGTGATTCCGGTTACAGAACTGGATCTCAACACGGCGCTGCTGCGCAAAAAGCAGCCAGCATAGACAGGATTTACAGGATTTTCAACAGGATATTATCTTGAAAAATCTTGTAAATCCTGTGAAACAGGTTGTCGAACATCATGAGCAAACCAATTCTTTTAGCCCTTGCAGTAATGCTTCTCGTGGCAGGCGGTTCAGCACACGCACAGACACCGATTGACGGTGTCGACGCACGCTCCAACCCCGCGGAGTTCGCCAAACAGCTCGGCAGCGCAGACGCGCACGTGCGGCAACGCAGCGCAGAAGCGCTCGCGCGCCTCGCCGCAACCGATCAACGCAAGCTCGTCGAAGGTTATCAGCTACAGGAGAAGAACAAGGAAGTTCGACTCGCGCTCGACTGGGCGCTCTATCGCATGGGACGATCCGAGATGCTCTATCGCATCGTCGACGAGCTCGACTCCGGCCGTCAGGACCAGGCGATCGGCTATCTGTCAGAGCTGGAAAGTCCGGAAGCGCTTTACCCGTTTCTCAAGCGAACCACCAACGCGCCACGCATCAACGCCGGCCTGCTCAAGGCGCTCGGCCGCATTGGCGACGCGCAAACTCTCGATCTGATCAAACCTTTTCGTGAATCATCCCAATCCTACGTCGCTGAAGCCGCCGAGATCGCACACGACGAGATTGAAAAACGCCTCGATGAACCAGCGCCCTCGGTCCGTGCTCGCCCGCGAACTGTTGAGAAACCTGCGGACAAACCGTAAAGCAGCGAATGCACCCGAGTCTCCGCACATTTCTCGATCGACTCACAAGAGAAAACGAAATCATCACGATCAAAGCCGAGGTTGATCCCTACCTCGAGCTGGCGGAGATTCATCGCCGTGTTATCAGCGAAGGCGGGCCGGCGCTGCTGTTCACGCGCGTGAAGGGCAGTCGCTACCCGGTCGTCACGAACATGTTTGGAACTGAGCGGCGCATCGATCTCGCGTTCGGTCCAAGGCCGGAAGCATTCGTGCGCGAGATGGTTCATATCGCGGAGTCGATCCTGCCTCCGAAACCGGCCGAACTCTGGAAACACCGATCAGTCGCACTCGAGTTTTTGAAACTCGGCACGACGAACACGTCACGATCGCCGGTGACGCAGGTTGCCGATCGGCCGCCGCGCCTGGATCAATTGCCCGTGTTGACCACGTGGCAGGAGGATGGTGGGCCATTCATCACGCTGCCGCTCGTCTACACCGAGAACCCGATCACTAAAAAGCACAACCTCGGAATCTATCGCATGCAGGTCTACGACGCGCGTTCAGCCGGACTGCACTGGCAGATTCAGAAAGGCGGAGGATTTCACTACAACGAAGCGGAGCGCCTGGGACAGTCGCTGCCGGTGACTGTATTTCTTGGTGGTCCACCAGCGCTCATCCTCGCGGCGATCGCGCCATTGCCGGAAGATGTGCCGGAGCTGGTGCTGGCGTCGCTCGTTGCCGGTCAGAAACTGAAGATGACACGTAATCCGCTCGGCAACGACAAGCACCGCCTTGCAGCAGAAGCGGAGTTTGCTCTCGTCGGTCATGCACCGCCGCACGAACGACGTCCCGAAGGACCATTCGGCGATCACTACGGTTACTACTCGCTGCGACACGATTATCCGGTGTTTCATGTCGACGCGATCTTTCACCGGCGTGATGCGATCTACCCGGCGACGGTGGTCGGCAAACCGCGACAGGAAGACTTTTTCATCGGCGATTACTTGCAGAAGTTGCTTTCGCCGCTGTTTCCGATGGTGATGCCTTCGGTTCGAGATCTGTGGACTTATGGTGAGACAGGATTTCACTCGCTTGCAGCAGCCGTCGTGCGGGAGCGATACGGGCGCGAGGCGTTGGTTTCAGGGTTTCGAATTCTCGGTGAAGGTCAGTTGTCGTTGACGAAGTTCTTGCTGCTTACCGATACGCCACAGGACTTGAAGAACTTTCCCGCGTTGCTGGAACACGTGCTCGAGCGCTTTCGGCCCGAGACGGACCTGTTCGTGTTTTCGAATGTTTCGATGGATACGCTCGACTACACGAGCGGGAAGGTGAACGAAGGCAGTAAGGCGATCATGTTGGGGCTGGGTGAACCGGTGCGCGAACTGCCGCGGGCGTTCCAGGGGGAATTGCCGGGGTTCGTTGAGCGTGCGGAAGTTTTTTGTGGCGGGTGTTTGGTGTTGCAGGGTGAGGACGAGTTGCTTGCCTCGAGAGTCGCAAGCGATCCAGTGTTTGCGAACTGGCCGCTGATCGTTTTACATGACGACGCACGTATCGCACGTTCGTCGCCGGATTTTCTGTGGGCCACCTGGACGAGGTTCGAGCCGGCGTCCGACATCTACGCATCGAGCACCACCATCCGACGGCACCACCTCGTCTACAAAGCCCCGATCGTCATCGACGCCCGCACCAAACCCGGGTTCCCCGCTGAGTTGATCGTCCGCGACGACATCGCACAACTCGTCGATCGTCGCTGGCGGGAATATTTTTAGCCACAGATAACGCGGAAAAAAATCCGGATTTAAATCTGTGTCATCTGCGGCCAAACCTGATCGTGAAGATTGCGCCGCCGCTGGACGAATTTGCGGCGGTGAGGGTGCCGCCATGTTGGCTAATGATGCGATGCGTTAGCGCGAGGCCGACGCCGTGTCCTTTTGCTTTCGTCGTGAAGAATGGAATGAAGATCTTTTGTAGCTGGGCCAACGGTATCCCGGTGCCTGTATCTCGTACCTCGATCGTCGTAGGTCCTGTTCTGACAACCACCTTCCGTTCCGTCTTCTCTTCGGGAATCGCTTCGGCCGCGTTGCGCATTAGATTCAGCAACGCGAGTCGCAGCATCCTCTCATCCGCTCGAACCACCAACGGCTCCGATGAATCAATAACAAGCTCAACCCGCAATTCCTGAAAAACAGGCTCCAACTCGGCCGCGCAGTCTTTAATCAACTCGGCGACCGACAGTTGCTCGAGCTGCAATGGCTGAGGCCGCGCGAAATTGAGAAACGCAGTCACCATACTCGAAAGATTTCGCACTTCATTCAACAACGAGCTCGCAGCCACCTGGGCTTTATCATTCAATTCCAAACTCTGTAAAAGCTGCGCGTACCCCTGGAGCGTCGCGATCGCGTTCTTGAACTCGTGGGCCAACCCCGCCGACATCTCACCGAGGCTCTCGAGGTTGTTCTTCAACGCAACCTGTTCGCGAAGCTCAGTGACCTCAGTAATGTCGGTCAACAGGCACAGCGCGCCCCTCGGCCCACGCTCCGGCGGCAGTTCGATCGGCGCGATCGTCGCACCAATCGTCCGCAGACGGCCGTTTGAACCAACCGCTTCGATCTCTGAGCGACGGTACACCGTCCCGTTTTGCAAACAGTCACCGATCATCGAAGCAAGCTCAGTCTGTGCGCCGAATAGCTGTTCGTACGATTCGCCCAACGCGCTGCCGTCAACCTCCAATAACGTGCGTCCCGGCGCGTTGATCGCCATCGAAAGCCCGGCACCATCAAACGCGATCAAGCCCGAAGGCAAACTCGCAACGATGCGTTCGCTGAACTTCTCCGCCGAGCTCGCACGTTCGCGCGCTTCAGCACTCAGTTGCTCGAGCTCCTTGCGCTGTTCCTGCAACTGCGACACGACGGATTGAAACGTTTCGAGCACGAATTCCGCTTCATCCTGCGACTTGAGCGTCTGAGCGCTGACCGAGGCCCGCTCTGCTTCGCCGACAAGCTTCTGATACGGACGAAGCAACCAGCGCAATAGAAACAGAATGCACAGCATGCCGCCGATCAGGATCGCGATAAATGAAGCGAGCAGGATTGGACCACGAGCAACTGGTGTTTCAGGTGTGAGGGCGTAGAGCAGAATTACAAACAGGACCGCCAACAGGAAGAGCCCCGTTAACATCGTGAGTCCGGATTGAAAGCGATTGCGATATGTCACCTGAACTGGCCTGCGTACCACTCGACGATGTGTGCGCCGAAGAGTAGCGCCGCAACTCCTCCGAGACCGAGAAACACTCCAAACGGCAGCAGCAACTGCATATTTCGCTGTCCCTGCCGCATCATCAAAAGAATCCCGATTATTGAACCAGTTAGAACACCCACGAAGATCGTTAGAATCGTAAGCCGCCACCCGAGATAAGCGCCGACCATAAACATCATCTTCACGTCGCCCAGGCCCATCGCCTCGATACCGCGGAGTTTTTCCCACGTCCATCCCATCAACCAGAGCGAACCACCGCCGATTAACGCGCCGATAAGTGCGCCAGCCAATGAAACAACCCACACGGGCATATCTGCCAACGCGCCCCCGGACAGCGATGGGATGTCGTCGAAGTGTGGTGTGCCTGTCAGGTAAGGAACGGCGATGCGAGCAACAATCGCAAACACGATCCCCGGATACGTGATCACGTTCGGCAGAATCATGTGTTCGGCGTCGATGAAAACCAGCGCGACCAGCGCAGTCACAAAGATGAGATCAAAAGGCAGTGCCGGCGTGAAGCCGTCGTGCATTGCAACCGCCACATACAATAGGGCGGTCAAAAACTCGACCGCGGGATATCGAAACGAAATGTGCTCCTTGCAACGACGGCACTTTCCGCGAAGCGCAAGATAACTGAGCATGGGAATGTTGTCGTAAAAAGCGATCGTCGCGCCACACGACGGGCAGCGCGAGTTTGGAAACACGATCGACTCCTCGAGCGGCACGCGATGAATGACGACGTTGAGAAAGCTCCCAATCACCGCACCGAAAACTCCTGCGACAATGTATCCAAAAGCCGGGGGAATGAGATTCAAATCCTGCTCCGTTAGTCTGTGTGATCAGTGTTTTGTTGTTTTTCCCAAAGCATCAAGTGCTTCAGAAACGCATGATGTGCGGCGAAGCTCGCAATAGTAAACCCTGCGAAGCCGTCGCGTAACCCACCCTTCAGGATCAAACTTCGAATAAACGCTGCTGGTCCTGCCGATGCTACTCCAAGAACCGATGTGCGGCGCCCGTCTTCAAACATCTGCAACGCGGCGAGCGGAGCGTAACGCTCGCCGATCATGCGGTGATGATGAGCTGCATCCTGCGAAGTGTAATGAAGCAAGTCTCCCGCTAGTCTCCCCACGCGCGCGCCCGGATTCATCGTCACGGATTCGTGAATGTGACGCTCCTTCCAGCGGCCTTTGCTTTTCCTGAAGAGTCGTAACTGTCGATCGGGATACCAGCCGCCACCGCGGATCCAGCGTTGCTGATAATAAGTGCGCCGCGCGATTTCATAACCATCTGCGAGTTCCGACTCATTCGCACTTCTCAGCGATTGGATGGAGTTTCTCAGTTCGTCCGAAACTCGCTCGTCCGCGTCGAGACTGAAAATCCATTCATGCGTGGCCTGTTCAACTGCGAACTGCTTCTGTGCGCCAAACCCGGGCCAGGCATTTGTGATGACTCGCGCGCCGCACGCCTCTGCAAGCTCGCGCGTCTGGTCCGTCGAGTTTGAGTCTACCACCACAACCTCGTCGGCCCATGCAACTGATTCGCAAGCGGCCTTAATATTTGACTGTTCGTTGAAAGTGATGATCGTGGCGCTAATCTTCATCCGAGGTGTATTCTCGCGCAAAGACGCAAAGGCGCAAAGAAGAGTTTAACTCCACTTTGCGCCTTTGCGCCTTTGCGAGGGGATTTTCCTTGTTTTATGGGACGTTCTGCGTTTCCACCACCACGTTGTTGGCCCGCAGCGTCGTCGAAGTTGCCCGCTGTAAATCGGCGATCGCTTTGTTGTAGTCAGTCTCTGCTCTCAACTCCGATGCACGCGCGTTCGCGAGTGCATTTTCGCGCTGGAACAGAAGGAACGTGGTCGAGCGGCCGACCTGGTACAACCGCTGTTCGCCTTCGAGCTGCAACTCAGCGTTCGCGCGCGCTTCACGTGCGGAAAGAACGCGCTGTCGTGCAGATTCAACCGCCTGAGCAGAGTTGCGAACATCGACTTCGATGAGCTGCTCCTGCGCGCGGGTGGAGGCCATCAACTGCTCTTGTGCGATCCTCGCGCCTGCCAGGTTAGCTTCCGCCGTCTTGTTCTTGAACGGAAACTGTATTGCTACGCCGATTGTGACGTTGCGCGTGTCGCCACCCAACAGATTCCGGAGCGTCTGCCCATAACCGCCAATCAGGGTCTGATTAATGGTACTTGATTGCGCGACAGTCGACGGTACAACTGCTACCGGCAGGCCCTGAGCTCTTTGAATATTTTGAATCTCATTGAGCAGGAACGCCGCTGGATCCGTCAGGGGATCGCCAACGATTAGAGGCACCGTACTGCCCGGAGGTGTAACGGTTGCGAGGCTCGTTCCAGCAAGACCAGTGAGAGCGACAGTGCCGGTCAAGTCGATACGTGGTTTGGTTTGATTCTTGAAGAATGTGATATCGATGTCGTTGATATCGTTTTGCAGGCGCAATCGCCGGAGTTCCGGACGGTTATCGCGAGCGGCTTTCAATGCATCGGGAAGGTTAACAGGAGCAGTATCGAATTTCGGCGTGTCAGTCGGCGTCACTTGCGATGACCACTCGGGATTCGACGGCGCCTTGAAGATCAGGACCTTCAAATTGTTTTCAGCAATCGCAACGTTCTGTACTGCGGTCAACAACGAAGTCTCGCGATTGGCGAGCTCAGTCTGCACTTCAGCCCTTTCGAGCGGGGCCTTGGCGCCGGCCGCGATTTGCGCCTCGACGTTCCGGAGGCTCTCGCGCGACAGATTTAAGTTGGCGAGCTGGTTCTGCTGATCGCGCAATGCGAAAACCAGTTCCCAGTACGCCTGTTGTACGCGTGTGATCACTTCGATCGTGCGCTGCCGAAAGTCTGCATCTGACTGGTCCAATCGTTTGCGTTGAATGCGAATCTGCCTGCGGTTGTTGTCGATCGAACGATCTCGCAGCAGCGGTTGCGTAAACTGAAGTGAAAGGTTCGATGAATAGAACGGATTGAGCAAACTGAACGTGTTGTTGGTGTTGGTATGGCTGTTCGCAAAACTTAGAAAATAACTGCCACCACCCCTGCCAAACTGCTTCGCGACTGATGGACCAAGCGACCACGTTGTCGTGCTGGTCGTACCACCCTGGCCACCACCGAGCTGGCTCTGCTGCGGAGAGATGCGCTTGTCGTACGTCGGCTGGATCGCGAAGATCGGATCGAAAACTCCCTCGAGCGCTCGCACCTGAGTCTCGGCAATGCGAACGTTGTCACGTGCGACTTCGATGTCGTTGTTGTTTTCGAGTGCACGCTTGATCGCGTCGTTCAGAGACAACGGCAACTGCTCGTTGCCGACACCCAACCGCTCAAGACTCGGAATCGGCGGCATGGGCTTGGCCTGGAACTGCGGAATCACCGGTTCGCGCAAAGGCTCTTGCGGCTCACCAGGCAAGGGCGTTGGCGCGGGTGTTTGCGCAGGTGTTTGCGCAGGGAGCGCGCCCGGAGGCGCAGCGGGGTTTGTTTGCGGTACTCCCGGCGGAGCCGCTGGATTCTGTGCTGGTGTCGTTGTCCCCGGAATCGGTTCCTGTCCCGGCGGTCTTGTTGGGTCGCCCGGCGCGGGCGTTGGACGCGGCGTTGGCTGCGGTACTTGCGCCAATGCGACGTTGGTTCCAGCGAACACAACGCATGCAAGAATGGCCGGTCTGATTACGGTGCGAGAGATCGAATTAAACATCTGACGAAGAGCTCCTTAAACGTGTTTCTTCCAATTCGACTACGAAAGCAAGGAAGAGTCTGAACATTCTGGCAAACGAAGGTCCGCTGTATCAAGCCTGTACTACGTTACGTGCGGAAATGCAGTTTCAAAAACTTCGGTAAAACGCTCGCTTGACACGCAGAAACGCGCCGCATAATCTTGCTTTTTCTTTTCCCCAGTCACGTAGTTAAGTAAACGGGCGGAGTCGTGGATTATAAACAGGGGAACGTCTGTCCCACATTTGCGACAGGCTATGTCCCACAATCGAGACAAATTTACCCAGTTAGTAGGAGGTTTTTGACATGGCTGTGAAGGTTGGTATCAATGGTTTTGGTCGAATCGGCAGAAACATTTTTCGCACATCTCTCGGTGATCCTGACATCGACTTCGTAGCCGTCAACGATCTGACTGACACCAGAACTCTCGCGCACCTGCTGAAGTACGACTCGGTGCTCGGCAATTTGGACCACGAGATCACGGCAACTGAAACCGGAATCAAGGTCGACAATGAAGAGTTTCGCGTCTTCTCGCAACGCGATCCGGCCGCGATCGACTGGGAGTCAGTGGGTGCGGAGATCGTCGTCGAGTCGACGGGCCTATTCACGAAGGCCGAGGATGCGAAGAAACACCTGCACGGCACGGTGAAGAAGGTGATCATTTCGGCGCCGGCGAAGAATGAAGACATCACGATCGTTTTGGGCGTCAACGAAGAGAAGTACGACCCGGCCGCACATCACGTTATCTCGAACGCTTCCTGCACGACCAACTGTCTTGCGCCCGTGGCGAAGGTGGTCCATGAAAAGTTTGGCATTCGTTCCGCGCAGATGACGACGATTCACTCGTACACGAACGACCAGCAGCTTCTCGATCTGCCACACAAGGATCTCAGGCGCGCGCGCGCGGCGGCGTTGTCGATGATTCCGACTTCGACCGGCGCGGCGAAAGCTGTCGCGTTGGTGTTGCCGGAGTTGAAAGGAAAGTTTGACGGGATTTCAGTGCGTGTGCCGACGCCGAACGTGTCGCTGGTTGACGTCGTGATGGATCTCGAGACTGAGACGACGGCGGAAGATGTGAATCGCGCCTTCAAGAACGCGGCAAATGAAGAGCTGCGAGGCATTCTCGACTTCAGCGAGGAGCCGCTCGTGTCAGTGGACTTCAAACGCAACTCGAATTCTTCGATCGTCGATGCGGAGTACACGAAAGTTATTGGCGGAAAGATGTTGAAAGTGCTTTCATGGTACGACAACGAGTGGGGCTATTCCTGCCGTGTTCGCGATCTCATTAAGTACATCGCTGCCAAAGGTCTTTGATCTTTCGAAGGTCTTTGATCTTTGTGCTCTTCATTTGTGCCTTTTTGTGGCTAAACTATCGATTAAAGATTTGGATCTTCGCGGCAAGCGCGTCTTCATTCGCGTCGACTTCAACGTGCCTATAAAAGACGGCAAAGTCGACGACGACACGCGCATCGAAGCTTCACTGCCCACGATTAACTACGCTACCGAACAGCAGGCCCGCGTGATCCTCGCTTCGCACCTGGGCAGACCGAAAGGCGAGCGCGTCGACAAATACTCTCTCCGTCCCGTCGCAGAGCATCTCGCGCAATTGCTTGGTCGTCCTGTGGCATTCGCAGACGACTGCGTAGGTGAACCAGCCGAGTCAAAAGTCGCGGCTATGTCGGATGGCGAGGTCTTGTTGCTCGAGAACCTCCGCTTCCATCCCGAAGAAGAGAAGGACGACGAGGGCTTCGCCGCGAAGCTCGCCGAGCTCTGCGACGTCTACGTCGACGATGCGTTCGGCGCCGT
>Ga0070682_100001817_pt1 | contig 11895 bp, 9 predicted proteins | sample KBSC63LmetaG_FD_64668 | JGI IMG/M metagenome (GOLD analysis project Ga0070682, IMG submission 64668) | Corn rhizosphere microbial communities from Kellogg Biological Station, Michigan, USA - KBS C6-3L metaG | ecosystem: Host-associated > Plants > Roots > Rhizosphere | place: USA: Michigan... | reverse complement strand
TCCGCCTCTCGAACTCCGAGCTCCTGAGCAAGGACCGCCACAAGAGCGTCGCCTTCGCGCGCCAAGTCGCGATGTACGTCTGCCGCCAGCGCCTCAAGTGCAGCTTCCCCGAGCTCGGCCGCGCCTTCGGCAACCGCGACCACACGACCGTGATGAGCGCCGTCCGCCGCGTCCAAACGCTGCGCCTCACGGATCCGCAAGTGAACGCGCATCTCGAAGCTATCGAGCAGAAGCTCGCAAGCTCGGAAGAATAGAGGTCACGCTACAGCCAGCTGACCCGCACCTGCGGCAACTGCTGGATCGAGCGACCGACCTGGGGGGATGAAACAGGAAGGCGGAAGGGCGGGAAGGTTTGAGGAGCGGTGTCCGCAACCTCACGTCGGATTGTCGGTCCCGCCGCCGTACAACGCCTCCGCCAACTCGAAAGTGCTCGCCTCGAGATCCGAGTACGCCGACTTCAACGCGTCGAGCGGTGCGCCGCTCTTCAGCAAATCACGAAGGTGCATGGCGCGGGCGCGGACCTCGTCGAGCTTCGTGGCTTCGATGAGATCGGCGTAGCCCTCGAGCGCTTGCTCCGTGGTGTAGGCGAGGGTCTCCGCTTGGTTGCGCACCTCGGCGAGATCGCGGCGGAGCTCGTCCGATTCCTTGTAGCGTTCGCCTTCTTGGATGAGCTTCTCGATTTCGGCCGAGGCGAGGCCGCTCGTGGGGGTGACGCTGATGCTCTGGGCGCGGCCGGTACCCAAATCCTTGGCTTCGACGGCGAGGATGCCGTTGGCGTCGATGCGGAAGCTCACCTGGATCTTCGGGATGCCGCGGGGGGCGGGCGGGATGCCCGTGAGCTCGAAGCGGGCGAGGCTGCGGTTGTCGGCGGCCATCTCACGCTCGCCTTGGAGCACGTGCACGGGCACGAACGACTGATTGTCGACGCTGGTCGTGAAGACTTCGCTGCGCTCGGTCGGCACCGTCGTGTTGCGCGGGATGAGCCGGGTGAACACGCCGCCGCCGGTTTCGACACCGATCGAGAGCGGCGTCACGTCGAGCAGGAGCACCTCGTCGATGGCGCCGCCGAGCGCCGCACCCTGAATGGCAGCGCCCGCGGCGACGACCTCGTCCGGGTTCACGCCCTTGTGCGGGTCGCGCTCGAAGAATTCCTTCACCGCCTTCTGCACGGCGGGCATGCGGGTCATGCCGCCGACCAGCACGACTTGTCCCACCTGCTTCGACGTGAGCTTCGCGTCGGCGAGCACGGCGCGGCACGCCGCAATCGTGCGCTCGATGAGGTCGCCCGTGACGATCTCGAGCTCGCTGCGCTTCAGCGTGCGTTCGAGATGCTGCGGGCCGCCGGCGCCCGTCGCGATGAACGGCACGTTGACGGCCGTTTCGAGCGAGGACGACAGCTCGTGCTTGGCTTTTTCGGCCGCTTCCTTGAGACGCTGGAGCGCCATCCGATCTTTTCGGAGATCGGTGCCGTGCTGCTTCTGAAATTCCTCGGCCAGCTTGTCGATGATGCGCTGGTCGAAATCCTCACCGCCGAGGTGCGTGTCGCCGCCCGTCGCCTTCACGCTGAAGACGCCGCCCTGGAGCTCGAGGATCGAGATGTCGAAGGTGCCGCCGCCGAGATCGTAGACGGCGATCACCTCGTGCTCTTGCCGGTCGAGACCGTAAGCGAGCGCCGCGGCGGTCGGCTCGTTCAAGATGCGCTTCACCTCGAGACCGGCGATGCGCCCGGCGTCTTTCGTCGCCTGGCGCTGCGCGTCGTCGAAGTACGCGGGAACGGTGATGACGGCCTCGGTCACCGTCTCGCCGAGGTACGTCTCGGCGATCTGCTTCATCGTCGTGAGCACGTGGCTCGAGACCTCGGGCGGCGAGAGCTGCTTGCCCTGCACCTCCACCCAAGCGTCGCCGTTCGCGTGCTTGACGACGGCGTAGGGGACGGAGGCCGCTTGGCGCTTGCCCACGTCCGAATCGAACTGCTGACCCATCAGACGCTTCACCGCGTACACGGTGTTCTGCGGGTTGGCGGACGCCTGCCGGCGCGCCACCTGGCCGACGAGGCGCTCTCCGGAGGCCGTAAATCCGACCACGGACGGGGTCGTGCGCGCGCCTTCGGCGTTCGGGATCACCTTGACCTCGGGCGTCCCGCTCGCGCTCAATCCCTCAACGACCGCGACGCACGAGTTCGTCGTGCCGAGATCGATGCCGATGATCTTGCCCATCTTCCGTTCAGCTCGGCGGCGGCTTGGCGACGACCACCATGGCCGGCCGCAGCACCCTGTCCCCCGCACGGTAGCCGGCTTGGAGCTCGACGGCCACGGAGCCCGGCGCAAAGTCCGCCGTCTCGAGATGCTGCACCGCCTCGTGCACGGCGGGATCGAACGGCGCGCCGAGCGACTGAATGCGTTCGACGCCGAGCTTGCCGAGCGTATCCTGGAACTGTCGCATCACCATCCCGATGCCCTCGCTGAGGGCGGTCACGTCCGTCGCTTGCGCCGCGTGCGCCGTCGCGCGCTCCAGGTTGTCGAACACCGGGAGCAAATCACGCAGCACGTCTTCACGGGCGACTTTGCGGACGTCATCGAGCTCGCGACGCGAGCGCTTCTTGAAGTTGTCGAAATCCGCCGCCAGCCGCAATAGCTGATCCTTGAGGCGGCCGGCCTCGGCCTGCGCGCGCTCCAGGGGATCGGCGGGCGGCGCGTTGGTCTCGGGACGCGGTGCCTCGTCGGCGCTGTTCGGCATGCTGTCCGGGCCACCGTTCTCGGCAGCCTGGCTCGACGGGTGGGGGACCTTGGGATCGCTCATCGGGACGCGCAGTATAATCGGCGCATCGGCCTTGCCAACGTGCGCCCCGCGCGCCCGACGACCGGCCGCTACGGATCGGCGCCGCAGGGCGCCTGGCGCAGCACCGTCACCGTCCCCCCCGTGAGGCGCGTTTCCGCTCGCGCTTGCTCCGGCACGGGCCGGAAAAACCCACCGAGCTCGGCCGGTAGGACCCAAAAATGCGCCGCGCCCTCGAGCGGCTCGCGTACGGCTTCGCTCGTGCGCCCGCGCCCGTACTCCGCCGACTCGAGCCAGAAGCAATATCCTTCACTCCCGGGAGCGAACAGGTGCGGGTGGCCGCCTTCGACGCGAACGTGCGCGCGCTCGACCTCGCGGCCGCCGGCCGTGCGCGCGACGAGCTCGTGCTCCCCCGCAGTGATGCGCACCTCGGCGCCCGCCGACGCGTTCTCCACGCTCGTCGGATCGACGGCGACCATGCGGCGGCCGTCCACGTCGACCGTGACCCGCTCCGTGCCGAGGTTCACGACGCGCACGAGCGGTGAGCTCACGACGAGCGTCGCGACGCCCACTGCGGCGCAGAGCGGAGCCGGCACGAGCAGCCAGGCGGCGAAGCGCCGTTCACGAAACGTCGCGAGCTCGTGCTTCCCGCCGTTCGCGCGCGCGAGCTCGGCCGCGTAACGATCGTTCGCGCAGAGCAGCACGCCGTCCGCCACGAAGCGCGCGGCCGGGCCCTCCGCGCTGTGCCCCGGCGCCGCCCGCCGCGGCCACAGCACGACCACGAGGACGGGCACGACCGCCGCGACGAGCACGTACAGCGCGAGCACGACGATCGACGGCGGCCGATCCGCGAACGGCAGGGACAGCGCGAGCCCGCCCCCGAGCAGGCTCGAGGCCACGACGCCCGCGAGCCCGCGCGTCGCGTCGCGCCCGACGTGCACCGTGCAGTCGTCGCAATAGCCGACGATGAGGCTCGATCCGCCGCGGCCGCGCGTGAGCGAGCCGCGCGCCGCCGGCTCGCCACAGCACGCACAGCTCGCGGGCACGAGCGCGCCCTCGGTGGCGAGCGCGACGCGCGCGCCGGAGCGTCGCGCGCGAGACGCGCGTGAAGAGTCGGGCGCGGCCAAGTGAGGCGAACTTTAGCCCATACGCGCCGCGGCCGGTCGAGACCGCGGAGGCATCCCGTGCTAGTGCCGAAGCTTCTCCCCGTCGGCCGATCGTGACAGAGCTCAACGAGCCGCAACAACGCGCCGTCGCGCACACCGAAGGGCCCTTGCTCGTGTTCGCGGGCGCGGGCAGCGGTAAGACGCGCGCCATCACCTACCGCGTCGCGAATTTGCTCGCGACGCGGCGCGTCCCGCCGTTTCGGATCCTCGCCGTGACGTTCACGAACAAGGCCGCGGGCGAGATGCGCGACCGGCTGCGCGGGCTCGCGGGCGACGACGTCGTGCGCGACCTCTGGGTCGGCACCTTCCACTCCGTGTGCGCGCGGCTCCTGCGCCGCTACCACGACGCCGTCGGGCTCGGCCGCGACTTCGTCATCTACGACGACTCCGACCAGAAGGCCGTGATGACGCGCGTGCTGCGCGAGCTCGGCTTCGACGACGAAGCGCTGCCGCCGAAGCTCGTGCTCTCGCTCGTGAGCCGCGAAAAACGCGAAGGGCGCCTGCCCGGACACCCGAAGAGCGAGCTCACGGCGTCGGCACGCCAGGCGTACGACGGGTACCAAAAGGCGCTCCTGCGCTCGAACGCGGTCGATTTCGACGACCTGCTCCTCTACGCGCTGAACGTCGCGGAGAACGAGACGAGCGTCGCGGGTGACGAGCTCCGGAGCCGCTTCTCGTACGTGCTGGTCGACGAGTTCCAGGACACGAACCTCGTCCAGTATCGGCTCGTGCGCGCGCTCTCGTCGCGCACGCGGAACCTGTGCGTCGTCGGCGACGACGATCAGTCGATCTATCGGTGGCGCGGCGCCGACGTGCGCCTGATCCGGAGCTTTCAGCACGACTTCCCGGACGCGACGATCGTGAAGCTCGAGCAAAACTACCGCTCGAGCTCGAACATCGTGCTCGCGGCGCTCGGCGTGATCGAGAAGGCGGACACGCGCGTCGAGAAGAAGCTCTGGACGGCGGCGGACGCGGGCGAAAAAGTCGTGATCCGCGGCGTGCGCGACGAGCGGGAGGAGGCGCAGCACGTCGTCTCGACGATCAAGCGGCTCGCGGGGCGCGGCGTGAGCGCCGACCAAATCGCCGTATTTTATCGGGTTCATGCGCAGTCGCGCGCGCTCGAAGAGGCGCTGCGCGCGGCGGACATGCCGTACCAGGTGCTCGGGGGCCTGCGCTTCTTCGAGCGAGCGGAGGTGAAGAACCTCGTCGCGTACCTGCGCCTCGCGCAGAACCCGAAGAGCGACGCCGATCTCGAGCGCATCATCAACGTTCCGACGCGCGGCATCGGCGACAAGACGGTCGATCGGCTGAAGGATCTCGCGGGCGAGCACACCGTGTCGCTCTTCGACGCCGTCGACATCGCGATCAAGGGCGACCACGTGCCGACGGCGGCGAAGAAGAAGCTCGAGGCGTTCCAGAAGCTGATGAACGACCTCCGCGACGAGTCGCAGACGCTCGCGCCGAGCGAGCTCGCCGAAGAGGTGCTCGAGCGCACCGGGTACAAGCAGCTGCTCGTCGCGGCCGACGATGCGGAGAGCGACGCGCGGCTCGGTAACCTCGAGGAGCTCGTGGGTGCGATCGCCGACTACGAGGCGGATTGCGAACAGCAGGGCGAGGACGCGACGCTCAGCGGCTGGCTCGAACGCATCACGCTCGCGGCGGCAGTGGACGCGATGAAAGACGCGCCCAAGGTGTCGCTCATGACCGTGCACACCGCGAAAGGCCTCGAATTTCGCGCCGTTTTCATCACGGGCATGGAGGAGGAGATCTTTCCGTACCGCGGCGTCAGCGGGCGCGAGCCGGAGGAGCTCGACGAAGAGCGGAGGCTCGCCTACGTCGCCATCACACGCGCGCGCGAGCACCTGACGATCACGTACGCGGGCATGCGCTCGCTGTTCGGGATGACGCGCTACCTCGAGCCGAGCCGCTTTCTGGGCGACATTCCCGAGGACGTCGCCGTGCACCAGGGGTCCGTCGAGCGCGCGCTGCCCGAGCATCCGAGCGCGCGCTACCGCGGCTACGGGAGTTACAGCAACTACGGGAGCGCGCCGAGCAACGCGCCGCGGCTAGCGCCCGGAACGCGCGTCGTGGAGCGCGACGAGCTGCCGCCCGACGACGACGAGCACGGGATCGGCCCCGGGGATCGCGTGCGACACCAGCGCTACGGGGTGGGCGTCGTCGAGCGCATCGAGCAGGGCGCGCAGCCCATGGTGATCGCCCGCTTCGGCGTGCACGGGACGAAGCGCATCATCGCTTCCTACGTGACGGTCGAGCGCCGTTCGAGCGGCGGCGCGCGGGGCGATGTATTCTGACGGCGATGAACAAGCGCCTCGCCTTCCTCGAGCAATTGACCGCAGCCGGCAACGCCGACTCGTTCGCCTGGTACGGGCTCGCGCTCGAATACCGGAAGGAGCAACGGTTCGACGACGCCGTCGGCGCCTTCCGTTCGCTACGCGACAAGGATCCCGGCTACCTCGCCCTCTACTTGATGGCGGGGCAGACGCTCGTCGAAGCGGGTCGCGGTGCGGACGCGAAGGAGTGGCTCGAAGCGGGCATCGCGCTCGCGCGGGAGCGCGGCGACGGCAAGGCGCTCGGCGAGCTCGAGTCGGCCCTCGCCGACATCGACTGATGGTTCGACCCGCGCAACGCGTGTCGTTTTCTATACAGCCATGATCGGGGCGTCAGAGTCCGCGGCCACGAATTGCCGCGTGCGGTGAGCGGCGCCGGGGAAAAGGCACTGCGCGCGGACCTGGCACGCAGCATGCAATTCTACGGAAACGAGACGCGGCGGAACGTCCCCCTGCGTTCCGCAGGCGTCTCCTAATCTCCCCGGCGGCCGCGAGTCCTCCTCTTCCTCGCGGCCGCCGTCTTTTCTTGGAGCGCGGCGCGGATTGGGCAATGGGGGGTGATTCGTGGTGAAGTCGTGGTTCCGTGGCGACTCGCCGGTTCGTGAACGTCGAGGTTCGGCGCATGCTCGTTGCGCTGAGCGTGTTCGTGGGGACGGTATTTCTCGGCGGGGTCGCGCTGTGGGCGCTCGGGGGCGGTCGCTACTCGCTCGGGAACTCGGTGTATTTCGCGCTCATCACGTCGGCGAGCGTCGGGTTCGCGGAGTTGCCGGGGATGGCGCAGCGACCGGACATGCGCGTCGTGACGAGCCTGCTGATCGTGGCCGGGGTCGGAACCATCGCGTTCTTCCAGTCGACGCTCACGGCCTTGCTGGTCGAGGGCGTCATCGGTGAGACTTTTCGGAGACGCCGCATGCAAAAGCGTATCGATGCCCTCAAGGGACATCTCGTCGTGGCGGGCTGCGGCCGGACCGGCCGCTACATCATCGAGGAGCTCGTCGCGATCGGTCGCGAGTTCGTGGTCGTCGACAAGGACGAGGACGCGCTCGCACGCATGAACGCCGAGCTCGGCGGCAGTCTGCTCTACGTGACGGGCGACGCGACCGACGACCACGTGCTGCTCGCCGCGCGCGTGGACCACGCGCAAGGCGTGATGGCCGCGCTCACCGAGGACCCCGACAACCTCTTCATCGTGATGTCCGCGCGCGCCCTGAACCCGAAGGCGCGCATCGTGTCGAAGGTGATCGAGATCGAGAACGAGCCGAAGATCCGGCGCGCCGGCGCGGACCAGACCATCAGCCTGCATCGCATGGGCGGGCAGCGCATGGTGAGCGAGCTCGTACGGCCGAAGGTGACGAGCTTTCTCGACAACATGCTGCGCGTCACGAAAAACCTTCGCTTCGAGGAGGTCGAGCTCCCCGCGAACTGCCGCTACGTGAACAAGACGCTGCGCGAGATCCCGATTCGTCAGGAGACGCAGCTCCTCGTCGTGGCGCTGCACACGCCGGACGAGGGCTACGTCTACAACCCGTCGCCGGATCACGCGTTGCCCGCGGGCACGCAGCTCATCGTCATGGGTGAGCTCGACGGCGTCGAAAAGCTGCGCGGGCTCGTGAGCCGCCAGTAGAGTTGTGGCCCCCCGGCATCGCCTGTAGGTTCGAAAAAGGAGACCCGCCGGAGCCGCATGCCGATCGAGCCGGGACACGTCATCGCCGGGAAGTACCGGATCGTGGAGCAGCTCGGCCGCGGCGGCATGGGCTCGGTCTGGCTCGCCGAGCATCAGCTTTTGGGCACGCACGTCGCGATCAAGGTGATCGACTACCAGGGCAACGACGACGACTCCGTGCAACGCCGCTTCCTGCAGGAGGCGCAGTCCGCCGCGCAGATCCGCAGCGCGCACGTCGTCCAGATCTTCGACTACGGCCTCGACGAGGGCGTTCCGTTCATCGTGATGGAGCGGCTCGTCGGCGAGACGCTCGGCTCGCGGCTCGGGCGCGAGGAGGTGCTCGACCCCGAGCTCGCGGCGACGATCTTCACGCAGATCGGCCGCGCCGTGCAGAAAGCGCACGACGGCGGCATCGTGCATCGCGACCTCAAGCCGGAGAACGTCTTCCTCGTGAAGGACGACGACGGCGTGACGGCCAAGGTGCTCGATTTCGGCATCGCCAAAGCCTCGCGCAAGCCCGATCCCTCGCACGAGACGACGGCGACCGGCGTCTTGCTCGGCAGTCCGCTCTACATGAGCCCCGAGCAGGCGCACGGCGGCAAGGCGCTCGATCACCGCTCGGATCTCTGGTCGCTCGCCGTGATGGTGTTCGAGAGCCTGACGGGGCGCGTTCCGTTTCGCGGGCAAGGCTGGGGCGAGCTCGTCGCGCAGATCTGCCGCGACAAACCGCCGGTTCCGTCGACGATTCGGCCCGTTCCCGAAGGGTTCGACGCCTGGTTCGAAAAGGCAGCCGACCGCAATCCGGACCGGCGCTTTCAGTCGTGTCGCGAGTTCATGGAGGCGCTGCGCCCGGTCCTCTGCCCCACGAGCGGAGTCGTGAAGTTCGTGTCGACGGTTCCGCCGGCGCCCCTCCCGAAGTCGGATCCGAACGCCGCGTCGTCCGACTCCACGCTCGACATGCGCGAGCCGGGCCAACGCGGGGACTCCGGACCGAAGACGCCGGACACCGTCGTCACGACCTTGCGCTCGACGACGGGCGGCGTCGCTTCGAGCGATCGCCCGCCGCAACGCGCGTCGCGGCGCGGCCTCGCGGTGATCGGCCTCGTCGCGGCGGCGGGCATCGGCTTCGCGCTGCTTCGGCAGCAGCTGCCGGCGCCGACGAGCGGTGGTTCGGCGTCGGCATCGCGGCCGCCCGAGACGCGCCTCTCGAGCGCCCCGATCGCGACTGCGGTTCCGACCGAGCTCGGAGCCACGACGGACGCCGCCCCGCCGAGCGAGATGCCCGTGCCGAGCGCGCAGGCGAGCACCGCCGCGCCACCGGCCGTCGCCGCGCCGCCCGCGAGCGCCGAGCGCGAGACGAAGACGAAGGCGCCGCCCGTGCGCCCCGCGAGCGAGCGTGGAAAACCGAACGTCGCCCCGCCGCGAGCCCCGGCGCCGGCTACGGGCGTGCCCGCGGCGGCCGCGCCACCGGCACCTTCGGACGTGCTCAAAAGCCGCGAATAGCGCGCGCTCGAGGCTATTGGGCCGGGGCGCCCGCCGAGCCCGCCTCGCACATCAGCTGCTCGAGCGACGCCTGACAGAGCTCCTGATTCTCACTGCGAGCATTCGTGAGGCAGCCCGCCTGGAGCGTGTTGTCCGACTGCTCGAAGCAACACTGGGACAGAGTCTTGCAGGCTTCCTTCGGGTCGCAATCCTCGGCGCAGTGCGAGGCGCACCCGAAATAGTCTTGGAGCGGCTTACCGGCGCCCTCCAAGCACGGCACGAAGCAGGTCACGTCGAAGCATTTGGCAAAGCAGTGCTCGACCTTGTCCCGGCACGCGGGATCGTTCGCGCAGGCGAGCGACTCCTTGCAGCAGCGAGTTTCGAGGCAGCTCGCGCAAACGGCGCCCGGCGCCCGACTGATCCCGCATCCCGGCGCGTACGCCGGTTCGTCGCCGAGATCGATGATCGATTGGCACGAGGCCGCCGCCCCGATCAGCACCAAAAGGAAGAGAAAGCGCGTCATTCCCAGGATCCCGACCAGCGCACCGAGCCAAGGCCCAGAGACAGCCGAGGCGCCGCCGCTCGCGCGTGCTCGGAGGCGTGCGGCGCGGTGAAATACAAGACCAACCCGGTTGCGAGCAACGCGCCGCCGGCGACGCCCGCGACGTTGGCGATCGTCGCGGCGGTGTTCGCAGCGTGATGCGCGTCGATTCCATCCTGCGTCGGACACGCACCGGCTGGGCAGAGCTCGTCGCGGTCGTGCTTCTTGCTGAGCGCGTGCGCGCCGAACCCGAGCGAGACGCCGAGGCCGACGACGCCGGCGCCGCCGGTCACGAGACCCCAGATCCGCTGCGTCGACCCGGGATCCGACGACGCCGCCGCCGGGGGTGGTGGCGCGGCCGCGGCTGCGGCTGCGGCCGGGGGAGCGAGCGGCAGAGCGCCCTGCGCGCGAAGCGCGGGCACCTCGAGCGGCACGCGGCCGGCACCCTTGGCGATCTCGAACGACTTGGACCACGGCTCGTAGCCGCTCGCCCGCACGACGAGCACGTGGCTACCCGGGTCGATCGGGATCGGCGTATCGACGATGGCTCGCCCGAGCGAGCGATTGTCGAGGACGAAGGTGAGATCCGCGACCGCAGCGAGCTCCTTCGCCGGCACGATACCGAGCGTCGCGTAGTGCCCTTCGAGCCGGCGGCTGCCTTCTTCGGCGAACTGCTGTCGGGTGGCGTCGCCCTTTTGCCGCGCGACGGTGATGGCCTCGTTGTAGCGAGCCCACGCGCTCGCGAGCTGCCCGACCTGCTCGTTGCACACGGCCAAGTTGAGCAGCGTGCCGAGGGCCTGATCGAGCCGGTAGCTCTCGGCGAACTTCGGGCATGCGGCTGCGGCCTGGCCGTGATCCATGAGGTCACGCGCGTCGCGGAACAGGACCTCCGCGAGCGCGCGGTCGGTCGCCGCCTCATCGGCGTGCACCGGAACGGTCGAGAGGACGCCGAGCGCGCCGACGGCAAGCGACCAAAGCTTCACGGCGCCGAATCTACGGCGAACCGCCGGCAGGCCGCCAGTAGGGTTTACTTCGACCGACCGCCCTAGCCGTTCTCGGGGATCACGGCGGTCATGCCCGAGATCAACGGATCGGGCGGCGAGGGGTCGACGACGGCGCCGCTCGCGACGCCGAGCGCGTCGGCCGTCGCGTTGCCGAGGATCTCGCGGACGACGCGCCGCCGCAGAAACAGTCCCTTGAGCACCGGGTCGCGAATGTACGAGAGCAGGCGGCGCACGTGGTCGGACGCGCGGTTGCGCATCTCCTCCGCCTGCGGGGAACCGGCTTTGCGCAGCGCCTCACAGCAGAGCTGGCGCGTGAAGAGGCCGTACTCGGAGCCTTGCAGCGTTTCGATGGCGCCCATGGCCGTCGTCGCGAGCAGGATGCCGGTGTGCTGCTCGCCCATGTCGACGCGGGCGGAAGACTCGATCGCCATCGCGTAGAAGTGAAACGCGACGTAGGCCTGCGCCTCGGCCGACTGGCGCGCGTCGAAAGCGTGCATGACCGCTCGGCCGTGATCGCCCGCCTGGCGCGCGAGCACGGCGCGCAGGATCTTCTCGTGCACGGAGTCGTAGGCGCTGCCGGTCACGGCGGTGAGCGCGCCCGCGTCGCCGACGAGCATCTCGGCCTGGCCGAACTCACCGCATTCGTACAAAATTTCGGCGAGCGAGAGCAGCGTGTCGGCGCGTGAATCCTGCTCGCCGTAGCGCTCGTGCGCCTCGCGCGAGCGGCGCATGTAGGCGAGACCGCGCTCGTAGTCGCCGAGCGCGACGTAGCACTCGCCGATCGTGCTGAGCGTCTTCGCGATCTGGAAACGACCGCCGACGGCCAGATCGATGCTGATCGCGTCGAGTGCGAGCGTGATCCCGTCCTCGAACCGGCCGAGAACGAGCAGGGCGTAGGCGAGCGAGTTCTTGGCGC
>Ga0070682_100001816_pt1 | contig 11896 bp, 8 predicted proteins | sample KBSC63LmetaG_FD_64668 | JGI IMG/M metagenome (GOLD analysis project Ga0070682, IMG submission 64668) | Corn rhizosphere microbial communities from Kellogg Biological Station, Michigan, USA - KBS C6-3L metaG | ecosystem: Host-associated > Plants > Roots > Rhizosphere | place: USA: Michigan... | reverse complement strand
TTTGAAGTCCGCCTGAATAGCACGCTAATGAGGAGGAACGCAATGAGAATAATGTTGGCCTTCGCGACGCTCGTCATTGTTTTCGCCTTGTTAACCTCAGCAGTCGCGCAGAGGTCGACAGGTGGAAACGAGCTGAACGGCACGTCGTGGCAATTGGTTAAGTTTCAGGGACCTGATGAGAGAACCGTCACCGTCGACGACAAATCCAAGTACACAATCAAGTTTGGCAGTGATGGCCGCGTGGTAGCGCGTGTCGATTGCAACCGCGCCAGCAGCACGTGGAAGGTGACCGCAAAGGGGGAACTAAAGTTTGGGTCGTGGTCGAGGACCACTGCCAAGTGTGGTCCGGGATCGCTTCACGACGAGATCGTGACAGAGGGTGCCGACGTGCGAAGCTTCACCATCAAAGACGGACACCTGTTCCTCTCAGGTATGCAAGGCGGCGGTTACTACGAACTCGAACCGAGCCCTTCGCGGAAGTAAATAATCACTCTCCTCTTGTTTTCCCATACGAGCCGGTGTATTCTCCTATGGTCACGCCATAGGAGAACGCTCAGATGTCAAAAACTGAAATCTGGCAGGGTACGCTTGCCTTGATGATCCTGAAAACCCTCGACACTCTCGGTCCAATTCATGGGTATGGAATCGCACGCCGGATCGAGCAAATCAGCGGCGACCGGCTTTCTCTTAATTACGGAACACTCTATCCATCGCTGCTGAAGTTGGAGCAGGAAGGCTGGATCGTCTCGGAATGGGGCGTCTCCGAAAACAACCGCAAGGCGAAGTACTACAAGCTCACTCGCTCGGGCCGGAAACAACTCGAAAGAGAAGCAAACGAGTGGAACCAGACCACCGCAATCGTCGCCCGGTTCTTCGGCCCCCTGGAGGAACAGTCATGAGAAAACTTCGCGCCTGGCTGTTGAGATTCAAAGGACTCTTCCTGACGCACGCTCGCGAACGCGATTTTGCCGACGAGCTCGACAGTCATCTGCAAATGCACATCGACGACAATATCAGCACCGGCATGTCGCCGCAGGAAGCGCGTCGCGTAGCAATAATGAAGTTGGGTGGCGTCGATCAAGCCAAAGAAGCTTACCGCGATCGCGCCACGATTCCATTCCTCGAGAGCGTGGTCCAGGATCTGCGCTTCACGCTCAGACAGTTGCGCAGGAATCCCGCGTTCACGGTTACTGCTACCGTAATGGTCGCGCTTGGGATCGGCGCCAGCGTTGCGATCTTTGCCTTCGTCGATGCAGCGCTCATCAAACCATTGCCATATCAGGATCCTTCGCGTCTCCTGTATGTCACCGAAACGACACCAGGCATTCCCCTCGCGAACTTTTCATATCCTGACTATCTCGACTGGAAAAAACTCAACAGAGTTTTTGAATCACTCGACGTTTATAATCCACGCGGATATCCGATCAGCACATCCACAGGAATGGAAATAGTTGACGGCGCCCGCGTGACTGCCGGCTTCTTTCGTACGCTTGGTGTTGGTCCTTTGCTCGGTCGTGACTTTCAAACGGGCGAAGACTTGCCCGAAGCACCCCGCACTTTGATTCTCAGCTATGCGTCATGGCAAAAGCGCTTTGGTGGTAAACAAGAGATCGTAGGCCAGCCGATAACCCTCGACGAGACTCCTTACACGATCATCGGAGTGCTGCCGCGAAACTTCCACTTCGCTCCGGTTGAAAACGCGGAATTCTGGACGACCGTTAACCCGATCGGTACATGCTTTACGAGACGGAGTTGTCACAGTCTCAGGGGCATCGCGCGTCTCAAAGACGGAATATCGATGGAAGCAGCTCTCGCGGATGTCACACGCATCGCCAAAGACCTCGAGGCCCAATACCCGGATTCAAATCGGAATCAGGGCGCAACGCTTGGACCACTTTCCCGTGTGATTGTAGGGGACGTTAAGCCGATGCTGCTGCTGCTACTCGCGGGCGCCGCCTTGTTGCTTCTCATCGCGTGCATCAACGTCGCCAGTCTCTTACTCGTGCGCTCCGAAACGCGTCGCCGGGAGTTGGCTGTTCGACGCGCATTGGGAGCAACGAGAACACGGTTGGTTCGTCAGTTTGTGATTGAAAGTCTCGTGATAGTTGTCAGCGGAACTATCGTTGGGCTTTTTAGTTCTCAATGGGCCATGCAGATCTTGAAAGGACTCATTCCGGCCGGGATGCTGGCAGGCATGCCGTATCTCAACGATCTTGCATTTAACTCTCGCGTGCTCCTGTTTGCCATCGGAATCGCGGGTTTTGGAGTAGCACTCTTTTCACTTACCCCGGCAATTCGGCTTGCGAGTTTAGAGATGAGAGAAGGAATGGCGGAAGGTTCTCGTGGCAGCGCAGGCAAGGCGTGGACGCGCATCGGTTCCAAGCTTGTGATCCTGGAGTTAACAACCGCGATGGTGTTGTTGGTTGGAGCAGGATTACTCGGCAAGAGCTTTTATCGCTTGTTGCAGGTCGGCACAAACTTCGAAACAAAGCATCTGATCACGATGGCGATCAGACCGCCTGTTTCTGCTTACGGAGAAGACCCGCAAGCTATCGCCCTGGGGCGAAGAATTGTAAACGAGATCAAGAATCTGCCGGGCGTTACATCGGTTGCCCTGACTGATCTTCTGCCGTTGACCTACAACAGCAACACTGACTGGATTCGATTCCCGGGCCGCGAGTACAGCGGCGAGCACAACGAAGTAAACCAACGTGGAGTCAGCTCGGAATATTTCGTAACACTGCAAGCGAAGCTGTTGCGCGGTCGCATGTTCACCGACTCGGACGATCTGTCCAAGCCCAAGGTCGCGGTGATCAATCAAACCTTAGCGAAGAAGTATTTTCCTGGTGAGGATCCGATTGGTCAGCGATTTGGCGACACTCAGCTCGATCCGAAATCGATGAAGGAGATTATCGGCGTCGTCGACGATATCAGAGAAGGGACGTTAGATTCCGACATCTGGCCAGCGTATTATTTTCCCTTCAATCAGAATCCAGATATCAATTATTCAATCGTGGTCCGGACGCCGCAGGACGAGGATCTCATACCAACAGTTGCCGATGCCATACGTGGAATCGACTCGAGGATCAGCATCTCGAGTGAGACGACGATGACGGCGAGAGTCAACGATGCGCCAACGGTTTATTTGCGCCGCTCCGCCGCGTGGCTTGTCGCAGGTTTCGCTGCGGTTGCATTGCTGCTGGGAGTTGTAGGGCTCTACGGAGTGATTGCGTACTCGGTAACGCAACGGACTCGTGAGATTGGGGTTCGCATCGCACTCGGGGCACAACGCGCCAGTGTTTATGGGCTCATTCTGAAGGAAGCGGGTGCATTGGCGCTCGCAGGAATTGTGATCGGAACCGGATGTGCGATTCTCGCTGCGTCCTTGATGCGCAAATTGCTTTTCGGCACTCCGCCATGGGACATCACAACGCTTGTCGGTGTGGCCGCTATATTAGGCGCATCTGCATTACTGGCAAGTTTTCTTCCCGCGCGACGCGCGGCATCAGTCGATCCGATTTCTGCCCTGCGCGCGGAGTAGATTAGATTAATTAGCCGCAGATGAACGCGGATGAACGCGGATCTAAATCAGCGTTCATCCGCGTTCATCTGCGGCTAAATTTCGGATAGATGCGAGCGGCCCAGCCGCCGCCGGACGCAAGGTTGATCTTTAGCTTTTGGCGGCGGTCAATGTCCTTGATCGTCACTCTATAATCCTCGCCCGTTCTGTCCGCGTTTGGTCCATCCTCATACGCAACCATCTGGAAACTTCCGGGCGGCAGGAATGACAGATCGATGTCGAGCGTTCTAGTGGTCCAATCGGTCATCCCTCCGATATACCATTCCCGGTCTTTGCGACGCGCGATGCAGACGTAATCTCCCAACTGTGCTGCGAGCACTCTCGTTTCGTCCCATACGGTTGGAACACGTTTCAAAAACTCCATCATTTCGGGTTCGCGAAGGTAGTGTGATGGAGAGTCGGCCAGCATCTGGAGCGGGGCTTCGTATACGACGTACATCGCCAACTGATGAACGCGCGTTCCGAGGCTCATCGGTCTTTCGAAGACGGGGGCGAAGTTTTTCTCCAGGCCGCTGTTCACCATCGCGCCCGGCGTATAATCCAGCGGCCCCAGTAGCATGCGCGTGAACGGCAACGTCACGTTGTGCTCGGGATTGGCGTATTTGCTCCACTTGTTTTGCTCGAGCCCGCGCACGCCTTCAACATTCACGAGGTTGGGCCAGGTTCGGGTCATCGTCGCCGGTCGAATCGCGCCATGAAAATCAACCAGCATGTGGCGGCGAGCAGCCTCGCGGCAAACCTTGTGATAGAAATTCATCACCAGCTGATCGTCTCGTTGCATGAAATCAATTTTTAACCCCTTCACGCCCCACTTTTCAGCCTGGTTGAAGGCGGCTTCGAATTGATCGTCAAGCGTCTTCCAAACCACCCACAAGATGACGCCGACATTTTTCTTTTTTCCGTACGCGACTAATTCTTCGATATCAATCTCAGGTGTGACTGTCAGCAAGTCTCCAAGCTTGTACCAGCCTTCATCGAGAATCACGTATTCGATACCGAAGCGAGAAGCGAAGTCGATGTAGTACTTATAGGTCGCCGTGTTGATGCCCGATTTGAAATCGACACCATAGACGTTATTCGCGTTGTACCAATCCCAGGCCACTTTGCCCGGTTTGATCCATGAAGTGTCCTGGACCTGTGAAGGCTTGGCCAATAAATAGACCAACTGATTCGTAATCAGATCCGCATCGTTTTCAGCAATGCAGAGAATGCGCCACGGGAACGTACGCGCACCCTTCGTGGTCGCGATGTAGTCGGCTTTTTCCGTAACCTGAAAATCGCGATCGCTGTTCTTGCGCAACTCCTGTTTCAGCGGATACGGCGGAAACACTGCCTCGAGTGCATTGTCGTTGGCGCCTCGCAACCAGAGACCCGGGTAATCCTCAACATCCGATTCTGCAATCGCGATCTTCACGCCGTTATTAATCACTACAACCGCAGGAAGACTTGCCAAAGTTGTTGGGGTGATCTGCTTGAGCGGTAGATTCAGAAACTCCCGCTCGTTATGCGAGAAAAAACCATCCTCTTTCGGATAATAACCGTTGTAATCGCCCGCGAAGTTGAAGCGAACTTCCTCGGCATAAACTTTTGCTTCGCTCGCTGCTAATGACGTCTCGAAACGATAGCCCACACCTTCGTTGTACGCTCGGAAGACGACAGCGTAGTTGCCCTCCATTTCCAATTTCAGCTCGTTGTAATGTTCGCGGATACGGACGGATTTCTGAGGCACTGGACAAACGATTTCGTTGTTCTCGCTCCGTTGTTTCTCGGCTTTCACTTTTGGTTGCGCACCAAGGTTGACGTGATTGATGTTAAGCGAAAGCGTACTGTTCAGAAGGAGCGGACGACCGTTAAGAAGAACGTCGTAGCTCAGGCGATCCGCAGCGCGAATTCTGACTTCGATTCTCTGATCCGGTGAGCGCAAGCTCCAAACGTTGGACGCGGATTGCGCGGATATGGATCCGGATAAAAAGAGTGTGAGAAGAAAGAGACGCGCAGGAAGAGGCATCATTGTTCGTCCAGACCAAGGAATGCAGTGTATCGCTCTACCGCGGCTGCAATTGCAAGCTTGTGTGACTTGTTCAAGCCGTTCGATGTATTCAAAGTTATGCCCTTGTCGCCTGCGCGCTTCCATGTACCGACGGCTTTCCCGTCGACGATAATCATTGGACCAAGAAAGCCCCACGTGCTCAACTGCGATTGAGCATCCATAACCAGGTGTCGAGCTTTGTACGCGACATTGTACTCGTCGAACGCAGGCAGGAGATGAGTCGAATACTTTGCCCGCGTAGCTGCGCCCGCGAGTCGTGGTCTCACGTAGAGCTTCTCCTCGACCATCTCCTTCCTGAGATCACGATCGATCAACTCAATTGCACGATTGGCATCGGCGACCGTGAGTCCAGACCACCAGACAAAATCCTGCACTGTAGCGGGGCCATGACTTTTGAAATAGCGTCGCGCGAGTTCGGCCAAAGCCTCTTCGCGGGTCAACGCCTTCGTCGCAGGAACCCGTTCATCGAAAAGCATGTAGGTAAATTGTTTGCCTGCCATTGGACCACTACACACTACGCCATCCAATTCCGCGCGCAGAACGATGTGTGCGAGTCGCACCGGATTGTCAGCGGCGATACCCGCGCGGTTCAGCAACGTTTTCAGAGCCGAACGAGTCAGGTGTTTACCGCCTTTCAGCGCGTTTGCAATGACTTTGTTTGAACGCTTGAAGGTTGCGGCATCAAGTTCGAACATGCGGTAGCCTGAACCAGACTTGATGTTTACGCGCGGCGCGGTGAGTTGAAGTAGCCAGCGAATGTCTTCGCGAGCGACGAAGTGCCATGTAGGGCGCATCACGTGTGTGCGCACGATTCGACCTTCATCGTAAGCGCTCTTTATGGCGGCATTCGTGGCCTCGCACATTCTCAACGCGAGCGCCCACTTGGCGGCGTTAAAATCCTGTGCTTGAACAGCGCCGAACCATCGCACAACCTCGGCGGGTTCAGCGAAATCCGGTGAGGACAGTTTTTGATTACGCAGGCGATGAGCGAGAACGTCGGAGGTGTTCATTGTCATCTGGCGTTCGATTCAAACATTACGTGCTCGTAGCCTTTCCACGATAAAGAGGTACAAATTCCTCCGCCACAAATGTCTCGAAAGAGGTTGGGGTACTATTCTCGGCCGTGCGTTCTTCCAATGCCTTCATATGTCCGGAGTTTAGCGCTGCCGACATTTCGAGGATCAGATCGGCGACATTCGCTGACATTCCCATTTGCAAAAACGCTCCGCGAAGTTGCTCCGCCGGCAACTGAACGTATTTGAGCTCTGGTTTGCCGATCGCTTTACCGATGATCGTTGCGGTCTCCGCATACCTCAAATCCCGTTCGCCAAGCAGCTCGCGCGTTTGCTTGCCAGTGAAGTCGAGAGCGAGCAGTGCATTCGCAGCAGCTCTCCCGATGTCGCGTGTGGCGATCATCGGAAGCACCAGATCGGAATTCAATGGACCAGCGGTAATACCGAGCATCTTGATAATCCCGATCTGCGCGAGCGTGTTCTCCATAAAATACGCTGCCCGCAGGTGTAAAACATTCAGGTTCGGAATTTGATTGAGCATTTCCTCGAGGTAATGCAGGCCCGCGACTGGTCCAGTGCCCTGTGGCTTATCCGCACCAACGCTACTGAGCGCAACCACGTGCTCGACACCCGCTTGTTGTACGGCTTCGGCGATCGCGCCGGTGACCTTATCCTGATCCGCGCGATAGTTCTCACTCGTCATGCTTGGCGGAATCATCGCATACACTGCTTTCGCTCCCGAAAATGCTTTGGTCAAAGCAACTGCATCGCTGACATCACAAACAAATGCCTCCGCTCCTTCCGCAGTTAGAGGACTGAGCCGATCAGCGCTTCTACCTATCGCCCGCACGTTTTGCTTTTGGTCCAATAGCGTCCTGGCAACGATACTGCCGGTATTGCCGGTTGCTCCCATAATTACGTACATTGAATTCTCTCCATATGTTTTCAACGTGTCTTGTATTGGGGGATGATTTGCCAAACGGAGCTTATATCATTCCGCGGCACGGACGAAATGAAGTTCAGAGTTCAACCTTAGGTTGCTGTTCTCTGCGGTCCTCTGCGTATCTCTGCGATCTCTGCGTTAAGGCGCCATTTCAACGCAGAGATCGCAGAGATACGCAGAGGACCGCAGAGAAATAGGAGGGTGACAGATGACGATCAGAATCGCGCTGATGTTGGTTCTCACTTGTTTGTTGGTTTCGTCGCTCGTGGTGAGCCGAACACAGGCGCAGGGCAGTGGCGAGGCGACGACCTTTGCTGAAGGTGTGATCTCTACGGCTGAATACGAGTCGCATTCGCAGTTCACACCTGATGGTAAGCAGCTCTACTTCGTGAAGAGCACGCCGAATTTCAGCTTTTGGACCATCGCCCGTTCGCGGTTTGAGAATGGGAAGTGGACTGCACCGGAGGTGGCGCCTTTCTCCGGACAGTATTCCGACGCGGATCCGTTCATCACCGCCGACGGTTCGCGTCTGTTCTTCATTTCGAATTGTCCCGCTCCGGGGAAGACAAGTCGCGATCTCGATATCTGGGTAATGGAAAAGACGTCGACCGGCTGGTCAGAGCCGCGTAACCCTGGCTCACCGGTGAACAGCCCCGGTAACGAGTGGTTCCCCACGGCGACCAGAATTTGCACCGAAGGTCTCACCGGACGGCAAGACTTTTTTCTTCACCAGCACGCGAGGTTTCGCCGATGAGCCACTCACGCAGCGCATGAGTTATCAGGAGTTATCAAAGAAACTAAGCAGCACACGCAACGGACTCGGAGACATTTACCAGATCGACATCAAGGCGCTGGGAATTCAATAGGTCTCAAGACTCGGTGGTACACACTTGGACACAGTCAGTACCGAAACGCGGTAGCGTCGGGTCGGGCAGCATCCAAGAACCCTGGAATATCGGTATACGTGAAACTGACCCGACGCTACCGCGTTACGGTACTGACTGTATCCAAGTCCAGACGTTGATTCTTGAGGCGCAAAGCTGATTTAAACAGAATCGAGCGCGGTAGCGCCGGGTCGACCTCCAACCCTGCGCTACCGCGCTCGGTCTGTTTTATTCGACGTTAAGCCCGGGCTAGTTCCCGCAGTTACGCGACGTATTATTGTCGATGGTCCATGCAGATTCGCCAGAGGCTGCAACCGTCGTCGATAGGAAACATCCATCCTGATCTTCAGCGACCAGCTTAACAGTGGCTTCTTCCCACGAGACGTTAAGCTGCCGGGAGCCTCCCGAGCCAATCGCCGAATTGCCCAGTTGATCGGGTCCCCAGTTATCATTATTCACCGGCGATAAATACAGATGGCGAATGTCCCGACTTGAATTATTGGTCACAGTGATCGTCACAGAGGGCGCAGACGCAAACGAAGTCAGCGAGCCTGCGCAGATGAACGCTACCAGCACCAGTAATGAAATCCGTAGGTTTTTCATGTCAAACTCCTTCAGAAGATAAATGGTCAAGAATCGTCGATCGTGAATTTGCGCGAGAGTGAGATGGATGCGACAGCAGCCGCATCCATCCTTCACGTCTTCTTACGGACAACCGTTAACCGTGTAGACCACGCCACTATCGACCGCAGGATTACCTGGCGAGGTGCGCACAGTTACCTGAACTGTTGCCGTTGTAAAGTTGCCCGATGAATCTACGACCTTGAACGTTATCGTGTAGACACGACCGTCGCCGAGCACTGAACGTTCGGACCGCAACTGAGCTGTCTTGCAATCAGCTGCGATGACGATGTCGTTCAGTGTGTTTCCGTCGCCGGCTCCGTTTTCGGCCTCATCGCTCGTGATCTTCGTGATGTAGACGTCGTTGATGTCCACACTTGCGTCGCAGTTATCACTCGCGCTCGCCACGAAGTCAGTAACCGATATCGACCTGTACGTGTGATCCGGTGGCCACAACGTCATGTTCACGCCGGGAATGAGCGTAATTGTCGGTGGTGTCGTATCCGGCACATCTGTGATAGTTCCAGTCGCCGAACTCGGCGCGCCCACTCCGTAACCCGTTCCGGGCTGGACGGTGAACTGAACCGTTTCCGGACCTTCACTCAGCAAACAGTCGCTCAGCGGCGAAACCGTCACCTGCGCCGTGGAGCTGCCGGAGGGAATAGTCACCGTAGCTGTCGGCGGAGTGAACGTTGCTGCACCACTCTGCGAGTAGTCTGATGGGAAGCTGGCCGTGCCTCCGACTGAGAAGTTGACCGATATCGCACTAGTAGTTGGACCAGTGCGGGTGAAAGTGTAGACGAGCGGACCGCCACCTTCAGGAGCAGACGTGGGCGACACCGCAACGCTGACGAGTGTGTCATCGTTGAGAATGGTGCCGGTGGCTGAGCTTGGACTTACGACGTTGTAGCCAGTCCCTGCCGCCAACGTGATACTGACAGTTTCATCTGCTTCGGCAATTGCGTCGGCCTCAGGATCGACCGTCACCATAGCGGTTGAACTGCCCGCGGTGAACGTTACCGTGCCCGTAGGCGGAGTAAACGACGTTGCGCCTGTCTGGGTGTAATCATTTGGCGAGGCGCCAAACGTCGCGGTTCCGCCAATCGTGAAGTTCACAACCAGCGAGCTCCCGGTAACGCCGTTGCGTGTGAAGGTGTAGACCAGGTTGGTCGCTCCATCTTCAGCAACTGCGGCCGGAGATACCGCAACACTCACGTCCGTATCATCGTTGGTGATCGTGCCGGTAGCTGATGCAGGTGTGCCGATGTTGTAGCCGGTACCCGCAGTTATAGTCAGGCTAACTGTCTCATCGGATTCGACTGTGCTGTCAGCTTCCGGATCGACTGTTACCTGCGCCGTCGAACTGCCTGGCGCGAACGTTACTACACCCGTTGGCGGAGTAAAGCTGGTCGCGCCTGTTTGGGTGTAATCGTCGGGTGATGGTCCAAACGTTGCTGTTCCACCGACTGAGAAGTTCACTGGCAGCGATGAGCTGGTGACGCCCACGCGGGTGAACGTGAAGACGAGGTTTGTGGCCCCATCTTCTGCGACTGATGCCGGCGATACAGCCACGCTGACGCTGGTGTCGTCGTTCGTGATTGTTCCGCTTGCAAGGCTGGGTGAGCCAACACTGTAGCCCACGCCTGAAGTCACAGTCAGATCTACCGTCTCATCAGGTTCGACAGCCGAATCCGTTGAGGGATTGACCGTGACCGTTGCCGTAGCACTGCCGCTGGGTATCACAACCGTTCCGCTGGTGGCGGTAAAGGTTGCGGCGCCAGTTTGAGTGTAATCGGGTTCAGTGAAGGAGGCGGTGCCGCCGACGCTGAAGTTTACGGTCATGTTATTGGCCGTCGATCCAGTACGCGCAAACGTGTAGACGAGATTTGTTGGACCATCTTCCAGCACCGAGGATGGTGACACTGTCACCGAAACCTGGGGCAGGTCGATTGGCGTAACGGTCGGATCGGCAGTGCCGCCAACATCCGGATCGTCTGTCAGCACGTCCGCGAAGTTAGTTCCAGACACCGTACCCTGGTTAGAAACTTGAGCCATTGATCCGGTGAACGGGTTGTTGACTGTTGCGTGGAACGTAATGGTTACGCTCTCACCAGCGGGCAGAGTGCCAATGCTGAGCATCACGTCGGCGAACATACTATTGAACGTAGCCGCCGTTCTCCTTGGCGCGTGGTGCATGACTCGGCTGCTTTGTTGAGAAGCTGCTGGTTTCAGTCGAGCGATCCTGCTGCTCGAAATCCGTGCTGTGGAAGCATTGGTCTTCGACGCAGCCGGTTTGCCGATTTGAGAAGCAACACTCTTTTCGGTAACGGAATTGTTCCGGCCGACGAGTATGCTCTGCGAATTCGGCAAGCGCCTGGTCGCCGGAGACAGAGTGTTCTGCATTAACGGTGCTGTCAGCTTGCTCGGCTGTAACGCGACGCCGAGTTGACGCATGACGGCCGTCATCAGGTCCATGTGCCCGAAGGCTGGGTTATGCTCGGTCGCTTGAAGCTCACGACCTGGAACAGGTACGACAAACTCCGCGTCTTCCATTGGCGCGACGTCGACGAACCACCCGTAACCAGATGCAGTCTCGTCAATCTTGAAGCTCGCCGATGTGCCGGAAGCAAGCACACCATCCGGAAGATCAGAGATCTCGAATGTCATCGATTGCAAACGCATGAGGTCGTCGGCGGAGATGCCGGCTTCACGCCATCTTTCAATCGCAGCCTGGACCGCGACGGCGATATCCGCCTGCGTCGCTTTTCGCACATCCTGCGACGCGGCCATTTCACCGTGTGCTGC
>Ga0070682_100001815_pt1 | contig 11898 bp, 12 predicted proteins | sample KBSC63LmetaG_FD_64668 | JGI IMG/M metagenome (GOLD analysis project Ga0070682, IMG submission 64668) | Corn rhizosphere microbial communities from Kellogg Biological Station, Michigan, USA - KBS C6-3L metaG | ecosystem: Host-associated > Plants > Roots > Rhizosphere | place: USA: Michigan... | reverse complement strand
GCGCGCGTCCCGACATCACTACCGAGAACGGCAATTACGCGAAAAGCAATATTGACGTTCGTCTCTATGACGTGAAAGCGCCAGGCGGAAAGTTAGCGGCCTGGTTCAACTTTGCCAACGCTAAAGGCGGAACGACGCCCAAGGGCACTGTCATTCCTTCAAGCAGTGGATACGCATTCGGCCTAGCTCATCAGCGTTTGGAATGGAAAGGTGGATACAACTGGTTCTCGGTCCAATACGGAAAGGGAGCAGCCAGCAACTTCAGCACAACGATCGACGATCCGACTCCGTTTATCAAAGACACGAAGAGATTTCGAATCGCAGAACACATGTTGGTGCAAACGAACGATAAGTTTGCCATCCAGCCGGTGTTCGTCTACCAGCGCACACAAAACGGCAATCCGCGCGAAGGCTGGAACCAGTGGCTTTCGTTCGGCGCCCGGCCGCAGTACTTCTTTACCGATCACCTCTCAGTTGCGTTTGAGGCCGGACTCGATCGTACGCGCAGCGGCAATGGTCAATACGACGGCTGGCTCCGCAAATTCACGATCGCGCCACAAATCGGTGCTGGACGCAAGTTTTTCAGCCGGCCAGTGCTGCGTCTCTTTGTGACCTATGCGAGCTGGTCCAATGGTCTACGCGGATACGTTGGCGGAACTCCATTTAAAGATCAGACAAGTGGTTTCACGTTCGGCGTGCAAACCGAAACGTGGTGGTAGCACGCGCATTTGGATTGGCGTGAGATGTTTTCATTGAGAAGAGAGTTCCGAAGATGGCGACCGCGGAGATAGCGACAACTAAACAAATACCGAAAGCGCTCGACAGAACGAGCGGGCAAATCCAACTGGTCGCGCCATTGTCCGGTCATCTGCTGGCGATCGAGGCTGTTCCCGATCCTGTGTTCGCCCAGAAGATGGTGGGAGGTGGAGTTTCGCTCGATCCGGTGAGCGAGAGTCTCGTCTCGCCCTGTGATGGAACTGTCACCCAGATTCACTCTGCGGGCCATGCAGTGACGATCACAACAACGGAAGGTGTCGAAGTGCTTATGCACATCGGGCTCGACACGGTAATGCTTAAAGGCCAGGGTTTTACTCCCAGAGTAAAGACGGGCGAAACGGTGGCTCGTGGTGATGTGCTGATCGACTTTGACGCTGACTATATTGCTACGCATGCCAGGAGTTTGTTGACGCAGATCGTCGTCACCAGCATGGGTCTCGTGCGCGACCTCCATCCACAGGCAGGCGACGTACTAGCGGGACAGGATCCTATTCTCGACATCGTATTCGAACGCGCAACAGACGCTGGTGACGATGTTGGGGAAACCATAGTGAGTTCGCCGGCGATCTTGATTCCGAACCCGGCCGGCCTGCATGCGCGGCCTGCAGCCGTACTGGCGAATGCGGCAAAGAAATTCGACGCTGATATTCGACTGCAACGTGGCGCGCAACTGGCCAATGCGAAAAGTATGGTTGCGATCCTCGGAATGGAGGTGGGCCAGGGCGACCGAGTTGTTGTGGTGGCCCAGGGGAATGATGCGCAGGAAGCAATTCGCGTACTGACTCCGATGATCGAGAGCGGCTTGAACGAAGAAGCTCCCGCGCCGATTCGTATCGCAGCGCCGAAGCCGGAACCAGCCACGCGATCTGACTCCGGCGATCCGAACGTTCTGAAGGGTGTCGCCGCCTCTCCCGGCCTGGCAGTCGGTAACATCTTTCAGCTTCGGCGCCACGAGATGCTGGTTGTTGAAAACGCTTCCGATCCCCGCGAGGAGCAGAGGCGACTGGAAGGCGCGATTGAGAAGGCCAAGAACCAACTCGAAGTGCTTCAAGCGAAGCTCCAGAAGCAATCCGATGCTCCAAAGGCTGCGATCTTCGAAGCACACGCGGAACTCCTCGACGATCCGGATTTGCATTCAATTGCCGATTCCTTGATTGCGAAAGGAAAGAGTGCGGCTTTCGCATGGCGAGAGGCGGTGGAGACGCACGCCCGGGTGCTCGAGTCGCTGAAGAAAGAACTCTTCGTAGCCCGGGCTGGTGATCTACGCGACGTCGGCAGGCGAGTGATTGAATCGCTCGCCGGCAGTGAGCGCGGCACCTTACCCGAAGTTCCTCCGGACACCATTCTCATCGCCGAAGATCTCAGTCCCAGCGATACTGCCAGTCTCGACCGGTCACGCGTGCTCGGCTTCTGTACAACACTTGGCGGTGCAACTTCTCACGTTGCGATCCTCGCCCGTTCACTCGATATACCCGCCGTCGCCGGCATTGATCCACGTGTTTTGGATCTTCCTAACGGCACACCTGTGATTCTCGACGGCACAAAAGGAACCATCAAGCGGGCACCCGACGAAGGCGAGGTTGAACGCATTCGTGAACGCCAACAGCGTCAACGTGCCCGCCGCGCTGGTGCCCTTGAAACCGCTCATGGACCAGCGACCACGATTGATGGTAAGCGCATCGAGGTGGTCGCAAATATCGGTGGACCGGCGGATGCTGAGCAGGTGGTCCAGGTTGGTGGTGAAGGCGTTGGTCTGCTTCGTTCCGAGTTCATTTTTATGAAACGAGAGCAGGCTCCGACTGAGGACGAACAGTTCGAGGCGTATTCAACCGTCGCTCGTACACTTGGCCCAAATCGTCCACTCATCATTCGGACACTGGACGTCGGCGGCGACAAACCACTTGCTTACTTGCCGATACCTCCGGAAGCGAATCCGTTTCTCGGTGAGCGCGGCATCAGAGTCGGATTGAATCGTCCTGAGATGCTGCGCGCCCAACTCCGTGCAATTCTCCGGGCGTCAGCACATGGTTCTGTTCGCGTAATGTTCCCGATGATCGCGACACTTGCAGAGCTCCGTGAGGCGCGCAAGCTGCTCGCTGAGGAACAGGAGCGACTCGGCGTTGGTCCGATAGAAGTGGGCATCATGGTTGAAATTCCGGCGGCCGCACTCATGGCCCGGCAGTTCGCGCGAGAGGTGGACTTCTTCTCTGTCGGCTCCAACGATTTGACCCAGTACACGTTGGCGATGGACCGAGGGCATCCGAAGCTTGCTCCGAAGATCGATGCGCTCAGTCCTGCCGTCCTTCAGCTCATCGCGATGACCACCAGAGCGGCAAAAACAGAAGGCAAATGGGTCGGTGTGTGTGGCGGCATCGCCAGTGACCCTCAAGCGGTACCGCTGCTCATTGGCCTGGGAGTGGCCGAGTTGAGCGTTAGCGTGCCAACTATTCCAAGCATTAAAGCGCAGATTCGTACGCTTGGTATGGCCCAGTGTAGACAGCTCGCGCAGCAGGCGCTCGAGCTTCAATCGGCGGCAGAGGTTCGGGCTTTGTGCCCTCAGGTGGACGAGTGAGCGAGGAGAGATCTCATGAAAGTTTTTAAGAATGCATTTGCAACGCTGCAAAAGATTGGCAAGTCCTTGATGCTGCCGGTGTCCGTGCTGCCAGTGGCGGGCATACTGTTAGGCGTTGGCAGTGCAAAGTTGAGTTGGCTGCCGGACCTCGTTTCGAATGTTATGGCGCAGTCGGGCGGTGCGATCTTTTCCAACTTGCCGCTCATCTTTGCCATTGGTGTCGCGCTCGGGTTGGCTAACAACGATGGGGTTGCCGCACTCGCAGCAGTCGTCGGCTACGCTGTATTGCAGGCAGCGCTAGGCGTGTTTGCCACAGTCTTTGGAATCGAGACGCACGCCGTTATGGGCATCAAGTCCATCGAGACGGGTGTCCTTGGCGGCATTTTGATCGGTGCTATCGCGGCGGTGCTCTTCAATCGCTACTTCAAAATTCAGTTGCCACCCTTCCTTGGCTTTTTTGCCGGCAAACGCTTCGTTCCAATCGTGACCGCATTTGCGGCCATCGGTTTGGCCCTGGTCCTTATCTTTGTTTGGCCTCCGATTGGCCTGAGGATTCGTGGAGCCGCAACCTGGGCAGCATCAACCAGCCCGGGTATTGCGTTCGCGATTTATGGTTTCGTCGAGCGCTTATTAATACCGTTTGGTTTACACCACATCTGGAACGTGCCGTTCTTCTTTGAAATTGGCCAGTACGTTAATCCAGCCACAGGAGAGGTCATTCATGGCGAGATACAAAGATATCTAGCCGGTGATCCGACGGCGGGAAATATGACCGGCGGTTATCTGTTTAAGATGTGGGGCCTGCCGGCAGCGGCGATTGCGATCTGGCGTAGTGCGCGGCCGGAGAATCGGGCCCGCATCGGCGGCATTATGATCTCGGCGGCACTCACTTCGTTCGTCACTGGAATTACTGAGCCAATCGAGTTTGCGTTCATGTTTGTCGCGCCGGTTCTTTACCTCATTCACGCTGTGTTCGCGGGTGTTGCTTACTTCGTGTGTGTAGAGCTCGGTATTAAGCACGGGATGACGTTTTCGCATGGCTTAATCGACTTTGTACTCTTGTTTCCGAAGTCGACGCACGCCTGGTTGCTACTGGTCATTGGACCACTCTGGGGCCTTCTTTACTACGGCACTTTTCGCTGGGTGATCGTCAAGTTTAACCTCAAGACGCCAGGCCGCGAGGCCGAGGAGGTTGCGAAGGCGAGCGCGACGGCTGTCGCGGGCGACGGGTTTTCGCGTGAGCTGGTTCTGGCGTTTGGCGGCCGAAGCAACATCAAGAACCTGGATGCTTGTATCACTCGTCTCCGCGTCGAAGTGAATGACATGGCACTGACTAATTCAGCACGATTAAAAGCACTGGGCGCCGCGGGCGTAGTAACAGTAGGTAACTCGCTGCAGGCAATCTTCGGCACGCAGGCGGAGAACATGAAAACTGCGATGGAGGAATACCTGAAGACGGCCGGTCCAGAGGCTGATCTCGCTGAAAGACCACCGAATCAGGTGACGTCACGAGCTTCCGCGGCAACGCCAATAAAGGTTGCTGATCCCGAGATGTCAAAAAGAGGGGCTCAATTCATCGCCGCGCTTGGTGGTCTTGCCAACATCGAGGAGATTGAATCATGCGCAGAGACCCGGTTGCGCCTTAAAGTTCGTGACGAAGCGTCTGTTGATGAGGCAGCGCTCCGTGACGCTGGCGCCTGGGGCCTAATGCGCGTTGCAGACCGGACGGTGCACCTGCTCGTTGGCCTGCACGCAGAGGGCTATGCTAACGAGATGAAGGCGCAACTCATCGTGAGAGCTGCTTGACTCCGAATCTAGTCGGCGCCGCCGCAGTGGTTTTCGAACGCTTAATGGGGAGATTCAACGATGTCAGATGAGCCCAAAGAACTTCCAGTCGTTTATCTGGCCAGACATGGCGAAACGGCTTGGACCATCTCGGGCCAACACACCGGGCTCACGGATTTGCCGCTAACTCCCGTAGGTGAAAACAACGCGAAGAAACTTGGACACGCGTTGAAAGGCCTGAGCTTTGCGAGAGTCTTTTCCAGTCCCTTACGCCGCGCCTCGCAAACGTGCGAGCTGGCCGGCTTCAGAGCGAGCGTTGAATTCCTTCACGACCTCGTCGAATGGGACTACGGCAAATACGAAGGACGCACAAGCGCGGAGATTCTTGCCGAACGCCCGGACTGGGAACTCTTCCGTGACGGCTGTCCAGGTGGCGAATCACCTCAACAGGTCGCGGCGCGCGCAGACCGCGTTGTGGATCTGGTGCGCTCCGTTCCGGGAAACGTCCTACTTTTTTCCAGTGGCCACTTCCTCCGAATGCTGGCCGCACGGTGGGTCGGTATCGACATTGTCGATGCTCGATCTCTGATGCTAAGCACTGCGAGTCTCAGCGTCCTGGGTTACGAAGGCAGTCTCGCGCGGCCCGCAATTCGACTTTGGAACGACACTCATCATTTGATCGCATTAAATGATACGAAGGAGCGAATATGCAGTTAGGAATGATCGGCCTCGGCAGGATGGGGGCCAACATGGTGCGGCGGTTAATAAGGAATGGCCACAGTTGCGTGGTGTTCGACCGGTCGCAGGTTGCTATAAGCGAGTTGGTCAAAGAGAACGCCGCCGGCGCCAGCTCGCTGGCGGATTTTGTAAAGAGACTTGATACGCCGCGTGTGGTCTGGCTGATGGTTCCGGCTGCCGTAGTGGATGAGACTATCAAAGATCTTTTGCCACTGCTCGATGCAGAAGACATTCTCATCGACGGTGGGAATTCTTATTACGTCGACGACATTCGGCGCGCCAAAGAACTGGCGGCGAAGCGCATTCATTACGTCGACGTTGGCACGAGTGGCGGTGTGTGGGGGCTGGAGCGAGGCTACTGCATGATGATTGGCGGCGAGCCGCAGGTGGTTACTCATCTCGATCCAATCTTCGCGACCCTCGCGCCGGGAATCGGTGATATCCCTGCTACGCCGGAACGAGGAAAGGGCAAAGGAACTGCCGATCGAGGCTATCTCCATTGTGGTCCGAACGGCGCCGGCCATTTCGTGAAGATGGTCCACAACGGAATCGAGTACGGAATCATGGCCGCGTACGCTGAGGGTATGGGTGTGCTGCACGCGGCGAATGTCGGCAAGCAGAAACAGGGAATTGATGCCGAGACGACACCACTTCGAGATCCCGAGCTTTATCAGTATGACTTCAATTTGCCAGACGTGGCAGAGCTCTGGCGTCGTGGCAGTGTGATCGCATCGTGGTTACTGGATCTCACTGCGACGGCACTGCACGAAAATCCGAGCCTGTCGAATTTCGCGGGCCGTGTGTCCGACTCAGGTGAAGGCCGCTGGACTATCAAGGCTGCTATTGATGAGGCGGTACCCGTTCCGGTTTTGAGTTCTGCTTTGTTCGAACGCTTCGCGTCACGCGGTGAAGCAGAGTTTGCAGACAAGCTGTTGTCCGCCATGCGGTATCAATTCGGTGGCCACGTGGAGAAGCACGAGAAGATCTAAACGCGAGGAAGGTTCATGACGAATTTACACTCAGACGCCCTGGTCTTCTTCGGCGCTACCGGCGATCTGGCCTACAAGAAAATCTTCCCCGCACTGCAAGGCATGGTGAAGCGTGGACACCTCAATGTGCCGGTAATAGGTGTGGCCAAATCTGGCTGGAACTTGGAACAGTTTCGAAATCGCGCTCATGACAGCCTTAAGAAGCACGGCGGAGTCGATCCTGCAGCTTTCGAAAAGCTGTGTGGGTTGCTCCATTCGTCGACCCGGTGCTGAAGGCAAGGACACCCGTTTATGAGTATGAACCGAATACCTGGGGTCCACCCGAGGTGGATCTAGTTGTGCCACCTGGAGGATGGAGCAATCCCAACGGTATCCGCGAAATAGGAAAAGTGGCTGCTTAATGCGTGGAGATATCGATGAGTTTATTGGAAGCTGTTGACACGTTGACCGATACGAAAATCGATCAACTTTGTATTGATACGATCCGCACACTATCGATCGACGCCGTGCAGCAGGCTAAGTCCGGCCACCCGCCCACGCGGTTACGTATCCTGAATTGCTAATTAATGCACCGCAGCCGTCGCGGCTTGCCACACGCCTTCACGCACGCCCAGTTTCTTTAGCTCTGCGCGCAGTTGGTTCAGACAGTATTCCTGAGAAGCGTCCACCGGACGATCAACGCTGTGGCTGTGCAATATTTTAACGTTCACTATAACTTCGTTACGCGACCAACGCTGTCTTGGTGCGATGTGAAACGCGCGGTCGAAGCACTCAATTTGAAACCGGCAATCCGGCTGCTCTGTCAACGTGATCCATTCAGCGATCTTGCGTATGTCATCGTAAGTCCGACCGCAGTGTGCGCAACCCGGCACATGATGACCCCGTGTGCAGTCAACGTGATCGTTTATACCGCAGATACTGATACAGTAACCGATGCGCCTGGCACGTCCCCCGCAACCTGACCACTCCGGGAATACCTCGTAGGAGACCTCGTGTCGCAGAATAACTTTTTGCAGATCCTCAGGAATGGTCGGTTCACCAGTGGAAGAGGAAACTGCGCGTCGCCCGTTCTCAATTGTTGCTTGTACCTGTTGCTGTTGAATCATGATGATTACGATCCTTAAATCGACCGCTCGTGATCACAGCAACGCGCGTTCCGGCCACTTGTCTTGAAATTCGCCTGTGAATCAACTCTGCGCGTTCGTGTTTTTACGAACGTTTCGTAAAACCTCGGAACAACTCCTGATAAAAAAATATGGGCGCGAATTGCGTCGCGCCCAAGTGTTGGTCCAGGGGGATCAGTTATGGTTACACTTTTATCCGCCGGCCTGCGAAGAAAGAGCTTTGTTGACCAGCACCTTGATTTCAACGCGCCGATTCAAAGCCCGGCCTTCACCGGTGGCATTGTCAGCAATCGGATTCAGTGAACCGTACCCGAAGGGTTGGACCAGCCGGCGCAGAGGTAAGTTATATGTCGTGACCAGATAGTTGATTACAGCGTCTGCTCTGCGTTCACTCAACGAGCGGTTGCGGGCTGTAGTGCCCTTCGCATCCGCGTATCCAACAATTTCCATCACCCATCCTTTCAGGTTATCGCCTTGCACTCTGGCTGCGGCTGCATCGATCTCCGCTTTCGCTTCCGGTGACAAGTCAGCGCTGCCCGAGCGGAAGTGGACCGTGAACGTTTGCAACAGATCGTAGTCGTCGATCGCATTGATCCGGTCACTGGCGTTATTGGCCGTCGCCTGTGCGCGATCGGCGCTCGCCTGTGCGCGGCCGGCGGCGTCATTAGCAGCAGCGGCTACAGCGCTCAACTCAGTGAGTTGCCCCGACAGCCTTTCGGCGTTCTGCTCAGCCGCTGTGATGCGTTGCTGGTTTGAGTCCGCGAGTTCTTTAGTGGACGTAGCAAGCGTCTCGACCGGGTCGACACGTACTTCGAGAGCCTTCGCGGTTTTGAAATCCTGTTCGTCGAAGCGGATCTTCGCTGCGACCAGTTCGCCTGCTTCGTTTCCTCTTCCTTCTGCCTCCAGTTGGAGACCGCGCAACATGGAACTCCCGCCCGCGGCCTTATACTGGCGGAACCAGTTTTTCTTAGCGGCCTTGATTTTTGTTTTATCAGTCAACGTCACGACAGTCTCGGTTCCATCGGGCTCGCGTAGCGTGAATGAGTCGGCATTGTTCTTGATGACGATGCCTCTGACCTTCAACTTTTGTCCGTCAGGCACGTTGCGAGTGTTAGCGGACGCCTTTAGCGCGACAACCTCGCCCGTTGGATTCTCCTGGGCCAACGCGACGCTTGCCAGCGAAAGAATCAGCGCCAGCGCGACTAAATGAAAATTTCTAACTTTCCTGCTCATGTATGCTCCTTAGTTTGATTCATCAGGGAGATAGACACAGTGTCGTACCTCTCTCGTTTTCGCATACGTTTAGCAACAGGCATTCCATTTGTTTCGAACTGAATTCTCCGCACACGCAACGAGTTTACGAACGCGAAATTCGTAATTCATTCATGAAAGCACGACACGCCTGGTCCCCCGTTGGTCCTTCGTGATTTCACGATGAAATCACAAAAACCACGAGCGTCTAAAGGATACCGTCAATCGTTTCCTGCCCTATTGGCGGGATGTGATTGGTCCGACCCGGCTTTGCCCGAATAGTGCCTCTTGCCCGAGAACCTAGTCCCACTTTTAGGATCTGCCCGAAAAGTGCTTTAACGGTGCTTACACTAAACGTTCAGATCCTGCACGAAAAGTCAGAAGTGCTACGCTCGCTTATTTCTTTACACCTGAGACTGGCAGATCTATAGTAGCCGCCTCACGTTCTTTACCATAGTCCCACAACAACAGTCTCACGCCTACCAGCGTAGTGACACTTTCCAATCGCAGTTTGAAATTAGGAGGTGACAACATGCGCAAACTAACTCGCTCAATACTTCTATTAGGAGCTACGGCCCTAATGCTCATTCCGGTTCAGCCGGTGCAACCGGTGAATCAAGTGCAAGCGATGGGGTTCTATGAGGAGTATTACACCGTTCGTTATGGCTGTATTATTGGCCCTACTTTCCCCTCCATCGAGGGCGAATGGACCCGCGACTGCAACGGCAACTGGACCGGATGGGGATGGGAGCCGGGGCACGATTGCTCGTATACGGAAATTACCTATGGAAGCACTGAATGCGTGCTGCCGCCGTAGATCTCGCGCCTTGGAACGTGTGAGATTCTAAAGGAAAAGTCTGCGGAAGCTATCTTTGCTTTCGCAGACTTTTACTTTTTGGGCACTGCTGTTACGTTTACGCTGCTCCCCGGCAAAACTCAGGCGTCACATTCAATTCATACATTGACTGAATTACAACGCAGAGATTATGACAGAGAACCTTAGTGAGTGCCTCATTGATTTGCGCTGTCTCATTCTTGCTGCGCAGCTTCTCTCCGAACTTGCTTTTGATCATCTGAAACACGGTTTCCACGTTTGAGCGTTTGTGATAGTGGGCCAAGAATTCTTCGCGCTTGAAATTGTAGAAGAAAAACATTTTAGACCAAAGGTCACTACCACGATCCGGTTGCGTGTTCGATTTGAACGGAATAAAAGGCACAGCGCCGTGGTCTACTGTGGCTTGCAGATTCTTCTGGCTAATGTATCCCTTGTCGGCTGAGACTTCATTCATTGTGAATCCGGCCTTGGCGGTCTGTTGTAGCAACCCTTTATAGAACGGGCTATCGTTCGCTGTAGCGCGGCTGATCTCCACGCTCGTTACAACGTGAGTTTTCACGCCGCACATAAGGTGCATTTTGATCCAATCGTGCCAATCTTCGTTATTGCCATACTTCACATCAAACCATCGGACGTAGTTCGTAGTCGAAAAGCCTGAACTATCAACCGCGAATTCTGTCTCGATTGACTTGAGGGGCAATGCGCTCTGCGCGATCAACTGTTTCAAGTACGGCGTGACAGATTCCATTTGAAAGTAGCCAAAGATAGAGTTGTAAGATGGCATTTTGGAAATGTAGCCCTTCGCTAACGCATCGCGGAGATCACTGGTAAATCGTCTTGCGCTAATTCCCGTGTAGGTCTTGTAAGTCGCGGCGAAAATCATGTCCTTAAGCGGTAAGCGCGGACGCCCGTTTGTTTGGATCGGTTCTTCGATGCCCGAGCAAAGCTGATGCAGGAATTCCATGAAATGCGTTTTCTCGTATTGCTGCGCTTTGTTGTACTCAGGCCACGATTGGCTATAGCTTTTCTTAACTGTAACCGTCTCAGTTACAGTCTGCGTATGGCCATCTGTGACGATCTTTCGGCTGAGCGTGATCTCAACTGCGTAGATGTGTTTGCATCTTTGTCGCCTGTATTCAAAGTCCGGTCCGACCGGCTTTGCCTGAAAACTCTTTCTCATTCACACCGGGCTTCAGCCCGGTGGAAGGTTGGGCTCACATGTTAAGAAACCGTTTTAACGGTTTCTGCCGAAAGCCACGAAAAACCGTTGAAACGGTTTTCAGCTAAATGGTTGCCTCTACCACCGGGCTGAAGCCCGGTGTGAATGAAAAGACTTTTGGGGGCAAACCTGTTCCGACCATTCGAGAAGGTAAGAGAGTACTCATCGCCGCACATGGCAATAGCTTGAGGGCACTGGTAAAGCATCTTGAAGAGGTCAGCGATCAGGGCATCGCTGGCCTAGACATCACCACCGGAGTACCTTATGTATTAACTCGATGACTAACTGCACCCGCTGCGTCACGAATTCCTCGGTGACCCAGAGCAAGTGCAGCGAGCAATAGAGAGTGTCGCTAAGCAGGGCAAAGTGTCGAGAGCAGATAGTGCTCTATAGCAAAGTTGGACCATCGAAGGAAACTCTGATTGTCGAAGCCGGCCCCAAAAGAGCCTGCTCGCAGACTCCAAAGTGATCACGATTCCTGCCGTTTTTGCGCAACCCGTCACCCTTTTGGAGTTGGCGTGGAGTGAAACTGGCCCCACAATCCTCCACAAGAATTACGAAGGAGACGGGATGAATACGGCTTTGGCTGGCATTGCGGGAACAACTGA
>Ga0070682_100001814_pt1 | contig 11903 bp, 8 predicted proteins | sample KBSC63LmetaG_FD_64668 | JGI IMG/M metagenome (GOLD analysis project Ga0070682, IMG submission 64668) | Corn rhizosphere microbial communities from Kellogg Biological Station, Michigan, USA - KBS C6-3L metaG | ecosystem: Host-associated > Plants > Roots > Rhizosphere | place: USA: Michigan... | reverse complement strand
AAGGATGATTTCAAACAACGCAGCCCAATCCACCGCGAACCACCAGCTTTCATCGATCAGTCTGGGTCGATCGAAATCCTGGAAACCGGCATTAAGGTTATCGACCTCATCTGTCCTATCGTTAAAGGTGGTAAAGTTGGCCTCTTTGGTGGTGCTGGTGTTGGCAAGACTGTGCTTATTCAGGAACTGATCGGCAACATCGCCAAATTCCACAATGGCTACTCCGTTTTCGCCGGTGTCGGTGAGCGTACCCGTGAAGGTAACGACCTTTACTACGAAATGGAGGAATCAGGTGTGCTTAAAAACACTTCGCTGGTCTTTGGCCAAATGAACGAGCCACCTGGTGCTCGTTTGCGCGTGGCGCTTTCTGGCTTGACTATCGCTGAATCTTTCCGCGATAAAGGTAACGACGTGCTGCTGTTCGTCGACAACATCTTCCGTTACACGCAAGCCGGTGCTGAGGTTTCTGCCCTGCTTGGCCGCTTGCCTTCCGCTGTGGGCTACCAGCCAAACTTACAGCAAGAAATGGGCGCCCTGCAAGAGCGCATTACTTCCACACGCGAAGGTTCTATCACTTCAATGCAAGCAGTTTACGTGCCAGCTGACGACCTTACCGACCCGGCTCCAGCTACAACCTTTGCCCACCTTGACTCTACGATCACCCTAAGCCGTGCGCTGACAGAAATCGGTATCTACCCAGCTGTCGACCCACTGGACTCCAGCTCGACAATCCTCGACCCAGAAATCGTTGGCGAAGACCACTACACCGTCGCCCGTGAAGTCCAGCGTGTGTTGCAGCGCTACAAAGACCTGCAGGACATCATTGCCATCCTTGGTATGGAAGAACTTTCCGAAGAGGACAAGCAACTCGTCGGTCGCGCTCGCCGCATCCAGCGTTTCCTGAGCCAGCCATTCTTTGTGGCCGAGCAGTTTACCAACAACCCTGGTCAATACGTTCCGCTGAAAGACACAATTGCTGGATTTAAAGAAATCCTGGACGGCAAACACGACGACAAACCGGAAAGCGCCTTCTACCTCAAGGGTTCCATCAAAGACGTAGTGAGCGCCAAGAATAAATAATGTTCAAATTCCAGCTCGTTAGCATTACCGGCACAAAGTTTGATGACGAAGTCTACGAAGTCATCCTGCCGACGTTAGACGGCGAAATTGGCGTGCTCCAAGACCACATGCCGCTCGTTAGCGTGGCTACGACTGGTGCAATTGCTGTTCGCCGCAACCCACGCGACGCCGACCGCGAACGCGAGTACTTTGCCACTAACGGCGGGGTGATCGATGTTTCCGACAACGTGCTGCGCGTCCTAGTTGACGAAGCTGACCATGCTGACAACATTAGCGAGGCCGAAGCCAAAGCCGCCCACGAACGCGCTTTAAAACTCAAATCCGAAGCCAAAGACGAAGTCTCTCTCGAACACGCTCAAGCCTTGGTTGACCGCCACGCCGTTCGCCTCCAAGTCGCTGGCCTAAAGAGAAGGCATCAACGTAAATAAGAGCGACTCTTTGCCCTGTCTATAAGTTGATCAAATCTGATTGGGCGGACAACATCAGTGCAGCGTAAGCGTCCCACTGGATGTCGGCCTTTGGTTCTGAGCCAACATCTGTGGAATTATATTTATAATACGTGGTTGCATTCTTATCGCTACCAATGCTGACTTTTACACCAATTAGCTCCTTGCTTTTGGTAGCAATTTCCCAAGTAGCTGTCGCCGGATGTGTGCCTTTATCGAAACCATCAGTTACTTCTTGGGCGCTAAAGCCGAACAGCGGGGCCATCTGAGCATTGAGGTTTCTGAGCGCATCTTTGTTAAGGCTAACGATGTACTCTTTGGTATCCTGGCCGTCATATGTGCTGTCTTTCACTTTTCGTTTGTCATAGCTATAAACTTTGTGATCACGGATGTACTTAACTAATGTCTGTTGTTCTTTGGTGTCAAAGTTACCGAAAATGATATCCCCGAACAGTACTTGGCGTGGCTCTGTATTGCCATCCAGCCCATTTACCTCGCTATAAGTACCCGGCAGTTTACCGCCGTTGCGGATTTGAACCCAACGATTGAAGAGCTGCTGCAAACTCGGAGTGTCTTTGTATAAACTTGCATCTGATACTAGACGTACATAAGTATTCTGCCCGCTGCCGTAACCATCAATTTCAATTTGTGATGCTGGATAGACCACTTTGGTGGCGACTTTTGCCTGCTTGGGGTTAGCAACGTCATAGAGCAGTGTTATAGAGTCGTTTTGTTGGTCAACTAGTTTTTGGCTGACTGATTTGGTCGATAAAGTGTTATTTATCGCCGTCCAAAAAAGTTTGTCAGGATTTGTAGAAGTCAGACTTCCCCAGACGATGGCTAACAACGCCGCTAATCCGGCGATGCCGAGAATAATAATTGGGCGCAAGTCTTTAGTTGGTTGCTTGGTGGGTGCAGAAGTCTTTTTAACCATAGGACAATTAGATCACGACCAATGCCGTATAGCAAGCAATTCTATTTTGTGAGTTTGGCCGTGCAGAAAGCGCAGCGAGTAGCGGCTTTTGGGATAGTGCTGAGGCATTCCGGACACTTCTTTTCGCTCGGCTCATCGGTACTCTTACTGCGGTTAGAAAGTGCGTTTAGCTTGTTTATCGGCTGGACGACAAAAAAGAATACGACTGCAGCGATGAGCAGGAACGAAATGAGATAGTTTAGTACGTCGCCGTACAGAAACGTGCTGCCATGGAGGCTAAAAGTTAATTTGGAAAAATCATGCTGGCCACCTATAGCGGCTATCAGTGGTGTGAATATGTCTTTGACCAGTGCCTGAACTACTGAGTTAAACGCGGCACCTACAACTACGGCAACCGCGAGGTCGACGACATTCCCCCGCAAAATAAACTTCTTGAAATCTTTAATCATTGCTTAAGTTCTCCCTTACTTCCATAATAGCAAAACCTACACAGTACTTGATTTTCACCCCTAGCAGGTGTATGATATATCACACAGTAATCATCAATTGTTTCTCTTAGCTTTAGATCAAGTCAAACAGTTTAAGCCAAACATTGTAAGATTGCAAAAAGTCGTGAAAAAGAACGTCATTTTATTTGTTAACGCGATTCGACCAGCTACTTTCGCAGCTCTCGATCGTCACAAGCAACTCACTGGCCAAGAATTTGACTTAGTAGTTTTCGTTGACGAGAAAATTCAAGACTCAATCCATAGCCGTAATGGCCAAAAGAAACTCAACCAAGAAGTGAAAATCATCAGCGCCGACTTTGACTCGGCGTTTTCTGTACGTAAGGCGTTAAAGCCATACGAAGGCCGCATCCTCGCCGTCACTTGCCAATACGAGAACTCCATCTATGAGCTACGCAAACTCGTGCCGTACTTCCCTTACCTGTCCATGCCGACCGAAAAATCGCTGGAGTGGGCCAATGAAAAGAAGCTGATGCGGGAAATGCTGGAGTCATATGACACCAACCTGGTGCCAAAATATGTTGAAGTCGGCGATGACCATGAGGCCGCAATCCAGCAGATCGAAGACACTATGAGCTATCCAATGATAGTTAAGCCATCTGGCCTGGAAGGCAGTCTGCTGGTCAGTCTGGTGAACAATACGGAAGAGCTGCACTGGACACTGGACCACACACGTCGGGAGATTCAAAAAGCCTATGATACCTGGGTAAAGCGTCAACGGCCAAGAATTTTGGTCGAAGAATTTATGGACGGCGACATGTATTCTGTCGACACTTATGTGGGGGCAGACGGCACTTGTTATCACACACCGCCTGTCAAAGTCATCACTGGCCGCAAAATTGGCTTTGATGACTTTTTTGGTTACGCCCGCATCGCTCCGGCCGGCATGGACGAAGCCGAGTCAGATGGCGCTTTAGAAGCCGCTGGCAAAGCTTGCCACGCTTTGGGACTGCGAGCTGTCACCGTTCATATCGAACTAATGCGTTTACCTGAAGGTTGGAAGATAATCGAACTCGGTGCGCGGTCAGGCGGCTATCGCCACGATATCTACAGCGCCACGTTTAACATTAATCACATTGTTAACGACATTCTCATCCGTGCAGGTCAAGAGCCGATTATCCCAACTGAAGTCATAAGTCCGACCGCCGTCCTTAACATTTACGCACGTGAAGAAGGTATTTTAACTGGCGTTCATGGTTTGCACGAAATTGAAAAACTACACTCGTTTATTTCTTGTCGTCAAATCGCGCAAATCGGCGAGCCAGTTCTATTTGCCAAGAACAATGGTGACATCGTTTTTGAATTTATGCTCAGTCACGAAGATCTGTCGCAGGTCGAAGCCGACATGCAAAAGATTGACGAGTTGTTACAACTGGATGTTGCTCATGAAGACACGGCCGTTTTATTGGCGCAAACAGACAGCCCTGATTAGCAATCACACCGCTCAGGCTAGTTATCAACAGCTTTGCAATAGCTAAAACTTTACAAAACCTAAACTTCAGGTTACGATTAGCCTGTAATTAATTTGGAGGGTTCCAAAGATGTTTGGAAAACAAAAGGTGGCCGCTCTGGTAGCAGAGTTCTTTGGTACAGGTGTGCTGACACTGTTATTTTTGACAGTGTGGCATTCACAAATTCCAGTAGCATATTTTGTTGCGCTGGCCGCGGGTCTTGGCTTGGCCCTAATAACTTTTGTGCTGCACGAAACTTCGGCTGCACACTTTAACCCTGCGCTGACTTTTGCTCTTTGGACAGCGCGAAAAGTAGACACACTAACTGGCGTTGTGTATATCGTCGTTCAGTTACTGGGTGCCTGGGCAGCCTACTACTTGTTCAGCTACTACTACCCAGCTGGTCAGCAAACTTTGGAAGGTCACTTTGTGGCTCGCACCATGGTGGCTGAAGGTGTCGGTACTTTGGTATTCAGCTTTGGTCTAGCTGCTACCATCTATAAGGTTTACAGCACCAGCGTTGTAGCTGCTTACAGTGGCCTGGCTTACATGCTAGGTATCGTAACAGCTTCAACCGCATCGATCGGTCTACTTAACCCTGCCGTTGCCCTTGGTTTCCGTACCTGGCACATCTGGGGTTCAGCTGGTTGGGGTACTTACGTACTTGGTCCAGTTTTGGGCGCAGTTGTTGGTGTTAATCTTTACGCTCTATTGTTTACTGACAATGGCGCTAAAAAGGTCGCCGTCGCTGCTACCGCTTCTACAACCAAGAAGCCTGCCGCCAAGAAAAAGCCTGCCGCCAAGCGTTCAACCGCTCGTCGCAAGCGCTAAAATTTCAAAAAGCCAAACTAACTGTCTCCGCTACCCGGGGGCAGTTTTTTATTTCACCGGGTGCATGCAGCGGTTATGGTCGCGCCCGGCCGGGTATTGTCCTAAATGTAGCTGCTCGACCATTAATTGGAGTTTTGATTCAAGCGTGTCGAGAGATTGTTGGCGCTTCTTGATGGATGCAATTTGTTCTGTCTCGACAAAGTCTAGACTCAAACTTGCCGGTAATTCACCGCGGAGCTGTTGCCAAGCTAGGGCATACAAAGTCAACTGCTGTGAGCCGGACACGCGGCTTTTGGCCTGCTCTGGCGTTTTTATGCTGGTACCTGTCTTGAAGTCACGAATTTCCACACCATCTGCCAATTGATACACTGCATCAATTTTGCCTGTGATGGTCAGCGGCAAGTCGGTCATTTCTAGCGTAAATGGCCATTCTGTCTCGATCGGCAGATCGTCACGCGTAAAGCGTTCATAAACGGCCTCAAGCGTTTTTAAGGCTTGAGCGTGCGACCGTTCACGGGATTGCCTCGAAACGTAACCAGACTCGGGCAAGCCCTGAACAACCTCGGCTTTAAGCTCTGACAATGTGGGGGCCTTGCCGTTCTCCCTGCCCTCGTGAATCTGCTGGATTGCGCTATGGATCAAGCTGCCGTAAGCCAACTGCGGCGCGGGCGGTAGCGGCATGCTCAGCACGTAGCGGTAATAAAAGTCCTGCGGACAACGCAGCCAAGTCTCGATCTGACTTACATTTAAATGTAGTCTGCCATTGACTAACATTCGTTCTGGCAAAGCTATGGCTTCGGAGCTGGCTCGAGGCGCGAAAAGATCTAGATTGGTTTGAGCTGACTCCTCTCGAACAATGCCGCTGGGCTCGTGGCCAATCAGTTCTGTCAAAAAACGTGATGGTTTGCGACGGGTGTTGCTGCCATGCCGGTCTGAGTAAGTCAGGATAACTTCCTGGCGGGCACGGGTGACGGCTACGTACATCAGCCGTCGCTCTTCGGCCAGGTGTTCATCAGCTTGGCTAGGATTTGCCTGTAACTCTAAAGGCAGCTTGAGTTTGCCGCCAAAGGCTTGAAGCGGAAATGAGCCCTCAGTGCAGTCGAGAATATAGACGATTTGCCATTCCAGACCTTTGGCGCGGTGGACGCTCAGTACATTAACCTGGTCGTCGGCAATGTCGAGAGTGCCGTCGTCAAATTGGCTGCCGGCGGATTGCAGTACCGGCAAGTTGATAACATACTGCTGAACACTGGCAGCTCCAGATACTCGCTCGAATTCCTTCAATGTCCTAAAGAACTTGTCGAAAGCCCGAACCTCAGCCAGCACGGCCGGGTCTTCTGAGTTGCGATAAAGTCGTTCCATCCAGCCGCTGTCATCCATCAATCTGTAAGCAATGTAGACTATTGATTGTTCACGAGCGGCTTGCCGCCAGTTGTCGATTTGTTCCAAAGCTGTCTTGACTTCGATCGATCCGTCTTCGTCGATAATTTCAGCTAGCGTCTTATGAGCGCGTCTGGCTTCAGCGGCAAATTTCGCCAGATCGCTAATCTCCAAGCTAAATAGTGGCCCGCTCAACGCATGGAAGAGTGCCAAGCTATCTGTCGGATCGGCAATACACTTGAGGCTTTCTATGAGCTGCTTCACGCCTGGCTGAGCGTAAATGTCATTGCTGAGTCCGGCTACGCTGTGTGTTACGTCGTAAAGCTCTAGCGCTTCGTGTATCAGCTCGACGCCATTGTTGCGCCGGGCTAATACGGCAATTGAGCCGGGTTCTTGTCCGGCTTCAATACGACGTCTAATGTCCTGTGCGATCCAAGTCAGCTCGCCGTCATAATTTGTAAAGTGCTGCAGTTGCAGAGCCGAGCCTTTACTTTGACCATGTAAACGTTTATCGATCTTATTGATCACTTCCAGACGAAATGGATTATTAAATTGGATTAGCCGGTAAGCGTCATCCAGGATGGTTTGTGTCGAACGATAATTCTCTATCAAAGTAATCTCTTGCGCTTTTGGATAACGTTTTTTGAAATCCAGGATGTTGGCAAGTGTAGCGCCGCGCCAGCCATAAATGCTTTGGTCGTCATCGCCCACCACCATGATGTTTTGCGAACTACCAGCCAATAAATCTACAAGTTTGGACTGCATTGGATTGGTGTCCTGGAATTCATCGACCATTATGTATTTAAACCGCTCACGAAGCACTTTCAGCAAGTTTGGCCGGGCTTCGAGCATTTCGATAGTCAAGTAAATCTGGTCATCGTAATCAATCACCTGCTCGCGCCGGCAAAGGCTCAGATAGATTGCGAAAAACTTAGCCAGTTCCTGGTGCTTTTGGCGGTCCAGGGCTTCGGCCGCGTCTTTGCCTGGCAGCTTGCTGGCGTAGGCGGCGTATTGCTTTGGTGTGACCAGCTGCTGTTTGAGTAGTGAAACATAATTTGTCAGTAATTCCAGCTGGCCGTCGGGATTGCTTACGGGCGCAAAGTAATCAAGCTCGAGTTCATCTAAGTGCTCACGCAAAAAAACGAGCTGTCCGGTGTCGCCCAAAAGCCGCAAGCGGCTAAGTCCATATTCGCCGCCATATGAGTCCAGAAGACCGTTGCCAAAACGGTTAAAAGTAGCAATGGTCGTATCAAGCGTTACGCCCGTTTTGCCGGCGTTTACCCTGTCGAGCATTTCACCGGCTGCCTTTTCGGTAAAGGTCAACGCCAATATAGAGGATGGATCTACACCATTGGCTACGAGCTGAGCGATCCGCTCGACAATTACTCGCGTTTTGCCAGTGCCAGCGCCGGCCACTACCAGTAGGGGCCCATCAATAATTTGAACGGCTTTGCGTTGCTGCGGATTTAGCTCCTGGCTCATACTTATATTGTACTGATCGAAAGAGTTAGCTGCTAGCGGGCATTGGCCGCGGCGCAAACATCACAGCCATCTTCAGCAGCAAATTCAGTCAAAAATTGTCGGCTAGCCAGAACCCAAGGCTCCAGATCATGGAAACCGACCAGATCGGCGGCCTCACGTAATAGGTAGCCCAGCCAGCCATAGATGCGCAAACCACCCCAAATGACGGCTGCCCAGTGTGGGCCGGCGGGAATGACCGTGATTGGCTTTTTGACCTTGTAGCTTTTGAAATCCTTGCCATCGGCTCGGCGCTTCAAGTTGCTGGCTACGAACTCACCATCGCGAAGCGCGGTCTGAGCCAAGCCGCTGAATGGCGTGTTGGCGTTGTCGCCTATCACGAAGATGTTTTCGTCAGTCTGTAAATAGGCGTCGACCGCGACTTTGCCACGGTTCATGAGTGCGAATTGGTTTTCGCCAAAGAAAGGATGGTTGGTGACGCCAGCTGTCCAAACCACGGTATGGCTGCGGATCGGCTTGCCATTGATGATTAGCTCGTCAGCAGTTTCGCCTTGAACGACGCTACCAACGTAAAGTTTTACTCCAAGCTTGCTGAGTTGGCGACGCACAGCCCGGGAAGTATCTTTGGGCAAGCGTGGCAGAAGTCTTGGTGCAGCTTCGATCAGGTCGATATGAACTTTCTTTTCCGGTAAACCATGACTTTTCATGATCTTTTTGAGGTAAGCCGGCAGTGCGCCAGACAGTTCAATACCGGTTGGACCGGCACCGACAATGACATAGTTCAGATCCGGCTGATGATCTGAAGTTAATTGATCGTGCAGGTGCTTCTTAAACCGAGCAACTTCATCTTGAGTTTTAATGCTGTAGGAGAATTCTGGCAAACCACTAATACCGAAGTAGTTAGTGACTACGCCTAACGCCAAAATCAAAACATCATATTCGTAAGTTTTGCCGTCGGCGGTTGTGATAACTTTGGCTTTGCGGTCAAGGTTGGCGGCTATTCCTTGGACTATGCTGACTGATTTGTGATGAAAAACTATGCCCAATGGAATGCTGGAGTTGGCGCGTCGTCCGCCCGTAGCCGTGTGGTAAAGCGTGGGATAGTAGCGAAGGTCTGGGCTGTCGCTCAAAAGCGTAACTTCAAACCGCTCATCATCGGCTAACTCCAGGGCCGCTTTAGTTCCACCAAAGCCTCCACCAACCACCAAGACACGTTCTTTCTTCGCCATCTTGCTTATGATTTTAACAGATGATCGCCTTTTTGCCATAAAATTAAATGATGTTATAATTGCGCGATATGACAGTCCTATTTCTGACCCGTAAATATCCACCAAGCACCGGTGGTATGGAGCTTTTCGCGTACGACCTAAACAAGGCTCTGTCAGCCAAAATTAAAACTAGTCTAGTCAAATGGGGCGGATCCAACAAAGCTTTGCCAGTAGTTTTGCCGCTACTTTTCTTTAAGTCGTTGCATCGGCTGGCGGCTGGCGGTATCGACGTTATTCACGTCCAGGATGGTCTGCTAGCACCGATGGGTTGGCTACTTAGCAAACTTTCGCGCAAACCTTATGTCGTAGTTGTACACGGGCTGGACTTGACCTTTGGCAATCCACTATACCAGATGACTGCACCACGTTTTGTGGCCAAAGCCAATGTGATTTTTTGTAATAGCAATGCTACTGCCGAAGTCGCTGTGGCTCACAAAGTTCCAGCTGAGAAGATCGTCGTCACTCCACTGGCAGTAGATGACAAGATCTACGGCAAAGCCTCTCGTGCCGACTTGCTGAGGCGGTTGCAGCTGCCCGAAAACAGCCAAATATTGATAACTGTCGGACGGCTTGTTAGGCGCAAAGGCGTGGCGTGGTTCGTGAGTGAAGTTTTGCCCGGCCTTGTCCAGCATTACCCTAACTTAGTCTACATAGTGGTTGGCGAAGGTAAGCAGCGCGAAACCATCCAGAATGCCATCACTCAGTCTGGCATGACCAATCATGTCAAACTGCTTGGTAGGGTCACGGATGACTTATACGAAGCCGCTTACAACGGCGCCGATATCTTCGTAATGCCTAATGTGCCCGTGGCCAACAATATCGAAGGTTTCGGTTTGGTTGCTTTGGAAGCTGCATTGTGCGAATTGCCTGTCGTGGCCGCCAACACCGAAGGCATCAAAGACGCTGTCAGCAATGGCGAAAATGGAGTCCTCGTAGAAGCTAAGGACGTCAACGGTTTTCAGCAAATGATCAGTCATTTCCTCAGTAGCCCAAACGATGCCAAGCAGTTTGGTAAGCAAGCCAGGCAGTTCACGCTTGCCCATTATCAATGGGACAAAATCGCTGATCGTTACTTCGACGTTTACAAAAACTTGCAAAAGCGCCGCTAAAGCCCTTAAGCTTATAGGATATGGAAGAATTCAGCGGTGGGCTCGTCAAAGCCGGCTTTCAAGGCGAAATAGACAATTCTCCAGCGACGCTCGACCTTTTTAGTCACGACGCATCGATGTTTGAGCTACGTCCCAAGTTGGTAGTAAAGCCAGCCAGCGCTAGCGACCTAGAGAAATTGGTCAAGCTCGTGGCTACCGCCAAAGCAAAGAATCCCAATCTTAGTTTGACTGCCAGAAGCGCTGGCACTGACATGTCCGGCGGTGCCATCAACGACTCGATTATTGTTGATTTCAAACAGCACTTTACCAAAATTGAAAAAGTCACCGACACGATGGCGCAAGTGCAGCCTGGCGTTTTGTATCGTGATTTTGAACCGGAAACGCTCAAACACCACGCGCTGATGCCAACTTATCCAGCCTCGCGCGATCTGGCGTCAGTTGGTGGCATGGTCAATAACAACTCCGGTGGCGAAAAGTCACTGGAATTTGGCAAGACAGAAGATTTCGTGAATGAACTGAAGTTTGTCTTTGCTGACGGTGTTGAACGGGTCGTGAAGCCGTTAAATAAAGTAGAGCTGGCCAAGAAAATGAAGCAAAAAGACTTTGAAGGCGAGGTTTACAGTAAGCTCTTCAAGCTCCTAGACAAGCATTACGACACAGTCAAAGCCGCCAAACCGCACGTCACCAAGAACTCGACTGGTTACAATCTGTGGGATGTTTGGGACCGCGAAAAGGGTGTGTTTGATCTGACCAAGATGATAGTTGGCGCCCAAGGCACTTTGGGCTTTGTGACCGATATTCGTTTCCGCTTGGTACCGGCCCGGCCGCACTCCGGACTGCTGGTTCTATTTATGCGCGACATTGATGACTTGGGCGAAGTTATTCCTAAAGTTTTGGAAAGCCATCCGGCGACATTTGAATCCTTCGATGATGCGACGCTGTGGCTGAGTATTCGGTTTATGCCTAGTTTTCTGAAGATACTGGGCTGGAAAAGGTTCATTCACCTGCTCTTTAGTTTGATCCCAGATGGTTTGCAGCTGCTGCGTGGGATTCCAAAATTGATATTAATGGTCGAGTTCAATGACGAGACCGAAGATGGTGTTCGTCAGAAGGTTCATGCTTTGCACCGTGAATTGGCCAAACACCGCGCTCGGTACGAAATTAATGGTTTTGAAGAAGATCCGACAGAGGGTAAGAGCGAAAAGTTCTGGGTGATGCGGCGTTATAGCTTTCAGCTGCTCAGGAGCAAAGTCAAGGACAAGCACACTGCACCGTTCATCGATGACCTAGTCGTGCCGCCACCGCATCTCAGTGCTTTTTTGCCAAAGCTGCGCCGGATTATTCGTAAATATAAGCTTCAGGCTACGATCGCCGGTCATATGGGCGACGGCAACTTCCATATAATTCCCCTGATGAAAC
>Ga0070682_100001813_pt1 | contig 11907 bp, 13 predicted proteins | sample KBSC63LmetaG_FD_64668 | JGI IMG/M metagenome (GOLD analysis project Ga0070682, IMG submission 64668) | Corn rhizosphere microbial communities from Kellogg Biological Station, Michigan, USA - KBS C6-3L metaG | ecosystem: Host-associated > Plants > Roots > Rhizosphere | place: USA: Michigan... | reverse complement strand
CCTCGTTGGCGCCGGGGCGGATCGCGATCCGGAACGGGTTCCGGAACCCGTAGGCCTGGATCCGCGCCTGGTTGAGCTGCGATTCAGTGGCGTCCGGCCCGGGATCGGGAGCCGGCCGGCCGGTCGCCGGGTCGACCCGGATCAGGGAGCCGTTGAGGCCGAGCGGATCGTTGGGGGTACGGATGTCCTGGGCGCGCAGCGCGCCGCCCTCGCCGAGGGGATCGCCGCACGGGTTCCCGGTCTCGCCCGCGTCCTGCTGCGTGAACGACGCGCCGTCGCCGCCGGTCATGTAGAGCATCCCGTCCTTCCCGAACGCGATGTCGCCGACCGAGTGGCTCGGGAACTGCTGGCACCAGTCGTTGATCAGCACCTTCTCGGAGCCCGGCACCATCCGATCGCCGCTGGCGTCGGCGGTCAGCCGGACCAGCCGGCCGCTGACCACGCAGCCGTCCTCGGTCGGGCCCGGCGGCGATGGGCAGGGGTCGCCGGTCTCGTCGGGCTCGCCCCAGGTCGGCGCGGTCCCGCCGATCGGTGCGTCGTAGGTGTAGGAGACGTAGACGTACGGCTTGGCCGGGAAGTCCGGGTCGAGGGCGACCGCGAGCAGGCCGCGGTCCCAGAAGTTGTGAACCTCGGTGCGGAGATCGGCGAACTGCGTCGTGGTCGTGTCGCCGAGGCCGTCGAAGACCTTGATCGTGCCGGCCTTCTCGCCGACGAAGAGCTGCCCGTCGGGCGCGAACGCGATCGTCGTCGGGCTGGCCAGCCCGGTCAGGTTGGAGTAGGCGATCGACCTCGCAAAGCCGGGCGGGAGCGCCTCGGCGGCAGCCGGCAGCGACGCGCCGAGCAGGCAGACGCAGCAGATCCCCAGCGCCGCTCGGATTCCCCTCATCGCCTTCCCCATCGCTCGCTCTCGGCAACCCTATTGGGCGCGCCGGGAGCGCGCGCCGGCAGCCGCGCCACGGCTACAGCAGCCGCAGTGTCAGCCGCCAGTAGGCGGCGAGCAGGCGGCGGAGCGGGCGCGAGCGGCCGGCGGCGCCGAGGAAGTCGCTGTCGAGGCCGGCCGTGAGACCCGTCGCGAACGCGGCGGCGTCGATCGTGGCGGCCGCCTGGATCGCGCGGCGCTCGCGGAGCAGCCGCGGCAGCGCCGCAACGACGTCGGCGTTCGCGCGCAGCTTCTGCCCGAGCCAGCCGCCGGCAGCGGCTACCGCCAGCAGCGCCAGCTCGGTGGCGAGCAGCGCCGGCAGCAGCGCGACGAGGAGGCGGGTCGGATAGGTGCGGAGGATCGTCGCCCAGCGGTTGCGCTCGAGCCACCGCCACTTCGCCGGGCCCTTGTCGAACTCGTAGTCGTGGTCGGAGACGGCTTCCGGCTCGATCCCGGCCGCGAGCCCGGCGAGGCGGAGCCGGAGGCCGAGGTCGGTGTCCTCGTGGTAGAGGAAGTAGGGCGCGCTGAAGCCGCCGAGCATCTCCCAGTTTTGGCGCGGGATCGCCAGGCAGGCTCCGGACGGGAAGCCGACCTCCTCGGGCGCCGGCGGCGCCTCCCCGCGCGGGCGTCCGGCGCCGCCGGCCCAGGCGATCCCGGTGAAGTGGACGACGCCGCCGCGGCTGTTGATCGCCGCGCCGTCGTCGGCCGTGACGAGCCCCTGCCAGGCGCCCCAGCCGCGCGCCGCGAGCAGCGGCCGCTCGATCGCGTCCCGGAAGCCGGGCGCGACGACGTTGTCGGGATTGAGGAAGAGGAGCAGCTCGCCGCCCGCGACCGCCGCCCCGGCGTTGCAGGCGACGGCGAAGCCCGGGTTGTCGCGGCGGGCGAGCAGCTTCGCGCCGGGCGCCAGCTCGGCGACGAGGTCGGTCGTCCCGTCGGAGGAGCCGTTGTCGGAGACGATCAGCTCGTCGCCGGGCCGGAGCTCCGCGACGATCGCGGGCAACGTCCGGCGCAGGGCCGCCGCCGAGTCATGGGTGACGATCACGACCGACAGGTCCGGGGGGTGCCCGCCGGCCTTCGCACTCGCCGGAGCGGGGATGTGATCGCGGGCCGCCAACGGCGGCGATGCTAGGCCAGCCGCGGGTGCGGGGTCGTGGTTCCGTCACAATCATGGGAGGGATGGCCCGATGCATCGTCACCCGCAAGCTTCCCTTCGACGCGCTCGACCGGCTCCGCGCCGAGCATGACGTCGAATTCTGGCGCGGCGCCCTCCCCCCGACCCCGGCCGAGTTGCGTGAGCTGGCGACCGACGCCGCAGGGATCCTCTCGATGCTCAGCGACGCGATCGACCGCGAGCTGATCGATGCCTGCCCCGATCTCCGCGCGGTCGCCAACTACGCCGTCGGCACCGACAACATCGATGTCGCCTACGCCCGCGAGCGGGGCATCGCCGTCGGCAACACTCCCGGCGTCCTCACCGAGACGACCGCAGACCTCGCCTTTGCGCTGATCCTCGCGACGTCGCGGCGAATCGTCGAGGCGGCCGTCTCCGTCCGCAAGGGCGAGTGGTCGACCTGGGAGGCGGCCGGCTGGCTCGGCCACGACGTCCACGGCGCGACGCTCGGGATCATCGGACCGGGATCGATCGGCGAGGCCGTCGCCGGCCGTGGCGGGGGCTTCGGGATGCGGATCCTCCGCCACGGTCGCCACCCGGGCCCGGGCCGGGTCGAGCTCGACGAGCTCCTCGCCGAATCCGACATCGTCAGCCTCCACTGCCCGCTCACCGATGAGACCCGCGGGCTGATCGGCGAGCAGGCGCTGATGGCGATGAAGCAGAGCGCCATCCTCGTCAACACCGCCCGCGGCGAGATCGTCGACTCGGAGGCCCTCCGCAAGGCTCTCGAGTCCGGGTGGATCGCCGGCGCCGGCCTCGACGTAACCGATCCCGAGCCGCTGCCGGCCGACGATCCGCTGCTCGACGCTCCGAACCTGACGGTCGTCCCCCACATCGGCTCCGCCTCGCATGCGACCCGGGGACGGATGGCGACGATGGCAGTCGACAACCTCCTTGCGGGTCTCGCCGGCGAGGAGATGCCCTCGCCGGTCGGCTGAGCGAAGAGCTGAGCCGCCGGAGCGTGGCCCCGGCGGCTCAGGAGGGGTTGGGGCAGCGCCCCGCGCCCTCGATCAGTCCGAGGACTCCTTCTCGGTGCCGCTGCCCTCGATCGCCTTGTCGGCGATCGAGACCTGATGCGGCTTCTGCTCGGCCGGCTTCGGGATCCGCACCTCCAACACGCCCTTGTCGAAATCGGCCGAGACCGACTCGGGGTCGATCCCACGCGGCAACGTCAGCGAGCGGGAGAACGATCCGTAGGAGCGCTCGATCCGGTGATAACCCTCCTTCTTGTCTTCGCGCTCGCGGTGCCGCTCGCCGGAGACCGTCAGCACGTTGTCCTTGATCTCGATCGAAACGTCGTCGCGGTCGAGCCCGGGCAGATCAGCGCGGAGCACGAGCGCAGAATCGGTCTCGCTGAGGTCCATCGGCGGCGCCCACCGGCGACCCCCCGCCACCGGGCGGCCGAAGAAGCCCTCGAAGAAGCGGTTGAAATCCGACTGGAACGCCTCGACGTCGTTCGCGGGCTCCCATTTCGTTAGTGCCATTTTCTACCTCCTGTCGGGTGGAGATATCTGAGTCTGACTGCATGAGATATTTGCGCACCACACGCCGGCAGTCAAGGCCCGAGCGAGCGAGCTCTGAGGTCAGTCGTCGGCCGGCTTGTCGAGCACGAAGCAGATGATCGCGACGTCGGGATCGATCGACTGGTCGGCGAGCACCGCAGACACCGGGTAGCCGCTGAGCGCCTCGGCGACCTCCCAGAGCTCCTTGTGGGCGAGGTCGTCGAGCATCGACCGCGAGATCTCGGCCGTGAGGGCGGCATCGCGGGTCGAGAGGACGCCCTGCATCTTCGTCAGGGTGCCGTCGGCGCGGATCATCAGTAGGTCATCGCACTCGACGACGGTCGTTCGCCCCGGCGGCTTGCCGGCCCGCTGCTCGAAGGCGCTGGCGAAGCGATCCTCGAGATCACGGCGGGTGACGGCTTGAAGAGCTTCCAAGTGTTCGGTCCTCTCTGATCCGGGACGACGGACGCAGCTCTCCGTAGCGTCCCTCCCCCGATCTTGCCATATCCAAACATCTGGTTCCGGAACCAGACCGTTCAGACCGTTAGTCCTGCTGTTCGCCCGAAGCGAGGCGCTACCGGCGCGCGGCTACCTGTTCGGCAGGCTCCAGCCGACCGAGCCCGCCTACCGGCACCTCGGCTTCGGGCTTGGTCCGGCCGACCATGCTCGCCATCAAGGCTCCCGCCAGCATCAGAAGGAGCCCGCCGCCGCCGAGGAACGCTACGTCCAGGCCCGTGAACGGCAGGGCGCTGGAACCGGAGTGCGAGGCCGGGGAAGCAGCGCCGCTCGCACCATTGCCGCCGACGTTGCTCGCAACGTTGCCACCCTGACCTCCGTAGGTCTCGACCGACGAGCCCTGTCCATGGGCGACCGGCGCAAGGGCGAGCACGATGACGGCGACGACCGCGCAGATGTGAACCTTGATCGACATCCGATTCTCCGCTGCCGTATCGACAGGCGTGCGCGGCGGCTTGAACGGTGAAACGGTCGCAAGCTCGCATACGGAGCGGGCGGCTCATGGGAGGGCGACCCGCTCAGGCAGGCCCAGCGAAGATCCGCGTAGCGACGACGGCGATGATCAGCAGTCCCACGACCGCGAGGGGCACGAGCCCGACCGTGTAGCCCGCACCGGCCAGGACCGCACCGAGCGGGAACATCCAAAGCTCGGTCGCCCGCCTGCTCTCTCTGTCTCCCATGGCAGAGGTCTGCCCGCTTCCGGGCGCTCGAAACGGCGGGAGGGGCACAGGGCGTCGTCGAGCCGTTGTGGTCACTCCGGAGCGTGTTTGCCGGACCCGCCCGGGGGGCAATGCCCGCAAGTGAGCGCCGCTCCCATTCTCACGCCCGCACCGGGTGGGCTCGCCGAGCGTCTCGCCGGCCGGATGCAGGGTCGGCACCCGGCTCTCGTATTCCTCGCGGCGCTGCTTCTGGGCTTCGCCGTGGTTGCTGTGGTCTCGATCGCCGTCGGGGCCCTTGTCACCGACGTCATCGTCAAGTCGAACGGGATCGGTTCCGCCGACGAGAGCTTCGTCCGCGACCTGGTCGATCAGCGGACCGGCACGCTCACCGATGTCTCTTCGGTCGGCTCGACGGTCGGGTCCGTGGTGTTGGTCGTGATCGCCGTCCTCGTCGCGCTCTGGTTCTGCCACAAACGCCAGTGGAGGATGGCGGCGTTCGCCGCCTTTCTACCGCCGGTCGAGTCCGGGCTCTATCGGCTGACGAGCCTCGCGGATCCGCGGCAGCGACCCGATGTTCCCCGTCTCGACGACCTTCCGGTTGATGCCAGCTACCCCTCCGGCCACGCCGGCGCTTCGGTTGCGGTCTACGTCGGCCTCGTACTCCTCCTGGCCTCACAGATCGTCAATCCGGCGGTCCGCGCCCTGGTCTGGATCCTTGCCATCGCGATCCCCGTCTTCGTGGCGATGTCGAGGATCTACAGGGGCATGCACCACCCGATCGACGTAGCCGCCGGGTTTCTGATCGGGATTGCGACGATCGCGATCGTCGCCTTCGCCTGCAGGGCGGCGGGGGCCGCAGACCTGAACCGGAAGATCTACTGGGATACGGAGCCGAATCGATGATCAGCCCTCGCGCGACGATCCACGCCGGCCGCCAAATCCCCGGCTTGTGGCGCGTTTCCAGAGCCGACGAGCGGATTCGAACCGCTGACCCCTTCATTACGAGTGAAGTGCTCTACCAACTGAGCTACGTCGGCGCGGGCCGAAGTCTAATCGGCCGATCTAGGACCGGATCGCGGTGAACGTGGTCGGCTCGGCCGGTAGCCGGTCGGGGTCGAAGCGGGCGAGGAGATCGGCGGCGGTGACCTGCTCGGCGGGAGCCGCTAGCTCGAGCGTGCGCGCCATCCAGACCACGGCGTCTGCCGCGGTCAGGCCGTCCTCGCGGAGGTCGGCGAGGGTGACGGCGCCGTGGCGCTTGGCGAGGCGGGCGCCGTCGGGGCCGAGGACGAGCGGGACGTGGGCCCAGGCCGGGCGCGGGATCCCGAGCAGGTCGCAGAGGTGGGCCTGGGCGGCGGTGGCGGGCAGCAGGTCGTCGCCGCGGACGACCTCCTCGATGCCCTGGTCGTGGTCGTCGACGACGACGGCGAGGTTGTAGGCGACGACGCCGTCGCGGCGACGGAGGACGACGTCGTCGGCGACCCCGGCCACCTCGCCGTGGAGGCGGTCGCGGAAGCTGACCGCGGCCCTGCCGGCGCGGAGGCGGAGCGCGTGCTCCTCACCGGCCGCGGCCCGGCGGTCCGACCCGGCCTCGCCGAGGTCCCGGCAGGTGCCCGGGTAGAAGCCCTCGGGAGCCTCGCCGTGCTGAGCCGAGGCGGCCTCGCGGATCTCGCGGCGGGAGCAGAAGCAGCGGTAGACGAGGCCCGCGTCGCGGAGGCGCTCGAGCGCCGCTGCGTGCTCGGCCGCCCGCTCCGACTGGCGGACCGGCTCGCCGTCCCAGTCGATGCCGATCGCCGCGAGGTCGTCGAGCTGGCCGCCGACGTGCTCGGCGCGGACGCGGTCGGGGTCGAGGTCCTCGATCCTGACCAGGAACCGGGAGCCCGCCGCGCGGGCGAACAGCCAGGCGAGCAGCGCAGTCCGCAGGTTGCCGAGGTGGAGCTCGCCGGTCGGCGAGGGCGCGTAGCGCCCGACCACGGCTACTCGGGTTCCACCAGCTTGTAGCCGATCCCGCGCACCGTGACGACCAGCTCCGGATCCTGAGGGTCGCGCTCGATCTTCTGGCGGAGGTTCGAGATGTGGACGTCGCAGGCGCGGACGTCGCCCGAGAACTCCGACTGCCAGAGCTCCTCCATGATCTCGAGACGGCTGAAGACCTGGCCGGGCCGCTCGGCGAGCAGCCGCAGGACCTGGAACTCCGAGCGGGTCAGGTTGACCGGCTCGCCGCGGACGGTGACGAGGTGGCGGGCGAGATCGATCGAAACTTCACCGGCCTCGATCGAGCTCGAGCCGCCCTCGACCGTCGAGGCGCGATCGAGCTCGCGGCGGCGGAGCTGGGCGCGGACGCGGCCGAGCAGCTCGCGGACGCTGAACGGCTTCGTGACGTAGTCGTCGGCGCCGACCTCGAGTCCGACGACCTTGTCGACCTCGGCGTCCTTCGCGGTCAGGAGGATGATCGGGACGGCGCTGCGGCCGCGGACGTCGCGGCAGAGGTCGAGGCCGCTGCGGCCCGGCATCATGATGTCGAGGATCAGCAGGTCGAACGGGATCTCGCCGTTGCCGAGCTTGTCGGCGGCGTCGTCGCCGTCGGTCGCGAGGGTGACCGCGAAGCCCTCCTGCTCGAGCGCGTACCCAACCGACTCGCGGACCGACGGCTCGTCGTCGGCCACGAGGATCCGTCCACTGCTCACATCGACCTCATCATTCGTTCACTCCATTGCCGGGGCGGGGTTGGGTCACGCTGCTCACGCTACCGGCGTCGAGGTCGGCTCAGCGGCGCGCAGCACGACGCGGAAGGTACTGCCCCCGCCCTCCTCGGAGTCGACGCTGATCTCGCCACCCATCACGTCGACCATCCGTTTCGCGATCGCGAGCCCGAGTCCGAAGCCCTCGCGCTCGAGCGAGCCGCTGCCGCGGTAGAAGCGATCGAAGACGCGATCCTTCTCGTCGGCACGGATCCCGGTGCCGGTGTCCTCGACCTCGATCACGACTCTTTCCCCGTCCGCCAAGTGCGCGCGAAGCGTAACCACGCCGGGGGCGGGAGTGTGCTTGAAGGCGTTCGTGAGCAGGCCGATCAGGACCTGGCGCAGCAATACGGGGTCGGCGCCGGCGACGAGGTTCGGCGCCACGTCGGTCTTCAGCTCGACCCCGTCCGCCGCCGGCTGATCGAGGGTCGCGATCGCCTCCGCGATCGCGTGGTCGACGCTGACGACGTCCGCCTCCCCCTCGCCGACCGACTCCATCCGGGCGAGGGTCAACAGCGCCTTGGTGAGGCGGCTGACCCGATCGACGTCGGTCGTCAGCCGGTCGAGGAAGTGCTCGCGCGCGGCCGGGTCGTCCTTGGCGCCCGAGCGGAGGACCTCGATCGCGCCCGACATGCCGGCGATCGGGTTGCGGAGCTCGTGGGCGGCGTTGGAGACGAACTCGCGCTCGGCCTGGTCGCGGCGCAGCTCGTCGGTGCGGTCGCGGACGACGAGCAGCGCCGAGCGCTCGGCGGGCAGGTAGCGGGCGCCGATCGCGTAGGTGCGGTTGCCGATGCCGACGTGGTCGCTCTCGGCGCTGCCGCGGTGCGTCGCGCGGCGGATCCAGGGGCGCAACGCGTCGACGACCGAGCCGTCCTCGCCGATCAGCTCCTGCGAAGCCGGGTTGGCGAAGCGAACGTCGCCGTCGGGGTCGACGACGATCACCGCCTCGTCGAGCGAGGTGAAGATCGCCGAGAGACGGTCGCGCTCGGAGGAGAGCGCGTCGAAGGTCTCGGCGAGGGCGATCCGCATCGAGTCCAGCGTCCGGCCGAGGTCGCCGATCTCGTCCCGCCCGCTCGGGTACACGGGGGTGTCGAGGTGTCCCTCGGCGAGCTCGCCGGCGGCGGAGGCGAGCCGCTTGACCCGCGAGGTGATCAGGCTGGCGACGAGGAAGCCGATCAGCCCCGCGACCAGCACCGAGACGACCAGCGCCGTCAGCCGCTGCCCGGCCAGCGCGTTGAGCGCCGACTGGACCTCCTCGGGGCGCTCCGAGATCGACAGCAGCACCCCGGCGACGCCCTTGTCCCCGACGACGATGACGGCCACCATCGTCCGGTCCCCGGGCAGGTCCGAGTTGACGTACAGGTCCCCCTCGAGCGCCGTCGAGACGGCGCTGCGGTGGCCGCGGACCGTGTTGAGGTTGAAGCCGGCGACGGTCGCGGGGGTGACCAGCTTCGGCATCCCGGACGGCGGGTTGTTGTAGAGCCAGGTGCGGAAGTCCTCGGCGGTCGCGGCGTCCCTGATCGCCTCGACCGGGGCGTTCGCCCGTGTCAGCCGTCCCGACGGGAGCTCCGGCTCGACCTTCTCGCGGACGCGCAGCGTCCGCCCGACCGCGAGGTCCTGGGAGCGGCTCTCGGCGGCCCCCTCGCTCGATCCGGCAACGACGATGTAGACGGTCGCGCCGGTCAGGATCCCGATCGCCGAGAACATCAGCCCGAGCCAGAGCCGGACGCCGAACGTGCGGCGCTTCCGGATCGGCTGGATCGTCGCGCGCTCGCCGGTCACCGGCAGCTCCGGCGGCGCCGGGCCGGAAGGAGGTGGCGCGGATGTGGCCATCTGCCCCTCCTTTCTAGACGACGGCCCCGGCGTCATCCAGCAGCGCCGCGGCGCGATGGAAGAGCGCGTCGAGCGCCAGGTCCTCGTTGACGTTGACCTGCAGGCGCCGCCGCGTGTCCATCGCGACTTCGGCCGCGCGCCGTGCCGCCGCCGGATCGACCCGGGCCGCGTCGGCCTCGAGTCGGTCGCCGCGATCGCGGTTGCGGACGATCTCGGGGGCGCCCTCGCCGAGCGCGGCGAGGTCGGCGTACCAGGCAGCGACGAGGGCGAGCCCGAGGTCGATCGCCTCGGTCCGAGCACGACGGTCGGCACGCTTGCCGGCCTCCTCGCCATCGCGACGGACGCGGTTCGCGTCGCGGCCCTTGCCGAACTCGGCGGCACGCTCGCCGGCCGCCGCACGGACGGCCTTGTCGCGCTCCTTGCCGCGCTCGGTGGCGAGCTCGAGCAGCTCCGCCCAGGGCCGCGCGGCGAGCTCGCCGGCGATCGCCGCGCGAGCGGCCGCCTCGGCGTGATCGCGGAGGCGGGTGCCGTCCGGCGTGCCGAGCAGGCGGGCCCGGCCGAGGTCGCCGCCGGCCAGCGCCGCGAGCGCCGCGATCTCCCGCTCGGAGCGGTCGGGCAGATCGTCGGCGAGCCGCCGCTCGAGCGATGCCGGAGACAACGGCTGGAAGCTGACGGCGGCGAGGCGGCTACGGACCGTCTCGAGCAGGCCGGCGGGCTCGGCGGTGATCAGGATCAGGTGCGCGTAGTCGGGCGGCTCCTCGAGCGTCTTCAGGAGCGCGTTCTGGCTCTCCTCGGCCATCGCGTCGGCGGCGGCGACCACGAACACGCGGCGACCACCCTCGAACGGCCGGTAGGCGACGGCGCCGATCACCTCGCGGCGGACGTCCTCGACGAGGTGCTGGTTGCCGGGCGGAACCAGCCAGGTGAGATCGGGGTGCGGCGAGGGATCGGCGAGGGCACGGCGGCGGACGTCGTCGGGGTCGGAAGCGCCGATCGCCAGGATCTCGGCCGCGAAGGCCCGCGCGGCGGCGGCCTTGCCGCTGCCGGTCGGGCCGACGAACGAGTAGGCGTGGGCGGGGCCGCCGCGGAGCGCCGCGGCGAGCGCCGCCCGTACGCCGGGCTGCTCCGCGGTCGCTTGCGAGATCGCCTTCGGAAGCTCGCTCACGGCCTGCGCCTCTCGCTGCTGTCTGCTGTCTGCCTGCTGGCCGCCGTCCGCTCGAGACCGAGGGCCTCGAGCACCCGCGCATGCACCTCGTCGACGCTGCCGGCGGCGTCGACGACGACGAACCGCTCCGGCTCGGCGGCGGCGATCCGGTCGAACTCGGCGGCGATCCGGTCCTGAAAGCGGTCGCCCTCGGCCTCGAAGCGATCCGAGATCGGCGACTCGCAGCGTTCCCGGGCGCGCTCGACCGCCGTCTCGGTGTCGAGCCGGAGCAGGATGGTCCGATCGGGCATGCAGCCGCGCACGGCGGCCGCGTTCAAGGTCGCGACCAGGCCCGGGTCGATCCCGCGAGCGCCGCCCTGGTAGGCGGCGGTCGAGTCGACGAAACGGTCGCAGACGACGTCGCGGCCGGCCGCCAGCGACGGGGAGATGACCTGATCGACGAGCTCGGCCCGGGCGGCGCAGAAGAGCATCAGCTCCGCCCGCGGCGTCAGCTCGACGGAGGCGTCTTTGAGCAGCTCGCGGAGCCGCTCGCCGGCGACCGTGCCGCCGGGCTCGCGGAGCAGCACCGTCTCCGGGCCCAGCGCTTCGGCGAGCATCCGCGCCTGGGTGCTCTTGCCGGCTCCGTCGACTCCTTCGAGGGTGACGAACACTGCCGCGCGGCCGGCGTCAGGAGGAGCGGCTGCGTGAGCGCGACTTCGCGGCGCCGCCCGAGGCCGGCGTCCGCGCCCGCTTGGTCCGGGTCGTCGTCGCCGGCGCCTGCTTGCGCTCGCCCTTGCGCTTGCCGGCGCCGTTCGTCTCCGATGTAGTGCCCTTCGCCTCGGCCTCGGCCTTGCGCTTGGCGGCCTCTTCCTTGGCCTTCTCGCGCTCGGCGCGCTTCTCGCGCATCTCGACCATCGACGGGCAGTCGTCGTTGAGGCAGAGGTTCCAGGGACGGCCGCGGAAGCCCTTCACCTTCAGCCGCGGCGTCTCGCCGCAGATCGTGCAGCGCTCCTCGAACCGCCAGAGCTCGTAGCCGCGGCCGGGCAGCGGCCGCGAGAACGTGCACGAGTCCGGGTCCTCGGGGTTGTCGCGGTTGTAGCCCTCGCAGCCGACGAAGCGCTTGCCGCCGCGCATCTCGATGATCCGCAGCCGGTTCGGCGAGCCGTCCTCATGGGCGCGGCCGGCCTCTTCGCAGACCTTGCAGGGGCCGATGAACTTGTCCTCGTCCATCCCCGCCCAGATCACCTTGGCGAGGTCCTCGCGCTTCTCGAAGAGATCGTCGTAGGTGCCGTGCAGCATCTCGCGGCTGATCTGCAGGACGTCCTCGCGGGACGTCTTGCCGGCGGCGATCTGGTCCATGTCGTGCTCGAGCTCGGCCGTCATCTCCGGCGTCGCCATCCGCAGCACGTGCTCCTTGAACGCCTT
>Ga0070682_100001808_pt1 | contig 11940 bp, 6 predicted proteins | sample KBSC63LmetaG_FD_64668 | JGI IMG/M metagenome (GOLD analysis project Ga0070682, IMG submission 64668) | Corn rhizosphere microbial communities from Kellogg Biological Station, Michigan, USA - KBS C6-3L metaG | ecosystem: Host-associated > Plants > Roots > Rhizosphere | place: USA: Michigan... | reverse complement strand
TGCGCCGCGACCGTTCCGCCGTGCAGCTCGACGATGTGTCGAACGAGCGCGAGGCCGAGCCCCAATCCGCCCACGCGCCGGGTCGCGGAAGAGTCGGCCTGCCAGAAGCGGTCGAACACGTGGGGCAGCACTTCTTCGGCGAGGCCACCGCCCGTGTCCGCGACGGATAGCAGGAGTGCGGACCCCTCCTGGCGCTCGTCGACGTCGATCTTGCCGCCGGCCGGCGTGAACTTCACGGCATTCGTCAAGAGGTTCCAGATCACCTGCTGCAGGCGATCGGGATCCGCCACGAGCAAGCGGTAGGTCGTCTGCGTGTGGAAGCGTATCTCGATCTGTTTCGCGTCCGCCGACGGACGCACGGCTTCGATCGCATCGCGCGTGATGGCAACGAGATCGGTCGGCTTCGGGTCGATCCGGAACTTGCCGGTGATGATGCGCGAAACCTCGAGAATGTCGTCGATGATGCGAACCTGAGCGAGCGCATTCCGGTACACCACCTCGAGCGGCTTTTTCAGCGCCTGATCGGTGACCCGGTCTTTCAAGATCTGCGACCAGCCCAGGATGGCGCTGAGCGGCGTTCTGAGCTCGTGCGACACCGTCGCCAAAAACTCGTCTTTGGCGCGGCTGGCCTGTTCTGCCGCGAGAACGGCGCGCTGCGCGTCGGCGTAGAGTTGGGCGTTCTCGATCGCGACGCCCGCGCGGCGTCCGAGCTCCTCGGCGAGCGCGACTTGCGTCCAGTCGTAGGCGCGATTCGAACCGCCGTGCACGAAGCAGATCGCTCCGAGCACGCGCCCGCGCAGGTGGATGGGAGCGATGAGAATCGAGCGCAGCCCCAGCTTTCGCAGCAAGGTGAGTCGCACGGGATCCTGCGCGGCGTCGGCGAGCGTCGCTTCCGGGATGTCGTTGGCGATCTCGGAAGCGCCCGTGCGCAGCACGCGCACCAGGAAACCGCGCTCCGACGGGTGCGGGAATCTGCGGAAATACTCCTCGATGGCGGCGACCTGGCCGTGGTCGGTGTGGGCCACGGCCAAACACTTCACCTGACCGTCTTCGGCGAGGTGAATCGAGCACCAGTCGGCAAGGCCGGGGACCAAACTTTCCGCGAGCGTCACCAGCATCTCGCGCCGGTCGAGCGACGTGCCGAGCGCCGCGGTCGCTTCCGCCAAGTACTTTGCTTGCTGCTCCTGCTGGCGCTCCGCAGTCACGTCGTGCCAGATGGAAATCGCGAGCTCGGGCAGGCCGTCGGGCCCGAGCACGTTGCCTGCGCGGACGTAAACCCAGCGGTCGAGCCGAGTTTGTCGCGAACGCAGCTGGAGGAGCGCGCCGCTCGAGCGCTCGCCTCCGAGCACGACCCCACTCGGGAGGCGATGGGAAGGGACCGGAGAGGCGCTCTCGTCGAGAATCTCGAACTTTTCTCGGATCTCGGTCCGCGAAGAGGCGAGCAGTGCTTGCGTCGAGGCGTACCCGAACATCGACGCTGCCGCGGCGTTCGCGAACACGATGTGGCCGGCATGGTCTTCGGCCATGATGCAGTCGGCGACGTTCTCGAAGACGACCTCGAGTCGTTGGCTCAGGGCGCGATGGCGCTCCTCGCTCTCGCGGATCTGCTGCGCCGCTTGCTCGGCCGCCGAGCGCGCCGCGTGCTCGCGCAAAAGCTCACGGCTGCGGTCCTCCGCTTCACGCCGGGCCGTGAGATCGCGCGTCACCTTGGCGAAGCCGACCTGCTCGCCGTGGGCGTCGCGGAGCGCCGTGAGCGTCGCCATGGCCCAAAAGCGGGTGCCATCCTTGCGCACGCGCCAGCCTTCGTCCTCGGCACGCCCATCCGTCCGCGCCGCCTCGAGCTCGCGAGTCGGCTTGCCGTTTTGGACGTCTTCCTCCGGGAAGAAGACGGAGAAGGGCTGCCCGATGATCTCGTCCGCGCGGTACCCCTTCATCCTTTCGGCGCCCCGGTTCCAGCTCGTGACGGTGCCCGCGGGGTCGAGCATGTAGATCGCGTAGTCTTCGACACTGTCGACCAGCAGGCGGAACCGCTCTTCGGCCCTGCGTAGCTCTTCCTCGGTGAGGTTCCGCTCCGTGAGATCGCGCGTGACCTTGGCGAACCCGCGCACGTTGCCTTCGTCGTCGCGCAGCAGCGTGATGCTCACGTTGGCCCAGAACTCCGTGCCATCCTTGCGGACGCGCCAGCCCTCCTCCACGTAGTGGCCGCTCTGGCGTACGGCTTCGAGGATGCGTTCGGGCTTGCCGGCCGCGCGATCGGCGGCCGTGTAGAAAACCGAAAAGTGACGACCGATGATCTCCTCGGCCGTGTAACCCTTCGCGCGCCTTGCCCCGGCGTTCCAGGTCGTCACGCGCCCGTCGGGGTCGAGCATGTAAATCGCGTAGTCGATGACGGCGTCCACCAGGTGGTGGAACGGTTCCTCCGACGGGCGGAGCTCCTTCACGGTCGTGCCCGACATGCCGGGGTCGCGTGTGAGCATTTTGCCCTTTTCATTACTCGGTGGCGTCGGGTGCGCCAGAGGCGGCGCGGCATTCAGCGCGCAGCCCTCGGACACCGAGCCGTGGCAGAATGCGACGCGCGCGCAAGAGCCTCAGGCGAAGGCGTCGAAACGGCTCGGCCGGCGCGCCAGGCAGTAGCGGTGCGTGGGCTCACGGCCGCGGGGGAAGGAGCGCCGCTAAGTGAAAATGACTTTCATTTTCATATGCGAGGGTGCTAAGCCCGGGCTTTCCCGAGGTTCGGCCGATGAATCCCAGCGAACCGCGATGGTGATGTCTACGTCACGCTGAGGAAGTCGCTCGACTTCGCCTCGTTCTCGTTCGAGGACGCGCACGAGTAGCGCGTACTCGGGCGTCGCGAACATCGACGGCATCGGCGGGCGCCTGTTCGTCTCCGTGAGTCACCGACCATCACGCAGTACGCCGTGACGGACGAGCTCGAGTGGGTTGCTCGAAGTCCCGGGTGACGTGAGCTGGTTCAGGATCGGCTAACGCCGCGAAAGCCTGCGAATGAGCTGCCCCGAACCCCCTCGACGGTCGCGATCCCCCGTGGGCGCTGCGGGCATAATGAACACTACTGGGGGCACGACCATGAGAAACGCGGCATGGGTGACGGTCGGGCTGGGAGCCGTCGTTTCGGTGGTCGCTTGCGGGCGCAGCACCCACGAAAGCGCGCCTGAGATTCCGGGCGTCGGCGGTACGCTCGGCGTTGCGGGGACGGGCGGTGCCACGGAGCCCGCCGTCGGAGGCGCGGTCAGCGCGGGGGACGCTGGAACGGGAGCGATGTCGAGCACGTCGGGCGGGACGGGCGCGGGGAACGGCGGTGCAGGAACAGGCGGCAGTGCCGGAATTTCGAGCGCGGCCGGGGCGACCAACACGGCTGGAGAGTCGAGCTCGGCTGGCGGCATCGGGGCTAGAGGTGCGGGTGCCGCGTCGGGCACGGCGGGCGGCGCTGCGGCGGGCGAGGGCGGCGCTGTCGCGGTAGCCCCGAGCTGCTCGACCGAACCGGGTTGCACGCCACTACAACCGGGAGAGGTCGTCGTCGGCGTGCAGTCGTCCTGCGCGCTCGTGGGCGACGGGACGGCGAAGTGCTGGGGCAGCAACGGTTACGGTCAGCTGGGGACCGGCGAGCAGGGGTACGAGAATGCGAGGGCCGCTCCGGTCGTGGGTCTCAGCGGGCTCAAGATGCTCGCATCCGGCGACTATCACGCGTGCGCCCTCGGCACGGACGGAGTCGTCAGTTGTTGGGGAGGCTTGCTCCAAGACGACCGACCCCCGTTCGCAGTGCCCGGTTTGTCGGACGTCGTCATGATTGCAGCTGGCGGCTCACACAACTGTGCTCTGCGGCGCAACGGCACAGTCTGGTGCTGGGGACACCATTTCGACGGATCCGTTCCCGAGCCCATCGCCGTCGCCGGCATCACCACTGCCACGTTCATCGCCACGGGAGACTCACACGGTTGCGCGATTCTCGCGGAGGGCTCCGTCAGTTGCTGGGATCAGAGTGACGACACGGCCCTTTCCGCGTCAGCGCAGGGCGTGAGTGACGCCGCGCTCCTCGTCGTCAGCAGCGCTTTCTCGTGCGCCCTCACGAAGCAATTTCGGGTGGACTGTTGGGGCAGTGGGGCTCCCAGCGGCGACGCGGAGGATGTGGTCATTCTCACCGCGAACGACCGCAGCGCTTGCATCGCCCAGCCCAATACGTTCCCCCAATGCTCGGGCGGGAATCACCTGGCGTCGAGGGGTCTGGCTGAGAGCACGAATCGAGAGCTCGTGCTCGCGGACATCACGGGCGTGTCCATTGGCGCCTATCATGGCTGCGTCGTCACCGAAGACGCCGGCACCCGCTCCGCGTTTTGCTGGGGCGGCAACTCCCGCGGTCAACTCGGCGCCGGTGGCGATGACTCGGCCACGCCCGTTCGTGTGTCGGATTTTCCCTGACCGCCGCGTCTCTCGCGAGCGGGATCACCCACAGGGGTTGGACGTTCAGTAGGCCGATCGACCAAGCGTATAGGCACATCGGCCTATTCGCATTCCGCTGACGTCAACTATCGTCTCGACCGGCGTTCCGCTGAGCCTGCTCAGAGCGACTTCGGCAACAGTACTTGGTGCCCGCAAGGAGACTCTCATGACCTTTACGTTTCGCGCTCTCAAGCTGACCATGTTGGCGGCCGCAGCAACGGCCTCATGCGGTAACCCGGATACACCTCCGGGCGGGTCGGGCACGGGCGGCACGTCCGCCACTTCGGGCGGCTCGAGCGGGACGGCCGGGAAGGGCGGCTCGACCGGCGGGTCCGGAGCGACCGGCGGGAGCACGACCGGGGGAACGGGCGGAGCTTCGGGCTCCTCCACCGGAGGCACTCGGGCGCCGGGACGTCGGGCGGCGCCAGCGGCAGCGCCGGCAGCGGTACGACCGGCGGGAGCGCGGGCACGTCTGACGGCGGCGCGGGTAGGATCGGGGCCGGCGGCGCCAGCGGCGGCCGCATGGGCGGCGGCGCCGGGCGGATGGGCGGCGGCGCAGGCGCGTCCGCGGCCGGCGGCATGGCGGGTAGTGCAGGGTCGGCCGGCACGGGCGGCTCCGGCGGCAGTGGCGGTGCATCCCCGAGCTCGGGCTGTGGCAAGGCGCCACCGGCGAGCATGCGCTACAGCATCGACGTCGACGGGACGATGCGCGAGTACATCCTCTCGGTCCCGGCCAACTACGATCAGAACAAGCCGTACCGTCTGATCTTCGGCTGGCATCCCTGGGGTGGTTCCGCGCAGCAAGTCGCGGGGACCGGCAACAGCGGCTACTACGGCCTGAAGGGCTCCTCGATGGACCAGGCGGTGCTCGTCTCGCCCGAGGGTACCGACTTCAACGGCCAGGGCCTCGGCTGGGGCAACACGAACGGCGCGGACATCGCGTTCTTGGAGGCGATGCTGGCTCAGTTCAAATCGGAGATGTGCATCGACGAGGATCGCATCTTCTCGGTCGGCTTCAGCTTCGGCGGCATGATGTCGAATGCGGTCGGCTGTGCGGGGCTCGCGCGCGCGATCGCCCCGATGGCCGGAAACTCCCAGGTGAGCGGCTGCACGAACGGAACGACGCCCGTAGCGTTCATGGGCTTCCACGGCGATCACGACTCCGTCGTCGACATCGCGGGCGGCCGTACTGCGCGCGACAAGTTCGTCGAGCGCAACCACTGCACGACGGAGACGGAGCCGGCGAACCCCGATTGGTGCGCGGAGCTCAACTCGAACAACCTGCCTTGCACCTGCGTCAGCTACAAAGGCTGCGACCCCGGCTATCCCGTCACCTGGTGCGAATACAACGCGGATCACCAGGCGGCGCCGAACGCCGGCGAAACGCTCTGGAACTTCTTCTCGCAGTTCTGAGCGGCATCGGGTGGGGCAGCAGGACGCCCGATCCCAACGGATGGTGAGGGGTCCAGAGCGCGGTCGCTGACCGCGCTGCACCTGAGGTACGATCTCAGCTGCCTGATGGACCCCCTGCCATTGCTTGCTGCTCTCGCTCGCGCGCTCCGGGCGGCCGCACCGAGCCAGGGGGTCGATGCGCTCGGCCGCGCCCTCGCCGCCGTGGGGCTCGCGCGCGACCGGCTGGATGAAACGTCGCCGACGCTGCGCGAGGCGGTGGAGGACCTGTTCGAGCTCGCCGAGCAACGCGCGGCCGCTCACGACGAGCTTCTGCGCGCTCGCGAGCGGAGCGAGATGCTTTCCTCCGCTTCCTTCGAGGGCATCATGATTCACGTCGACGGCCAGCTGATCGACGCCAATCAGCGGCTGCTCGAAATGGTGGGCATGGAGCTCGACGAGGTGCTCGCGCCCGATTTCCTGCGGCGCGTCGTCGTTCCCGACGACCTGCTCGCGATCAGGGAGCGCCTGCGCGACCGGTTCGAGGGCGATTACATCGTGACGGCCGTGCGCAAGGACGGTTCGCACTTTCGCGCCGAGGTTCTGTCGAAGCAAGGCAAGCTCGGCGAGCGGCCCGTTCGCGTCGCGGCGGTGCGTGACGTGAGCGAACGCGAGCGCATCGTGGGTCTCGTGCGCGAGAGCGAGCACCAGCTCCGCGATCTGGCGAAAACGGCCTTCGATGTGCTCACGTACAGTCGTCAGGGCGTGATCGTCGACCTCGTGGGTGACGTCGAGACGTTTTTCGGCACACCGCGCGACCAGCTCATCGGCCGCGGTATCGTCGACGTGACCGCGCCCGAGGCTCGAGAGGTCGTGCAGACGCAGATCGTGGCGTCGCGGCCCGGCGTCTACCGCTCGACGCTGCTCAACGATCGCGGCGAGCGCATCCCGGTCGAGATCGTCGCCGTGACGACGACGCTCGACGGGATCCCGACGCGGCTCACGGGACTTCGGGATTTGCGCGAAGCCGAGCGCGCCGACGCCGAGCGCCGCCGCCTCGAGCAACACATGCAGCAGAGCCAGCGCCTCGACAGTCTGGGTGTGCTCGCAGGCGGCATCGCCCATGATTTCAACAATCTGCTGGTCGGCATCCTCGGTGGTGCGGAGCTGCTCGCGCAGAGCCCGCTCCGCGACGAGGACCGCGAATCGTTGCAAGCGATCACCGACGCGGGCCAGCGCGCCGCCACGCTCACGACGCAGCTCTTGGCCTACGCGGGCCGTCGAGACCTGGGGCAGCGCGAGCCGGTCGAGCTTCCCGGGCTGCTCCTCGAGCTTCGCCGCCTGCTCGGTAACGGCCTTTCGAAGCGCGCCGAGCTCGAGCTAGCGATCGCGCCCGACGCGATCGTGCTCGGGAACCGCGCGACCGTGTTGCAGGTCGTGATGAATCTGCTCACGAACGCATCCGACGCGCTCAACGGCGCCCCCGGCACGATTTCCGTGAGCGCGCGCCGCGTCGCGCGCCCGCCCGCGCGCTTCGAGCACGCGCTCGGCGCCCGCGTGACGGACACCGGAGCCCCGTGGATCCTGATCGAAGTGCGCGACAGTGGGATCGGCATGGACGAAGCGACGCGCGCCCGCATCTTCGAGCCGTTTTTCTCCACCAAGGCCAAGGGGCACGGGCTCGGGCTCGCCGCGTGTCTCGGCATCGTTTCGTCCCACGGCGGCGCCATCCTCGTCGAAAGCGTCCCCGGCCACGGCAGCACGTTCTCCGTGCTGATGCCGGCCGCGGACGGCGCTCCCGAGCCTTCTGCGGTGCAGAACGGCGACATTGCGCGGACGCTGCGCGTCCTCGTCGTCGACGACGAGCCCCTCGTGCGCAGGCAGGTGCGACGCATGCTGCAATCGCACGGCTACACCGTGCTCGAAGCGGCGGACGGCTCGGCCGCGCTCGCGGCGCTCGACCAGGACGGCCTCGCGCTCATGCTGCTCGACGTGACGATGCCTGGTCTCGACGGGACCGAGGTCGTGCGCGAGGCGCGCCGTCGCGGCCACGCCATCCCCATCCTCCTTCTCTCGGGCTACGCCGACTTCCCGCTCGAGCAACGCCTCGAGCCGAGCGCGTACGAAGGCTTCCTCGCCAAGCCTTTCAGTCTCGAAGCCCTCCTCGCGAGCATCGCGAAGGCGCTCGGCGCCTCGCGCGCGTAGCAGCGCGAATCGCGTGTTTTTTTTCGGACTAAGTGGAGCCGTGGGGGATCGAACCCCAGACCTCATGACTGCCAGTCATGCGCTCTCCCAGCTGAGCTACGGCCCCGGAGGGGGAAAAGGGAGCGGGAGCCTGGCACACGAAAAGCTCGAAGGCGAGCCTTACTGTGCGGCGGGCGTCGGACGCGGCCTTGCGGCGGGCGCGGCGGCCGAGCCACCGGGGGCGACGGCGAACGGTCCCGGCCTGAGCGGGCGCGGGGCGCCGCTCGCGAGAGGTCGCACCATCGTCGGGGCGCCGCTTGCGTTTCCGGCAGGGCGGAACGCGTCGAGCGTGGGGCGGGCGGGTCGAGCGGCTTCCGGGCTGGGTGCAGCGGGAGCGGCGGCGGGGGCCGCGCCGGAAGCCGATGCGGCGGGCGTGAGCTCGGCGCGCGTCTTTCCGTCGGGACGCGTGACGACGAAGCCGAGCATCGTCGCGAGCACGAGGCCCATCCCGAGGAGTGTGAGCCAGCCGGGTGTGGAAGGTTCCCCCGGGCCGGGCTCGTCCGCCGGCACTCCGAGGTACTCGTCGTGGTGGTCGCCGTGACCCTCGGTGCTCTCGGCGTGGCCGTGGTCGCTCATCGGGGCTGAGTCATCCTCCGTTCGCTTCCGCGGGTCAAGCGCGACCCAAAGGCGCCCGGCTTGACCATCGGAGAGCCCGGGTCCTAGGCTCTGAAATGAGCGCCCCGCCCGGCGCTCCGTGACTTCCATGGCCCAACCCGCCCAGCGCTACAAGGTCCTCGAGAGGATCGCCAGCGGCGGCATGGCCGAGGTGTTCCGCGCCGAGAGCGCCGGCCTCGAGGGCTTCAAGAAGCTCGTCGCCATCAAGCGCGTGCTCCCGCACCTGTCGGAGAAGAAGCAGTTCATCGGCATGTTCCTCGACGAGGCGCGCGTCGGGGCGCACCTCTCCCACTCGAACTGCGTGCAGGTCTTCGACATCGGCGTCGGCGACAACACCTACTTCATCGTCATGGAGTTCGTGGACGGCTCCGACTTGAAGGGCGTCATCGAGTACCGCCGCGAGCTGAAGCAGGCCCTGCCCGTGGAGGAATCGTGCCTCATCACGGTGCGCATCTGCGAAGGCCTCGCGTACGCGCACGAGCTCACCGACGGCAAGGGCAACTCGCTCCACATCGTGCACCGCGACATGTCGCCGCCGAACGTGCTGCTCACGCGTTACGGCGAGGTCAAAATCGTGGATTTCGGTCTCGCGAAGGCGAACAGCCAGCTCGAGAAGAGCGAGCCCGGCATCATCAAAGGCAAATTCAGCTACCTCTCGCCGGAAGCCGCGCAGGGGCTCGCCGTCGACGCGCGCACCGACGTGTTCGCGGCCGGCATCATCCTCTGGGAAATGTTGGCGGGCCGGCGCCTGTTCCTCGGCGAGAGCGATCTCGAGACCGTGCGCCTCGTGCAGAAGGCGGAAATCCCCGACCTGCGCGAGTTCAACCCGAAGATCCCCGCGGAGCTCGTCAAGGTCATCAAGCGGAGCCTCGCCGCCGATCCGGCGCAGCGCTACCAGACGGCGCGCGAGTTCGGCCGCGATCTCAACCAGATCCTGTTTCAAATCGGGCGCGCGGTGTCGTCGTTCGACATCGCGCAGCTCGTGCTGCCGATCTGGCGCGATCGCGCCAAGAAGAAGAAGAAGGGGCCGGTCGACAAGCGCGACGTCATCGGCTCCTGGATCGAGGAGACGCTGTTCGAGTTCTCGTCTCTCGACGCTGGCGATGGCGGCGGCAACAAAAGCGCGGGCAACAAGAGCACCGTCGGGGCCGTTCCCGTGAGTCTCGGCGGCGCCTCGTTCGAGGACGTGCACAACTGGGGCGACGAGATGTCGAACGAGCCGCCCGCCGCCCGTGCGCGTGACGCGGCCCCGATGAGCTACGAGCTCGGAAACCTCGCGGCGCTGGAGGAAGGCGACGACGACCACGCGGGCCCACGCCCGGCGAGCCCGGTGCCGAGCTTCGTGACCCCGCCCGGCGCGCGACCGCCGACTCCGATGCCGAGCTCGATCTCGAGCGAGCTCGACGACGACGACCCCGACGTGGCATCGCTTCGGCCCAAACGCGGCCGCGGCATGCTCGGAATCGTCGTGCTCGTCATCGCCGCTGCCGCCGCCGCTGGAGCGTGGTTCGGCGGCGTTTTCCACCACTAGAACGCCGATCAGCTCTGCTACGCGGCGTTTCTAAGCCCGCGTGGGGCAGGCTGCGCCGAGCTTGCGTCGGCGGAGGGGGGCGGCGCGTGCCACCCCCCTGCACGACGCTCAGGTCGCCGGCGCGTCGCCGGTGTCGCCCGTGCCTTCGCCGTCTTCACCCTCGTCGCCGTCCTCGTCGTCGTCGAGATCGTCATCCTCGTCGTCGAGATCCTCATCGTCCTCGAGCTCGGTGTCCTCGTCGAGGTTCTGCGGCGTGCCGTCGGCCGACAGCGGACGGTCTTTGCTGCGATCGCGCTCGCGCTGGGCGCGCTCGCTCGCGAGGCGCTGGAACACGATCGGCTTCGGGGCGACGAGCACGGCCATCGTGCGCGCTTCCATGATCGGGCGCTGCTCGACGTTCGCGAGATCCTCGAGCTTCGAGATCAAGAAATCGAGCTGCATGCGCGCGCGCTCCGGGTGCGTGATCTCACGACCACGGAAGCGGCACACGATCTTCACCTTGTTGCCCGCCTCCAAGAACTTGCGGGCCGCGCGCACCTTCGTGTCCAGATCGTGATCGTCCGTCTTCGGGCGGAGCTTGATCTCCTTGACCTCCACGATCGTCTGCTTGCGCTTGGCTTCGCGCGCGCGCTTCTTTTCCTCGTACTTGTACTTGCCGAAGTCGAGGATCTTGCAGACGGGGGGCGTGGCTTTCGGGTTCACCTCGACCAGGTCGAGACCGACTTCCTGAGCACGCCGGAGCGCCGCCTCGGTCGTGAGCACGCCGAGGTTCGAACCATCCGCGTCGACCACGCGCACTTCGGGCACGCGGATGCGATGGTTGATGCGAATCTGTGGTCCCCGGGTGTCCCGGGAGAATCTGCGGCCGCCGCCTACGGGCATGAGGTGGGTGCTTTCGTGGGGATGGACATGGGTACGGACTACGAGACCTTTCCTGGCTTCGGCGGGATCGCCTCGGCCGCTAACCTTGCTTTGAACTCGGCCAAAGGCATCGCTCCGAGATCGCCCGCATCGCGCGAACGGGGCGCGACCGCGCCGGCTTCGGCTTCCTTGTCGCCGAGCACGACGACGTACGGGTGGCGCATGAGCCGTGCGTTGCGAATCTTGGCGCCGAGCTTGTCGGAGCTCGCGTCGACCGTCACGCGGAAGCCGGCGGCGGCGAGCTCACGGCGGACGCGCTCGGCGTACTCGTTCTGCTTCTCGCTCACGGTGACGAGCGCGGCCTGCACGGGCGCGAGCCACACGGGGAACTTCCCGGCGACGTGCTCGATGTAAATGGAGAAGAAGCGCTCGAGCGAGCCGAGCACGGCACGGTGCAGCATCACGGGACGGTGCGCGCTGCCGTCGCTGCCGACGTACTCGAGCCCGAAATTCTCCGGCAGCATCTGATCGAGCTGGATCGTGCCGAGCTGCCAGCCGCGGCCGATCGCGTCGACGACGTGGAACTCGACCTTCGGGCCGTAGAAGGCGCCCTCGCCCGGCAGCTTCTCGAACGGGACGCCCGCGTTCGTGAGCACGCGGTCGAGCGCCTGCTCGGTCTTGTCCCAGAGCTCGTCGGTGCCCATGCGCTTTTCGGGCCGGAGCGCGAGCTTGACCGAGACGTTCTTGAGGTCGAACGCTGCGTACACGTCGAAGAGCAGGCGCGTGAAGGCGGCGGTCTCCTCCTCGAGCTGCTCCTGCGTGCAGAAGATGTGCGCGTCGTCCTG
>Ga0070682_100001807_pt1 | contig 11949 bp, 12 predicted proteins | sample KBSC63LmetaG_FD_64668 | JGI IMG/M metagenome (GOLD analysis project Ga0070682, IMG submission 64668) | Corn rhizosphere microbial communities from Kellogg Biological Station, Michigan, USA - KBS C6-3L metaG | ecosystem: Host-associated > Plants > Roots > Rhizosphere | place: USA: Michigan... | reverse complement strand
CTGGTTGCCGCTTGTCCCAGCGGACGAGCGGCCTGCGTCAGCAGAGCCGCCCGTTGCCGATCTGCCGCCGGTAGGCGTGGTGCCGCCCGTCCCGTTGCCGCCAGTGCCGGTGCCTCCCGCGCCCGAGGACATGGTGCCCCCGGTGCCACCAGTGCCACCAGTTCCGCCCGTGGGCTCCGCGCTCTCCGACTTACTTTTGCCGCACGCAAATAGGACAATCGCCGCCGACCACACCAACCACCGCATACGCAGAGCTTATCAAGGGGCGCTCTCTCAGGCTACCGCGCCGCCCTCAGGGCTTCCGGACACTGCTCGGCCACGCCAACGGCGCTTGCATTGGGGCGCCATCACGGGCCCGCCGCCTGGCAGCTAGCTCATCCGCAAGCTGCGCAACGATCTCCCACCGCTTCGCCTCTGCCGCCAGCCGCAGCGCCTCCGTCGTGCAGGGCGAGCAGCAGATCTCGAAAATCTTCAGGGAGCTCGATCAAGTCGCGCGCCTGGGCACGAACCTGCACGGCATGCTGGCCCGCGTGTACGTGGGTTGCGGATGGCCGGCGAGGCTGTAACTCGTCCGCGTCAGGCGGTAAGACCAAGGACAGCGCCTCGGCGCCGAACACTGGGTTCAGGTCGACGTCAGGCTCGCCCACGTGGGCTTTGCGAAGGATCCCTACTTCGCCGGTAGGTAGCTGCTGATGACGCCGTAGAAGGAGTCGCCCAGCACGACATAGCCGGCGGTGTTCGGGTGCAGACCGTCCGCCATGAGCGCGGTCTTGTAGTTCGAGTTCTGCGCGAAGGCCTGGTAGTTGTCGACGAAGACCACGTGCTTTCCGGCCGCGGCCGCGGCTTCGGCCTTTTGTTTGATGGCCGTGTTGTAGCTGCGCACGTTGCTGTTGGTGCCGTCGTTGGTCGTAGGAATGATGGCGGATACCACCAACAGCGCATTCGGCGCGTCTTTGCAGATCTGGTCGATCAGGTTGGCCAACCGGGTGGGAGCGTCCGCGATATTGTCGTTGCCGTTGATGTCGTTGGTGCCGATCTTGAGCAGCACGATATGTGGCTTGGAGCTGCTGATCGCATTGTCGATGACGCCCGCAATCTGCGAGATCTTCCAACCCCCGTGTCCCTCGTGATGTTGAGGGAAGGTCTGACCGTCTACCGTTCCGGGGCCGTTGGTGAGGGTCCCCACGAACGTGATGTTCTTCTGGTTCGTCAATGCCTGATGGAAGAGCTCGATGCGGTAGCCGCCCATCGGGGCTGTGCAGCAGCCTTCGGTGATCGAGTCGCCAACAGGCATGATGTTGCAGGGCGTACCCACCGTCATGGGGCAGTAGCCGCCCCCGGCGCCGCCCGTACCGGCCATTCCGCCCGCGCTCGCGCCCGCGTCATTGACGCCGCCTGCACCTGCGCGACCCCCGCTTGGCGAGCCTGCGGCTCCCCCGCGTCCACCCGTGCCGGCCGCTCCGCCTGCGTTCGCGCCGCCTGAGTTCGCGCGGCCCGCGTCGGCGCCGCCACCCCCGCCTGGCAAGCCCGCGGCTCCTCCGAGCACGCCGGCGCCTCCCGCGGCGATCCCACCTGTGCCGGTCGCTCCACCCGTGTCGCTCGCTCCCCCGACCGCCATCCCGCCCGCGGCACGGCCAGCCGACGACATGGCCCCCCCGCTTTGCGAGGTGCCTCCGGTTCCAGCTGCTCCACCAGCGCGTCCACCGCTGCTCATGTTAGTGGCGCCAGCGTGGGCCGCGCCGGCGCTCCCGCTGCTGCCTCCAACAGCCTCCACACCGTTGGAGTCGCTCGAGCAACCGCCGGCCAGGACCAGGAAGACGCAGCCCAAGGCCGTCGGAAACCGAGCCTGCGATGCGATGAACGAGCGAGCAGTTTCGATGTTGGTCGGCATGGGGGACTCTCGAATTGACATTGTAGCTGATGGGACCGGTGGGGGAAGCGGGGTGAGGGCATCGATCGTGCAACGCGCAACCTGTTAGATTGCTGACCGAGAGGATCTGTGTGGCTGACCTGAATCAGAAGGAATTGACGGCTCTTTTTTCGAAGTTGGGCGCTCGCAACCCGGAGATGTGGGCGGCGTCGCAGACGGACGAGGGGACGCCGCAGCTCGCGCGGTTCCTGTTCCTTCGCCAAGCTTGGCGTTTCGTCATCGACGAGAGTGACCATCAGTGGATCGACAACGAAATCTCTCACGCCGGGGCAGAACCGAACGAGCCGTACGCCGGCGTCGGTCACGCCCTTCGAGCGCTTCGTGGCCGCGGTGCCACCGATGAGGAATTGACGGATCTCGTTCGGGGAATGCAGGCCGAGCTGCTCTTTCAGCTCTGCTATCTCCTCGAAGAGCCTGGTGAGCTCGAGCCCGAAGTCTCGGACATCCGATGGGCGTTCGTTCAAGTGAACGACGAAGGGGAGGTCCTGGCCACCGTGGACGGCCTTCACGAGTCGGTGGTCGAAACGGACCCCACCGGAAGGGAAATGCGGCCGCGTGGGACGGGGCTCTCGCAGTGCTCCGAGTGCGGCAAGGTTCACACCGAGCTTCCACGATACTTCATGCGAAAGCTGCCGGAGACTCGTGAGGGTGACGTGATCGACGCGAAGGAAGACCGCAAGTCGATGTGCAGCACCGACGAGCAGTGCTTCGTGCGGTGCGAGATCGAGGTGCCGCTGACCGAGCTCGCGGGCGAGGTCCTTGGATTCATCGAGTGGGTCGAGGTTCGTCGCGACGACTACGAACGATTGCTGGCGTTCAGGGAAAATGAAGACACCGCGGCGCCGTTCTCCGAATGGGTCGCCGGCACGCTCGCCAATCCCGTCGAGGGGGTCAGGGAGTCGTTCGGCACCGCCGTGAAATTCGAGATCAAGAAGGGCGACCCAACCCCTTACGTCCGGTGGGTCGAGCCCGGCTCGACGCTCGCGCAGCGGATCGCGGAGGGCGCTACGCCCGCGTTCTGGCACGGCGTGTGCGGGCGAGAGACCCCACGCCTCCATTGAAGACGGAAAGCCTATCGCTCCACGAAGCGCGCGCCCGAGCCCTCGCAGCCCAGGGTTTCGACCGCGAGCGGGGCGCCGCGGATACCAGGGCGCTCGCGCGCGTCGTGGCTGCGACCCAGCTCTTCCAGATCGATTCGGTGAGCGTCGTGGTGCGGGCGCACTATCTGCCGCTTTTTTCGCGGCTCGGTATCTACGATCGCCGCCTGCTCGACGAAGCGGCATGGGGCGCGAAACGATCGCTGTTCGAGTATTGGGCACATGAAGCCTCGCTCCTCCCGTTCGCGACGCAGCCGCTGTTCCGCTGGCGGATGCGCCGCGCGGAGCTCGGAGTGGGCGTCTGGAAGGTTCTCGCTGAGTTCGGGCGTGCCAATCAACGGCTCCTTGCCGACATGCTGGCGCGGATTCGGGACGAAGGGCCCAAGGTCGCTGGTGATTTCGAGAAGCGCACCGCCAAAAGCTGGTTCTGGAGTTGGAGCAACGCCAAGCGCGGGCTCGAGTGGCTGTTCTGGTCGGGAAAGCTCACGACGGCGACGCGTCGCTCTTTCGAGCGCGTCTACGATCTGCCGGAGCGTGTGCTTCCCGCGGCCATCCTCGCGATGCCGACGCCGAGCGACCACGACGCCCACGTCGAGCTCACCCGTCGAGCGGTGCGGTCATTGGGTGTCGCCAACCGAAGAGAGATCCGCGACTACTTTCGCACCGCTCTCGCGGATACGGATCCATGTATTGCAGAGCTCGTCGAAGCAGGGGAGCTCGTGCCAGTGCGCGTCGAGGGGCTCAAGGAGCCCTACTATGTCCCGCGGGCCGCGCGCGCCCCCAAAGTCCGTGACTACCAGGCTCTGCTCGCTCCGTTCGATCCGGTGGTTTGGCACCGGCAGCGCGCCCATGACCTGTTCGGTTTTCACTATCGGCTCGAGATCTACACGCCGGCGCCGCTGCGCAAGCATGGTTACTACGTGTTGCCGTTCGTGCTCGGTGATCGGTTGGTTGCTCGCGTCGATCTGAAGAGCGACCGCAAACGGAACCGCTTACAGGTCGTGGCAGTTCACGCCGAGGCCGGTGTGCCGCCCCATGCGGCCGAAGCGCTGGCGAGTGAGCTTCGCTTGCTCGCGGAATGGCTCGGTCTCGAGACCATCGCCGTGGGCCGGCGCGGCAACTTCGCGAGAACCCTTGCTCGTCAGCTCCCGCGGCGCTGAGCGGGCACGAATGATTGAGGGGACGAGAAATCTGCCGGTCGTCGCCGTCAGTTCGGCAAGTAGCCCTTGATGACGCCGTACCAGAGGTCCGCCATGTCGGCGTAGCCCTTGTCGGTGGGATGCACGTCGCCGTTGCCGCGAATGTCGGAGCCGGGCAACTTGCTCATGTCGACGAGGACGACGTGCTCGTTCTTGGACGCGTGCGATTGCACGACGTCGGGGATCTTCGCGATGTACTGGTCGTAGTTCGTGTTGCTGTAGCCGAGCGGGACGATCTTGGCGACCACGACGAGGGCGTCGGGGGCGGCCTGGACGATGTTCGTCACGAGGGTGTCGAGCTGATTGGCCGTCGTCGTGGGATTGGCGTTGCTGGTCATGTCGTTCGTGCCGATGTGGAGCAGCACGACATGCGGCGTGGTGGGGAACGCCTTCTGGGGCGGGACGTAGCCGGTGATGCCCGTGACCGAGATGCCGTCGTGACCTTCGTGCATCTTCGGGAACGTCTGGCTCGAGACGGTGCCCGGACCGTTGCTCAGCGAGCCGATGAACGTCACCTTCTGGCTCGCCGCGACGGCGAGCTTGAACAGCGGCGCGCGGTAGCCCGAATCGTCGCTCGAGCCAAAACCGTGGGTGATCGAGTCGCCGAGCGGCAGCACGACGCAGGGGCTGGCTTTGCACGGGTTGAAGCCAGAGGCACCGCCCGTCCCGGCCGCGCCTCCCATCTGGCCCGCGGAGCCACCGCCAGCTCCGCCCGCCGCGCCGGCTCGTCCTCCATCGCCGCTCGTGCCGCCTCCCGCGCCGCCGCCTCCTCGACCGGCACCGGTCGCTCCCGCCGCGCCGGCCGCACCGCCGCTCGTCGCGCCGCCGGATCCACCAGCCAATCCGCCCATGCCGCCAGTAGCCGCGCCGCCGCCCGTCCCAGCCCCAGCTCGACCCGCGCCTCCGGCTGACCCGATGGCCCCGCCAGTCCCCGAGCCGCTCGTCCCGCCCGCGCCGCCGCTACTCTGACTGCGACCGCCGGCACCAGCGGCGCCCGCGCCGCCGCTGCTCGACCCGCCGCTTCCCGTCCGTCCCCCGGCGCCCTGGCCCCCGCTTCCACCCTCAGAAGGAGCACCGTCCGAGGAGCAGGCGTTGGCGCCCACCGCGACGGCTAGAAGGACGACTTGTGCGAAGAGGGAGGTCCGATTCATGAGATGTCCTGTGCGTGCTGCGCGGCAGCGTTCGACGGCGAAGCGATGATGAAGCATAGCGCTCAAACCGCGAGCGCGTGCGCCTGCTCCGCGCCGGCTCACCGCTTGCAGTCGAAACTCTCGGCGCTTTCGAGGTCGCCACCACGATAAATGGCGACGCGCGGGTGGGGGCACAGAGGCCGCGTGCGATCGGGCGACCAGTCGGGAGGCAGGTCGAAATTGGGTCCTCCCGGGTTCGCCGGTCCACGCGCGCTCGCAACGACCTCCCTCGGGGCCTTGTTCTGCTCGACCCACTGCACGAGCGGAGTGAGAAGGTCGAATTGGTCGGTGGAGGGGCCGTTGCCGCAGTGGTTCATGCCCGGCACGAGGAAGAGCCGCGCGTTGCGGGATTCACGTGCGCCCAGGTTCTCGAACCAGCGGACGGTGTCGTCGGGCGAGAAGATGGGGTCGCTGGCGCCGTGGTAGACGATCATGCGGGCGCGGCGGCCGTGCAGCGCCTTCAGCTCGCTCAAGCCGGGTGGGACCATGAACGATTGTCCGGACTGGGTGTAGGTGCCATTCGTCGCGAAAATGGAGGCGTACATCTGATCGATGTTGCCCGTTAGGGCGAAGAGCGGCGGGATGAACGTGGCTGGGTTTGCCGGAGGGGTACCGAACACGAACCCCACAGCGCCCGGGTCGAGGATGAGTGGTGAGATGAACTCCCAGAAGGCCGTGTCGCCCGCGGCGTGGCCTGCGTCGAACGGAAAGCTCGAATAAATCGGGCTCCCCCCGCTGGTCCTCGCACCAGAGAAGATGTTTCCAACGGCCAGCTTCTGAGCGGCGCTGAGGCAGGTTCCGTCGCGCGGGCCCGCGCAGGTGGGAACGTCGCTTTCGAGGTCGAAGACGGACTGGCAGTCTTCAGTCCTTTGCACCATGCCATCGACCACACCGTCGAGAGCGTCACATTGCTCGAGCACCTTGGCGGAGAGCAGCTGGCGTTCGGCCAGGGTGAATGCGGCAGACAGGTCGGGGAGCCCGGCAAACGGACCCCCAGGAATCACTGCGTTGCCCGCGAGCGGGGCGTACTGCTGCGCGCCGTAGATGCTGGCCACGGCCGCCTTCGGCAGGTTGAACCCGGGCGCGCCGACCAGATAGCCGTCGAAATCATCGGGGTACCTTGCTGCCGCTACCATGGCGTGCCGCCCGCCGTTCGAGCAGCCGCCGATGTACGAGTAAGCGGGCCCCGTGCCGTAGGCAGTGTGGATCACGCTCTTGGCCATGGGCGTGAGCCTCCCCACCGCCTGGTAGCCGAAGTCGAGACGCGCCTGCGGGTCGATGCCAAAGACAGGTACCTGTGCCGCGTTGTGTCCCGCATCGGAGCTGATCACGGCGAACCCTTGCAAGAGTGCGCTGGTCAGAGGCCCCCCACCGCTGCCGTTGCCCACCGCGGGGACTACGGCGCCATCGAGCCCGCCATTGGCCTGGTAGAAAAAGCGACGGCTCCAATGGAGGGGGAGCCGCATCTCGAAGCCAATGGCGTACGTCTGCCCGTCAATGGGGCTGACTCGTTCGAGCATCTTCCCCACGAGCAAACAGTGCGCGGGGAGATTCTGCCCGGGCTGCGGGAGGGCGCCTTCCGGGACGCTCGTGGCTGACGTGAAGACGGTATGCGGGTACTCGAGAGAGGCAGCCAGCTGGTCGCAGGGCACGGCGAGCGGGCGCTCGTCGCTCGACGAGCATTCGCGCCCGCTCGTTGACGTCGCGGACGACTCGGTCTGCATGGAGGTTGACTCCGTCGTGCCGTCGCTGAGGCCACAGGCCGGTAGTCCGGCAACCAAGACCCATCCCCCGAGCCAGTACGCATTTTTCATCCCGCGCTCCTTTCCCTGCCCGTTGCATCCCAGCAGTGACCTGTGGCCCCGAACGCCCGGCCTGCTCGGCTTTTTCTACTCAGCCCTGATGCAGGATACCACCAAAGATCGAGAACGAAACACCGGGGAGCCCTCCGGCCACTCGCGGTATGGCCCGATCGTTTTGAGGCGGGAGGGACTCGCGTCCGGGACGGAAATGGTGGGCCCGCGCCACTGCTCTGCGCATGCACACGAAGTCGCTGCCGGCGCTGGTCGTCGGAATGTCGCTTGGAATCATTGGCTGCTCGAGCACGGACACTCCCGGGGGATCCACAGGTGGCACGGGCGGCAGCACGGGCGGCTCGACTGGCGGCTCATCGATTGGCGGCGCGGCTGCGAAGGGCGGCACGGGAAGCGGAACTGGGGGCGGCGGAACGGCGGGTGGGGGAACCAGCGGAAGCTCGGGGAGCGGAGCTGGGAAGGGCGGAACGGCGGGGACCGGAACGGCAGGTGGGGGAACTGCGGGTACCGGCACGGCCGGCGGCGGAACGGCGGGTAGCGGAACGGCGGGTACCGGCACCGCCGGCGGCGGTCAGAGCTCGGGCGGCATGGCAGGTGGCGGAAGCGGCGGGCGTGGGGGCGCTTCGACTGGCGGAAGCTCCGGTGCCGGCGGCAGCGCGGGCGGCGCGGGTGGGGGCAACGGCGCGGCGGTTCCGAGCAAAGGTTGTGGCGTCATGGATGGCGCGAAAACGCTCACCACCGGCGGCATGTCGGTCATGAGCGGTCTGCCCACGTCGACGCGGCTCAAGATCACGAGCGGCGGGATGAGCCGTGAGTACATCATCGACATCCCCGCGGATTACGATCCGACGCACCCGTATCGCCTGATCTTCTCCTGGCACCAGGCGTATGGCTCGGACACGGGCAACGCGAATGGCCTGCATCCGGCTGGGGATGGCCCGAACTTCGACGCCAAGAACTATGCGTATTTCGGGCTCCACCGCGAATCGACCGCGGCAAACGTGCCCGTCATCTTCGTAGCGCCCGGGGGCATCGGCGACCTGCCGTGGGATTTCGCCCGAGACAGCGTTCTCTTCGACGATCTGCTCGCTCTCGTGGACGCCAACCTGTGCATCGACGACAGCCGCGTCTTCACGACGGGGTTCAGCTTCGGCGCGATGATGAGCTATTCGCTATCGATCACGCGTCAGACGAAGCTGCGCGCGGCCGTCACGATGGCCGCGGCCAACTACAACCTCCCCGGTCAGCCCACCGATTCGAACGCGGCGCCGATTGCGTACCTCGGATTCACCGGGATGAGCGATGGCACTTGTCCGTGGGTCAGCAGCGACGCGCAGAAGCGCGGCGGGAAATACTGCGTTCTCGCGCACGCGGAGGACAACGGCTGCACGATTCCCGGGACCCTCCAGACGACGACGGTCGGTAGCAAGAAGTTCCTCTGCTACGACTTCGAAGGTTGCAAGGCGGGGTACCCCGTCAAGGTGTGCACGTTCGACGGCGGGCACACCCCGTCGAGCGTGGATGACGGGAGCTCGACCGGGGACGACGGCCTGAAGGCGTTCGTTCCGCCGCTCGCCTGGAAGTTCATCGCGCAGTTCTGAGCACGCCGTCGCGGTCTCGCACGCGGGCCTGCAGCAACGGCAACGCGGCGCTCTCTAGGGCCGATCCGGCGCTATTTGTGGAGCGGAGCCTTGACGTGCTGCGCGCGCACGGCGCGGAGCAGCGCGGCTTTGGAAAGGCTCTTGGTCCGGGATGGGACTTTTTTGGTCGGGGCGGCGCGCACCGTGGTGAGCGCCATTTTGGCGGGCGGAGCGGGCGGCCCGATGAACGCGACGGGCGGCTCGAGCGCGCAGCTCGCGTGGGCGTCGTCGCTCGCGGATGAGACTTGCGGCGCTGAACAGGTGAGGTCGTCGGCGAGCGCGTCCGTGGGGAACGCCGGCGCGGCGGGCGGGGCGAAGTGCGCCGGCGCGATCGCGAGCCCATCCGCCGGAGAGCGAAGCGCCTCACGCATCAACGCCACCACCGAGAGAGCGGCGAGCACCATCACGACGCGCTGCACGGGACGCACGAAGCGACCGGGATCCACAGCACGGGAGGGAGCGCTAGCGTCGTCGGCCTCTTCAGCCGGTGCTTCGTGTCCGGCCAGCGTCACGGGCCGCACGCTGTTAGGCGCGTCCGCGCCCTCGAAGAAGGCTTCGTCCTCAGGGCTGAACGATTCTTCGGCCGGCACCTCTTAGATAGTCACCGCTCGCGAGACCGAGCAGGCATTGGCGCTACGTCTCACCTCGCCCAATATATCGCTTGCGTGTTATATAAAGAATGAGTTATGTATAGGTCGTGACCCCGCACCTGCCGTTGGACGCGACTTTGTCGGCCCTTTCGGATGCGACCCGGCGTGCCATCCTCGCGCGCCTCGCGCTGGGAGAGGCGACGGTGAACGAGCTTGCGGAGCCCTTCGCGATCTCGCAGCCGGCGATCTCGCGGCACGTCAAGGTGCTCGTCGACGCCGGCCTCGTCGTTCAGCGCGTGGAGGGGACGAAGCGCCCTTGTCGCTTGGCCCCCGGCGGTCTTTCGGCCCTCGAGGAGTACCTCGAGCGGCTGCGCCATGCCCTCGACCGGAACTACAGCCGCCTCGATCGGCTTCTCACGAACCCGCAACGAAGAAAGGATCGCTCGCCATGAGTCAGCTGATGTTGGAGACCGAAGGGGAAACGTTCATCGTCGTGAAGAGGCGCTTCGCGGCACCTCCCGAGGCGGTCTATCGCGCGCACCTCGACCCCGAGATCCTCCGCGAATGGCTGCTCGGCCCCGACGGGTGGACGATGCCGGTGTGCATCAACGAAGCGAAGCCCGGCGGGAAGTTCCGCTACGAATGGTCGAACGGCAAGGGCGGCGGCTTCTACCTCACGGGTGAGATCATCACGCTCGAGCCACCTCGGCGCATCGTTCACGTCGAGCGCATGCATCTGCCCGACGCCACACCCGACAATCACGTCGAGACGACCTTCACGGCGGACGGTTCAGGCACGCTGATGGTCATGCGCATGACGCTTCCCGACGAGAAGACCCGTGCCGCCATGCTGGCTTCGGGCATGGACCGCGGCATGGAGGCTTCGTACGCACGCTTCGAGCGCTTCTGGGCCGCGAAGGGCGCGCGATGACGCGCCGCACCGCGGGTGATGCCCGGGCCCGAGTGAACCTCAGCATCGACGTGCCGGATCTCGAGGCTGGCCTCCGATTCTACGCGGCGGTGTTCGGTTTCGTCGAAAAGGCGAGGCCCTTCCCGACGATGGCAGTGCTCGACGCCAACAACGTCACCGTGTGCATGCATGCGAAGCCGGCGGGTACGAAGAGCTCGGCCCGGGGCGCGGAGCTCCGCCGCTACGAGCGACATTGGACGCCGGTGCACTTGGACTTCGACGTCCCCGAGCTCGATGCGGTGCTCGAGAAGGTGCGAGCCGAGGGCGGAGCCGTCGAGAACGAGTTCCGAACGCAAGGTCCGAAACCAGTCGCGTTTTGCAGCGATCCGTTCGGCAACGGATTCTGCGTCATCGGGGAGGGGTAACGCGGAGGCGCCCCCTACGGGGTCGTGAGCAAGAGGAACTTGATGCGTCGCGCGTCACCTGGCGCGCGACCGAACACCGCTTCCGGTCTGGCTTGCGGCGTGTCGCCGGTAACGAACGAAACCGGTACCTTGGCCCACACTGCGCCAAAGCGCGCCCGTGCGCTGAGGGCGGCCTGCAAGAGCGGCAAATCCACGAGGCCGACGCGCTGCTTGTTGTAGTCGCGGCCCCACGGCGGGTCGACGAACAACAAGTCGGCGTTGAGCTCCGGCAACAGCGCGACGCCGTCGGCGTGGATGAAGCGGATCTGCGCTTCGACGCCGTAACAGCGCGCGTTGTGGCGCGCGAGCGCGAGGCGCTTTTCATCCCGCTCAATCGCGGTGACCGTGCAGCCCGCGCGCGCGAAGGCGATGGCGTTGCCGCCTGCTCCCGCGCCCAGATCCACCACGTGCTCTCCGCCGAAGCGTTGGGCCATGTCGAGCGCAATGAGCTCGGGGGTCAGGGAGTAGCGGCCTTCTTCGTCGAGCTGGGTACCCCCGCGAGCGAACGCGGGCGTGGTGTCACGCCGGCGCTGCGCGTCGACCAGGCGCGCCTCACGCACGGCGGCACGGGGGAGCGGTGGCGTCACGTCAACGACGACCTGTCGGCCATCGAGCCACAAACCTCGCAAACGCGTCGCGACGTCCGCCGCCTCGACGATCGAGAGACCACTTCCCACCTGCGGCACCGTGGGCTCGCCGGGCGCGCCGGGCTCAGCGCACCACGCTCCGGGGCCCAGCAGTGGCTGGGGCGGCAGCCACGCGGGCAAACCCGTGACTTTAGCTACGCGATCGTGCCGAATGCGCAGACTTCTTTCTTGTTGGCGCAAAGCCGGAGCAAACCCAGCTCGCTCGTCAAGTCTGGCAGCTCGCGCTTGAGCCGGGCAAGGACGCCGTCGCTCCCGGCGTGGTCCACCTTCAGCGTGACGACGAAATGGCGGCACCATTTTCGCCGCAACCACTCGACGAGGCACTCCGCGGAGCGTTCCGCGCTGGCGATGACGTCGCAGAGCAGCCAGTCGACCGGCGCCTCAGGCTCGAAGCGAAACGCGTCGCCGCGTTCGAAGCGGACGTTTCGGTGCTGCATGAGATCTTCCCGCAGATCGGCGCGATCCACC
>Ga0070682_100001806_pt1 | contig 11952 bp, 7 predicted proteins | sample KBSC63LmetaG_FD_64668 | JGI IMG/M metagenome (GOLD analysis project Ga0070682, IMG submission 64668) | Corn rhizosphere microbial communities from Kellogg Biological Station, Michigan, USA - KBS C6-3L metaG | ecosystem: Host-associated > Plants > Roots > Rhizosphere | place: USA: Michigan... | reverse complement strand
AGAACACGGAGAGTCCGAACGCGAGCACGCCGACGGCAGGCGCGAGCGTGAGCTCCTCACGTTTCGGAAACCGCGCGCCGCCGAGGTGCTCGAGGAGCCCGTACCCGCCGACGAAGCTCGCTCCGAAGAGCACGAGCGCAAGCGCCCAGGCGAGCGCATAGTGGAAAAAGAGCCAATCGCCGATGGGGTAGTGGGCATCGACGACCCAGCCGAACAGCAGGCACGCGCCGAGCAGAAGGGCGCCGAGCCCGAGCGCACGCGCGCGCCCGCCCCGCCGAAGCCACGTGCCGACCCCGAGCACCGCTCCCCTCAGGCTCCGCTGGAACGCCCGGATTTCTTGCTGCGCATGCCGGCGAGGTTAGCGCAGCTCCGGCCGTCAGGTCGTGCCTTCCGGCGCGCCGTGGCGGCTTACTAAGGCTTCACGCTCGCGCTGTCGTGCTCGTGGTCGACGCGGTGGCCCGTGCGGTGCTGCGGCACGCGATGAGCGTGATCCTCGTGGTCGATGCGGTGGCCCATGCGGTGCTGCGGGACGCGATGTCCGTGATCCTTCGGCACGCTCTGTGGCCCGTAGTGAGGCCGGTGCGGCCCCGGCGGCCCGGGTGGGGTCGGCGGCGGTCGCATCGCGTAGCCGGGCGGGCTGCACTCGGGTCCGTGCCGAGGCGGCGCCATCATGATGCGCGGCGGGGGCGGCGGGTACCGGTCGACGTAGATGACCTGGGGCGGGGGAGCCGACGCGCAGCCGCCGAGCGCGGCGCCAGCAAGGAGAAGCAACAAGAGAGCTCGAGCCATACGCAGTGCTACGCGCGGCGGGGTGGGGGCCTTCCCACCCGCGCCGCTTTCTGGCCGAGCGCCCCGCCGCTCAGGGGTAGTTGAAGGCGAGCGGCGGCGCTTCCTTCGCCACGACGTACTCGAAGCGCTTGCGGAAGTCGGCCGGCGCGATCTTCGCCGTCTTCGCGAGCTTGTCGAGCTCCGCCGCGTCCTCGAAATCGTCCTTGCGCAGGCGAATCATGTAGCGGCGCGCAATCTTGTACGACTCCGTTTCGATGTTGACCATGCGGACGCGCGTCTTGCCGGTCTCGGGGTCGAGCATGTCGCTGAACTTGATCGGCTTGAACTTGCCCTCTTGCACCGTGACCATCGCGCCCGAGCCGCCCTCGATCAGGTACTTGGCGGCGCAGTAGCCGAGGTCGCGCGTGTACTCCATGTCGTACGGGATCGGGTCGGTGCAGCGGAGCTCGTAGCCGATGTTCTTCGGCACGATGGTGAGCTTGATGCCGAGCGCCTTCAGCTTCTCCTGAACGCGTGCCTTGATGATCGGTCCGAACTCGACTTCCGCCATGCGGATGTGACCGTGCTCGTCGAGCTCGACGTCGCCCGCGACCGCCTTGAGCTCCGCCTCGGTCAGGTGCTCGACGAGGCCCTCGGCCAACACGGCAACGCCGTCCGAGCGACCGTTGGCGAGTCGCTTCACGATCGCGCCCACGAGGATGTCGGCCATCTCGTCGAGCGGGATGTGCTTCCGGCCGAACTCTTCGGGGATGATCGTGAGCGTCGCGCCCGCCGCCTTGCCGATGCCGAGCGCGAGATGGCCCGCCTTCCGGCCCATCGCGATCACGAAGTACCAGCGCACCGTCGTCTGCGCGTCGGTGAGGAGATCCTGCACGATCCCGGCGCCGACGTGGCGCGCCGTCTGGTAGCCGAAAGTGGGGATGCTGTCCGGAAGATCGAGGTCATTGTCGATCGTCTTCGGGACGTGGACGACGCGCAGGCTGCCCTTGGAGTGCTCGGCGAGCGTGAGCGCCGAGAATGCCGTGTCGTCGCCGCCGATGGTGATGAGCTTGCCGACGCCGAGCCGCTTGAGCGAGTCGAGCGACGCCGCGATCGTCTTCGGGTCCTTGGTGGGGTTCGCGCGCGCGGTGCGGAGCACGGAGCCGCCGCGGAAATGCACGCGTGACACGGCGTCGATGTCGAGCTTGCGCACGTTCGTGATGTCGCCCTTCATGATGCGCGAGAAGCCGTCGAGGATCCCGACGACCTCGATGCCCGAAAGGCAGGCGCGAATCGTGGCGGCGCCGATCACGCTGTTGATACCTGGGGCCGGACCGCCTCCGACCACGATGGCAAGCTTGTCGTTGTCTGACATTGGGGCGGCGCCTATACCACGTCGCCGTCCCGAAACGGAGGGCCCCACGCCGGCAGCTCGGGGTGGTTCACGAGGCTTCGGTCGAGCTCGCTTGTCTCGAAATCGTGCAGGCGATCGAGCGCGGTGCTGCTGAACACGATCGCGACGACGCGACCCTTCGGGGAACGTCGTTCACGTCCGCTGACAGCGATGCTTCCGCGCGGGGAGCTCCATCTCGACGCTGACTCCGTCGACCGCAAGGGTGCCGCTCTCGACGCTCGTCGACTCCATCCTTCCGCGCGACGCTTGGCATCGGGCTCCGTGAACCCGACGCGAGCGCCCGGGCCGGCGCGGCATCGTGACGATCACCCGAGCAAACGGGGGTCATAGAGCTACACGCGAAAAATTCCGTGCGGGCGAAGTGAGCGCTCCGGTCCGCTGTCCGGAGGATCTCGCGGAGAAACGTGGCTGAACGGATTGCGTTTGCACGAGACGAGTTGCTATACCGTCTCGCCCCTTCGATGCTTGGCCAGCCCTGGACCTCGAGAGCCATCCGTTGGCTCGCTATTCCGCTGGCCGTCGGCCTCACGCACGTCGTCGTGCCCGAGCGCACGGCGGACGCGAAGACCAAGAAGGCCAAGAAGCCGCCGAAGAAGACCGGTCCGAGCATGGACGACAACGCCGGCAAGGACGACGTGGGTGGGACCGCGCCGGGCACGACCGACTCGAAGTCGAGCCAGGTCGAGGTCGTCGAAGAGACTCCGAAGAAGAAGGCTCCCGAGCCCGAGCCCGTAGTGCTCGAGGAAGAGGACGCGCCGCCGGAGAATCCGAATCCCGAGCCGCCCCCGCCGTACTCGCTCAATTGGCTCAGCCTGATGCTGCAGCAGGATTTCTTGGTGTATTCGGACACCAAGAACGTTTGCCCTTCCGCGGATCAAAACGGCAACGAGTTCCTCGGGCAGCCGGGCTATTCGTGCCGCGATGCCAACGGCGTTTACAAGGGCGACGTCTACTACGGTGCCGGCAACGAAGTGCACGGCGGCTTCGGCCTCGCCACGCTGCGCATCAACATCGGCTACGACCGCGTCCTCGCGTCGAAGCTCATGCTGGGCGCTCGCTTCGGCCTCATGCTCCTGCAGTCTCCGGCGGTCACCGGCTCGAAGGCGCCGAAGCCCGTCGGCGGCGAAGCACGCGTTGCCTACTACTTCGGCGACTCACCGTTCGAGCGCCAAGGCATCAGGCCCTACGCGTCGTTCGCGGTCGGCTTCGCCGAGGTCCAGGGCAAAGTCAGCGTCGTCTACTACAAGAATCACATCGACTATCAGAACAACAAGCAGGGCCGCCTCGACGTGTGGCGCACGACGGGCCCCGGCTTCGCAGCGCTGAGCGGTGGTGCGAGCCTGCCGCTCGGCGGCAGCTTCCTCCTGAGCGGCGAGGTTCGCCTCCAAGCGATGCTCGGCACGTTCGCGTTCTCACCCGCGCTGGCCGTCACCCTCGGGTACGGGCTTTAACCGCGTCCTCCGCGGCCGCGGCGGCGGCTTGACCCTGCGGCGGCGCGGGTCTGGTACCGGTTCCAGTTGACAGGCCGGGCCCCGGAAGTCCAACATGCCCCGCCCTCGGGCGCCTTGGCCGGCTTCCAACGGTCGGAAGCTCGCCGCATTCGGGGCTTTTTCAGGTGATCACCATGCAACGACTGATGATGTGCGCGCTGGCGGCCTCCGTGGGCGCGCTCGCGCTCGGACTTGCTGCCTGCGTCGAGAAGATCGATCCGGCCAACCCGAAGACGGCGGAGCGGCCCGACGGCAAAGTCTGTCCGCCCGAGAGCGGCATGATTTCGGACGGCGAAGCCGCCAACAAGACCAACTTCATCCAGGGTCGCGGCGGCTACTGGTACACCTTCCTCGACGCCAAGAACAACGGCGGCTCCGATATCTGGCCGCTCGCCGGCGAGCTCGGCGGCACGTTCGAGATGAGCGAAGGCGGGACCGAAGGCACCGCGCATCACGCGCGCATGAAGGGCACGGTCGGCGGCGCCGACATCGTGTACGCCGGCATGGGTATGAACTTCGTCGATCCGAAGGGCGCCTACGACGCGAGCAAGTACGGCGGCATCGCCTTCTGGGCGAAGAAGAACGGCGATTCGACCCCGAACATGCGCGTGAAGATCCCCGACGACCAGACCGACGAGTCGGCGGGGCAGTGCAAGCAGTGCTTCAACGACCACGGCGTGGACCTCGTCCTCACCGACCAGTGGGTGAAGTACACGATTCCGTGGCAGGCGATGCACCAGGAAGACTGGGGTCCGAAGGACGGCGGCATCCACCCGAATCGGATCTACGGCATCCAATTTCAGTGCAAAGAAAAGGGTGCCAAGTTCGACATCTCGGTCGACCAGATCCAGTTCACCGGCTGCAAGTAGTGCGGCCTCCCATTCTGGGATGCAGCGCGTCAGCCAAATTCGCCGGCACACACGGCGAGCGGTGCCATGCTCCTTGGCCCCGTGAATCCCTATAAGTCCGAGGCGTGGGGCCCCGAGTGCTCCTGCCGCTGACCCGTCAATCCGGAGAATCACCTTGCGCTACGGCCATTTCGACGACGAACGCAAAGAGTACGTCATCACCACCCCGAAGACCCCGTACCCCTGGATCAACTACCTCGGGTCGGAGCGCTTCTTCGGGCTGATTTCCCATCAGGCCGGCGGCTACTGCTTCTACCGCGACGCGCGGCTACGCCGCATCTTGCGCTTCCGTTACAACAACGTGCCGGCCGACTCGGGCGGTCGCTACTTCTACGTGCGCGAGACGGACGGCGACGTGTGGTGTCCGTCGTACATGCCGGTGAAGAGCGAGCTCGAGTCGTTCGAGTGCCGGCACGGGCTCGGCTACACGCGCATCACGGGCAAGCGCCGCGGCCTTTCCGTCGAGCTGCTCGCGTTCGTGCCGGACGGCGTGGACGCGGAGGTGCATCAGGTCACGCTCAAGAACGAGAGCGACAAGCCGCGCGAGGTGACGCTCTTCTCGCTGCTCGAGTTCTGTCTCTGGAACGCGCACGACGATCAGACCAATTTCCAGCGAAATTTGAGCACCGCTGAGGTGGAGATCGACGGCAGCACGATTTACCACAAGCACGAATACCGCGAGCGCCGGAACCACTACGCCTTCTACACGGTGAACGAGAAGGTCGCGGGATTCGACAGCGATCGTGAGTCGTTCCTTGGCCTCTACAACGGCTTCCACGAGCCCGACGTCGTGAAAGCAGGCAAAAGCCGTAACTCCGTCGCGAGCGGCTGGTCGCCGATCGCATCGCACTCGCTCGAAGTGAAGCTTGCTCCCGGCGAGTCGAAGACGCTCGTCTTCTTGCTCGGCTACATCGAGAACCCGAAGGAAGAGAAGTGGGAGAAGCCGGGCGTCATCAACAAGAAGCGCGCGAAGGAGCTGATCGCCGCGTTCTCCACGCCCGCGCAGGTGCAGGCGGCGTTCCAGAAGCTGCAGGCGCGCTGGTCCGGTCTGCTCTCGAGCTACAAGCTCACCTCGGGTGACGAGAAGCTCAACCGCATGGTGAACGTCTGGAATCCGTACCAGTGCATGGTGACGTTCAACATGTCGCGCAGCGCGAGCTACTTCGAGTCCGGCATCGGGCGCGGCATGGGTTTCCGCGATTCGAACCAGGATTTGCTGGGTTTCGTGCACCTCGTCCCGGAGCGCGCGCGCGAGCGCATCATCGACATCGCCTCGACGCAGTTCCCCGACGGCAGCGCGTACCACCAGTATCAGCCGCTCACGAAGCGCGGAAACAACGACGTTGGCAGCGGCTTCAACGACGATCCGCTGTGGCTCATCCTCGGGACCGCCGCCTACATCAAGGAGACCGGCGACTTCGGCATCCTCGATGAAGAGGTGCCGTTCGACAACGACGAGAAGAACAAGGCCTCGCTCTTCGAGCACCTCAAGCGCTCGTTCTACCACGTGATGGAGAACCTCGGACCGCACGGACTGCCGCTGATCGGCCGCGCGGACTGGAACGATTGCTTGAATCTGAACTGCTTCTCGGAGACGCCCGACGAGCCGTATCAGACGACGGGCAACCGCGTCGGGCGCACGGCGGAGTCGATCTTCATCGCGGGCATGTTCGTGCACATCGGCCCGGAATACGCGACGCTCGCCGAGCGGCGCGGCCTCGCCGACGAAGCCAAGAAGGCGCGCGAGCTCGTGAAGAAGATGAGCGACACCGTCCTCGAGCACGGCTGGGACGGCGATTGGTACCTGCGCGCCTACGACTTCTTCGGCAAGAAGGTCGGCAGCAAAGAGTGCGAGGACGGCCAGATCTTCATCGAGCCGCAGGGCTACTGCTCGATGGCCGGCATCGGCCTCGAAAGCGGCCACGTGAAGAAGGCGCTCGACTCGGTCAAGGCGCGCCTCGACACGAAGTACGGCATCGTGCTCCAGCAGCCGGCGTACAAGGAGTACCACCTCGAGCTCGGCGAGATCTCCTCGTACCCGCCCGGCTACAAGGAGAACGCCGGCATCTTCTGCCACAATAACCCCTGGGTCATCATCGCCGAGACGCTGCTCGGCCGCGGGGATCAGGCGTTCGATTACTACAAGAAGATCGCGCCCGCTTACCTCGAAGACATCAGCGACGTGCACCGCACGGAGCCCTACGTCTATTCGCAGATGATCGCGGGCAGAGACGCGGTCCGCCACGGCGAAGCCAAGAACAGCTGGCTCACGGGCACGGCGGCGTGGAATTTCGTCGCCGTGTCGCAGCACCTGCTCGGCGTGAAGCCCGAGTGGGACGGCCTCTCCGTGCGACCGTGCATCGGCAAGGACATCGCCGACTTCACGATCGAGCGCCGCTGTCGGGGCGCCACCTACAAGATCCGCGTGAAGAACCAGGGCAGGGGCGGCAAGGTGAGCCTCAAGGTGAACGGCAAGCCCGTCCCCGGCCATCTCGTGCCGTACGCGCCTGCCGGCTCGACCGTCGACGTCGAGTGCGAAGCCTGAGCGAGAGCGTGGGCTGGTTCGCGCCTGCCTCGCGCGCTATCTTTAAGGGTACTCGTTCCTCTAAGGAGCCTTCACTTTGAGATACCCGTGGATCGGTTGCGCTCTGGCGCTGAGCTTGGCGGTCGTCGCATGCAGCGGAGGCAAGTCGGGCGACGACGACGACAACGGCGGCGCGTCCGGCGACGGCGGGACGGGTGGCTCGGGCGGGAAGGCCGGAACCGGGGGTGGAACCGGTGCCAAGGGCGGTACCGGAGGCAGCGGCGGCACGGGCGGCGGCAGCGCGGGCACGGGTGGCTCGGCGGGCTCCGGAATCACCCCGATCGGGACCGGCCCGCGCGCGTTCCCCCAGAACAAGGCGCTTCCGCACTGCACGCTCACGACGGTGGCCGATGCCTCGGGCAAGGTGCAGACCGCCTACAACTTCTGGAAGTCGACGTTCGTCGTATCCGCGACCGGCGGCCTGCGCGTCCAGCGCACCGAGAACCAGAACGACACCGTCTCGGAAGGCATGGGCTACGGCATGCTGATCGCGGTCTACATGAACGACCAGGCCACGTTCGAGGGCCTGTGGGGGTTCACGAAGGCGCACCTCGATTCGGTGGGCCTCATGACCTGGCACCTGAACGCCGACGGCAGCGTCGCGACCGGCGGCCAAGGCTCGGCGACGGACGCGGACGAAGACATCGCCTTTGCGCTCATCATGGCGTCCGTGCAATGGCCGTCGAGCACCTACCTGGCCGACGGCGCGAAGATGGCGAAGGCCATCCTCATGAACGAGGTGGCCGGCGACGGCATGCTGAAGCCCGGTGACAACTGGGGTGATAGCGACAAGACGTACCCGGACTACTTCTCGCCGGCGTACATCCGCGTGTTCAAGAAGGTCGCGCCGCACACGTTCTGGGACACGGTGCTGACCCGCAACTACGAGATCCTCGCCAAGGTGTCGGGGACGTACGGGCTCGTCCCGGACAGCACGACGGCCACCTACGCGCTCACCGAGTCGTACAAGTACGACGCGTGCCGCACGCCGTGGCGCATCGGCATGGACTACTGCTTCAACGGAACGCCGGAAGCCAAGACGTATCTGACCCTCGTCGGCGGCTTCTTCGACAGCCAGGGCGCCGTCAACATCGGCGACGGCTATTCGCTCACGGGCCAGAAGACCAGCAGCTTCGGGAACATGGCCTTCGTCGGCCCCGCGGGCGTCGCGGGCATGGCGGGCTTCCCGAAGCTCCTCGACGACGCCTTCACGTACGGCTCGTCGGGCACGGGCGGCACGACGAACTACTACCAGCAGACGCTGCGCGTGATCACGATGCTGATGATGTCGGGCAACCTGCTCGACTACTCGCAGCTCTGAGCGCGGTCCGCGGCGCGGGGCGTCCCGCGCGCAGTCACAAAATGAAGCGGGCCCCGTCGCTACACGACGAGGCCCGCAGCTGCCGAGGCTCGAAAGCTCAGCGCGTGCGCAGCAGACGCACGTTCTTGACGGTGAAGTCGTAGTTCACGGCGGCGCCGGCCACGACGTGGAACTGGATGCCGAGCATCCGGTGCCGATCGAACTTGTAGAGGGTCTTCTTCGGCGACTCGATGCCGGTCGTTGCCGTCGTGTCGTCGAAGTAGATCTTGACCTCGACGCCATCCGTCACGGGGGACTTCGGGAACATCGCGTCGCCCTTCGCCTGCGCGCCCCAGTACGGAGCACCGGCCGAGTGCGAATCCGTCGTCGGGTTCGCGATGGTGATGGGCGGTGAGTCGAGCGCAGCTTCTGCGGCGTTGAGCTGCATCGGGAACTCGATGCGGAAGTCGGCGCCGATCGGCAGGCCCGTGACGGTGACGGCGATGCCGAGGACGGGCGGGACCTGCAGGTCCGGATCCCAGACGTTCTTCATGCCGTCGCCGTCGGGAGCGCCCTTGTTCGCGTTGAAGTCCCAACCGATGCCGGCACCCCACATGTTCGAGTAGTCCTTCGACGGGCAGCCGGAGGTCGTGAGACCCGTGGGGCACGCGAGGATCGGCTCCACCTTGCCGGTCGTGCGCATCTCGCCGTTGAGGTTCGGGAAGCCCGTCGCGGGCGGGGGATCCGGCATCGTGATCTGCGCGCATTCGGACGACATGTGCATGCCGACCTTGAGGCACTTCGCGTCGCCCTCACCGTCGCCGTATTGGTCGCCGTAGGGGTACCAGGCGCCCTGAACACCGACGTCGTTGCAGGCGTCCATGTGATCGACCCAGCCCGTGACGCTCGGGATCGCGAGGAAGTCGCCGCCAGGCGTGCACGCGCCGGTGTTACCGGTTCCGGCCCCGCCGCCCATGGTGCCGCTGCTACCGCCGTTGCCCCCGTTGTCGTCGTCGTCGCTGGGAGTGTCGCTGCTGCAGGCCGGCACGACCGCCAGACAGCCGACCGCAACCGGAATAAGCACTGATGATTTAAAAAACTTCTTCAGCATGTTGAGAACCTCTCCGAATCGTCCGCGGGCACGAACCGTGGCGGGCCTACCCGCGGCTAAGATCGCTTGCCCAATGGCTCTTTAAAGTATCCGTTCCGCTCGAGGACCCGTCAAGGACGGGTCCAATTGGTCTGAAACCTTCGGGGTGTGAATTTACCACCACATCGTGGCTTCGATCTTGAAGACGTTCTCGTCGGGGCGCGTCACACTCGGCGCGCGGTTGTTGGCGTCTTGCTTGGCCGTCGAGGCGCCGAAACCGTCGTAGGGAACGGGCGACGGGGGCGCCTGCGTGCAGCGGTACTCGGCCAGCGGATCTTCCGAGGTGTCCGGGACCGTCCCGCCGATCGCCTTCACGTTCTGGACGCGGGGCTCGCAGACGCGCTTGTCGTAGAAGTAGTGCGAGTAGCCGAGCGTGATGCGCTCGTGCGTGACCCACTGCGACTTGAACTGGATGCGGGGCGAGAGGATCGAGAAGCCCTGCTCGCTGATGTGGCTGTTCGGCATCACGCGGTCGAAGCGGATCCCCGGGGAGAGCCAGGGGAGCGCCTGGATAGTGAGGTCGGCGCCGAACTTCGATTTCGTGACCTTGTAGGTGGTCGGGGTCTTCGCGAGCCCGGCCGTGCCGTCCGTTTTCGAGACCTTGGTCGTGTCGCGCGCCTTGCTGTCGACCCACACGCCGAGCGCGTAGAGCTTCAGGATGGCGTCGAAGCCGGCGCCCCAGAAGCGCTGGCCGCCCGAGATCTGCTGGTTGAAGTTCGTGAGGCTGAACTCGTACTGGGCGTGGAGGGCGTTCATGTTGCCGTTGCCGTCGCTGCAGCCGTCGACGTCGAGCGGCTGCCAGTTCTCGGGCGCCGCGGCGGCACCAGGCGTGGCAGCCACGGTCGCCGAGGGCGGCGCACTGTGGCAGGCGGGGCTGTCGAGGTAGTTCGTCGCGACACCGAGATCGAACTCGCCGCCGCCGGAGGCGTGCAGCACCTCGATCGCGCGCGACACGGTGAGGGCGTAGTCGGCGCCGACGTGCGAGTAGGCGCCGTAGATGTAGCCGAACGCACCGAGCTCGGCGCGAGCCTCGACGCCCGCCGTCCACAAGTGACCCGGCGGGAGACCGTTGCGCGGCGCCTTGCCCACGGCGTCGTACCCGACGCTCGTGAAGGCGTCGTTCGTGGAGGCAGTGGTGCGGTACTCCTCCTGCGACCAGCTCATGAGGTAGTGCGCGCCGAACTCGAGGTCACGGCCCTGCTTCAGGCCGATGTGCTCGTGGTGGAGCATCGTGTAGCGCGCGTTGTTGTACGTGTTCGGATCCGGCTTGTGCGAGCCGAAGCCCTGCTCGAAGTACGCCGTCCAGGAGGGCGTCACGTCGTAGTCGACGTGGAAGGTCTCGCCGACCACGTGCGTGCGGCCGAACATGTACATGTCGTACTCGCCGGCGTCGTAGCGGCCCGACATGCCGTAGCGATCGACGATCGCGCCGGCCTTGCCCCAGATGCGCACGTTTTCGAAGCCGAGGTCCGGCGTGATCACGACGTACGCCTGCGAGATGCCCCAGTTCGCGTCCGTGTCGTTGAAGCCGCCCTCGGTCAGGTTGTACGACCCGATACCGATGACGCCGCGCGCGAGCTGGTTACCGTAGCTGAAGAAGCCTTCCGCCCAGGAGCGCATGTTGTGCGCCGTCGACTGGAAGCTCAGGTACTGATCGTCGGGGATGGCCGCTTCGTGGATGGTGTTCCGCGACTTGCCCGTCGTGTAGCCGTTCGTGTCCTCCGGCAGCTGCTTGCTCAGGCCGATGCGCATCGGGGCGCGCAGGTAGCCGTGGTAGTCGAACTTCCACGCGCTCTCGTCGGTGGCTTTGACGCCCGAGACGCGAGTCATCGTCGGCGTCTCCGCGCGAGCGGGCTTGGCGACGTCGGCGGGTGCCGTTTCGGGCACGTTCAGGTTCGGAGCCGGGGCCGGCGCGGGCGCGGGCTTCTCCGGTAGCTTCACCGTGCCTTGGGCGAGCGCTGCGCCCGCCGCGTCGCCGTTCGGCGAGTTCCCGGGGCTACCGCCCGGAGCTGGGCCCGGCGGAGCCGTTTCCACCGCGCGATTGTCGGGCTTGGCGGGCGGGGTGGCTTCCGGGCCGCCCTGGGCTTGGGCGTGGGCGACGGCCGGAACAAGGACGAACAGACCGGTAAGGATGATCCTTCGCATTGGCTCGCAGGGACTTTTGGGCAGGGCTCCGCGGGACGAACATGTCCCGATGAGAGCCCGGCGGTTTCGAGGCGGCCCTTCATAGCAGGCCCCCGGCGATTCTGGAAGCTGGTTTCTGGAATCGGTTCCAGCGGCGTTCTTAGGCTTTTGTTCAGGAATTCGCGATATTCCAGGTTGAATTTTACGGCGGGGG
>Ga0070682_100001805_pt1 | contig 11956 bp, 11 predicted proteins | sample KBSC63LmetaG_FD_64668 | JGI IMG/M metagenome (GOLD analysis project Ga0070682, IMG submission 64668) | Corn rhizosphere microbial communities from Kellogg Biological Station, Michigan, USA - KBS C6-3L metaG | ecosystem: Host-associated > Plants > Roots > Rhizosphere | place: USA: Michigan... | reverse complement strand
CCGCATTTTAGCTACCTCCGTTGAAACGTACCGGTAATGTATCGACATTCAGTACCATACAAAGTGTGTATTTCTCCACTTTCGGCCATCGGATACTTCCAATTAGCACTTGCGGACAATTAATGGTCCTGGGGACCTGGCAGTCATTTACAGCTGCTATCGAGGGAACTGATGTAATGCTATCGGCACCCTTTCCGGGTATTCCCCGCAAACGCGATTGAGTAGATGATACTGATGGTTTAGCGTCCGTTTTGAGTGGTGGTAAGAAGGAAACAATGGCTACTCCCCTGAACAAGCACTACCCAGACGGTCGCCCATACTTTCGGCCGCCGGCAGTAGAAGCCGCAATTGACGAGCTGTTAGGGCAGGATTTCGCAACCGCATGTCGTCGCGCAGCTATCACAGATCGCGATTCGCGAGAGTTTGTCCCATCGGAGGCTCTGGTTCATTTAATCAGAGATGCGCGACGACGGAACGATGAAGCTTCTATGGACGTTTTGCTACCGATTTTACTCCGGCGTTGCGAGTCGAATCTGCGGACCAAGGTTTCTAGCGATCTTCCTAACGCTGAGTATATTAGGGAGGAGATTCTAGGCCTGTTCAGTGAGTTATTTGCCGCTGATGGTGCCGGTAGTAATCCCGATCAACTGGATTTCTTTGAGGCTCATTTCAATCAAGCTTTTCAAGGATTGCGCATAGACATAGTCAGGCAGGAGGAGCGAAAAACACTTAACCGCACGTATCTCCCTCTCCCTGACGAGTACGAGGACGACTCAAACGTCGACGAAAGCGTTCTGAAGTATTTTCAAACTGCCCCCAACCAGGAAAGTACGCTAGGCCTCATAGAAGCATTGCAGATGTTGCCTCCAGATGAACGAAGGGCGGTGGAGTTGTGTCACATTCTGGGATACGACGAAGAATCTGAAGATCCTAATAAAAGAACAGCAGCAACGATCTGCGGCGTTACTGGACGCACCATCCGTAATCGTCTGAAGCGAGCAGCTGCGAGGCTTTCATCCTACAAGGAGTAATACAATGAGTTATCTGGATACACAACCAATGTCGCTGAGCGACGCCAAATACCATCTCGCCCTCGCAACACCTTCACCAAACGCAGAACTTCTGGATGAAATGGTTCGACGCCTTCCCGAACACGCCGTTGACTTAACAGAGTTCGCAATAGCTCTAGCGCTCGATAGGCTCGGAGCGACTGAGGATGACACAGCTGAGACCAGCTCGACTGAGACTAGTTCTGCTGTGTCGAAAGCAATGAGTCGGTTTCACAACCGCTTATACGCGGAAAAGAAGGCTGCTCTGTCATCATCGGAGGGATCAGTTGGCAATCCGTTCGCTTCGATGCCTCGGAGCGAGCTAAAAACTTTCGCTCGGGCGATCAATGCAAACCTTCCCTTCGTTATGAAACTAAGAGACCGACAGATTCGAGAGGATACTATGTCGGAAGGATTTAAGCGCCGAGTGACTGAAGCATTAGAGGTTCCTCATGATGTTGTCATTGCCCATTTTTCAGCACCGGCCGAGGTGCGCTTAGACGCGCGTTTTAAGGCAGAGGGAAAACCTGAGCCGGGCGCGAAGCAGACTTTCGAGGAAGCAGTACGTGGTTCAGGACTCACTTCTGAGCAACAGGAGTATCTCCTTAAACTATAGATAGAGATTGATGGATGCCTTTGAACCCATCCGCGAATCAGCGCGGCAACTGCACGGTGCGGCCGTCGCAGCAGGCGCCGACAGCTCTCAGCCATTCGCGCTGATCAACGCGGCTATCAGCGAACTAGATCTGGAACTCTTTTGGCTGCCGGCTGGTGATCCTGCACTCAAAGGTGCACAGGCCGTATTTGATGAGCAGACCGGAGCCATATGTTGCGTCGACGGGGGCGATGATGCAACGCGTGCAGCTTTAGTCGCCCACGAGATTGGACATGCTGCCGTTCATTCCAAATCCGCGGAATGTTCAACCGCAGACGTCGACACCTCGCAATCCACTGAAGTTGTGCCCGTTGGTTTACAAAGAATCGAGGATTACAGCGGACACGAGCGACGTGAATTGCAGGCAAATGTTTTCGGACGTGAGTTTTTGCTACCTCGCGACATTGCGCGGAGTCTCTACCTGACAGAACATCTGGGTGCTACATCGATCGCGAGTAGCCGACAACTACCGAAGGATTTGGTAAGACAGCAACTGCTCGATTCGCTTCTGCTGCCCTCGCCTGTGCCGGAAGCTCCGGCACCCACTCGTCCACGTCGGGATGATCCCTCACAAGATCGTGCAGCTTACCATTTCACATCTGCCTTTCAGCTCCAAGCGGGACCCGGAACCGGTAAGACAAGGACTCTCGTAAAAAGAGTGATCAGACTGATCGAGCAAGGAGTGGATCCAGCGTCGATCCTGATTCTCACATTCTCAAATCGAGCCGCAGGCGAGTTGTCAGACCGGATAGCTGCCTCCGTTTCAGCTGACGCCAGCCAAATTTGGATCGGCACCTTCCATGCGTTCGGACTGGACTTAGTGCGCCGCTATCATGAGCAGCTGGACTTGTTGCCCGATCCGCCTCTTTTCGACCGCAGCGATGCGATTGAGGTATTGGAAGACATTCTTCCTACTTTGCCCCTGATCCACTATCGCAACCTCTGGGATCCTACTTTGGTTCTGCGTGAGATCGTGACAGCCATATCCAGGGCAAAAGATGAACTCGTTGGTCCAGAGCGCTACGCGCTGTTAGCGAGGGCTATGAAGGATAAAGCGACCGAAGAGGCGAGTCTCATAGCGGCCGAGAAGGCACTGGAAGTTGCAGCCGTGTACGAGTTGTATGAACAGCAACTGATAAAGCGAAAAGCTGTCGACTTCGGAGATCTGATCATGCGTCCAGCCCTTCTGCTTGAGGCGGACAAAGCCATTCGGACTGTAGTGCAGTTAAGACACCGCCACGTTCTGGTGGACGAATACCAAGATGTGAACCGAGCGAGCGCGCGTCTGCTTCATGCCGTAGCCGGAGACGGCCGACGCCTTTGGGTGGTGGGAGATGCCAGACAGTCAATTTATCGTTTTCGCGGTGCTTCCTCGACAAACATGGCTGCTTTCAACAGCGAGTACTTGAATACCGAAGTGGACCAGCTCGAAACAAACTATCGTTCGTCAGAAGAAATAGTACGTAGTCTGATGGCGATTGCTCCACATCTCGGGGCCTCACGCGGGATGCTACCCCTCTCTCTCACTGCTGACAGCGGTGCTTCCGGTATTAAGCCTCAGATCAGGCGCTTTGATACCCTCGAGGACGAAGGTGAGGGTGTAGCGGCGAGCGTAGTTGAGTTAACTAAAGCAGGCATTCCATTTCGGGAACAAGCGGTCCTTTGTCGTTCAAATGCCCGACTAAATGATATAGCGGCAGTGCTCGAGGCTCGAGGAATTCCGGTCCTACATCTCGGTAGCTTCTTCGAGCGTGAAGAGATTCGAGATCTCTTGTCGCTGCTTAGCTTGGCGATCGATCCATTTGGTGACGGTCTCGCCCGTGTGGGCGCGCTGTCTCGTTACGATATGCCGCTCCAAGATGTAAGAACAGCGACCGTGCGCATGCGAGAGACCGAACCCGCTGCCGCGTCTAAGCTCTCGGAAGTTCTCGTCGCAGGCGGCTTCTCCCCTCAGGGAGAGCAGGGGTTACAGAAGCTGGCGCGCGATTTGGCTGGCGTTCCCAACAACATATCGCCATGGGAGTTTCTTACGACTTATCTTCTCGATCGTTCTGATCTTATAGCGACTTTAGCGAGCGACAGTACCCCCACGGCGTGCATGCGTGGGGTGGCGATTTGGCAGCTATTAAATTTCGCGCGAGACCGCCGTCCTTCCGCACCGGGGCTTCCCATTAGGCGAATGCTCGACCGAGTTAGACAGCTAGTCCTCCTTGCCGAGGAACGTGATATGCGTCAAGTCCCGGCTGCCGCTTTACACATTGATGCTGTTCGATTGATGACCGTGCATGGGAGCAAGGGGCTGGAGTTCGAGGCCGTCCACGTCCCCAGCCTGACGGTCACAAGTTTTCCGTCGTCGTATCGTGGACACAGGTGCCCACCTCCGGAGGGAATGATAGATAGCTTCGAAAACCTGTCGTCCAGCGACGAATCGAAGAAGGCGCACGAACAAGAAGAGCAGTGTTTGTTCTTTGTAGCAGTCTCGCGTGCCAAGCTTCATCTCCGTCTGTATCTAGCGCGTAAACAACCCAGCGGCCGAAATCGCACACCCTCACCTTTTTTAGACTGGCTATCGCCTGCACTGATAGACGAAGTACGGAATCCTGCAGTGCTGCCCTTACCGGCAGATGCTTCGCGGCCTGCGCCCGTTGAAATTTCGTGGCCCAATGATTGGAATGTTACGGATAACCTCTTGCGAACTTTCGAGAAGTGCCCGCGGCGATTCTTTTACACGCACGTACTTGAACTGGGGGGCGCCCGAAGCCCAACTGCCTTCAGCCGCACGCACCAGTGCATCTACGATCTGATCGAATGGCTGGCAGAAGCGCGAGTCGATGGTGAGCCCGACGAAGTTGCGGCCGCAGAGAAATTCGAGCGTGTGTGGCAGGAGAAGGGACCCACAGATCATGCATTTGCAACCGAGTACCGTCGATTAGCAGATCGCCTTGTGAGTGCATTGGTTCGTCTCGGAGCTGGAAGACGTTTTAGTCGCGCCGAACCGCTAGCGCTAGACCTGACTGGAGGACGGGTAATCGTGCAACCGGACGAGATGGCGCGACTACCCAACGGAACGGTAGTTTTGCGACGCGTACGGACCGGATTCAAACGCGGCGACGAATACGACAGACTTGAGTACAGTCTTTATCACTTGGCAGCTCGGAATAGCTTTCATAGCGGCTACCAAATCGAAGCGATACACCTGACAGATGAATCTCTTGATCCTGTGGTCATCTCTGATCAAAAGATCCAGTCCCGCAGCGACAAAACCAGTGAGATGTTGGCTGAGATGTCGTCTGGATTCTTTCCGCCCGACGTAAATGCCGTTACGTGCCCACGTTGTCCTCATTTCTTTATCTGCGCCGCCACTCCCCGTGGTCCGCTGACGCTCTCCTGAAAACCACCTTTCCGGTTTTGATCCGCTTTGACGATTAACAACTTAGAGGGCGGACCTCGAGCGATGCAATGAGGTCCAACTCGTCGAAGTTCAAGTTAACCGTTGGGCGTGATTGCCCACATTTTCAACAATTAGGAGGGCAGCATGCCGAAATTAACACTTTTCGTACAAATTCAAGGTCAACCCAACATCGTTGAGGTCGCGGTCGACGAACGCGCAAACGAATCCGAAATACACAAAGCGCTTTTAGAAGCTGGCTTAACGATTGGTTCTGACCAGTTTGTCTTCATCGATGAATCGGACGAACCACTCTCTGCTCAGGGAAAGCGTCCCGCAGCGGAAGTCAAACAAGGCACGCGCGTTCATGTGGCTCGATGTCGTCGTATCAAGGTTACTGTGAATTATCTCGAGAGGACTATTTCACAGGAATTTGCACCTGGCGTGCGCGTGCGCAGTGTCAAGAAATGGGCAATGAAGGAGTTCGAGTTGGATAAGAAGGATGCCGCAGAACACGTTTTGCAGCTTTGCCATTCCACAGAACGTCCGACGAGTGATACGCCTCTGCACTCGCTGGTCAGGGACAATGATTGTGCTGTGTGCTTTGACCTTGTGCCCGAGATACGCGTGGAGGGTTAAGCGGTGACTGTCAAACCACCCGACCAATTATTACTGGAGCAGGATCTCGCCGCAGCGGAGTTCCGTTGCGGCGAGCTGGAGGGTCGATGGCGCCACGTGCTAACGGCATGGCCCAACGTTGTCATCTCCGTTGCAGCTGCACCAAGACAAAACGGTCCGACGGAATACGCCTTTCGCTTCGACTGCACAGGTTATAGAGAAGCTGCAGTGACAGGACAACCCTGGAACGCAGAAACGAATTCACCGCTCGCTCATAAAGACTGGCCGACAGGGAGATCAATTGTGCCGTCAATCTTTCGGCCCGGCTGGAAAGATGGTCAATGCCTTTACCTGCCGTGTGACCGCATGTCCATTCAGGGGCACGACAATTGGCGCAATGTACATCCGGAACGCCTGTGGAATCCCGCGCGCGGAATCATTTGTTATTTGGAACAGATTTATGACCTTATCAATTCGAACGATTATACGGGACCGATTGGCGCCTGATCACCGGATCAGCTGCCACCGTAAATTTTGGAAGCAAATATTGAACGAACTCGAGCGACGTGGTGAAGGAAGGCATGAAGCCGGCGTGTTTTTGCTCGGAAAGGAAAAGAATGGGCGGTTGGAAGTGAAAGATACTGTCTACTACGACGAATTAGATCCGCACGCTTACAGCACCGGCGTTTGTGTTCTTCATGGTGACTCGTTTGCAAAGCTGTGGGCAATCTGCCGCGAGCGTAGTTTGACTGTCGTGGCTGATGCTCATACACATCGCTTTGCCGCGTTGCAGAGCGAAGAAGATCGTACCAATCCGATGGTAGCGCGCTCAGGTCACGTCGCGATTATAGTGCCGCGTTATGCTCGGCCGCCCGTGCCTCACTCAGATCTTGGTATCTATGAATACGTGGGCGAGCACGCTTGGAAAGACAGAGGGGGAAGGCACGCAAAGCACTTTCTTTACACAGGATTTTGGAGTTAATAATGAATAACATTACCCAGGAAAATCTTCACCGAACCGCCAAGTACTTCATGGACACAGGGCGCGCGGAAACTCCCGAGCAAGCGCTTGGCGTATTGAAGAACTTTGGCCTCTACATCGCGGTTGGTCCCGAGGTTTCAACTTCGCGCGAACATCAAGTGGCCCTATTGACGCTCGTGAACGTTGCCCGTCGGACATTTCTTGGTGGGGTTCACGTAATCCAAGCCCCAAAATCACCGTCGCTTGTTCCACTGAGCAGGGGGTCATCGGTCTATGAAGCAGTCACCTGTCTGGGTGGCAAGAATGTAAAACGTCGAAGAAGAGACTGGCCCGTGGCGCTTATCGGCAGTGCTGACCCACCGGACACTACGGCTCCATGCTGGCAAGTCACGTGGGAGGGCTGGCGCGGCGGTGTTGTTCCTATAAGCGATGGGCGGCGTCTAAACGAATGTAGTTCTGGAGGGCTCGCCCCGGCACTTGCTGCCGCCACCTGCGCTGCGGAAACATTCTTGTATCATTCCGGCGACCATCCAATGGCCGGGCGTCGTGATGCCGGCGTATCTTTGTGGAGTCCCACCTCACCGTGGCTACTGCCAGACCCGACCGAACCCCCTATTGTTTTTCTTCCTTCGCGGCTTTGGCTTATCGGTCTCGGCAACTTGGGCCAAGCCTACCTTTGGCTTCTGACCTGCTTGCCTTACGACGACCGTGCCGCAGTTGACCTGCTGCTCCAGGACGACGACCGAATGGCGAAGTCTAACGAGAGTACTTCGTTGCTAACTGACTCAACGATGATTGGTCTGATGAAAACTCGCGCGCTTGCAACGTGGCTCGACGAAAGAGGTTTTCATACAATTGTTGACGAGCGTCGCTTTGGGAAGTGGACTCGCCGGGCTCCACATGAACCAAACCTCGCTTTGTTCGGAGTAGATAATTCCCTAGCTCGCGCCGCACTCGAAGAAGCCGGCTTCGGTCTTGTTGTCGAAACCGGCCTAGGCGCAGGTCCGCAGGCCTTTCGCAACTTCTCTTTGCACGCCTTTCCAAGCTCTCTGAATGCTGCGCGTCTCTGGGCCGGCAATGTTACTTCGATTGCGTCTGATGTATTAAAAATGCCGGCTTATGAGCTATCAAAGCATCCAACGTTAGACGAGTGTGGACTGGCCCAACTCGCATCGCGTACTGTCGGAGTTCCCTTCGTTGGTCTAACGGCAGCATCCTTCGCGATCGCCGAACTCTTGCGCAGACTAAACGGTCGGAATGCTCTTGAATTAATATCCGGCTCCACGGCGGCGCTTGAAGATATTGAAATCTCGGCAACGGATCATAGGACCTACGAGTTTGGCCATGTCGCTGCAGCGACATGAAATTTGGGGACCTAAAGTCGTTGTCAGAGTCCTCGCTCTTTCCTCAACAACTCGGTAAGCCCAAATTCAGTCTGGAACAATCGAAAAGGAGTTTGTGGGCAGAACAGTTTTCTGGATTGAATGGTCAATCGTCGAGCACAGTGACTCGGTTCTCCGTAGGTCTTTGATTGCAGCCCAGCTATGACCATCCTAGAATTCCAATGAATCCGAAAGGATCATCAATCCTATGGATGTTTATTCACCAGAAAAGCGAAGTGCTGTAATGGCTAGGGTGCGAGCCGTTAATACCAAGCCTGAGCTGGTCGTCAGACGCAGGCTTCATGCGCTGGGTTTCAGATTTAGACTGCATGCTAAAGATCTACCTGGTACTCCCGATATAGTGCTCCCCAGATATCGCTCAGTGATTTTCGTGCATGGATGTTTTTGGCACGGCCACACGGCATGCCCGAAAGCAAAACTTCCGAGTAGTAACACGCAGTTTTGGACAAAGAAAATCGCCCGGAATGTCGAAAGGGACAAAGATGCGTGCTCGGTTCTCAAACGAAACGGTTGGCGAGTTTTTCTTATCTGGGAATGCGCGCTTGCAAACAAGGGCTCTTTTGAGCAGTTAGTAAAATCCCTGTTGATGGAATCAAAACCAAAATCGACCGGAGGGCCTAAGAGGCCACGCCATTAACCGGCAGAAGAGTCATCATCTCCATCGCCTTTCTCAAACTCTGTGGCAGAGAATGTACATCAACCTTAAAGACAAAGGTCCGACAGCCCGTCGCAGAAATGCCCAAATCACACATATCAAACACTTGGTCCGGATAAATCAGAAAGCTGATCCGAGCTTTAAATGCCGCCGCATGCACCAGCAGTTGATAAAGGTCGGCCGGTTTCACGCTCGTCATCCAATCAACCGTTTCCAGGTACTTGTATTTCATATCACCGACGGCTACGACGTCGTCGTGGCGGGCGAGCACAAGATCTGGATTGGCCGTTAATTTTCGCTCCTGAAAAATCGACGGACGGTGCTCACCGCGAGGTTGCAATCGAAAGTTCGGAGATTCGAGTTCAGCCAAAATGCTGCGAACGGCAGACTCGAACAAGGTCTCAAGATTGAGAAACCACGCCCTAGGAAGAGTGCCAGACAAGCGTTCTGCGTACTCAAAACTGACGTGTGAGAGCAAGACGTTTGCTAGTGTTAACAGATCGCGGTGGCGCGTTTGTTGAGGTTCCGTTGATAACCGACGGGCTACATCCGCCAACCTTTCTCTTTTTCCAAATACGATCTCCGGGTCTCTACAATCCTCGAAAAACACAGAGAGTCCCCTGGCCATTGCGATATCATCCTGACTTAGTCGTATGAGAGCGGCTAGCTTTTCTGTTTCTCTTAGGGCCGCCAAGATGACCCGATTAGTCGGAGTTCTCCGATCAATAAATTCCCGATCAAAGGCGACTAGATGAGGAAACCCTCGAGCTCGCAATGAAATCGTCTTCACTATGTCGAGGCGTCCACCTGACAATGAAGAAACCACCGGTTGTCGCGAGTACTGGAAATCACGGCCGATTGAGACATACTGGCGAACTGATAAGAGAAATTGGCGAACCAACAACGCCGCCAGTTCGCCCAGCTGTGTCACCGGAGACTCTATTCGATCAATGTGAAACGCCTCATGAGTGGCAAACTTAAGAAGCGTGGCAAGAGCGCCGCTCACTTTTTCTCGAATTTCAATATCAACTGAGTCAAGGCTGGCCCGACCTACGTATGAGGTTGCCTCCAGTTGGATCTGATTTTCTCCGACTTGAAGAACACGAAGCCGTCGGTGTTCTACCAGATGCCAAAAGGCCGGTTGGGATTTTAGACCGGACCAGGTTGTTGCTGACAAGCGACTTCGTGCACGCTCAGTCAACACTACTTGGACCATCCCATCTGGAGGATTTTGCATTTTCGTTAACCTGTCCGTTCCGACATAGTAGGACAGGCACGGTCGCGACGATCTTCTACGTGGTGGTTGGCGGCGTAACCGTGGATGGAAGGCGAAAAGCCGGGTCTCTCCATGGATAATTCTGTTCTATTACGTCGGCGAACTTGTGTGGCTCTGCCAATGGCCGTCTCAAAAAATATTGTAACCGTTCAATCCACAATCTGTGCAGATCGGGAAACTCCGTTGACACGCCTGAAAAGATGCCATGGCCGAACGGCATAAAGGTATCGAACTCATCCGGAAAACGTTCCCTGGCGGCTCCAAAGAGGCCTTGCAACGCGGTAATGACCTCCCGGTTTACCTTCTCTGCCAACATGTCACGGAGTTGACCTTCGCTCGGAGGACACTGAATTATTCGCAATCGTCTTATTAAAGCTGCATCTACCTCCACTGCGGACCTGTCCGTAGGGTTATAGGTAGTTAGAATTAGCAAGTTCTCGGCGATATTAACAGGCCGTCGACTATACACGGTGGTGAATGTCCTGTCTCGATACTCAACATAAGTCATCAACTCCCCAAGCACTGCCGAAACGTTCGCCCTCGTCAATTCATCGATGAGCAATACGTATCTGTTACCTTCATCATCGAGAGCTTTTTGGTTCCAGTCCAGCAGAATTCCTGGCTCAGGCTTCACACTGCCATTATCGGCAATGCGCATTCCCTCGATGAATTCTTCATAGGAGTATGAAGGGTGAAATTGGATAGCTCGCACCATTTCAGGTTGACTGGCAAATCGTTGAGCGGCGATCAACGCCATCATTGACTTTCCAGTACCCGGAACCCCGGCAAGTGCGACTATGGAATTACGGGCGGCTCGTTCACAAGTTTCGGCAATCTCCGACAACTTGGCCTCGGTTGTTGGTCCATAGTTGGTCATCGAATGTCTTTCGGAAGGGCGGCCGACATGGAAATTCTCTCTACGTATTTCGCAACAGAGTCGGCTTCACCGTCATAATCACGGTGCTTCCGGCGAATGGCCACTGCACTTCTTAATAGAGGGCGACTTTTCTCCGGAACAACATAATAACCTTTTGCTTCCCCACCTAGTTCCTTATCTCCGAAGAGCGTCCATCCGAAAGAGGCCATCGACATCCAAGGGATAATCCGATCATTCACCGTTTGAACCGGTGGTCCCATCGTTTCCCGATCATTCGAAACCCTGGCTTCCATGATCTTGTTAATTGCAATCGCCAACGAATTCTCATCGGTAACCTTGAATATGGCACGCGACAGTTCTTCAGAATTTATTTTCCAGTCCAGTTCCAACATCGCGCGCCAAATGAAGACGAACGGAAACACGACTACGGAATTGTCGTAATCGCGACCCTCTTCAGTTGGATTACGGAGTTGACACGAGGCCAGAGCATTGGCCAAGTGGCCACCTAAGACGTCGAAGTTATTTTCGTTTAAGGTGTCGAGCCAACGAAGTACGGCTCGACCCAGGTCAGTGACATGAAGTCTGGGCACCATGTCAGATCCTATCTTCTCGTATAACAGGCCTACTGTGCGGTAAACCTGTCTGGCATCTCTATAGCGCTTGCGATCGGGAATTGATCCAGCCCCCGACTTGGCTCTGTTGGTATCATAAGGGAGCAAAGGAAGAATCTCATCTTCCGTCTTTCCATCCGCTTGAAGAAGAGGCCGCAGGCTTGGAGAAAGCGACCGACTGCCGGACAACAGCCTAAATGTTTGGCGCAGTGATGTTTTCCAAACTGTGAGTTTAGACTTCGGCACCGGTTTTCAGGCAATCTGTTCTTTTTCCTTAGATACAGAAAAACTCAGCCCCAATGTGCCGAAAGGCTGCGTCTCGCCAGCGAGATGACGTGCAACCGCACAGCAAATTCTTTCCGCAAGCAGCGGCGGAACAGCATTCCCGATCAAGGCCGCAATTTGTTCCTGCGTTCCTTCGAAAATGAAATCATCCGGAAAT
>Ga0070682_100001804_pt1 | contig 11957 bp, 11 predicted proteins | sample KBSC63LmetaG_FD_64668 | JGI IMG/M metagenome (GOLD analysis project Ga0070682, IMG submission 64668) | Corn rhizosphere microbial communities from Kellogg Biological Station, Michigan, USA - KBS C6-3L metaG | ecosystem: Host-associated > Plants > Roots > Rhizosphere | place: USA: Michigan... | reverse complement strand
TCTTCCAGCCCGAGCTCGCCTCGAACCTCACCCTCCTGATCCAGGGTCTCGTCGTCCTGTTCGTAGGCGTCGACATCCTCGTGCTCTGGGTGCTCGGTCGCGCCCGGCGGCGGAAGGCGGCGACGACGTGACGACCCTCGCCGTCGCGACCGGCAGGATCCGGAACCCGCTGCGTGCGCTCGCCTGGGCCGGGATCGTCCTCGGTCTGATCGGCGCGCTCATCGCGCTCCCGCCCGTCACCGCGCGCTCGTGGGTCCCGAGCCTCCTGCTCGCGCTCCTCGCGGCGCTGGCCGGCGTCTGGGCGATCACCCGCGGAGAGAAGCGCTTCGGCTGGTACGCGATCGCCACCGCCGCGCTCGGCTTCGGGCTCGCATACCTTGCGACACGCTCCGAGATCGGGAAGCTCGAGACGGTCGTCGTCTGGTCGGCGCTCTTCGCCTCGATGCTCCGCTACGCGACCCCGCTGATCTTCGGCGCCCTCGGCGGCATGTTCTCCGAGCGGTCCGGGGTCGTGAACGTCGGGCTCGAGGGGATGATGCTGATGGGCGCCTTCTTCGGGATCATGGCCGCCGACAAGCTCGACTCGTGGTTCCTCGGCCTGCTCGTCGGCATCGCCTCCGGCGGCCTGATGGGACTGCTACACGCGATCTGGTCGGTAAACCTCCGCGCGGACCAGATCATCAGCGGGTTCGCGATCAACTTCCTCGCGCTCGGCATCACCGGCTACCTGTTCATCGACATCTACGGCCAGGAAGGGACCCCGACCGACATCCCGAGCATCCCGGCCGTCAACCTCGACTTCCTGTCGGGCCCCCTCGGCTGGCTGGGCGGCCTCGACTGGATCGGCGGCCAGCCGGCAGGCGTCTTCACCGCGATCGGGCTGATCTTCGGGAACCTCAACCTGATGATCTGGATCGCGCTGATCCTCATCCCGCTGTCGTGGGTCGTCCTGTTCAAGACACCGCTCGGGCTGAGGATCCGCGCCGTGGGGGAGCATCCGCGGGCCGCCGACACCGTCGGCATCGACGTCTACCGCGTCCGCTACGGCGCAGTGATCGCGTCCGGGATGCTGGCCGCCGCCGGGGGCGCGTTCCTCTCGATCGGCTTCGTCAACTCCTTCAACGAGAACATGACCGCCGGGCGAGGGTTCATCGCGCTCGCAGCGATGATCTTCGGCAACTGGCGGCCCTTCGGGGCGGCCGCCGCCTGCCTGCTGTTCGGCTTCTCGAGCGCCCTCGCCCAGCGGCTGCCGGAGTACTCCGAATCGGCGGCCGTGCTGTTCCAGGCGCTGCCGTACGTCCTGACGCTGATCGCGGTCGCCGGGGTGATCGGTCGCTCGATCCCACCGGCGGCCGACGGCCGCCCGTACCAGAAACAGTAGTGAGCATCTCCGAGGCGACACGCTCCTCCGGGAACGGCCGGGCAGTAGTGGCCGTCGCGTTCGGCCTCCTCGCAACGGCGACGATGCCCGTCGCGATCCTCGCGACCCGGTACTCGGGCCGGTACGAGCTGCTCCATGCGGGCTTCGCGATCCCCGTCGCGGTCGCGCTCGGCATCCTCTCGATCTGGCTCGCGCGCGGCGCGCTCCGCCACGACGACGTCCGGCTGGGTCGGGCAGGGGGGAGGCGCACCGCGCGGGTCGGCTGGGCGCTCGGCGTCTTCGCGATCGCCCTCGCGTCGACCTGTCTCGTCGCGCTCGCCGTGTACGGCCTGCTGACGTACCTCGGCGAGCGGTAGCGCCCGTTCGAGCAGTGGCGTCCAGCTCGCTGGAAGCATCGCTGGAAGGACGCTCGTAGCGGCAAAGTGGCGTACCGGTCCAGGGGATCGTGTCTAGACTGGCCGCTCCATGTTCAACATCGGCTCGAGCCTGCACGAGGCGCGGACCCGTCAGAACCTGAGCCTCGAGGAGATGGAGCAGCGGACGAAGGTCCGCGCAAAGTACCTCCGGCTCCTCGAGGACGAGCGGTTCGAGCAGCTCCCGGGCCACGCATACACGAAGGGATTCCTCCAGGTGTACGCGGACGCGCTCGGGCTCGACGGCAGGCTCTACGTCGAGGAGTACAACTCCCGCTACATCGGGGGCGAGGACGAGCTCGCGCCGAGGCTGCCGCGCGGCCCGAGCCGCTCGCCGCGCCGCCGGCGTGAACGCCGTGAGACGCGCACCGTCGGGGTCGCGCTCGCTGCGATCCTCGTCGTCACCGCATTCGTGATCGCCGCCTGGCGGTTCGGTGGCCACGACGAGCCGCAGGTCGACGGCGTCTCGCCCGTACATCGCGCCCCTGCAGCGACGCACTCCGCGCAGCAGCGCGTTACGGTGACCGTACGGGCCGTGAAGGGCGCCTCGTTCATGGAGGTCCGGGCAGGAAGGGAGAGCGGCGCGCCGCTCTACACCGGCACGCTCGAGAAGGGCCAGTTCCAGCGCTTCACGAAGAAGGCCCTGTTCCTCTCGGTCGAGCGCCCGCGGAACGTGGTCGTCAAGGTCGACGGCCTGCAGACCGCGCTCGGGCCGAGCGGCACGCTCAAGGTCGCCGGGGCGAAGACCGTCTCCGGGTGAGCCGCCCTCGCGCGGCGATCGTCGTCACGGGCAGTGAGCTCGTCCGCGGCGAGCGCACCGACCGGAACGGGCCGTTCTACGCACGCGAAGCGCTCTCGCTCGGCCTGGTACCCGAGCACATCCTGATCGTCGGCGACGACCCGGCCGACCTCGAGGCCGCGCTTCGCTCGAGCAGCCAGGCGGACGTGTGCCTCGTCTCCGGTGGGCTCGGCCCGACGCACGACGACCGCACGGTGGAGCTCGTCGCTCGCGTCGCGGGCGCTTCCCTGCGTGTCGACGAGAAGCTCGAGCGCGAGATCGAGAGCGTGTCGCGCTCGATCGCAGAGCGCCTCGGGCGGCCGTACGCGGATTTCGAGGCAGGCGTGGCGAAGCAGGCGACGGTACCGGACGGCGCCGAGGTGATCGGCATCGCCGGGACGGCTCCCGGCCTCGTGCTGCAGGACGAGCGGTGCGTCTACGTCGTGCTGCCCGGCCCGCCGGGCGAGCTGCGGCGCCTGTGGCCGGCGGCAATCGCGAGCCAGGCTCTGGGCGCTGTCCTTCGGCGGACGACGCCGCCCGGACGGCACGTCCTGCGGTTCTTCGGCGCGAGCGAGTCCGCCGTCGCGCAGGCCCTTGCAGAGGCGGGCGGTGACGGGGACGGCGTCGAGGCGACCATCTGCGCGCGCGACTTCGAGATCCACGTCGACCTCGTCGTCGAGCCCGGCGCCGAGGAGCGCGGCGACACGCTGGCCGCGGCGCTGCGCGCGCCGCTCGTGCGGTACCTCTTCGCGGAGGACGAGCGCCCGATCGCCGAGATCGTCCTCGAGCTCTGCCGAAGGCGTGGGTACAGGCTCGCGACCGCGGAGTCGTGCACCGGCGGGCTCGTGGCCGCCCGCCTGTCGGACATTGCCGGCGCGAGCGACGTCCTCGCAGGTGGCGTGGTGTCGTATTCGAACGACGTGAAGACCGCTCAGCTGGGTGTGTCCGAAGAGCTCATCTCCGCTCACGGCGCGGTGTCTGCCGAGGTCGCGGAGGCGATGGCGGCCGGTGTCCGCGAACGGCTGGGCGTCGACGTCGGGATCGCCGTCACCGGTGTGGCCGGGCCCGGCGGCGGGACACCCGAGAAGCCGGTGGGCCTCGTCCACGTCCGCGTCGAGACGCCCGAGGGAGGACAGGGGACGAGCTTCTCGCTGCCCGGCGATCGCGCCACCGTTCGCACTCGCGCGACCGTGTCTGCGCTCCATCTCGCCCGTCGCGTTTTGACACGGAGTCGGCACGAAGACACATGACCTCGCCCGCTAGCGTCGGGGGAGATGACCGCCTGCGGCTCTTCCTCGCGCTCCAGCTCCCCGGGGACGTCCTGGACGTCCTCGAGCGTTGGCAGGCGGCGCAGCTCGGAAAGGGACGCTTGGTCGCGCGCGAGGCGCTCCACGTCACCCTCGCGTTCCTCGGCTCACGCCCTTCCTCCGAGCTTCCGTCGATCGCCGGCGCCCTGCGGGACGCCGCAGCCGGGAGCCGGCCGCTCGTGCTCGCGCCGCGGGCCTGGCGTGAGACCCGCAGCGTGGGAATGGTCGTCCTCTCGGACGCCGGCGGCGAGGCGGCCGCCCTCGCCGGCCGGCTCCACTCGCGCCTCGAGACGCTCGGGGTGTGCCGGCCGGAGGCGCGGGCGTGGCTCCCGCACGTGACCGTCCTTCGCTTCCGGGAGCGACCGCGCCTCTCGCCGCCCCTCCCCGAGACGGGAACATTCGTTCCGTCCGGTGCCGCTGCTTACCTATCTCGACTGCACCCGTCCGGTGCCCGGTACGAGGTGCTCGAAGGTGTCTCGTTGAACGCAGGAGGATGAACCGATGAACCGCGAGGAAGCGCTCGACGTCGCGCTCGGCCAGATCGAGCGACAGTTCGGCAAGGGGTCGGTGATGCGGATGACCGACGCCGCACATGTCTCGGTTGGGGCGGTGTCGACGGGCTCGCTCTCGCTCGACCTCGCGCTCGGCATCGGCGGCCTTCCGCGGGGGCGCATCGTCGAGGTGTTCGGCCCGGAGTCGTCCGGCAAGACGACGCTCGTGTACCACGTGATCGCCGAGGCGCAGCGCCGCGGCGGCATCTGCGCGTTCATCGACGCCGAGCACGCGATGGACCCGACGTACGCGAAGCGCATCGGCGTGAACATCGACGACCTGCTCGTCTCCCAGCCCGACACAGGCGAGCAGGCGCTCGAGATCGCGGAGCTCCTGATCCGCTCGGGTGCGGTCGACGTGGTCGCGATCGACTCGGTCGCGGCGCTCACGCCGAAGGCGGAGATCGAGGGCGAGATGGGCGACAGCCACGTGGGCCTCCAGGCGCGGCTGATGAGCCAGGCGCTGCGCAAGCTCGCGGGCACGCTCAACCGCACCGACACGATCTGCCTGTTCACGAACCAGCTCCGCGAGAAGATCGGCGTGATGTTCGGCTCACCCGAGACCACCCCGGGTGGTCGCGCGCTCAAGTTCTACGCGTCGGTACGCCTCGACATCCGGCGGATCGAGACCCTGAAGGAGGGCACCGAGGCGATCGGGAACCGCGTTCGGGTGAAGGTCGTGAAGAACAAGGTCGCACCGCCGTTCAAGCAGGCGGAGTTCGACGTGATCTACGGGCAGGGGATCTCGTGGGAAGGAACGGTGCTCGACGTCGGTCTCGAGCGGAAGATCGTCTCGAAGTCGGGCTCGTACTTCTCGTTCGGCGACGAGCGACTTGGACAGGGACGCCAGAACGCGACGGCGTTCCTCCAGGAGAACCCCGATCTCGTCCAGTCGATCCTCGCGCGGATCCAGGCGGACGCCGGCCCCGAGCAGATCGTCTCGGCGCGGCTGCTCCCGCGTGCGGCCGACGTCGTCCCGGATGCCGCTCCGGTCGTCGAGCTCGCCGAGGAGGTGGCGGCGGAGGCGTAGGACGGCACCGGCAGGGAGCGGCATGCGAACCGTCACCGCGTTGCGCGCGACGCGCGGTGGACGTGTCGCGGTCGAGCTCGACGAGCGCCCGTGGCGCGTCGTTCCCGCGATCGCGGTCGTCGAAGCCGGGCTGTCAGTCGGGCTTCCGCTCGAGCGCGCTCAGGCACGTGTTCTCGCGCGGGCGCTGCGCCGAGACCGCGCGGAGAGTGTGACCGTCCGTGCGCTCGCACGTCGCGACCGGTCACGTGCGGAGCTCGAGGAGCGGCTCGTGCGGGCCGGCGTTCGCGAGGTAGACCGGCAGGCGACGCTCGACCGCGCGGCGCGGGTCGGGCTCGTCGACGACGGCCGGTTCGCTCGGGCGCGCGCACGATCGCTCGCGGAGCGAGGAGCCGGAGATGCGCTGATCCGCGAGGAGCTGGGGCGCCACGGCGTCGAAGACGACGCGGGCCGAGCCGCCGTCTCGGAGCTCGAGCCGGAGGTCACCCGCGCCGCGCGGATCGTCGACGAACGCGGCCGCACGGCGAGGACGCTCAGGTACCTGGCCTCGCGCGGGTTCGGGGAGGAGAGCCTCGACGGCCTCGTTGCGGAGCTGGAGAACCGGGCGCTACCATGACACAGCATCACCTCAAGTAGTTCCTGCACCCAGGAAGTTCCGAAACCGTTGTTCCTGTGACCCTCGTGTCGAATACCGACCTCGCGATCGAGCTGGCGCGCTGTGCGCGCACGCTGGAGGCCGCGCCGGCCTAGAGCCACGCAACGCAGCGGAGCGGGATCCCGCCTGGGCGGGGAACTGCCGGATGTGAGCTGTCGCGACGATCGTCGCGACAAGTCGGGCCAACTCCGGGAGGAGTGCAGATGCTCACGCTCATCGCCGCGCTCGTGGGACTCGGGATCGGGGCGGTCGCCACCGCCGTCTGGCTCCGGGCATCGTCTGGCTCCGCGGTACGGCGGAGCGAGGAAGAGCGGCGGCGAACGGTCGCCGATGCGGAGCGCGAGGCGGAGACGATCCGCCGTGAGGCGCAGGTCGAGGCGCGGGAGCTCGCCGTCCGGCTACGCGCCGAGGTGGACGGCGAGGTGCAGGGGCGGCGTGTCGAGATCGCCAAGGTCGAGGAACGGATCGCGCAACGGGAGGGCGAGCTCGACCAGAAGCTCGTCGAGATCGGGCGCCGCGAGCAGGGGATCGGCGACCGCGAGGTGCATCTGAAGCAGCTCCAGGACGACCTCAAGACCGCCAAGGACGACGCGCTCGTCGCGCTCGAGCGCACGTCCGGGATGACGCTCGGGGAGGCGAAGGCCGCGGTGTTCGAGCGGTCACAGGACCTCGTTCGCCATGAGCTGGCGCGCTCGGTCCGACAGATGGAGGAGGAGGCGCGGACCGAAGCACGCCGCCGAGCGCGCGCGCTCGTCGCCGACGCGCTCCAGCGGGTTGCCGCCAGCCATACGGCAGAGACCACCGTCACCGTCGTCGAGCTCGCAAGCGACGACATGAAGGGCCGCATCATCGGCCGCGAGGGTCGGAACATCCGCGCGCTCGAGCACCTCACCGGCGTCGACTTCATTGTCGACGACACGCCCCACGCGGTCGTCCTCTCGTCGTTCGACGGGATCCGGCGCGAGATTGCGAAGCTGACGCTCGAGAAGCTGATCGAGGACGGCCGGATCCACCCCGCGAGGATCGAGGAGATGTACTACCAGTCGAAGGCAGAGCTCGACGAGCAGATCCACCAGGCGGGTGCGCAGGCGGTCTTCGAGGCGAACTGCGGCGAGTTGAACGAGGAGCTCGTCTCGATTCTCGGACGTCTCCGGTTCCGCACGAGCTACGGGCAGAACGTGTTGAAGCACACTCTCGAGGTCGTGCACCTCGCGGGCATCATGGCGGCCGAGCTCGGAGCAGGTGTGAAGACGGCGAAGCGCGCCGCGCTGCTCCACGACGTCGGCAAGGCGATGACGCACGAGGTCGACGGGTCGCACGCACTCGTCTCGGCGCAGCTCGCCCGCCGCAACGGCGAGTCGGACGGCGTCGTCCACGCGATCGAGGCGCACCACTACGAGGTGCAGCCGCAGACGGTCGAGGCGGTGCTGCTCATCGCCGCCGACGCGATCTCTGCCTCGCGCCCCGGCGCACGCGGCGAGAGCCTCGAGCACTACATCAAGCGGCTCGCCGCGCTCGAGGAGATCGCGTCGTCGAAGCCGGGCGTCGCGAAGGCGTACGCGCTCCAGGCCGGTCGCGAGATTCGGGTGATCGTCGAGCCCTCCGAGGTCGACGACGACGGCACCGCGCTTCTCTCGTACGAGATCGCCCGTCAGATCGAGGACCAGCTCGAGTACCCGGGCCAGGTCAAGGTGACCGTGATCCGGGAGTCTCGGGCCGTCGAGGTGGCCAAGTAGCGTCCGAGCGCCGCGTCGCAGGGCTCGCGTCGCTCGCGACGGAGGTCGCGCTGGAGTGGGGCCTCGAGCTGGGCCAGCCGTTCGAGATGAGCAACTACTCATACGTCGCCCCGGCGGGAGAGAAGGCGGTCCTGAAGGTCGGGCTGCGAGACGACGACGAGTCGCTCGAGGAGGCAGACGCGCTCGAGCTATGGGACGGCGACGGGGCGGTGAGGCTCCTACGGCACGATCGGCGCAAGCGGGCCCTGCTCCTCGAGCGTGCATCGCCCGGCTCCGATCTCGCGCGGGTTCCGGAGAAGGAGGCGCGGGTAATCGCAGCGGACGTTGCACGACGGCTCTGGCAGCCCGCCTCGGCGCCCTTCCGCTGGATCGGAGACTACGTCCCGCGTTGGCTCGACGAGGCCGATCGGAAAGGACGAGAGCTCGTTCCGCTCGGGCGCTCGCTGTATGGCGCGCTCGAGGTGGGTCGCGCGACGCTGGTCCACGGCGACCTCCATCACCACAATCTGCTGGCACACGGCCATCGGTACGTCGCGATCGACCCGAAGCCGATGCTGGGCGAGCCCGAGTTCGACGTCGCCTCGTTCCTCTGGAATCCCCTCGGCACGGCGATGCGGCTCGACGTCACCGAGGCGCGCATTCGAGCCTTCACCGCCCTCGGTCTCGACGAGTCGCGGATCCGCGCCTGGGCAGTGATCCGAGGCGCGTACCTGCGTGACGACGCCAACGAGCTGCAGGTGCTCCGCGCACTGGTCTAGAGACCGCCCGTGGGTACCGTCGACGGCCGTGCGCCGTTTCCACGTCACTACGTGATTTGTCTAGCTGCGCATGAGTCACGTGGTCCGTCTCGGCGACATCTCGAACCCCAGACCGAAGCCCCGCGGCTCGCATGATCACCAATGGGCGTGGCAGCTGTTTGCGTGTGGACCGCGTAGGGCGGCGGGGGGCCCAGCCGCCCCGCGAACCTATGGGAGGGGGGCTTCCCTGGTGAAGTCGCGGGGCGGCTGGCTAGCGGAGACCGAACGGGTGACGCGGCCTCCGATTCGGGGGATGGGGACGCAGTTTCGTCAGACCTCGGGGTCCGGTGATCGAACTGACTGGTTCACGGACGCTGGCGCAAGACCCGAACAGAGCCTCAGCGTCGAGGCGCACGACCTAAGCCCGACCTTCGGACCCCTTGCGGAGCCTGAACGCCCTCGGTGCGACCCTAACGCCGCCCTCCGACCGAGTCAACTTGTCGGCGGGCCGCCATCCGCGCTCGGTGCGACCCACTCGAGCAGGAAGAGCTCGACCGCCATGTCGGGGTCATGCGTCACCTGCGAGAAGAACGCGGCTACTCGGCGGCCGGTGGCGTCCTCGACGATCTCTGTGAAGCGCGGTCGCATCCAGTCCTGGAACATCGTTCGCGTCTCGCGCACTTGCGGAAACGCGCCCTTCGGCGATCATCCGCTTCTCGACCGTCGTGAAGCAGTCTTCCAGCCTTGTCATCACGACGTCCTGATGGATGAGGGTTCGCGTTCGGTCGGCGCCCCGTCCGTAGTGCTCGCGGTGCATCGCAGCGATGCCGTCCGAGATTGCCGTCGCCTGGCTCTCGAGATCAGTCGCGCTCGCAGAATCATCCACAGCGCTCTCCTTCCGGTAAGGCTCAGACCTGGCGCAACCCATAGAGAGCGCAGCGGCGGAAGGAGGGAGCTACGTGAGCACCAGCGTCCCTCCGATGGCGGCGCGGAGGCCTACGGAACCCCTCGCAAGACCCCGGCTAGGCTAGGGCCCCGTGCGCAGATACTTCGTCACGACGTTCGGCTGCCAGATGAACGCTCACGACTCGGAGCGGATCAAGGGCATGCTCGAGTCGCTCGGGCTCGGCGAGGCGGTCGACCGCGAGGAGGCGGACGTGCTCGTGTTCAACACGTGCACGATCCGCGAGAAACCGGATACGAGGCTCGCCGCGTACCTGGGCGAGGCGGCCGCGCGCAAGCGGAGACGGCCCGACACCGTCGTCGCGGTCGGCGGGTGCTACGCGGAGGCTCAGCGCGAACGGATCTTCGAGAAGTATCCCTGCGTCGACGTCGCGTTCGGGCCCGGGTCGATTCCGCACCTCGGTGACTGGCTCGAGGCGGGAGGGCATGTCGTGCCGCGGGGGCGCTTCGGCTCACACGAGACGTTCGCGGCGACGCTCCCGATGCACCGGGAACGTCGCTTCTCGGCGTGGGTACAGGTCTCCATGGGCTGCAACTCGGTCTGCTCGTACTGCATCGTCCCGGCCGTTCGCGGTCGCGAGCAGAGTCGGCGTCCGGGCGAGATCCTCGCGGAGGTCGAGGCGCTCGCGCGCGAGGGCGTCAAGGAGATCACGCTGCTCGGTCAGAACGTGAACTCGTGGGGGCGCGACCTCGCACCCGAGCTGGTGACCGAGTTCGGCGAGCTGTTGCGCGCCTGCGACGCGGTCGAGGGAATCGAGCGCATCCGGTTCACGAGCCCTCACCCGAAGGACTTCCGCGCACCCGTCATCGCCGCGATCGCCGAGGCCCCGGCGGCGTGCGAGCACGTCCATCTGCCGCTGCAGTCCGGTTCGAGTCGGATCCTCAAGGCAATGCGGCGGACGTACACACGGGAGCGCTACCTGCGGCTCGTCGAGACGCTCCGTGCGACGATTCCCGATCTCGCCCTGGGCACCGACCTCATCGTCGGGTTTCCCGGCGAGACCGAACACGACTTCCGTGCGACCCTCGAGGTCGTCGAGGAAGTCGGCTACGACAGCGCGTTCACCTTCGTGTACTCGCCGCGGGCCGGCACCGAGGCCGCCTCGATGCCGGATCAGGTGCCCGACGACGTGAAGCGCGAGCGCATGGAGCGCCTCGTCGAAGTGGTGCAGCGGATTGCCTCCCAGCGGAACGCCGCGCGCATCGGACGTGCCGAGGAGGTTCTCGTCGAGGGGCCGAGCCGCACCGATCGCGCACTCCTCCGTGGTCGCACGCGGCGGAACACGACAGTCAACTTCACCGGGGCGGCCGAGGCGGGCGAGCTTGTCCCTGTGCTGATCGAAGCTGCAACCTCGACCACGCTCCGCGGTCGTGCGCAGTCCCTCGTCGCAGCCTGACTCCCGTCGCGGCGGTGTGGGGCGATCGGCACACACCCGGCACGGAGACGGCACGCTCCTGCCCGCGTTTCGCCGTTAGGCTCGAGGCGTGGGGAGGAGGCCGGTGGCCCGAGCGTTGGCCCCCCAGGACATGGCCGACGAGGACACGCTCGGTGTTGCCGTGAATGAGGCTGAGGTCAGCGACACCGGCGCGCATCGCACGGAGGTGGTCGCGGTGTTCGGGCCGACCGCCTCGGGCAAGAGCGCAGTCGCAGAGGCGATCGCGGCGCGAATGCGGACCGAGGTGGTCTCGGTCGACGCGCTGCAGGTGTACCGCGGCCTGCCGATTCTCACGAATCAACCCTTGACGCGTACTCGGCTCGTGGCTTTCCGCTCGCTCGACGAGCAGATGACCGTGGGCGAGTTCGCGCCGCTCGCGCACGCCGAGATAGACACACTTGTCAGCGAGCGCGGGGTTGCGGTCGTGACGGGGGGGACGGGGTTGTATCTCCGCGCGGCGCTGACGGACCTCGACCTTCCGGCTGCCGTCGACGAGGCGACCCTGGCGCGCGTCGAGCGGGCGGTCGACGACGACGCGCGCGCCGCGCACGCGCTCCTGGCCGAGAGGGACGCGGCCGCAGCGGCCGCGGTGCACCCGAACGACAGGCAGCGCCTCGTCCGCGCGCTGGCGCTGGCGGAGTCCGGCGGCTCGCTCGCCCGCACGGTCGACAGGCTCTGGAGCGCCGAGACCCGCCGTCCGACACGCGTCGTCGGGCTCGTGCTCTCGCGCGAGGCGATCGACCGCCGGATCCGGGCACGGGCCGAGCACATGTTCGAGTCGGGTGTCGTCGACGAGGTCCGAGCCGCGCTCGGCCGGCCGCTGTCGCGAACCGTCGAGAAGGCTCTCGGGCTGCGAGAGATCGCCTCGCTCGATCGGGACGAGGCCCTCGAGCGCCTCGTCACCCGAACGGGGCGCTACGCGCGGTACCAGGAGAAGTGGATGCGCCGGATCCCGGGCATCGTCCTGCTCGAC
>Ga0070682_100001803_pt1 | contig 11960 bp, 9 predicted proteins | sample KBSC63LmetaG_FD_64668 | JGI IMG/M metagenome (GOLD analysis project Ga0070682, IMG submission 64668) | Corn rhizosphere microbial communities from Kellogg Biological Station, Michigan, USA - KBS C6-3L metaG | ecosystem: Host-associated > Plants > Roots > Rhizosphere | place: USA: Michigan... | reverse complement strand
GCGATTTTGCGCTGCCCGGATTCGTGCACGCCATGGCCGACGTACCTGGCACCGCGACGATGAAACGGCTGCACGACGAGATCACCTATAACCCGCGCGACATACCCGGCGGGGGTGAGGTCGTGATCTCGACGAAGAATCCCGAAGCGGTCACAGCGATCCACGATTTCCTGGCGTTCCAGCGCATGGATCATCGGGCGGGCATGCACTAGGCGGGCTGGATATCGATGGCGGCGAAGAAAACAGCGCGCGCAAAACCGGCAATCTCGAAGCGCGCGAAGACCAGCAAGGACAACAAGGCCGCGCCGACCGAGCCGACCCGCACATTTCGGACGCCCGGGGATTTCGCCGCCTGGCTGGAAAGGAATCACACGCGCTCGACGGGCATTTGGGCGCGAATCGCCAAAAAAGGCGGCGGCCTAAAATCAATGACGTATCAGGAGGGGCTCGAGGTAGCTCTTTGCTACGGCTGGATCGACGCGCTCAAGCGCCCTGAGAACGAGGCCGCCTGGCTGCAGCGGTTCGTTCCGCGCCGGCCCAAGTCCCTCTGGTCCCGGATCAATCGCGAGAAAGCGCTCGCCCTCATCGAGCGTGGTGAAATGCGGGCGGCGGGGCACGCCGAGGTGGAGCGCGCAAAGCAGGACGGCCGTTGGGACGCGGCCTACGATTCACCGTCGCGCTCGACCGTTCCCGCCGAGCTGGATGCCGAGCTCGCGAAGCGACCAAAGGCGAAAGCGTTCTTCGAGAACCTCGATCGCATCAACCGGTACGCGATCATCTGGCGGATTCAAACCGCGATGAATCCCGACGCGCGGGCTCGGCGTGTCGCGAAGCTGGTCGACATGTTGGAGAAGGGCGAGACCCTGCATTGAGCCGGGCAGGTGAAAGCTTTACAGCTGTGCGCTAACAGCCTTTCTCGGATTTTCGTACTCGGCCGATTCTTATGCATCTAACAGTACTGAAGCACGGAGCCGTTAGCTCCCGAGCAGCTTTGCCCAGAGCACGTGACGTATCCATCCCGTTGCCTTCCAATTGCGGACTTCGGACGACGAGACGCAATGCGTCCCGAGAGCTCTGAGCGTAGCTGCTGTCAAGCTATAGGCTGCAAGCTTCCGTACTGTTGGATGCATAGGAGGGAGCCGAGAACGAAAATCCGCGAAACCACCACGCCGAGCACCGACTAATGTCCGTCGCCCCCCGTCTCACCATCAGGATCAAGAAGAGCGCGGACGGGCGTTCGGCTTTAACCTGCACGCGTCCCGACGGAACGGTCACCTGGCAAAGTCTGAACGCCACTCAGGGCCGCTTCTTTCCTCGCCACGATCTCACCCACTACGCCGTGGAGACCGTGCTCGGCCATCGCCGCGGGTTTTATGGATTGGTAGCCGAAGGATGGGATCTGACTGACTTTGGAGCGCCGTGGCCGCGCGGACGAATTCCCGCCGAAGCGGTTCTCTCGGAGACCATCGTTGGCCTGCTGGATCTCGAGCGCGCCACCGGTGAGCGGGTCAATGCGTCCGATGTGAATGCCCGACTCGCTGAGGTGTCGGAGGAAGCAGGCATCGCAGCAATCGAGGTTTCTGATTCCGAATTGGATCAGATCCGGCGCAAGCGCGGGGAGCTTTTCGTCCAGTGGGATGCGGTCGAGCCTGGCAGCGCACTGGAGCTGCCCTTCGATCTTCGGTGAGGGACTTTTCCCCTCCCCGTAAGGGCGTCGTTCTTGCTAATTTAAGTGATCAGCCGGCCCGTTCCCGCTCGGAACGGCACCGCCCGGCCACGCAAAAAGCCGCACCAACCTCATCGCGTTGAATCCGGAGAAGTCATGGGAACCGCGACACTTACGGCACCTGAACAACAGACAGACACGTTTCCGATCAACGGAACCGATTACATAGAGTTTTACGTCGGCAACGCCAAGCAGGCGGCGCACTTCTACCGTTTGGTCTTTGGCTACAGGATCGTTGCGTATCGCGGTCCGGAAACCGGGACCCGTGATCGCGCCAGCTACGTTCTCGAGCAGGGTAAGGTCAGGTTCGTTCTCACCACCGCGCTTCGTCCTGACAGCGACATCTCGACCCACGTCCACAAGCACGGCGACGGCGTCAAGGACATCGCGCTCTGGGTCGACGACGCGAGGAAGGCGTTCAGGCTCGCAGTCGAGAGGGGTGCGAAGGCCGCTTACGAACCGAAAGCGCTGGTCGACGAGCAGGGGGAAGTCGTGATCGCCGGGATTCACACCTACGGCGAGACCATCCACAGCCTGGTCGAGCGCAAGAACTACAAGGGTGCGTTCATGCCCGGCTTCGTTCCCTTCGCCGGAATCGGTGATGGAGAGAGCGTTGGACTCAAGTACGTCGATCACTGCGTCGGCAACGTCGAGCTCGGCGCCATGAACAAGTGGGTCAAGTACTACGCCGACGTCCTCGGTTTCACCCAGCTGATCTCCTTCGACGACAAGACGATCTCCACCGAGTACTCGGCGTTGATGTCCAAGGTCGTCGCCAATGGAAACGGTCGGATCAAGTTCCCGCTCAACGAGCCGGCGCAGGGAAAGAAGAAATCCCAGATCGACGAGTATCTGGAGTTTTATCAGGGACCGGGCTGCCAGCACATCGCGATCGCGACCGACAACATCATCGAGACCGTGACGAAGCTCCGCGACAACGGCGTCGAATTTCTGCGTGTTCCGGGCACTTACTACGACACCGTGATCGATCGCGTCGGAAAGATCGACGAAGATGTCGCCCGTTTGCGCGATCTCGGAATCCTGGTCGATCGCGACGAAGAGGGATACCTGCTACAGATTTTCTCGAAGCCGATGGAAGACCGCCCCACGCTCTTCTACGAGATCATCCAGCGGAAAGGCGCGAAGAGCTTCGGCGCGGGCAACTTCAAGGCGTTGTTCGAGGCGCTCGAGCGCGAGCAGGACCTTCGCGGTAACCTCTGAGCCATGCCGATCTATCACACCCTCGGTCGAATCCCGCGCAAGCGGCACATCGCGTTCAGAAAACCGGACGGCGGGATTTACGCCGAGGAGCTGGTGGGGCACGAAGGATTCACCGGCACGTCGTCGCTACTCTACCACATCCATCCACCGACGACGGTGAAATCGGTGCGGCGCGTTCGCGAGACCAAGCTCGAGGCCGATCCCGATCAGACCCTGCGACATCGCCACTTTCTCACGTCACGCGTAAAGAAGGGCGGCAGCGCCACCCTCGACAGAATGCCGCTGCTGTTCAATCAGGACATCGCGATGCTCTACGTCGAGCCCGACGAGAACGACGCGCACTTCTACAAGAATGCGCAGGCCGATGAGCTGGTCTACATCAGCAAGGGCAAGGGCGTACTCGAGACATCGTACGGCCAGCTGCCCTTCGGCGAGGGTGACTATCTCATCATCCACCGTGGAATCGTTCACCGCTATCGCTTCGACCTCAAAGCGGAGCAGCCGAAGCTGGTCGTGTTCGAGAGCAGGGGACACGTGCGGTGGCCGAAGCGATATCGCAACGAGTTCGGGCAGCTGATCGAAGGCGCGCCGTACTCGGAGCGCGACATCAGGCGGCCGACTTTCGTCGAGCCGATCGACGAGATGGGTGACTTCCCCATCCTCGTCAAGCAGTACGACGGGATCAACGAGATCGTGCTCGATCACAATCCGCTCGATGTCGTTGGCTGGGACGGGTACTTTTATCCGTGGGCGTTCAACATCAACGATTTCGAGCCCATCGTCGGCCGGGTGCATCAGCCGCCACCGGTACACCAGACATTTCAGGGCGATGGCTTCGTCGTGTGCTCGTTCTGCCCGCGCCCGTACGATTTCCATCCGGAAGCAGTACCGGCGCCGTACAACCACAGCAACGTCGACTCCGACGAGGTGCTCTACTACGCGTCGAGCGAGTTCATGAGCCGGAAGGGAATCGAGTTTGGAAGCATCACCCACCATCCCGATGGAATTCCGCACGGCCCGCATCCGGGTCGCGCCGAAGCGAGCATCGGCGCGAAGTACACCGACGAGCTGGCGGTGATGATGGACAGCTTCCGTCCCCTCAAGGTCGCGAAGGCCGCATTGTCGATCGAAGATCCCAACTACCACAAGTCATGGCTCCAGGGCCAGCACGCCCAGTTCAATCCACCAACGAGCTGAGGCCTAAGCTGACGAAATGAGCGAAGCGCTCTGGACTCCCTCGCCGGAGCGCGTCATCAAGGCGAACATGACCGAGTTCCTCCGGTACGTGGAGGAGCGCGGCGGTCCGCCCGTGCCCGACTATTCGCCGGAGTCCTACTGGCAGCTGCACGAATGGTCGGTCAATAATCCCGAGCGATTCTGGTCGCTGGCGTGGCGGTTCTGCGGGATCATCGGACACCGCGGCACCGGTGGCGGCGCCGAGCGCGTCGGGGTAGGTCTCGACAACATGGGCCCGCCGGATCCGGAAAAAGGACCGAAGTGGTTTCCAGATGCGAGTCTGAACTTCGCCGAGAATCTGCTGCGCTTTTCCGACGAGGAGCCCGCGCTGTCGTCGTGGAATGAAGAGGGCCACCAGCGCACCATCAGCTACCAGGCGCTGCGTGAAGCCGTGGGCACGCTCGCGATTGCCCTCGGCGCAGCGGGTGTCCAGCCCGGCGACAGAATCGCCGGCTGGCTGCCGAACATCCCCGAATCGGTGATCGCGATGCTCGCCGCGACCTCGCTCGGCGCGATCTGGTCTTCGTGCTCACCGGATTTTGGAGCGCAGGGAGTGATGGATCGTTTCGGGCAGATCGAGCCGAAGATTCTCTTCGCCGCCGACGGCTATCTGTATAACGGCAAAGAGATCGACTTGCTGCCGCGGCTGCGTCAGATCGCGTTCCGCATTCCGAGTCTCGAGCACGTCGTGGTGACGCCGTATCGCAGGCAGATGCCCGACCTCGACGGCGTGCGAAAGGGAATCCTGTGGTCGCGGTTCATCGCGACCCAATGGACGGTGCTCTCGACACAGAACACGCCGCCCGAAGGATACAAGACACCGGGCGAGGGATACCGGCGCACTCCGCCCCATGGCTTCGCTCCGACACCGGCGGGCTCGGCGATGCGCACGCCGGTGCACGGAGTAAAGGCGATGACGCCGATCCCGGCGCCCGTCGCCGAGCCACCCGATCCAAAGACCATCGCCTTCGAGCGTTTCCCGTTCGATCACCCCGTTTACATCATGTACTCGTCCGGCACCACCGGACTGCCCAAGTGCATGGTGCACAGCGCGGGTGGGACGCTCCTCCAGCATCTCAAGGAGCTCATTCTCCACACCGACCTCAAGCGCGAAGACTGCATCTTCTACTACACGACGTGTGGATGGATGATGTGGAACTGGCTGGTGAGCTCGCTCGCGGTCGGGGTGAAGATCGTTCTCTACGACGGAGCTCCGCTCGCGCCGAAGGCCGACATCCTGTGGGACATGGCCGATCAGGAAGGGATCACGGTATTCGGCACCAGCGCCAAGTATCTCGCACTGCTGGAGAAAGCCGGCGTCGAGCCGCGGAAGACCCACAAGCTGACCAGGCTAAAGGCGATTCTCTCGACTGGCAGTCCGCTGGCGCACAACAGCTTCGACTACGTCTACAAGAAGGTCAAGACCGACGTCCACCTCGCCAGCATCTCCGGCGGCAGCGACATCATCTCCTGCTTCGTGCTCGGCAATCCGATCATGCCGGTGTACCGCGGCGAGATTCAGACGGCGGGCCTGGGAATGGCGGTCGACGTTTTCGACGATCGCGGTCGTCCGGTGAGGCTCATTCCCGGCGAGCTCGTTTGTACGCGGCCATTCCCGAGCATGCCGGTGGCGTTCTGGGATGATCCCGACGGCTCGAAGTATCGCGCCGCCTATTTCGATTATTACCCGGGCGTGTGGCGGCACGGTGACTGGGCTGAAATCACCCGGCATCGCGGCTACATCATCTACGGACGCAGTGACGCCACTCTCAACCCGGGAGGCGTGCGCATCGGCACCGCCGAGATCTACCGCCAGGTCGAGATGCTACCCGAGGTCCTGGAGAGCGTCGCGGTGGGTCAGGAGATCAGCAGCGACACTCCGGGCGACGTCCGGATCGTGCTGTTCGTGAAGTTGCAGCCGGGGCTGACTCTGGACGAGGCTCTGAAGGAGCGGATCATCTCCCAGCTGCGTGAAAACACCACGCCGCTCCACGTCCCGCGGAAGATCATTCAGGTCGAAGACATTCCGCGCACCATCAGCGGGAAGATCAGCGAGCTGGCGGTGCGCGAGGTGATTCACGGACGCCCGGTGAAAAACACCGAGGCGCTGGCGAATCCGCAGTCGCTCGAGTTCTACGAGCGGCTGCCGCAGCTGCGCGACTAGCTAGTGGCTGGCGACGACCGGCTCGCGTTTCGCCGATGTGGCGAGCGCGCCGATCATGTCCTGCAGCTTCGGACCGCGACCCGGCTCGGGAGCCCCGAAGGTAAGCGCGGTGCGATAGTGCGAGACACCGTAGATCGAGCCTGACTTGCGCTCGACGGTGATGCCGAAGCTCTCATCATCGGCCTCGTCGTCGGCGGCTGCAGCGGTGCTTTGGGGCAACGCGTGCGCTTCGACTTCCGACAGGAAAGCTTTCCAGTCGGGTGAGCCTTTGAGCCTCGCCTCGCAGATTGAGCTGACCCAGCGATCCTCGCCGAAGTGCGAATCGCGCTTCGAGATCGGGCCGCAGTCGTAGCCCTTGCGGACGAAGTTGTCGACGCGGACGTCAGCCGAAGCTGGGGTCGACTCGTAGTACTGGTCCCACCACAGCATCAAGCGGCCGGAGACTTTGGCGCCGCTCTGGCGGATGATGACGAGGTACTGGGGATTGCCGAACGCCGAGTACCAGATGCGGACTTCGCGCTCGCCCTTGTGCAGGTCGGTTCTGGAGAGGGGCGCGAGTCCAGCTGTCACGGCAGCCGCGTCCTTCGTCTCGAAGATCGCGGCGGCAGTTGGGCCAGTATCGTTGGAAGCGGTGAACGCCGCTTGCTGAGCGATCACCGTACCGGGGATGGCGAGCAGCGCCGAGGCTGCGAACGTGAGTCGGCTCATGCCCATAGGACTGTTTCGGTCAGTCCCTGGTCACATTTTATTAGCTCAGCCGGGGGAGGCCGCTAACTTGTTCCGCCCTATGAAGTTACGCTGTGGGAAAGCGCGTTTGTGAGGTGGCCGGTGTGACGGTTACCCGCCTCAAATCGACCTCAGCTGACGGCCAAAGACCTGACAGTAATAAAGGCCGCCCGCCGCTGACCGCGCGATCGAGATCCCGGTCTCGACAACCCCGGGATTCAGGATATTGGCCCGGTGTCCGGGCGAGTTCATCCATCCCAGGACGACTGCCTCGGCGCTCGGGTATCCAAGCGCGACGTTCTCGGCGATCTCGGCGTAGGGGTATTGGACGGAGCGCGCGCGATCGCTCAGCGCGGGAAGCTGCGCCTGCGGGAGGACGTGGGCCATCTTCTGGAAGTAAGCCATGTTGGTGGCCTGGATTCGCGCCATCTGGTCGAGTTGGGCGTTGAAGACCAGCGGGCGAAGGCCGCGGCGACGGCGCTCGACGTTAATGAGGTCGAAGATCCGGCTGACGGATGCCGAGTACCCATCCGACGCAGCAGGTGGTGAAGTCCGCGGCGCGGGCCGGACGGGACGGGCCGAGGTCGCCATTGGGACGGCGCAGCCGACGGTGACGAGACTCAGGGCGAGAAATCTTGTGCAGCGCATCCGTATTATATCGGTGCCTCAGGACGAACGTTCCAGGGCCTCCAGCACCCGCCGCGGCTCGATCCGGGTTCGGCGAGCGGTGAACACCCGCAGCCAGCGCGCGCTTTTGTAAAGCTCTTCGGAAAGCGAAGGAAGATTGATGGTGCCAATCCATCCCTCGCCGGTGAGCCGCTCGACCTTTCCGCTGCGGCGGAGCACCGGGATGTCGAGCCCGAGCATCTCGGTCTTTACCGGATAGTCGAGCAGCAGCTCGCCGGGACCAAGCTCGAATTCCGCCGCCAGCTTGTTTTCTGCTTCCGCGACGCGCTTTCGATCGGTGGCGATCCACTCTATGCGCGACGCGTCGAGCTCTGCGGCCGGCCACTCCGCGGCGCGCTTGAACAACCGCCGTTCCTTCAGCGCTGTCAGCAGGGGCGGCGGCCGGTCGCTCTCGAGGGTGTGCATCAGGCCTTCATCGGTGAACCGCGCCAGCGCGCGGACGCTGACGGTGTCGGCGCGCACCGCATCTTCCACGAGGCGCTTGTACATCGCCGTCGCGCTGCGCACGGCGTGGTGCCAGTAGACGTTGCGGTACATCTGATACTTGGCGAAGAGCAGCGACTCGAGCGCCGAGAGCGCTTTTTCCAGCACACCGAGGGTCTGTTTGCCCGTGTCTGGATCCGCGACGAGCACCAGCGAGTTGGTGAGCCGGTCGACATCGATCTCCCCATAGGGAACGCCGCACATGAACGCGTCGCGCTTGAGATACTCGATCTTGTCGAGGTCAAGTGAGCCGGAGATGAGGCCCTGCAGCGGACTGGCGCTGCGCCCGCGAATGAGATCGAAGACCTTTTGCGGCGCGTCCTTGCCCAGTCGGGATGACAGCAGGGTGGCGACGCTCCCTTCGGTGATGAGCGGTCGCGCCACATCCTCGTGGTGAAGTGCACCGATCTCCTCAAGCGCGTGGGAGAACGGGTAGTGCCCAACATCGTGGAGCAGCGCCGCCGATCTCACGATTGCCTGGTCCGGCTCGGAGATGGTGACGGAGTCTTCGGCCTCGCAAAGGAGCGCCAGCGTCCTTCGCGACAGGTGGTGGGTGCCGAGCGCGTGCTCGAACCGGGTGTGGGTGGCTCCGGGATAAACGAGGTAGGTCCAACCGAGCTGCCTGACGTACCGAAGACGCTGGAATACGTCGGTGTCGACGAGCGCCAGCGTCAGGTCATCGACGCGGATGTTGTTCCAGACGGGATCGCGCAGAATCTCGAAGCGCCCGGCCCGTCGTTGGCTGGTGCTTTTCGTCAGCCCTTCGGTCCGGCGTTCTTGATCGCGGCGTCGACGTTCTCGAATTTCTCGAAATTGTCGCGGAACATCGCGGCGAGTTTTTTCGCCTGCGCGTCGTAGGCAGCGCCGTCCTTCCAGGTCGCCCGCGGCTTGAGCACGTTGGGCGGCACACCGTTGATCGCTACCGGCACCGCGAGGCCGAAGATCGGATCGGTCTGCGTCTTCGCGCTGTCGAGGGTGCCCGCCAGTACCTCATTCACGATCGAGCGGGTGTGCTCGAGGGCGATGCGCTTCCCGATTCCATAAGGTCCACCGCTCCAGCCGGTGTTGATCAGCCAGACATTGGAATCGTGCTCGCGCAGCAACTCGCCGAGCATGCGCGCGTACTTGATCGGCTGCCAGACGAGAAACGCGGCGCCGAAGCAGGCGCTGAAGGTCGGTTGCGGCTCCTTCACGCCGCGCTCGGTTCCGGCAACTTTTGCGGTGTAGCCGGACAGGAAGTAGTACATCGCCTGCTGCGCGGACAGCCTCGCTACCGGCGGCAGCACCCCAAACGCATCGGCGGTGAGGAAGATGATGTTCTTCGGATGCCCACCCCGTCCGCCTTTGACGTGGTCGCGGATGTACTCCAGCGGATACGACGCGCGGGTGTTCTCGGTGATCGATTGATCCGCGAAGCGGACTTTCTTGGTCGCCGGATCGAGCACGACGTTTTCGAGAACAGTCCCGAACATCTGGGTGGTCTTGTAGATGTCGGGCTCTCCCTCCGGCGACAGGTTGATCACCTTCGCGTAGCAGCCGCCCTCGAAATTGAAGATCCCGTGCTCCGACCAGCCGTGCTCGTCGTCTCCGATCAGACCGCGATTGGGTGCCGTCGAAAGCGTAGTCTTGCCGGTGCCGGACAGTCCGAAAAAGAGAGCGGTGTCGCCGTTCTCGCCGACGTTTGCCGAGCAGTGCATCGACAGCACGTTCTGTTTCGGCAGCAGGTAGTTCATCACGACGAACATCGATTTCTTGAGCTCGCCGGCGTAGCGGGTGCCACCGATCAAAATCGTGCGCGCGGCGAGGTTGAGGACGATGAAGGTCGTGGACCTGGTGCCGTGCCGCTTCGGGTCGGCCTGGAACTCGGGCGCGTGAAGAACCGTGAAGTTGGGCTCGAAGGTCGGCAGGTCCGACAGCTCCGGGCGAATGAACATGTTTCTGACGAACGCCATGTGCCACGCGTTCGGCGAGACGTAGCGAACCGACAAGCGATATGATGGGTCAGCGCCACAATACAGATCCTGCACGAAGAGCTCGTCGACGCGGTTCAAATACTCTCGCACATCGCTGAGGAGCAGGTCGTATTTATCTGCCGGAAACGGCTGATTGATCTTGCCCCAGTCGACATCCTTGTCGATGGCAGGATCCTTGACCACGAACTTGTCGTTCGGTGAGCGCCCGGTGTGGGGACTAGTGACGGCGACGAATGGGCCCATGTCCGCAAATTCGCCCTCGTTTCGCCGTGCGGCCGCCTGAAAAAGCTCGGGCGCAATCAAATTCCAATGGACGTCGCCGCGCGGCTCCAGTCCCTGCTTGCTCAAATCGGCTCTGCTTTCCCGCGCGACGGACTTACGGCGGGGCCTGATCTCGGTTGCCATCGAACTACCTGGTCTCCTTTATCCGCTGCTGCGCGTCGACGACTGCGACGGCGGCCATGTTGACGATGTCCTGCACATCGGCGCCCTGCTCCAGTACATGCACGGGAAGATTCATACCGAGCAGAATCGGCCCGATCTTGGTCGCCCCGCCGAGGTGGTGGAGGAGCTTGTAGGCGATATTCCCGGCGCTCAGGTTGGGGAATATCAGCACGTTGGCCCGCTCCTTCAGAACGCTGAACGGATACGACGAGCGGAGGATGTTCTCGTCCATCGCGGTGTCCGCCTGCATCTCGCCATCGACCACCAGATTGGGATCGCGCTTCCGCAGAATCGCCACCGCTTTGGCGACTTTCTCCGCTTCCGGATGCCGCACCGACCCGAAGTTCGAAAACGACAGCATCGCTATTTTCGGCGTGATTCCAAAATTGCCGACGATGCTTCCCGCCGAGTACGCGATCTGCGCCAGCTGCTCGGCGGTCGGATCGATGTTGACGGTGGTGTCTCCACAGAAGATAACGTGCTTCTCGAAGACCAGCATGTAGAGCCCGCTCACGATTTCGGCTTTCGGGTGCGGGCCAATTACCTGTAACGCTGGGCGAATGGTCTCCGGGTAGTGCATGCCCACGCCGGAGAGCAGCGCGTCGGCGTCCCCGCACGCAACCATCACCGATCCGAAGTAGTTCACGTTGAACAGCAGCTGGTGCGCTTCGCTGTGGCTCAGGCCTTTGCGCTGGCGTCGCTTCCAGAGATAGTCGGCGTACTTGTCGCGCCGGTCGCAGGTGGCGGGATCTTCTATCGCGATGTCGCGGAGCGAGATGAGATTGTCCTGCGCGATGCGCTCGATGTTGCCGCGCTGGCCGAGGAGGATCGGTGACGCTATTCCTTCGTCGACGAGCACCCGGGCAGCCCGGATTATTTTCGGCTCCTCGCCTTCTGGGAATACGATGCGCTTCGGGTCCCGCTCGGCGCGGTTGATGATGCCGCGCATGATCCCGCGCGCGCGACCCAGTCGCGCCTCGAGCTGATCGCGGTACTGCTCCAGATCGATCATCTCCTTCGCGACGCCGCTCGCGACCGCGGCCCAGGCGACTGCCGGCGCGACCCACAGCAACACTCTTGGATCGAATGGGAACGGAATGAGATAGTCGGCACCGAACTTCACCGATCGGAGTCCGTACAGGCGCGTTACGCTCTCCGGCACGTCCTCTTTCGCGAGGGCGGCGAGCGCCCGCGTGGCCGCCATCTTCATCTCTTCGTTCACCGTCGTCGCGCGAGCATCGAGCGCGCCGCGGAAGATGAACGGGAAGCCGAGCACGTTGTTGACCTGGTTCGGATAGTC
>Ga0070682_100001802_pt1 | contig 11965 bp, 11 predicted proteins | sample KBSC63LmetaG_FD_64668 | JGI IMG/M metagenome (GOLD analysis project Ga0070682, IMG submission 64668) | Corn rhizosphere microbial communities from Kellogg Biological Station, Michigan, USA - KBS C6-3L metaG | ecosystem: Host-associated > Plants > Roots > Rhizosphere | place: USA: Michigan... | reverse complement strand
AAGGGTTATGCCGAGTTGATCGGAGGCGAGGGCAAGGCGCAAACCACAGCCGGGGTGGTTCCCCCGGCGAGGATTTGCAACGCGGCCATCGCCTTCGAGCGACCGGCAAAACCCTTCATATTCCCTGAGACGGGGTACTAGTGTCTTTTGTTGTATCGGAATTGAAGCATAGTGCAGTGCAATAGATACTTCAATCGAAAAAAATAGGGTCGGAGTTAAATTAATTAAACGTTACTTGGCATAAAAATTAAATGGGGACATAGTAAATCCACTCGAATTTCCTGATGCCATGCAGCGCAACAGACTTAATTCTTGGAGGTTTGAGAGGTCGAATCCGCTTGGGATTGAGGTTTGGTTTTTACCGGCCGTCCCTTCTTGGAAGGCGTCACGCGGCGTTTAACTTGCTTTGCCAATGCCGTCTTGAAATGGTCGGAACCGAGCGCCCAGCCTTTCAAGGCTGCCTCGCTTAATCTCGCCACCTCGTTCTGGCCCAACCCTTGCTCCATCAACGCCCTGTATGCCGCCTCGCGATCGAAAGGCGTATTCCCCAAGGCCCAATAAAGCGCATGATCGGTGATCAGAGGATCAGACTTGATCCCGGCATGATGGGAAAAACTCGACCATGGATACTCGTCCGGCTGCGCGGCCAAGCCGGAGCGCACTGGATTCAGTTCGATATATTTGCTGCAAGCGAGGAAATACTGCGCGGCTTCGATCACCGTTGCCTTGTAGCGGCCCTGCCATAGCGTCCCGGCGCGCTGGTATTTGGCATTGAAGTACGGCACGTAATGCCGCCCCACCCATTGCATCATTCGCCCCAGGCCCATGTCATCGCTTGGCGAAACCAGCAAATGCAGATGATTCGGCATCAGGACATAAGCGTGAACGGAGACCTTGAATTGCCTGGCGGCCTCGCGCAGCCAGCGCAGGAAGGCTTCGTAATCCTCCGCGTCGCGGAAAATCGCTTGCCGGTCGATGCCGCTTTGGATGACGTGATGCGCTTGATTGGGAACCACAAGTCGGGGGAGTCGGGCCATGACAAATTAAAGCATTTTTCTGGCCCAGGACAATTCCATCTGGCGACGCTGATCGACAGCATGCCCGATAAGCATACGCAACTCATTTAACAGCACCGCCTGGGATTCCTCGATTTTTGCCACCGATGCGGATGAACCCCAATCGCCGTAGATGAAGCCGATCGGTTGCTGGTTGAGCGTCAGCGGCAGCACCATGAAGCTGCGCACCGAGGGCAGCGCTTCGCGCCACCAGCGCGGCAGCTTGCTGATAAAGTCAGGGTGCTGCGCATTCTCGACGAAAATCATCTTATCGTTGGCCAATGCGGCATGAAACACATCCGGCTGATAGGCGTCGCCGAACACCAGGCGCGGCAAAATGTCCTGCACGCTTTCCCCAAACCATATGCGAGCGGCATATTGCGCCTGCTCCGGATTGCGCAGGAAAGCAATCGCACGGCTGATGCCCAGGCCTTGATAAACCGTCTCCAAGGCCATCGTCAGCAGCTGATTGAGGCTTGCGCTATGCAAAGCGCCGCGCATATCGGAAATGCCGCATGTCAGGATGAGCGTGGCATCGACCTGCTTGCGCGCCGACGACTCCATCACCCTTTCGATTTCATTATGTTTGCGCGGCTGCATGATGCCCGCATTCTCTTCAGTGATGCTTTTTTGAGCACTCTCCAGGGCAGCCAGCACTTGCGGCATTTCCAGGCCAAGCATTTGCGCATAGTCGTGCGCCAGCGGCTCCAGGGCTTTACCGGGTAAAACGTGTTTTTTCGAGAACGCCCCCGCGCAGCGCGAGGACAGGGTAGATACCGCGCCGAGCCAATCATTGTGCTCCAAGGGCTCATCGACCTGCGCCGGCGGCACGTCCCGCATGGTGTGAACCACGTTGGCCGGCAAACCCCACTGCCGGGCCGTTTGCCCTCCGATCTCGTCGAGGCCGAGGCCTAGTACCTGATGCGCGGCCTGCTCTTCGCTGATGCCTGTTTCGGCGCAGCGCTCCTGTATCTGTTGCCAGCGTTCGAACAAATAAAAGGTGACCAGCATGCGTCCGAGCGAATGCAGCATGGCGCAAACAGCCGCTTCTTCGGCGTCGCGCGTGCCGGCGGAAGAAGCCACATGGCGCGCGATATGACCGGCAAATATGGCTTTTTCCATTTCCTCGCGAGCAACCACGGAATCGGGGGAAATGGCCGACAGTCCATCGATCAGTTTCAAGCCCAGCGCCAAATGGCCGATGGCCTCCGTGCCCAGCACGATGACCGCCTTGGAAACCGTATTGATGCCTTGCCCGAAAACCGCGTACATGGCGCTGTTGGCCAGGCGCAATACCTTCTGCGTCAGCGCCGGATCCTGCAGTACGGTCTTGGTCATGTTGAATTCGACATCGTCGCCGCGCATGGCGCCGATGATGGCATTGACGACCTTGGAGAAGCCGGGCAATTCGCCGCGCTGACGCATGCGCGAGCGCAGCAATTCCATCGTCTTTTCCGGATTGACCGGTTCGTGAGCGCCAGGCAGTTTCATAAATCGATTTGTTATCGTCCGTTCGCGGACTGCAACGGCAAAGCCGCTTCGTTTTTCAACCTGGTGATCGCCTCTTCCGGAGGCAAGGGCCTGCCCGTCAAAAAGCCCTGGATCAGGCTGCAGCCATGCTTGGCAAGGAAATGCATCTGCTCCTCGTGTTCGACTCCTTCGGCGACCGTGCTCAGGTTCAAGTGGTTTGCCAGGCTCAGCACGACGTTGCAAATGGCGGCGTCCTTGATCGAGGCCGGCAAATCCTTGATGAAGGCGCGGTCTATCTTCAAGGCCGCGATCGGGAAGCGCTTGAGGTAAGCGAGCGAAGAATAGCCCGTGCCGAAGTCGTCGATTGCGATGCGCACCTTGCGCGCGGCCATCGCGGTCAGCAAGGTTTCCGCATGCTCGGGGTCCGACATCAGAACGCCTTCCGTAATCTCCAGCAGCAGCTGACTCCCTTGCAGACCCGACAGCCTGAGCGCTTCATCCAGCACCTTCAGGAACTGGTCGTTGCGAAACTGCCGCGGACTGACGTTGACCGATACATACAAGGGCCTGTTCGCCGCTTCCTCGAAACGCTTGATCTGCATGCAGGCGGCCTTCAGCGCCCACGCGCCAAGCAGGTTGATCAAACCATTGCTCTCGGCCATCGGAATGAACTGCGCCGGCGACACCATGCCATGCCCCGGTCGTTGCCAACGCATCAGCGCTTCAAAACCCATGATCCGGCGGCTATGCGCATCGACGATGGGCTGATAGTACAGCAGGAATTCGCCGTCGCGAACCGCCTGGAACATCGCGGCTTCCATCGAGACGTCGTGTTCCGGCTGCGTGAATTTTTCCTGATTGTAGACCACGCAGCGCGCCTTGCCGGTTTCCTTTGCGCGGTACATCGCGGTATCGGCGTGCGCCAGCAGCTTGACCTCGCTGTCCCCATGGTCCGGGAACACCGCGGCGCCGATCGAGGTGCTGACGTAAAGGGTATGTCCCTGGATCTCGAACGGCAACTGCATCGCCGCGATCATGCGCCGCGCCGCGGCTTGTATGTGATCCTCCGTCACCGCTCCCGGCAGCAAGGCCACGAATTCGTCGCCGCCGACGCGCGCCAAGGTATCGACATCGCGCAAGGTTTCGGACAGGCGCAACGCCGCCACGCGCAGCAAGGCGTCGCCGACCGGGTGGCCGAGCGCGTCGTTGACTTTCTTGAAGCCATCGAGATCGAGCGCGAGCAGCGCAAATCCGATCCCGCTGCGCCGCGCGTTCGCGATGGCCATGCGAATCCGATCCGACAGCAATGTACGGTTCGGCAATCCGGTCAGGCCGTCGTGCGTCGCCATATGCCGCATGCGATCTTCGGCCTGCTGCTGGCTGGAGATATCCCGGCCTACCGCAAGCAGCTCCATGTGATCGAAGGCATCCAGGTAAGCCATGATCTGCAGTTCGACCCACACCTCGGACATCGGGGTCTTGAAGCGGACATTCACCCGCCTGGGCTGGTCGGTTCCGTGCGCCTGCGCCAGGGTCTCGTTGAGCGCAGCATGATCCGGCGCCATCACCACCTCGGCCAACTGGCGGCCGATCAGGTTTGCGCCCGGATTAATCAATTCCACCGCGCGTTTGCTGGCATAAACGATGTAGCCATCGGCGCTCAGCCGGAACGCGGCATCGCCGGCCGCTTCCATCAGGCATTCCAACTGCATTTTGGCTGCGGCACCGGGCCGGTCGCGGCTTGTCGAGAACATTATCGGAGGCTGGTTTTAAGTGCGAGGCAGTCGAACGCTCCCCTTGCGAGAGACGTGACGAATGACGCCCCCCTTGAGCACGAATAGCTCCGATCTTAACAAATTGTAGTCAGGAAATTAATGCGCCCTCGGATCTTGTTGCAAAAATATTGCAAAAAGCTTCTATTCGGCTTTTACAACGCTCCCGATTCAAGCCTCCCGCGTTCGAGAATTCAGCTTTCTCTTTTCCAAAAAACAACCTGGGAGTTGACCCATTGAATCGGTTCGCCGATCTTATGCGTCTCCCTGTATTCATCGACCGCTCTGCGGCACCCGAACGGCAGGCCGTAATCATCGATGATGACGAAACCTCCTGGCGATAGTTTGGGATACAGATTTTGCAAGGAATGCATCGTCGATTCGTACCAATCCCCGTCAAGCCGCATGACGGCAAGCCGTTGAATCGGCGCATGTGGCAAGGTATCGGAGAACCATCCCTTCAAGAACTTTACCTGGTTGTCGAGCAGATCGTATTTTTGAAAAATGCTTGCGGCATACTCGATGGGTATCTTCAGGTGGTCGAGAGGGGCGAATAAATGGAACCAGATTGCGTCTTCCAGGCTTTTCCCGGGATCCGCCTTCGGCAATCCTTCAAAGGAGTCGGCGGCCCAAACAACGCGGTCGGTGATGTCATAGGCTTTAAGAATGCCGCGCATCAGCACCGGCAGCCCTCCCTTCCAGATCCCCGTCTCGATCAAATCCCCCGGCACCTCATTCCTGATGACTTCTTCAACACAAAATTGAAGATTTTCAATGGACGAGATAGGAGCCATGGTGTCGGGAGTGAGATCCCTATGCATGTTGTTAAGGGAAATACACAAATTCTCCGCAAAAGAAGCTCTTCCATGTGGGGAGCCCGTGTTGATGAAGGATTCGACGGTATGACCTAATGGCGCCAGATAAGGCTTGAAAATCTCGTTGGCTTCTTGAAACAAGCTTGCGCACTGCTCCTGCGAGATGAGCTGCGTTCCGCTTCCCGGGTTATAAATCTGCCCCGATAGACATTTTTTTAATAAATCGATATAGAGCGAGCGGGCATCGGGCATTTGCTTCCTCTTAAGAAAAAGCACGAAGATCTTAAGCCTGTTTGAAAATCGTAGCGAGCGGGTCGAGTTTGGGCCTGCGCAGTAGATTTTCGAACAGGCTCTCAGGATAAAAGAGTTACTAAGAGATAATTTGTTTAGTTAGTAAGTGGCGCGGATCTGAAATTAGTTCCGAAGGGAATAGCTTTTGCAGCGCTGCCTGTTTGCATCTGCAAAATGACAAACAAGCGCATAGAGCCGGCAGCGAAGCTGCTTGGCCAATGGAAGAAGGATTCCCCCCATTGGGGGGTTAAGAGGACAGGATGTTCGCCTTAGCAATCCTTCATCAGAACATGATTGCCCGGCAGCACTTTCACCGGGTGGCGCAGCCCACGGTCGGCGTTGTGTTGCAGTTGGGCGCGCAGGACGGCATTGGCTTCCTCGCTCAGCCAGCTCCGGTTGTGTCCCCAGATGCTGGGACCGTCGGTCAGCTCCACAGGCTGCCAGTTGGCGGGGTCGATGACAAGACCGCCCCAGCCGTACTCGATCATGAATTCCGAGGGCGTCTTTACATAGAAGGACGTCATATGGTCGTTGGAATGCCGGCCCAGGGTGACCGCGATATTTTCCTTGCGCAGTTGGGCAAGGTCGTGCGCATGCCCGACATCGTCGAACTGCATCAGCTCCATCATCAGGTGATGAAAGCCGCGCCGCCCCGTTTCTATCAAGGCCAAGCTATGGTGGCGCGGATTGACGTGCAAGAAGTAGGCCTTGAACGGAGCCAGCACGTAATCGGATACGCCAAAGCCGAGCAGCTCGGTATAGAAGGGCAGGACGGACTCGATTCTTTCGCAGGTCAAGACCACGTGGCCGATGCCAAGCGGGCCGGCGCGGAATCCGGCGATATTACGTCCCGGCGTGAACAGACTATCGGCTTTTTCCGGCCCCCAGTAGAGCTCGACCCGGTTTCCTGCCGGGTCATCCATCCAGATGAGTTCGCGCACCCGGCGCTGCGCGGTCAGCGCGGCGCTCCCATGCTGGATCCGGACGCCGGCCGCTTCCAGGCGTGCCGCCATCGCTTGCAAGGCTGCGCCGCTTTCCACTTCCCATCCCAGATGCTGGATGATGCCGTCCGTGCCTTCTTCGAAATGAAAGCGCCGGCTCAAGTCGTCCATGCGGAAGGACAGAGTCCGCGCCGACTGGTCGGCAATTTGCAGGCCGAGAAATTTCGTGCCGAAGTCGGCCCAATCGGCAAGGCGGCTGGTGCTGATGCCCACATAACCCAAGGATACGACGCTCATGCGACTTCCTCCATGAAGCGGGTGACGATGCCAAGGAATTCCTGTTTCTTTTCGATCTGCACCCAGTGGCCGCAATGGTCGATCGGGTGCAGGGTCGCATTGGGCAGTTTTGCCGCGAGCATTTCCGATACACGGAACGGAATGACGCGATCGTCGCGACCATGCACAAGGGCGACGGGCATGCGGATGGCGTTCAATTGCGCATCGGAGAGCGCAAGCATGTCGATGCCCTTCTGGCGCGGCGACGGAAACAGCCGGGCAAAACGCTCTTGCACGTCGGCGCGAATGCTGGCGCGGTAGCGCATGTCGACCAGGTCGTCCGTGACGATGGACTGGTCGTAGGCGAAGATGCCGATCAGTTCGCGCATGGCTTCGTGCGAAGCCTGATATCCCCACACCTTGTCCAGCCCTTCGCTGAGGAGGAAACTGGTCCCCACCGAGCCCATCAGCACCAGCTTCTTGACGCGATCCGGATACATGCTCGCCGTCCTGAGCGCAATGGCTCCGCCGAAGGAATTGCCGACGATGGAAAATCGCGCGATCCCCAATGCATCCATCAGGCCGATGACTTGCGCGACCCAGTTTTCCGGCGATGTCCGATACTCGGGCGGCGTTTGCGTGTAGCCGAAGCCGGCCATGTCCGGCGCGATTACGCGGTGCGTCGCGGCAAGCTCCGGCAGGACCAGGCGCCAGTTAGCCCACGCCGTCACGCCCGGGCCGGAGCCGTGAATGAGCAGGATGGCATCGCCCTGCCCGTGATCGTGATAGTTGATGTTCACCCCGTCGAGGATGATGCTGTTGCCAATCTCGGGAACGTTCTCGCTCATGTTTGCCTTCCGAATTTTTGTGCCGTGATGAAGTGTTGATGCCTTAGTTTGCCTGAGTTGAGGGACCTGTGGATTACCCACAAATCCACGCTCTTGCATGTGAGGAGCGCGCCGTACGGCTCCTTCCCCCTCGTAGGGGGAAGGGACCCTACGGTGCGCTCCTCGTACATATGAGAACGCATCAACCAATTTGTGGGTAATCCTCAGGTTGAGGGACGAAGAGAAGAAATTAACCGCGCTTCCAAACCAGCCGTGCAGTGCGCGCTTCGGAAGTGCCTTCTTCCAGACGCGCCGCCAGCACCAGTTGACCTGCATCCATCGTTTCGATGCGGCGCTTCTGGATGCCGCCTTTCCAGTTGGGAAAGGAAGCCAATTCGACGTGATGGCTAACGGTATCGCCGGCAAAAACGTAGGTCCCGGCATAGGCCAGCATGGAACTGTAAGCTCCGGCCTTTTCCTCCTGCGAAGCGTTCCATTGCCCGCCGGTGGTGAAGTTCTGGCGGTCGCCGCGGCACAGCATGCACATCATGCGGCCGTCGGGATCGTATTGGATGAAGCCTTCCACTTGCTGCCCCATCGGGTAAGTGCGGCGGCCATCGTCGTAGACCTGTTCCCATGCGACGATTTGCCAGCGTCCTATCACTCCTTGTTCGCTCATTGACTACCTCTGTTACGTAAATTCTTGAAAATCTCTTCCTGCCGCATCATTGCGCCAGAAATTCCAGCACCATGCGGTTGAATTTTTCCGCATGCTCCCACTGCGCCCAGTGGCCGCAACGGTTGAAGATGTGCATCTCGGCATTCGGCATGCCCCACAGCAGGCGCAGGCCGATATCGAAGGGAACAAAGCGATCATCGCGGCCCCAGATGACGAGGGCCGGCGCCTTGATCTCTCCCAGGCGCGGGCCGTAGTCGCTGAACTGCTTCGGATTCGCCGCCAGGCTCTTCACCCAGTTTTCGAGGTGATCTCGGCGCGCGAGCATGTTGTCCACGCGCAGTTGCAGCAGATCGTCCGTCAGTGCGCCGGCGTCGAACACGAAGACGTTCATCATGCGCTTGACGTTCTCGAGCGTCGGTTCGCGGTAGACCTGGTTGAGCAGCTTGATGCCTTCGGTCGGCATCGGCACGAACTGGCTCGGGCCGCCCGTGCCGCCGCCCATCAGGACGAGCTTGCCGACGCGTTCAGGATTGGCGAGCGCGAAGGCCGTGCTGCTGTGTCCGCCCATCGAATTGCCGATCAGGTGGGCGCGTTCGACCTTGAGCTGGTCGAGCACGAGCTTGACGATGCGGCCGTTGAAGTCCGAACGCGAACCGGACGTATTGAGAAAAGCATCGCTCTTGCCGAAGCCGGGCATGTCGATCAGGAGCAGACGATAGCCGGCCGCGACGAAAGGTTCGACGTTACGATGGAAATTTGCCCAGCCGCTCGCGCCCGGACCCGATCCGTGCAGCATCACGACGGCCTGGCCCGAAGCCGAACCGACGTCGTTATAGTGAACCTTGTACTCCACCTCGCCATCGCGGACTTGCACGAACCTGCTTGTCGCGGCTTCGGTAATGGGTGTGCTCATGTGCGATTCCTTCGCATAAACGTGTTTCGATGACATGTGCCCATGTCAGGCTGCCTTCTGCTTCAACATATCCAGCGCCACATCGACAATCATGTCTTCCTGGCCGCCGACCATGCGGCGCTTGCCCAATTCGACCAGGATGTCGAAGGCCGGCAAGCCGTACTTCTGTGCTGCGGCTTCGGAGTGACGCAGAAAGCTGCTGTAGACACCGGCATAACCTAGCGCCAGCGTCTCGCGGTCCACGCGCACGGGGCGTTCCTGGATCGGACGCACGATGTCTTCCGCTGCGTCGATCAGCTTCTTCACGTCGCAGCCGTGGTTCAGGCCCATGCGGTCGACGGCAGCGATGAAGACTTCCAGCGGCGCATTGCCGGCGCCTGCGCCCATGCCGGTCAAGCTGGCATCGATGCGGTCGCAACCGTTTTCCAGCGCGACGATGGAGTTGGCCACGCCGAGGGACAGATTGTGGTGCGCGTGCATGCCGGTGTGCGTCTCGGGTTTCAACACATCCTTGAACGCCTTGAAGCGGTCGGCAATGTCATACATATTCATCGCGCCGCCCGAGTCCACCACGTAGATCGTGGTCGCGCCGTAGCTTTCCATCTTCTTGGCTTCCTGCGCGAGATTCTGCGGCGTGGTCATATGGCTCATCATCAGGAAACCGACGGTGTCCATGCCGAGTTCGCGAGCGTATTCGATGTGCTGTTTCGAGATGTCCGCTTCGGTGCAGTGAGTCGCCACGCGAACGATGCGCGCGCCGGCATCGTAGGCATTCTTGAGGTCGTGGATGGTGCCGATGCCGGGCAACAGCAGTGTCGCCACTTTCGCATGCTTCAGCACGCCGGCCACCGCTGCTATCCATTCCAGGTCGGTGTGCGCGCCGAAGCCGTAATTGAAGCTCGATCCCTGCAAACCGTCGCCGTGCGCGACTTCAATGCTGTCCACCTTCGCTTCATCGAGCGCCTTGGCAATCCGCACGGCTTGCTCCAGAGAATACTGGTGGCGGATGGCGTGCATGCCGTCGCGCAGGGTGACGTCGGAGACGTAGATTTTTTTGGTCCTGTCAAACATGGGTATTCCTCCGCTTAAGCCGCTGCCGCGGAAAGTTGACGCTCGGCCAGGCGTTCCGCCGTCTTCAAGGCCGCGCTGGTCATGATGTCGAGATTGCCGGCGTACGCAGGCAGGTAGTGGGCCGCGCCTTCGACTTCGAGGAAGACGGAAACTTTCAGGCCCGCCTGTTTGCCGATGCCGGGCAGGTTCAGGCCGTCTTCGAAACGATCGAACTGCACTTCCTGTTTCAGGCGATAGCCGGGAACGTATTCCTGCACGGCGGCCGCCATTTCCTTCACCGACTTGCGGATCGCTTCCTGGTCGGCGTTCAGTTCGGTCATGCAGTAGACCGTGTCGCGCATGATGAGCGGCGGCTCGGCGGGGTTGAGGATGATGATGGCCTTGCCCTTTTGCGCGCCGCCGACCTGCTCGATGGCCTTGGAGGTCGTCTCGGTGAATTCGTCGATGTTGGCGCGGGTGCCGGGACCGGCGGATTTGCTGGAGATGGAGGCGATGATTTCGCCGTAGTACACCTTCGCCACCCGCGACACTGCCGCCACCATCGGGATCGTGGCTTGTCCGCCGCAGGTGACCATGTTGACGTTCGGGGCGTCGAGGTGCGCATCGCCGTTCACCACGGGAATGCAGTAAGGACCGATCGCCGCCGGCGTCAAGTCGACCATGCGGATGCCGGGCTTCAGCTTGCGCAGGAAGGCGTCGTTCTTGACGTGGGCCGATGCGGACGTCGCATCGAACACGATATCGATATCGGCGAAGTTCGGCATGCGAGTCAAACCTTCCACGCCTTCATGCGTGACCGCCACCCCCATGCGCGAAGCACGCGCGAGGCCGTCCGAATTCGGGTCGATGCCGACCATCGCGCCCATGTCGATGAGCTTGCCGTGCCGCAGGATCTTGATCATCAAGTCCGTGCCGATGTTGCCCGATCCGATGATCGCGGCTTTGAGTTTCTTGCTCATTACTTCACTCCTTATTCGGCAAACACCGCGCGCACGCTGCCCAGTCCGTCAATCTGCGCCGTGAACGTTCCCGGCTGCGTGACGGGCACCATCGGCCCGAGCGCGCCGGTCATCAGCACGTCGCCGGCACGCAAGGGCGTGCCCATCTTCACCATCATGTCGGCCAGCCACACGGCGGCATTCAGCGGGTTGCCGAGACAGGCAGCGCCGCTGCCGCGCGACAGCACTTCGCCGTCGCGTGACAGCGTCATCCCTGCCGCGACGAGGTCGAGGTCGGCAAGCTGTGCCGGACGGCTGCCGAGCACGAACAATGCGCTCGATGCATTGTCGGCGACGGTGTCGACAAAACGGATGTCCCAGTTCTGGATGCGGCTATCGACCACTTCGATCGCCGCCAGCGCGTAGGCGGTCGCGGAGATGATGTCGGCAAAGGTATGCGCTTCGCGCGTGAGGTCATGCTTCAGCACGAGCGCGATTTCGGCTTCGACCTTGGGCTGGATCAGGCGCGACAGCGGCATCGGTTCGCCATCGCCATAGGCCATGTTCGCAAACAGCGCGCCAAAATCGGGTTGATCGACGCCCAGTTGCTTTTGCACCGCGAGCGAGGTCAGGCCGATCTTGCGGCCGACGATGCGCTCGCCTTGCGCCCGGCGCGCATCGACGTTCGCTTGCTGGACGGCATAGGCCAGCGCCATATCATCGAGCGCGATTTCCCCGCGCACCGGCGAGACCGGCTGGCGCGTGGCTTCTGCATTGCGCAGCCTGCCAGCCAGGGTTTGTATGAGTTGTTCGGACATTTGTGTTCCTTCCGTGTTTGATTACGCCGCCGCAATGGGCGCGGCATGCATGGCGCCGAAACCCGCAATCCATTCGGGAATCGGACGATAAAAATCTTT
>Ga0070682_100001801_pt1 | contig 11968 bp, 10 predicted proteins | sample KBSC63LmetaG_FD_64668 | JGI IMG/M metagenome (GOLD analysis project Ga0070682, IMG submission 64668) | Corn rhizosphere microbial communities from Kellogg Biological Station, Michigan, USA - KBS C6-3L metaG | ecosystem: Host-associated > Plants > Roots > Rhizosphere | place: USA: Michigan... | reverse complement strand
GCATTTGAAGGACAGAGTTTGTGGGATGTAAAGAATGAGATCGGCATATTAATGCTCTGGGGAGTGGCTGTGTATTTTATTGCAATCAAAGTTTTTAAATGGGAATGATATGGCGCGTTTGATCAAAGGTGTTTTGTTTGTGTTAGTAGGGCTATCCATCATGATCACCTTATTTTCTTTATTGATACCCTCACAGGTGGTGGTGACGAAAGGCGTGGTGGTCAACAATACCGCGAAAAAGGTATTCGACGAATTGACTGTGTTAGAAAATTGGAAACATTGGCTTCCCCTTTTTAAATCCGATTCTGTTAAGTTGAGTTTTTATGGAAACGGCGGGCTGAATGAGGCTTGTGAATGGGAAAGCGGCGGCAAGATGAACCAATTGCGGATCGATTCGATAACTACCGACAAGGTGGAAATAGCTTTAAGAACTGAGGGAGAAAGTGCGGTAGTTAATACGATCAGAATATTTCCTCTTGCCGATAGCAATAGCGTGCAGGTAGAGTGGAGAGCAGTGACAAAATTAAAATGGTATCCCTGGGAAAAATTCCGTGGACTTTTTATTGAGAAGATGAGTGGTGATACTTATGATGAAGCGTTGAAGAGTTTGAAGAGTTATGTAGAAGGGAAGTGAACTCGATGTCATTTCGACGAAGGAGAAATCTGGTTTTGCTTTTACCATAATGATAAACGAAAATATATCTCTCCTTCGTCGAGATGACAGGCAAGAGGTTAAGTCGGAAAACTGATCTTCCCCATCGACACCGCAGGAGCACCCTCCGCAACAGCTCCCAAAGACGGGTCCCCACAAACACATTCATTGGCAAGTACAGCAAAGATCACGGCTTCCTTGGCATCCGGGTCAATACCAAGTTCTGCCGTTGTGTGAAAACTACAATCATTTAATCGTTCGGTAAGCTGCAACATAAGTAGGGGGTTGTGCATGCCGCCGCCGCTTACAAAAACTTTTACGCCCGGTTTATTTTTTATACAGGCATTGATGGCATCAGTGATCGTATCTGTAGAAAATTTATTGAGTGTTGCCATCACATCTTCGATCGAAAGGGAAAGAGTGGAGCTTTTTTCAAGAACTGCTGCGAGATAGCCAAGGTTAAATAATTCTGGCCCTGTTGTTTTTGGAAATGGTTGTTTGAAAAAATCATCTTCTTTCAAAGCAGACAACAATGCTTCACTAACGATTCCATTTTTTGCAAGCACAGCATCTTCATCAAAATACTTCCCAGGAAAATGTTTTTGCATCCATGCGTCCATCATCGTATTGCCCGGACCAACATCGGTACATAATATCTTTTCATCTTTTTGATCTCCGGCCAAGAAAGTGAAATTGGCAATACCACCGATATTCAATAAGATGCGGTCTTCACCGGCCTTGCTGAATAAGATACGGTCTCCGTAAATCGCTAGTGGAGCGCCTTCGCCACCGGCAGCGATATGCTTTTGACGAAAATCGCTGACGGTGATAATGCCCGTTGCCACGGCCAGGTGATCGCCATCGCCGAGCTGCAAAGTGGCATTGCCTGAATTGTCATTTGGGTGCAATCTTTGCGGCGCATGATAAATTGTTTGGCCATGGCTTGCGAGCAGATCGATATCATTTGCGTGGAGGTCATGCTTCTGCAAAAAATCATTGATCATATTCGCATGTTGCAATGCGATCCGTGGATTGAGCAAGCATAATTTTTCTAACTCGATATTCTTTTTGGCAAAGACCTCTTTTATTTCAGATTTAAATGCCGCTGTGTAATCAACCGTTTCAAAATGGAGTAGTTCGACTTTTGTATCCGACCCGCTACCAGTTATCTTGCACAAGGCAATATCCAGCCCGTCGAGCGAAGTGCCGCTCATTAAACCAATGATCAATCGGCTTGGTTTGCTCGCAATGCTGAAGAGTTTTTGAATGTTTGGATTCATATCTATTGCCGGATAAAATGCAGGTTGCGTTTGATGCCTTCAAACTTAGTTCTTTTCAATGGTGAATTTTTAAAAATCGTTTTGAAAGAGCCTTCGGTCAATTCTTCCCAATCATTCTTAGAAAAATTCAACACTTCGGGGATAGGGGTGAAGCCGGCTTCGGTATTCGGTTTGGAGAATCTGTTCCACGGGCAAACGTCCTGGCAGATATCACAACCAAACATCCAATCGCCGAATTTTCCCTTCATCGCATCCGGAATCAAAGCATCTTTTAATTCGATGGTAAAATAAGAAATGCATTTGCTGCCGTCAACTACTTTGTTGTCGAGGATGGCATCGGTAGGACAACTATCAATACACTTCGTACAGGTTCCGCAATAATCCTTTGCATAGGGATCATCATAATCCAGTTCCAGGTCAACGATCAAAGTTGCGATGAAAAAAAATGAACCGGCTGTTTTATTGATGAGGTTTCCATTCTTTCCGATCCATCCAACTCCTGATCTTTGCGCCCATGCTCTTTCTAATACCGGTGCGCTGTCAACAAATCCACGGCCGTTCACTTCGCCGATATTCTCTTTTATTTGTTGCAGCAATGTCTTCAATTTTGTTTTGATCACATCATGGTAGTCGTTGCCAAAAGCATATTTGGAGATCTTCGGAGCATCGGCGCTTTGTTGTTGGTCCGGAAAATAATTTAGCAATAAAGTGATCACCGACTTCGCTCCCGGCACCAGTTTGTTGGGATCGATGCGCAGGTCAAAATAATTTTCCATGTATTGCATCTTGCCCTGCATGCCTTTGTTGAGCCAGCGTTCCAGTCGACGGGCATCTTCATCCAGCCGCTGCACTTTGGCAATGCCACAATGGTCGAAGCCAAGCTGCGCTGTGTATTGCTTGATGAGGCTTGTATTTTTTTCGATGTTGGACATATCCGATCTGCGCCTAAAAATACAAAAGGCGGGGTAGATTACACGAGACTCAATTGTATAATGCAAATAATGGCCACAATGCGTTCCTATGGAACGCTGCGAACGTTTCTAATGATGTTCTACCTACAAAATGTTCCGATGGAACAGATGCTCTTATTGTTCCGGTAGGAACAGGTTGTGGGTAGAAATTTATAAATCCCGGATTCACGTTCCGTAGGAACGTTTTGTGCAAGATCAACATCCATCATTTTCTAACAGCATCATCTACTATCTTCTTCAACTCCTTATAACGTTCATTCCTTCCCTTACTTTTTATATAGAACGTAAAAAGAAAACCCGTGTAGTGCAAATTATTATCCACCCAGGGAAAACTTCCAAACAACCCAGGGCTCGTCACAGCATTCGAACGCTTGTTACCAACCGCATCATCCATCACCCATTCTCCAAAGCCATAACCCCAATTACCCGCTTCTGCAGGCGTGGAAGCGATCACGGCATCTTTTGCAACGCGATTCTTTTGCATTTCAATGATCGATTTCTTACTCAATATCCTTTTGCCTTTGTATTCTCCTTCATTCAATATCATCGAAAGGAATTTGGTATAATCTTCTGCCGTGCTCCATGCGCTTCCCGCAGGCATGGCAACTTTTCCACGGCCAAAATCTGTATGCGCCATCTCGCAGGGACCAGCAATACGTTCGGCAAACAAGGTCTCGAAATCCTTGCCACTTATCTTTTCGAGAATGGCTCCGGCCAATTGCAAACCTATGCTACTATAATGAAATGTTTTACCCGGAGTTCCTTCCATTGGTTGTTGCGCTATCATTTCAACTGCCTGGTCCATGGATTGAATGCCTTTCATGGCATCAAGGCTTTCTTTCAATGATCCCGCTTTAATACCAGTAAGATGGCTTAGGCATTGCCAGATAGTAATATTTCCCTTGCCATTTGCTGTCATTACCGGCAGCCATTTCCCAACAGTATCATTGATGCTGAGTTTGCCTTCATCCACAAAGGTCATCAGCAACGCAGCACTGAGCCATTTGCTGCAACTGGCGATCCTTTCTTTACTAGTGGAGGTAAAATCCTGCATCATTTCATCGGGGTCTTTTCCCTTCCTTTTAGCGATGAATTTGGTGACCATTTTTTGCCGGCGACTAAGGTCATTTTCGGCTTGGTTGTAGACTATTTTCCCATCTTTAAAGATCACTAACACCGCCCTTCCTCCCAGATCCTGCACATTGTTTTTTAGCCAATTGCCGGCTGCGCTGAAATCCTGGGCCTGTGCAGCCTGTAAATATAGCAGGCAGGCCACAAGACTGATGTATTTGCGGCAGAACGAGCGGGTTTTATATGTCATAATAGCGTAAGATTTGAGCTTGGATTAAGATTTGTGCTTCAAGTTTAAATTTAAGAAGAATGGCATTACAAAATCTAACCATAAAATCACAGGAGATCTTACAACAGGCACAGCAACTGGCCTTCAATGCTCAAAACACGAATATTGAGACGGAGCATATATTGCAGGCCTTGCTGGAGGATAAGGATTCGCCCGTTGAGTTCCTGGTGAAGAAGAACAATGTTAACCTCAATTATCTCGAGGAAAAACTGGCTGCCGCTATCAGCAAGCTTCCAAAAGTGTCCGGTGGCGAGCCGGCGCAGGCATTAAGCCGTGAAGCGAATAATGTATTGCTTCGTTCCAGTGCTACGTTAAAAACATTCAAAGATGAATTTGTAAGTGTTGAACATTTACTACTGGCATTGCTGCAGGGGACAGACAACACCGCTAAATTATTAAAGGATGCAGGTCTTACTGAAAAAGGACTGATCACAGCCATTAAAGATCTGCGCAAAGGATCAACGATCTCTTCCCAAACTTCCGAAACACAATTTAATGCGCTGAATAAGTTTGCAAAGAATTTGAATGAGATGGCAAGAGCCGGAAAACTCGATCCTGTTATTGGAAGAGATGAAGAGATACGCCGCACGCTGCATATACTTTCAAGAAGAAGTAAGAACAACCCGATATTGGTTGGTGAACCTGGTGTTGGCAAAACGGCGATCGCGGAAGGTTTAGCGATGCGTATCGTGAATGGAGATGTGCCGGAAAATTTAAAATCAAAAATAATTTATGCATTGGATATGGGGCAACTCATTGCCGGTGCAAAATACAAGGGTGAATTTGAAGAGCGATTGAAGAGTGTGGTGAAAGAAGTGAGTACCAGTGATGGCGAGATCATCTTATTCATCGACGAGATACATACGCTTGTGGGTGCAGGTGGCGGAGATGGCGCAATGGACGCCGCTAACATCCTGAAACCCGCTCTGGCAAGGGGCGAGCTGCGGGCCATTGGTGCAACTACATTGAATGAGTATCAGAAATTCTTTGAGAAAGATAAAGCGCTCGAGCGTCGTTTTCAAAAAGTGATGATCGACGAACCGACTGTTGAAGATGCTGTGTCGATACTTCGCGGATTGAAAGACAGGTATGAAACTTACCATCATGTGCGCATCAAAGATGAAGCGATCATTGCCGCGGTGGAATTATCGCATCGTTATATCACTGATCGTTTTTTACCCGATAAAGCGATCGACCTTATCGATGAAAGCGCTGCAAAGCTTCGTCTTGAAATGAATAGTATGCCGGAAGAACTAGATGAATTGGAAAGAAAGATCCGTCAGCTTGAAATTGAAAGAGAAGCGATCAAGCGAGAAAATGATACGGCGAAATTAAAAGAATTGAATACGGAGATATCCAATCTTTCTGTTGACCGCGATACTTTTAAAGCAAAGTGGCAACAGGAAAAAGAGATCGTCGAAAAAGTGCAGAATGCAAAAGCTGAAATAGAAGCCTTGAAATTAGCCGCTGAAAAAGCCGAACGCGAAGGCGACTATGGCAGGGTAGCAGAGATTCGTTATGGGAAGGTGCAGGAACAGGAAAAGATCATTGACCAGTTATCGAAAGAATTGGGAGAGATCAGTGAAAAACGACTTTTGAAAGAAGAGGTAGATGCGGAAGATATCGCAGAGAACGTAGCCAGGGCAACCGGCATCCCGGTGATGAAAATGATGCAAAGCGAACGGGAAAAACTGCTTCATTTGGAGGAAGAACTGCACAAAAGGGTGGTTGGGCAGGACGAAGCCATCGAGGCAGTATCGGATGCCATCAGGCGGAGCCGGGCGGGTCTGCAGGACCCAAAAAGGCCGATCGGCTCCTTTATTTTCCTGGGAACGACGGGTGTGGGTAAAACGGAATTAGCCAAGGCGTTGGCCGACTATCTCTTCGACGACGAGGCGATGATGACCCGGATCGATATGAGCGAATATCAAGAGAAACATGCAGTTAGCCGTCTTGTGGGGGCTCCCCCGGGCTATATTGGCTACGAGGAAGGAGGCCAATTGACCGAGGCTGTGAGGCGAAAACCCTATAGCGTTGTGCTGCTGGATGAAATTGAAAAGGCGCATCCTGACGTTTTTAACGTATTATTGCAGGTGTTAGACGATGGTCGGCTCACCGATAATAAGGGTCGTATTGTGAATTTTAAGAATACGATCATCATTATGACGAGTAATATGGGCAGCCAGGTCATACAGGAGAACTTTGAAAAGATCAACGAGAAGAATGCCGAGCAGGTAGTAGAAAGTACCAAGGAAGAGGTGATGGCGCTGCTGAGGAACACGATAAGGCCGGAATTCTTGAACAGGATCGATGAGGTCATCATGTTCCAGCCGTTGATGAAGCGGGAGATCAAGGGGATCATCCAGATCCAGCTCGATAATTTGAAAAAATTGGTTGCGCAAACTGGCATCAACCTGGAGTTCAGCGATTACGTTTTGGATTACCTGGCAGAGAATGGATATGATCCGCAATTCGGTGCACGCCCATTGAAGCGTTTGATCCAAAAAGAAATTGTGAATGGCCTGAGTAAAAAAATATTAGCTGGGGATATTGATAAGAGCTGGCCGGTATTGGTTGATGTTTTTGACGGCACCATGGTTTTCAGGAATGAAAGTCATGAGCCAGCACTGAAAACTTCTAGTAAAAAATAGAAAGGTACATTAACTCTGATTGTACCAGTTTAATAAATAACGTTGCAAAGAGGCAACAGATAAAAGACAAATACTATGGCAATGAAAGTTAAAGAGGTGGTAGAGATCATTCCACCAAAGGACATTTATGTAGGCAATCCGCAGGCAACTGTAACATTGATGGAATTCGGCGAATATGAAAATGAAGATTGCGCAAAGGCAAATGAGGTGGTAAAAAAATTACTGGAAGAATTTGATGGTAAAATAAGATTCCAGTTCCGTCATTTCCCCCTTACAAAAATTCACCAGCGTTCCATGAAGGCAGGTGAAGCTTCAGTAGCTGCATCACAGGCAGGTAAATTCTGGGAAATGCACAATATTTTGTTCCAAAACCGCCGCCAGTTGGGCACTACAAGCCTTAAGCTGTATTCAAAAGAAGCGGGCATAAACAACAAGCATTTTTTGGATGAGCTGATCAATTCTACTTATGGCTGGCAGGTGCGCAACGACCTGAATGAAGGTATCGAAAGAGGAGTGAAGGACGTTCCTGCATTCTTCATCAATGGTGAGCCTGTAACCGGCAAGCCAACTTTTGAGAACCTAAGCACCAACATAACTTCGGCGCTTAAAAAAGCAAAGAAGAAAGCTCCGGTAAAACAAAGAGCATAACGCATTAGCCCCGATGAAGATCGGGGCTTTTTTTTGTCCTTTCCCGGCATTACAAAACACTTGCATTTTCTGAAATAGTTGTGTACCTTGATCGCCGCTGCTTTCCAATATGCTACGTCTAGCACCCATCGTTACTGCCTGAAGCCTCCCTTTTGTATTCAATTTATTTAACCAGCCTTTTTACGGGGCTTAAACCATTTTGTATGAAGCGAATCAAAATTTTCTTCTTTTCAGCGGTTGTATGTTTGGGATCTTTGTTCTTATTGCCTGGCTGTAACAATAGCAGCGAGAAAAAGGCTGATGGAAAAGTAACCGACATCCCAGCCACTACTGCGTCAGCAGACGCAAAGGCTTCTTTCCAGGAAGGCCTTTTAGCCTTTGACCTTGGCGATACTAAAAAAGCGAGGGCATCATTTAGCAAGGCAATTGAACTGGATCCTAAGTTCGGTATCGCTTACCTGTATCGTGCAAATCTTGCCACTTCATCAAAGGAATTTGCTGATGATATCAATGCCGGAAAGGCTAACCTCGACAGCGCAAGTGATTGGGAAAAAATGTACGGAGATTACCAGGCGGCAGGTTTGTCGGGCGACAGGAAGAAACAGGTAGAGACCTTGGAAAAGATCGCTGCTGCATATCCTGAGGCGGCAAGAGCGCAGATGGACCTATCATTTGCCTATACCGGCAATAATCAGTTTGATAAATCCAGGGCAGCTGCTCAAAAAGCTACAGAGCTGGATCCTAAGTTCCCAGGCGGATTTGACGCATTGACGGTATCCTATCTTTTCAACGATCCTAAGGACCTGAAAAAGGCAGAGGAGAACGCATTGAAAGTGGTGGAACTTGCGCCAAAAAGCGCCGGAGCCCAGATATTGTTAGGCGATGTTTATCGTGGACAAAATGAGTTGCAAAAAGCAAAAGACGCTTATGCAAAAGCGGTGTCATTGGATCCTGAGTCTCCGGATGGTTATAGCAAGGAAGGCAATGCAAATACTTTCCTTGGCAATATGGAAGAAGCGAGGAAGAATTATGCCGATGGGTCTGCGTACGACGTCAATAAAATAAATTACCTGGGCCCAACTGCCTATACTTATCTATATGCAAATGGCGACTATAAGATGGCCATGAAAACATTGATGGACGGGCTTTCAAAAGTGGATACTGCGTCAAAAGCCGCAAACGCTCAAAAAAATGCCCTGCTTTCAAATTGTGCTGCTATAGCTATGCATTATAATGATGCTGCAGCATTCAAGCAAGTGGCCATGATGATGATACCGATATCTGCACAGCTTGATAATGACCTGGGCACTGCAGAAGGGAAGTCTTACGCCAAAGCTGATGAAGCTGGCTGGCACGCTCAAATGGCAATGGCGGATGAGAAATATGATGAGGCAAAAGCGAAAGCCGAAGAAATGAAGGCAGCGCTTGATCCCATTAAAGACGACCGCAAGCTGGAAGGATACCATGCTACGATGGGAATGATCAGCATGAAGCAAAAGAATTATGCCGATGCAATTACCCATTTTGAAAAGGCAGATCAAACTTTTATTTACAATAAATATTGGTTGGCAATGGCAAATGAGGCTGCAGGCAATAAGGATAAGGCCATGTCTTTATTTAAAGAAGTGGCTGCCTATAATTTTAATGATGTAGGAAATGCACTGGTGAGAGCAGAGGTGAAGAAGAAGGTGGCAATGCCTTAGGGTTGAAAGTTGAAGGTTGAAGGTTGAAAGTTGGTGTCTCAATAATTGAAAAGCCATTCAATATTTGAGGTGCTAACTTTCAACCTTCAACCTTCAACTTTTAATTTTACTCTACATCCACAGAATAAGTGGCGAGTTCCTTTCCATTGACCAATATCTTTACGGGGTAGTCGCCCGTTTCTTTAAACTTATAAGTAAATAGCACCGAACCACCACTGAAGGAATGCTGCATTTCTTCTCTTCGCATTTTTTTCTTCCCGATAACTAGTTCCACCTTGTCGATATTTTCTTTGACGGACACGATAAAACTAAAACGTTGTGGTTTATCTATGCTTATAAGCAAATGGCCGGTGGCAGGGAAGATCCTCTTTACGCCAAATTCAAAGGCGGCGTTGTTGATGATCGGCAAAGCAAAAAAATCTTTCTTGGTCTTTGGCGCTTCGCCCAGTTTCCAGGCTTCGTTATCAGGATAGTGTTGCAGGTTGAAGATCGCTTTGTCGGCAAAAAAATAGCCATCATTGAAAAACTTTGTAAATATCTTCATATCCGGATCTGTGTATCCCGCTCCCCAGGCCGGGTCTACGTAAAACCAATCATCGGGACTGATGCCCAACTGAACTACGGCCCAACTATGATTGATATCTGTTTTTTCATCGCCTATCTCCTCGATATTTCTTTTTACAAATCCATCAACAGTCAGGCACCTGATATCGGCGCTGCTGCACATATCCTGGAACAGTGTGGCGTAACCAATGCCAACAGCCTTACGGGATGCCAGCACCTCATTTGTGGAGTTTTTTTGAACATTGTTGCTGCGTGCAGCTTTTACATCATAGCTGATATTGTAAGCTATCCAGTCGAATATGGCCCTTACCTTATCCGTTTTATCTTTAAAAGGTTTCGTCACGGTTTCGCTGATAGTACCCATGGTCATTCCATCCAACGTACCTACTTTAGTTACAAAATCGTCAACCTTCTTAAAGTCTTTTTTTTCCTGCGCAACAACACTTAACCCGATGCTGCAGCATAATAAGGTGGCAATTTTTTTAGAGATCAGGTTCATGCAATAAAATTACAGATGTAAAAGTTAATAATTCCTGAAATGACGAAGGCTTTATCGAAAATCAAACAGCGTTGCTGTGAACACCCCTCTTTCCCGTTTCTTAAATATCGCTTTCCAATTGCCGTTGTACCGGATCAATGAAGGCACCAGGTATTCGCCAAAGCGAGTGAGTTCTACTTCCATGTGTACCTTGAAATCGTATACTCCAGCATCGTAGCTCAGCGTGTAATTCCTCGCCAATACTTCGTAAGTGCTGGCGTCGAACCAGGTTGTCATTTCATCAACAACAACATCGGAAGCGTTTTCCGGCTTGGCTTTTTGTGTAAACACATAACAGTTGACATTATTGTGGATCACCATGTCGAGGTTCATGTCGTACCTATCCGCCATCTCATCGTCGAAGATCGCCGTTTTATCGCTCAGGAATGGAATACCGCTTATTTTTTTGCCGGGGTTAAAAAAAAGCATCTTGAGTTGCTCCTTATGTTTCTCCATTCCACTTTTGCCGGAAGTGGAAAATTCTATTCCTTTTACAATATTGGTTTCGCCGCAAATTGAATCTTTGGTGAAAAACAGCGAAGCATACATTTGGGCCGTGTAATAATTGAAGTTATGGTCGTCGTCGTAAATATCGCCGGTGGCCTGTTCTTCCAGTATTTCCATTTTGCGGCAACCGGTATTGGTGCGTATTTGTCTTGTCTTGCTATGTAAGAAAGCCTTTGCTTCGCCATCGCTGTTGTTCATGCGGATATCGTTGATGGCGGAGAAGTTGAGTATGTGAAGATTCCGGAAGGCTTTGTAGAATGACGTATCGTTCTTGATCCTTTCGATGAATACGGGAACATTCAATTTATTGTTGACCACAACTTCGCTAAGGGTGATCGTCTTTTTACCGACCGTTATGGCGCTGTCTTTTTGCTGCGCCATGAGATCGGCGGTTGCAGATATTAGGATGATAAAAGCAATTAAATGTTTCATCTCATGACAAAGTTCTTTCTTCTTTTAAATACTTTTGATATATTTTTTAAAAATCTCTTTATGATCCGACTAAGGCCACTGACAGACAAAGACCATCCGTTCATTGAAAAGCTCTACCGTTCCACCAAGGAGAAGGGGCTGGACCTTAATAAAAGCTGGACCGAGCTACAGAAAGATGCTTTTTTTAGGATGCAGTCTATTTTGCAGGATACTCAATACAGGAAGGCCTTCCCTAATGCGGTTTTCGAGATCATAGAATATAATAAAAAAACTATTGGACGATTATATACCGACGAAAACGAACATGAGATCAGGGGGATAGATATCAGCCTGCTTCCTGAATTCCGCGGGAAGGGCATCGGCACCAAGATCCTGAAAAGCTTACTGGCAAAAGCGGCGGATAAGCAAAAGATATTTTCAACGCAAGTTGAGCGTAATAACCCCGCTTATCATCTCTACCTGCGATTAGGTTTCAAATATACCGGGGATAACGGTACTTACTATTGTGTGGAGTACAGGCCATAGATTCTTTCTTCCATGCTATTGCTAAAAAGAAAACGGGCATGATCTTTTGGATCATACCCGTTAAACTTATCTAAAAAAAATCAACCGAAATTAATTCTGTTTAGGAGACTTAGGAGCGGGGCTAGCTACCGAAGGAG
>Ga0070682_100001800_pt1 | contig 11971 bp, 8 predicted proteins | sample KBSC63LmetaG_FD_64668 | JGI IMG/M metagenome (GOLD analysis project Ga0070682, IMG submission 64668) | Corn rhizosphere microbial communities from Kellogg Biological Station, Michigan, USA - KBS C6-3L metaG | ecosystem: Host-associated > Plants > Roots > Rhizosphere | place: USA: Michigan... | reverse complement strand
GATCCGAATGTCGCGCCCTTCGCGGATCGGCTCGCCGTCGCCGCCGATGCCCTTGATGTAGTCTTCGTTATGCAGCGTCGCGTTCTGCACCACGACGCCGCCGACCGTGACCGGCTCCAGGATCGCGGTCGGCGTCAGCGCACCCGTGCGGCCGACCGTGATGGAAATATCCTTCACCACCGTGACCGCTTTCTCGGCAGGGAACTTGTGCGCGATCGCCCAGCGCGGATCGCGGCCCGCGAAACCAAGCCGCTCCTGCCAGTCGATGCGGTCGACCTTGTAGACGACGCCGTCGATGTCGTAGTCGAGCTTCGCGCGCCGCTTTTCGATGTCGGCATGAAAGGCGACAAGCTCCTTCACCGAACGGCAGACTTTCGTGAGCGGATTGGTGGTGAAGCCGCACTTCTCGAACCATCCGGTCATGCCGGACTGCGTCTTCGTCGGCATCTCGCTCATCTCACCCCAGCCATAGGCGAAGAAGCCGAGCGGGCGCGAAGCGGTGACCGAAGGGTCTTTTTGGCGAAGCGATCCCGCTGCGGAGTTGCGCGGATTGGCGAAAACCTGCCCGCCGGATTTCTTCTGCCGCTCATTGAGCTTCAGAAAATCGGCCTTGGTCATATAGACTTCGCCGCGAATTTCGCATGCGGCGGGGATGTGTTTGCCCTTCAGCTTCTGGGGCACGGATTTCAGCGTGCGGATGTTCGGCGTTACATCCTCGCCCACACTGCCGTCGCCGCGCGTCGCGGCGGTGACCAGCTCGCCCTTCTCGTAGCGGAGCGACATCGACAACCCGTCGATCTTCGGCTCGGCCGAAAAGACCACCGGCTCGCTTTCGGAAATCTTCAGAAAGCGCCGGATGCGTGCGACGAAATCCTCGACATCCTCATCGGTGAAGGCGTTCGCCAAGGAAAGCATCGGCACCGCATGCCTCACCTTGGGAAAACGCCCGCTGGGCGCCGCGCCGATCTTCATCGACGGGCTGGTGAGCGTTTTCAGATCGGGAAATCGCGCCTCGATCGCGTTGAGACGCCGGCGAAGCACGTCATATTCGGCGTCGGAAACTTTCGGCGCGTCTTTTTGATAGTAAAGCCGGTCGTGCTCGGAGATTTCGGCTTCCAGCTTCGCGTGCTCGGCCTTGGCTTCTTTCTCGCTCAAGTCCTCGACGACCTTTTGGTCTTTCCGTGTCATTTCCCTAACCTACTTGGTCATGGCCGGGCTTGTCCCGGCCATCCACGCCTTTCTTGCTGACATGCCGCAAAGACGTGGATGCCCGGCACAAGGCCGGGCATGACATGAAACAAATGCTGCGCCCTTACCGCACCGCTCCCGCGATCAGCTTCTCCGCCGCCGCGCGCGCTTCTTCGGTCACCTCGGCGCCCGCGAGCATGCGCGCGATCTCTTCCCGCTTCTGTTTTGATTCGAGCGCTTTCACGCGCGTGACAACCCGCTTTGCGCCCGCCGGTTCCTTGATGACCAGGAAATGATGCGAGGCGCGCGCGGCCACCTGCGGCGCGTGCGAAACGGAAAACACCTGCACCTTCTCGCCAAGCCGCGCGAGCCGCGCGCCGATCGCGTCGGAAACCGCGCCGCCGACCGCCGTGTCGATCTCGTCGAACACAAGCGTCGGCGCCGAACCCTTATCGGCAAGCACCACTTTGAGCGCCAGGAGAAAGCGCGCGAGTTCGCCGCCGGAGGCGACCTTCATCAAAGGACCCGGCTTCGAGCCCGGATTCGTCCGCACCCAGAATTCCGCGCGGTCGATGCCGCCCGGCCCCGCCTGCGCCGGATCGCTTTCGATCTCGACGATGAATTCCGCGCGCTCCAATTTCAGCGGCGCAAGCTCCGCATTCACCGCCTTGCCGAGCGCCGTGCCCGCCTTCTTGCGCGCGGCGGATAACTTTTCAGCCGCCGTGCGATAGGCGCTCTCGGCGTCTTTCGCCGCCGCTTCCAGTTTTTTGAGATTTTCCGATCCTTTGTCGATCGCCTCCAAATCGGACGCGAAGCGCGCCGCCACCGCCGGCAATTCCTCCACCGTCGTCTGATATTTCCGCGCCGCAGCCCTGAGGCCGAACAAGCGCTCCTCGATCCGCTCCAGCTCCTTCGGGTCGAAATCCGCGGCCCGCAGCGCGCGCTCCAATCCGTCGCGCGCTTCTTCGAGCGCATTGATCGCGGTCTCGAGCGCCTTCACCGGCGCGCCGACGAGATCCGGCGCGTCGTTCTGCCGCCGCTCCAAGCGCCGCAGCGACGAAGAGAGCGACGGCACCGGGCTCGCGGAGCCCGCCACCGTTTCATGCGCGTCGCGCAAGTCCTCCGCGACCTTTTCCGCGCCCATCATCTGCGCGCGGCGATCGGCAAGCTGTTTTTCTTCGCCCGGCAGCGGCGCCATCGCCGAAAGCTCCTCGACCGCGTGGCGGATGAAATCCGCTTCCGCCGCGGCCTTCGCCAATCGCTCGCGCTCCTCGCCCGCGCTCGCGACCGCCTCGCGCCACGCATTCCACAGGCTTTCGACACTCAAGGCCTGGTCGAGATGGCCGCCGAAGGCGTCGAGCAACTCCCGATGCGTGTTCGAGTCGACGAGCGCCCGCTCGTCATGCTGGCCGTGAATCTCGACAAGGCGATGCCCCACTTCGCGCAGCACCTGCACGGAGACCGGCTGGTCGTTGATGAAGGCGCGCGTGCGCCCGTCGGAGAATTGCACGCGCCGCAGGATCAGCTCGTCCCCGTCGACGCCGTTTTCCGAGAGCAGCTTTCGCGCCGGGTGGTTCTTGCCGACCTCGAACGCCGCCGTCACCTGCCCCTGCTCCGCGCCCGCGCGCACGAGCGAAGCGTCGCCGCGCGCGCCGAGCGCGAGGCTGAACGAGTCGAGCACGATCGACTTCCCCGCGCCCGTCTCGCCGGTCAGCACCGAAAGCCGCGGCGAGAGGTCGAGGTCCAGTTTATCGATCAGGACGATGTCGCGTATCGAGAGGTGAACGAGCATGAGTCTCCCGACTCTATCTCAGGAGGCCCCGCTTCCTGCAAGCCGTGTGGAAATCCGGTTCAGCCCCCAGCCTTTGTCATTCCGGGACGCGCGATAGCGCGAGCCCGGAATCCAGATACGCCGGTGTTTATGGATTCCGGATAGCCTCGCTCACTTCGTTCGCTCGGCTTCCGGAATGACAGGAAGGTAGGCTCAGGTCGATTTGTCGGGCTTGGTTTGGAAGAGCTTCGAGAGCCACGAGGCCTTGTCCTCGCGCGGCTCCTTGCCGCCCGAAACGACGAGCTTGTAAGCGTCCTGGTACCAGGGGCTGTTCGGGAAGTTATGGCCGAGCACCGCCGCCGCCGTTTGCGCCTCGCCCGTGATGCCCATCGCCATGTAGCATTCGGTGAGCCGCATCAGCGCCTCTTCGACATGCCGCGTGGTCTGGTACTGCGTCACGACCGTTTTGAAACGGTTGATCGCGCCGATGTAGTTATGTTTTTCCATGTAGAAGCGGCCGATCATCATTTCCTTGCCGGCGAGGTTATCGCGCGCGATCTGGATCTTTTGCTTCGCGCTTTCGGCATATTCGGTGTCGGGGAATTTGCGCGCGACTTCGGCGAGCGCGTCGACGGCTTTCCGCGTGCGGTCCTGGTCGCGGTTCACGTCGGGGATCTGGTCGAAATAGGCCGAGGCCATCAGATATTGCGCGTAAGCCGTGTCCTGGTTGCCCGGATGCAGCGAGATGTAGCGCTTGGCCGAAGTGATCGCCTCGTCGAACTGGCCGCCGGAGTAATAGGCGAAGGACATCATCAGGAGCGATTTCCGCCCCCATTCCGAATAGGGATGCTGCCGCTCGCACTCGGCGAATTTCTTCGCAGCGTCCGCATATTCCTTCTGATTGAGGAGCGTGAGGCCCTGATTGTAGAGCACATCCGCCGGCTCGTCGGGCGGAATGGCGTTCTTGTCAATGACGGCGCAGGCGGCAAGCCAGCCGGCGCACAAAACGAGCGCCGCAAGGCGGAGAAAGCCTGTTCTGCGACGCTTGCTGGAAGCCATCGAACTCACACCCGTCTCCGCCTGAAACCGCGCTGGAGCGCGCGCTGTTGTTACCTGCAATGCGAAGACCCCGCTACCCGCGTAACGAGGGATTCAGACCCGATTGTGGCGACTAGATTAACGCGGAAACGCCCGCGAAACGTTCAAGATTCGGCGCGATAAGCGGGTACGGCCACCGGAACGCCGAGTTCGGCCTGACCGCGCGGAACGCGGACCTTCGGGGCATCGACCACGGTCCAGGCGGAGCGGTCGGCGGTGAGCGCCGCGACGACGGCGGCGTTCAGCTTGTGGCCGCCGCAAACCGAGTGATAGCGGCCGAGGATCGGCATCCCGGCAAGTGCGAGATCGCCGACGGCATCGAGCGCCTTGTGGCGCACGAACTCGTCGGTGAAGCGAAGGCCGCCCGGATTGAGAACGCGGTCTTCGGCGAGGCAAACAGTGTTTTCGAGGGAAGCGCCGAGCGCGTAACCGGCGCTCCAGAGCTTGGCGACGTCGCTCATGAAGCCGAAGGTGCGGGCCGGAGCGAGATCGTCGCGGAAGGTGTCGGGCGAGAGGGTCGCCGCGTAACGCTGGCGGCCGATCAGCGGGTGGTTGAAGTCGATTTCGACTTCGACGCGGAAACCGGCGTCATACGGGAGCAACTCGCCGGTCGCGCGGCCTTCGGTGACCCGGACAGGCTTCAAAACCTTGAGATAACGGCGCGGCGCTTTCTGGCGCTCCAGGCCCGCGGCCTCGATCGCCTCGATGAAGGGGAGCGCGCTGCCGTCGAAAATGGGAACTTCGCCGCCTTCGACCTCGACCACGACGTTATCGATGCCGAGGCCGACGAAAGTCGCAAGCAGATGCTCGACGGTGGAACAGAGCGTGCCGTTCTCGTCGCCGAGAACGGTCGCGAAATCGGTGTTACGGACGGCTTCCGGCGACAGCACGATCCGGCGATTCTTGCCGGTGGTGTCGGCCTTGACGAAGACGACGCCGGTGTTGGGTTCGGCGGGAAGGAGCGAAACGCGGGTCTGCGCGCCGCCATGGACGCCGCGGCCCATCAGGTCGATTCGCTCAGCCAAAGTCGTTTGAAACGTCGCCCGCATTCCCCACCGTTTGGAAGAGCCAGGACCCCGCGCCGCTGGCCTGCCAAAGAGCACCCCGCCCCTCAGCCGCAAAAACACGATAAACCTCGATCCCCCCGCGGCAAGTCACGGTTTTTTACCATTTATTACCCGCTTTTGGCGGGTTGCTGCCGGGTTGCGGCCATTATTCGGAATGCCGCAAATTGGCGGAATCACGGGATTTTCACGGCGAAGGGATGGAGCACCCGCTATCCACAGGCTGCCTCCGCCCAAACGAAAGGCCCGGGTCAAAACCCGGGCCTGGTCCGTCTTGAAGCGTTTTTTGCGCGAATCAGGAGCTAATTCGCCTGCCGCCGCAGGAAGGCGGGGATTTCGAGCTCGTCGTCTTCGGGACGTGAAGCTGATGTCCGTGTAGTTGCCTCCATCGTCGGCGCCCTCGCCCCCACCGGCCGCTTGAAGTATTCCGATACTTCTTGCGGTGGCTTGCGATCGGCCGGCTTGGTAACGGCCGTTTCGGTCTGCGTCGCCGTGTCACGCGGCTTGAGGAAGGACGGAACGTCGGCATCGGCCTTCTCTTCAGCCAGCTCCTTCTTCGCTCCCATGCCGATATTGGCGAGGCGTTGCAGCAGCGTCATGCGCCGGGTTTCGAGCGAGGCACCGCCATCGGCGGCCTCGCCGCGATGGACGCGCAGCTCGTTTTGGGCCGGCACCGGCAATTCGTCGATCCGCGGCATCCGCGGCGCGCGCACCGGCTTTTCGGCCTGCGGCGGGATAAAGGGCTTGAGCGGCTCCTCGATGCTTTCCTCGATCTGCGGCTCTTCCTTGATCGGCTGGAACAGCGACGGACGCGGCGCCAGCGGCCGGAAGGTGACCTGATCGATCTCGCCCGTGGGGGCGAGCGGCGCTTCCTGCGGCCCTTCCTCGATCGGTGCGGGCTCGATCGGCTCGCGGGCGATGGGGCGGATGACTTCGCGCTCGCCCGCCTCGATCGCGCGCATACGGGCGGCGAAATTGCGCTCGGCAGCGTTCGAGATCGCGGTCGGCGTCGGGATCGGCTCGATGCCGGTCGCGACGACCGACACGCGCACGAGGCCCTCTAAGCTCTGGTCGAAAGTCGCGCCCAGGATGATGTTGGCGTCGGGATCGACTTCTTCGCGAATGCGGGTCGCGGCCTCGTCGACTTCGTACAGCGTCAGGTCCTTGCCGCCGGTGATCGAGATCAGCAGCCCGCGCGCACCGCGCATGGAGACTTCGTCGAGCAAAGGATTCGAAATCGCGGCCTCGGCGGCGGTGACCGCCCGGCGCTCGCCGGAGGCCTCGCCCGTGCCCATCATCGCCTTGCCCATCTCCTTCATCACCGCGCGCACGTCGGCGAAGTCGAGATTGATCAGGCCCTCTTTGACCATGAGGTCGGTGATGCAGGCGACGCCCGAATAGAGCACCTGATCGGCCATCGCGAAGGCGTCGGCAAAGGTGGTCTTTTCGTTGGCGACCCGGAACAGGTTCTGGTTGGGGATGACGATCAGCGTATCGACGTGTTTTGCCAGTTCTCCAATACCTGACTCAGCGATCCGCAGCCGCCGCTGGCCTTCGAACTGAAAGGGCTTGGTGACGACCCCTACCGTGAGAAGGCCCATTTCCTTGGCGACCCGCGCGATGACCGGCGCCGCGCCCGTTCCGGTGCCGCCGCCCATGCCGGCGGTAATGAAGGCCATATGCGCGCCCGACAAATGGTCGCGCAGCTCGTCGATCGCCTCCTCGGCCGCCGCTCTTCCCACTTCAGGGTGAGAACCGGCGCCAAGTCCTTGAGTTGATTCAATTCCCAGCTGGACGACCCGCTTCGCTTTCGAGGAGGCGAGAGCCTGCGCATCGGTATTGGCGACCACGAACTCGCAGCCCGACAGGCCGGAGGTGATCATATTGTTCACGGCGTTTCCGCCTGCCCCGCCCACCCCGAAGACGGCGATGTGCGGTTTGAGTTCCCGCATATCGGGCATTTGCAGATTGATCGTCATGTCGTCACCCCTTGGGCTTGATCGCCCTTCTTACGCACGCCCACCGATGCCGACTCAGCATCAGTGTTTGAATCACAATTCGCGGACATTCAAAAGCTTTCTCTTAACCAGCGCCCAACTTGAATGAAGTAACCGCCCGGCTCCCCGGCGCGCCTCCGGCGCGGCTCGAAGTGCTCGCGGTAGGCATATTGCGGATAGACCAGAAGCCCGGCGGCGACCGCAAAACCCGGCCCGCCGCCCCAGTTTTTCAGGCCCGCGATTCCGAGCGGCCGCCCGATGCGCACGGCGCGGTCGAACATGCGGCTCGTGAGGTCGAGCATGCCGGTGAGCTCCGCACCCGCGCCCGTGAGCACGATCTGCCGGCTCGGCTCGCCGAAGACGCCCGCGGCCTTCATACGCTCGCGCAGCAATTCCAGAATTTCTGCCGCGCGCGGTTTCGTCACGGCGACGATGCGCGAGCGCGTCACCGCGTCCGGCCCGCCGTAGTCGTCGTCGCCGAACGGCACGGTGATCATATCGTGATGGTCGGAGCTCGATCCGATCACGCTGCCATGCAGCGTCTTCAAACGCTCGGCATCCGAGAGACGAAGCGAAAGTCCGCGCGCAAGATCCGTGGTGATGTGCTGGCCGCCAAGCGCGATGCCGTCGACATGCACGCAGTGGCCGCCGACGAAAGAAGCGAGCGTCGTCGTGCCCGCCCCGCAATCGATCACGGTCGCGCCAAGCTCGACTTCGTCTTCCGAGAGCGTCGAAATTCCCGCCGCATACGGCGCGGCAACAACGGCCTGCACGGTGAGATGGCAGCGCTCGACGCAGAGAATGAGATTGCGCAGCGCCGGCAGATCCGCGGTGACGACATGCAAGTCGACCGCAAGATCGCGCGCGAGCATGCCGCGCGGATCGCGAATGCCGCGGTTGCCGTCGAGCGCATAGTTCACCGGGAGCGAATGGAGCACTGCGCGTCCGTCGCGGATCGAATGCAGGCTCGCGGCGTCCAACACGCGCGAGATGTCGTATTGCTCGACCGAGGGTCCGTTGAGTTGCACGGCGGCGGAAAAAGATTCGCCGCCGATCCGCCCGCCCGAAAGCGCGAGCACGACCGACGCGATCTCGACGCCCGCCGTCTGCTCCGCGAGCGTCACCGCCTGACGCACGGATTCCTCCGCGCGCGCGAGATCCGTGACCGCGCCCGCTTTTAACCCGCTCGCGCGCACCTGGCCGAGGCCGAGCACTTCGATCGAATGCGTGCGGCCATGAATCGCTTCGTCGCCGCGGAACGGGCGCAAACGCGCGATCGTGCAGGAAACCTTGTTGGTGCCGATGTCGAGCGCAGCGATCGTGACCGCACGGCGCGGCGATATGGGGCTCATGCGCGGCGCAAGACCGCGGGAAAGCGCGGTCATGTGTCTTTGCCCTTCTTCTTGGCGCGTTCTTTCATCATCGCGTCGCGCGCCGCCATTGCTTCATCGGAAAGACGCACGGTGACACGATCCGAATCGCGAAGATCGATGATGCTCACGTCGCGAGTCAAAATTTTGTCTTCCTTGTCGAGCGCGACGAGACGCAAGAGCGCGACATCGGCGTTGTCCTCGGGAAGCCGCACGTCGATCCCGCTCTTCAGGCGGAGATTCCAGCGCCGCTCGCCGACGAAAATCGCCGCGACGACCTCGGACTGGATCGAGGGAAAACGTTTCAGAAGCGTATAAAGATCGGCGGCTTTCTTTTCGGCGCCGGCACCGACGATAAACGGCAGCGAGGAGTTGCGAACGTCGCTCGCGCCGATGTGATCGATCACCGTGCCGTCTTTCGACACGATCGAGAACTCGCCCTTGTTCTGCCAGACGGCGTAAGCCTTCTTCTCCTCGATCTTGATCTCGAGCCGGCCGGGATAAAGCTTGCGCACGGCGGCATCCGCGATCCAGGGATTTTGCAAAAGTTTCGCGCGCGTGCCCGCAGCATCGATCAGGAACAGCGTCGAATTCTCGGTGATCCCCGCGATCCGCATGATGTCTTCGCGGTTGAGGCGCGTCGCGCCCTCCACCATCACATTCGCGGTTTCGAACCCGACCGCTTGCGCTGCGCGATCTGCGGTGTCGTGGAGCGAGGCGTAGAAATTTTCGAGATGCCCGCCGCGCACCGCGCCGTAAGCGCCGGTGAGCCCGAGCAGCAATGAGAGAAGAAGAATTTCGGTGCCGCGCAGGAAGCGGAATTCCTTGGCGCGAACGGCGACACGGCGGACAAAAAGAGAAAATCGGCTGGGCGGCGCAACGTCAAACGCATCCTCCGGGCCTTGCCGGGGATTCATCGATTGAGCGAAGCGTCCTCCACGATCCATGTCACCAACTCGCCGAACGAATGACCCGCATACGCGGCCATTTCGGGCACCAGCGACGTTTCGGTCATGCCGGGCTGGGTGTTGACCTCGAGACAGACAAGGTCCCCCGAGCCGCCGGGTTGGTTATCAAAGCGGAAATCCGCTCGGCTAATTCCCCGGCATCCAAGGGCGTGGTGCGCCGTTAGGGCCAGCTTCTGCGCCAATTGGTAAACATTTAGTAAAATTCTCGCCGGGAGAATGTGGCGGGACCCTCCGGGGGCGTATTTCGACTCGTAATCGTAGAAACGGGTCGTCGGCTCGATCTCGATCACCCCCAAAGCCTTGTCCCCCATGACCGCGCAGGTGAGTTCCAGCCCCGGCACATAGCGCTCGACCATCAGGGTCTCGCCATGCGGCCAATCCGGCCGGGAAAGCTCCTGCGGCGGGTGCTTGTGTTCCTTGGTGACAATGAACACCCCCACGCTCGACCCTCCGGCCGGCGGCTTGATGACATAGGGCGGCTCCATGACATGGGATTTCGCCGCGTCGACCCGGGAAACGAGCTTGTCTTTGGCAACCGGAACGCCCGCCGCCTTCATCACGATCTTGGATTGCGGCTTGTCCATCGCGAGCGCGGACGCCAGCACGCCCGAATGCGTGTAGGGGATCCGCAGGATTTCGAGAATGCCCTGCATCGTGCCGTCTTCGCCCGGACAGCCGTGCAGCACGTTGAAGGCGACATCGGGTTTCAGTTTCGCAAGCACTTCGGCGATATCGCGCTTCACATCGACGAAGGTGACCTTGTAGCCCGCTTTCTCCAGGGCAGTGCCGCAAGCTTTGCCGGACTTGAGCGAGATTTCCCGCTCCGCCGACCAGCCGCCCATCAGCACCGCGACGTGTTTCTTGCTCATGCTGCTTTCCCCAGGCACACGATTTCCCATTCCAACTGCACGCCGGAATTTTCCTTCACGCGCCGCCGCACTTCTTCGCCGAGGTTTTCGATGTCAGCGCCGCTCGCATTGCCGCGATTGATGAGGAAGTTGCAGTGCAATTCCGAAACCTGCGCGTCGCCCACGACGAGCCCGCGGCAGCCGGCGGCGTCGATCAGCTGCCAGGATTTGTGTCCCGGCGGATTTTTGAAGGTTGAACCGCCGGTGCGGCTCTTGATCGGCTGCGTGGATTCGCGCCGCTCGGTGATTTCTTCCATCTCGGCGGAAATTTTCGCAGGATCGCCCGGCTCGCCCTGATAGATCGCCTGCGTGAAAATAAAATCCTTCGGTGCGTCGCTGTGGCGATAGCTATAGCCGAAGTCGCCATTTTTCAGCACATGCAGATTGCCTTTGCGATCCACCGCGCGCGCTTCGAGAAGCGCGTCTTTCGTTTCGCGCCCGTAAGCGCCCGCGTTCATGCGCAGCGCGCCGCCGATCGCACCCGGCACGCCGCGATAGAAGGCGAGCCCCGCGAGCCCCGCATCCGCCGCCGCGCGCGAAACTTTCACGTCCGGCACCGCGGTTCCCGTCTTCACAAGATTGCCTTCGACCGTGACTTCGTTGAAGCCGCGCGCGAGGCGAATGACCACGCCCTCCACACCCCCGTCGCGCACCAGTAAATTCGAGCCGAGCCCGATCACCGTCACGGGAATTTCAGGTGAAAGTTTCGAAAGAAAATACGCAAGGTCTTCCTCGTCGGCCGGCGAAAACAGCACTTGCGCCGGGCCGCCGACGCGAAACCACGTCACATCGGAAAGTTTCTGGTTCGGGATGAGACGCCCGCGCAATTTCGGCATGTCGGCGGCAAGCCGCGCTGTGATGTCCGGAAATCCCACGCTGACAGTCCCTGGTGCGTTCACTTCCCGCCCGCCAATTCGTTCGGCAGCGCATAGGCCCATTGCGTGATGCTGCCCGCGCCGAGAAACACGACGTAATCCCCGGATTTGGCGGTTTTCTTGACGATCTCCGCGACCGCCTCCGGCCCGTCGAGCGCGATCACATGGCGATGCCCGCGCGCGCGGATGCCCTGCACCAGCGCGTCGCGGTCGATGCCGGGGATCGGCGCCTCGCCTGCGGGATAAACCGGCGCGATCACGACGTGATCGGCGTCGTTGAAACAGGTGGAGAACTGATCGAACAGGTCGCGCAGCCGCGTGTAGCGATGCGGCTGCATGATCGCGATCACGCTGCCTTTTGTCGACGCGCGCGCGGCTTTCAGCACCGCCCCGATCTCGACCGGGTGATGACCGTAATCGTCGAAGATCGTGACGCCGTTCCACTCGCCGGTCTTGGTGAAGCGCCGGTTCACGCCGCCGAAGTTCTTCAGTGCGGTACGGATTTTCTCCGCCGGGATTCCGAGCTCGAGCGCCAGCGCAATCGCCGCCGTGGCGTTGAGCGCATTGTGGTGGCCCGGCATCGGCAGCAGGATGTCCTTGATCTCGGTCGCCTTCGCGCCGCTCCGGCTGCGCACAAGAATATTGAAGCGGCAGACACCGCCCTCGAGATTCACATTGATCAGCCGCACATCGGCCTGCGGATTGACGCCGTAGGTGATGACCTGCCGGTCC
>Ga0070682_100001798_pt1 | contig 11976 bp, 25 predicted proteins | sample KBSC63LmetaG_FD_64668 | JGI IMG/M metagenome (GOLD analysis project Ga0070682, IMG submission 64668) | Corn rhizosphere microbial communities from Kellogg Biological Station, Michigan, USA - KBS C6-3L metaG | ecosystem: Host-associated > Plants > Roots > Rhizosphere | place: USA: Michigan... | reverse complement strand
TGGTTCCAGTGCGAAAAATACAACGCACAATGGGACCTCCATTTGCGGACGGCACTCTTTGTCCACCACTTCCGGCCCTATCATGATGTGACCGCAGGCTGGGTTTGGCTCGGCCCATATTTGATTTGGGTGGGCTGCCATCCCTTCGGATCATTTGACCCGTGCCGAGAGCAGGATTATGGCTTCTGCAAAATCCCGCATGAAATGCACCTGCGCCCGTCACGGGCTACAATCCTGGAGGCGGGCGACAAGTTGCGCCGGGACCTGCACCGCGTGGGCATTTACCAACTGGGGGATTTCCGATGAAACCGAAACCCGTCCTAAAACGCTACCGCGCGCGCTTCACGATCCCGGATATTTACGGCGCGGATTTTCCCGGCACGCTGACGCAGGAACGCAAAACCCCGATGGGCAAGCGCGGCGTCCAAGACCGCGTGGCGAAGCTGCACGGCGTCGAGCGCGGCTCGGTGAAGGTGATTTCGATTGTTGAACTGCCATGAAAATCCTCCTCGTTCTGTTCCTTGTTCTCGGCTGGGTGACTACGGTTTACGCGCTCGGCTACATGATTTGGCGTGCCGACCGCAAAGGCGGATGGGTGGAGTTTCCCTCCGTCTTTATCGCAATCGTCGGGATATGCGCCCTCACCACTGCAACCCTGTTCGGCATCCTTGCCGTTCTCATTTCGTGAAAATCCTCCCCTCCCGCCATTCGACCACGCCCGGGCAGTTCGTGCGCGTGTGCTTCAACGCCCGCATGAGCGAAACGCGCAACACCCCGCCTTTGGTTCGCGCGCGGCTGTCCCGGCCGCTCCGGGTTGACGCCGTGACTTGGAACGCGGTCCGCATCGGGGAACAGTGGTGCAAATCATGGATCCGCTGCCAGCCGGAGAAATCGCTCTGCATGGAATTTGGAGCACCATGAGTGACGAAATCCCGCATGGCCATGCTTGGTTTAATCCTGCTTCGGGCGTGGCGCTTCACTGGCATTCCGGCCGTAAAGAATGGCTTTCCGGCGCTGATTTTTTGAAAGCCGAACGGTTGGAAAAGTTTAAACCCATCGAATTCCAATGCCGCGACCGCTGCTTAACTACTCGCGGCTATCTCTACACCGGTCCTTCTCCTATCGGGGCGGAGAGCCGGGAAGCCTTGGCCGCCAAGTTGATTGGTCAACGTGTGGAGTTCTGGGGGCGCACCTGGATCGTCAAGGGCGTGGAAAGTTTCCTGATTGGCGGACCTTATCCAAAAGGAATGGCGATTGGCTTATTCGCGGAGCAACCGCCGGCGCCTTACGTTCCCCCGCATGACGACCGCAACGAGCGCGGTGAACGCTGGGAAGGTGGCCGGGGTTGGGTGAAACCGAATTGAATTTATGACCGAACAAAAAATCGAATACGCTGCTCGCATCCTCTGCAAAATCCGCGGTCTGGACCCGGACGAAAGCGTGAAGCATGCCGCGGATCCCAGCCCCTCGGGGTACGTCTGCGACATTTGCCTGATTTCCCCGCGCTGGCGCCTGGTCGCTCGTGAAATCGTTGTCTTCGAGGAAGTGAGGCAGGCACTCGAAACATCCCGGTATACTTGACGGGAAAGGACGCGCGATTGAACGCCCGGCCTGATTCCGTGTCCAACGGGGGATGAGCCTTTCCATCCTGTTCTGGGTGCTTTACGTCGTGGCCCTCGTTTTTGGGGCTTACTCGAACCGTGCGAACTTCCCTGGCTGGTTCGGCGGAAGCCTGGTTCAATTCATCCTTATCGGCGTTCTGGGCTGGGCGGTGTTCGGGGCGGCGGTGCGTCGCTAAAAGGCGACCGCAAAGTGTGCCTCGTCGAAGAACCGGCGCACGAAGGCATCCCCAGCGTGGTCGGCCCACCATTGGCGGTTCTTGTTTGTCGTGGTGATGCAGCAAATGCGTGAGCGGTACACCCAATCGTAGAACTGGAACAGCGCAGACATTTCGGACTCGAACTGCCAGTTAATCTTGTCGGCGTCGTCCACCATGAGCACGCGGAAGAATCCGGGCGAGTATTGCCGCCAGAACTCATCGGCCAAATCCTTGGCCTCGTAGCGGGCAAACTCGGTCAGGAGCCGCTTAACTGGGAACCAAGCGTAATTTTTCCCCTCTTTTACAAACAGCCTTCCCATTGCCGACCACGCCGCGCGGGTCTTGGCGGTTCCGGTCGGACCGAAGGCCAATGGCCCGGGGAAAGAACCGTCCCAGCTTGCCACGCGGTCGAAGGCAGTATGATTCGCAAGTTGGTTGCGGTCTATTTTGTGAAGGAACTCGGGCTCGCAGTATTCCTTGAACCGCCGCAAACGCTCGCCTTCGGGCGTAAGCTCGTAGGGGATGGTAACTGTCTCGGGCAGCTGAGAAAACGTCGCCTTGAGGCTGGAAATGGTCTCAGCAAAGAGTTTATCGGGGTCTTTGGCGTCGCGCTCGGACTTCCTGGCGCACCATTTGGCGTAATCCGCCTGCATTTCTGGGCTCATGGTCAATCTCTCCAAGTTGGGCCGGGGACGCGCTTCCCGCTTCCATTGCCGTCCGGTGCTGAAGAACACTTTCCCCAATGGTTTGCCAAGGCCATTGCGGTGCAAGCCGCGCCTTGGTGATGGAGTTTTAGGCGTTCGCCTCGCGCTGCGACCTCCTCTCGCGTTACTGCAGGAGTCGTTTCTTTTATGATAGCCAGAGCTTTAGCGAGACGCGCGCCGACCGCAGACGAAATTTCTCCCAGCGGTATTCCTTCGACTGCAGCGAGGGCGTCAATCAGTTCGTTTCTTTCACGCGGGGGCTTTGCCACCGCTCTGGTAACTGCAGATGCCTCTATGTCTGCTAATGCTTCTGATGGTGTTACCGAAACGTTAGCAAGCGTTACATCAGCGTTACTATTCGTTACATGCTGCTTGGCTCGGAATCGTGCGACGCGCTGCCGGGTTTTTTCCTGGGCGACCGCGCGCGTGACAAGCTCGCGGTATTTCTCGGCGTTGAGAATCATCCATCCCCCCGGCACGCGCTCAATGCGTCGGCCCTCATGGTCTGGGTCAGAGGAATTCTTGTCAGGGGATTCGAGGCGTTCGACTGCTTCGGCGGCTGCAGTTTCCGGGACGCGAGCGCGGTGCGCCAGGTTTGCGACGGAGGCGAATTGGACAAACCCCTGCTCATCCATCGCCGCAATCAGAGTCAGCCAAACGATTCGCGTGGAATCAGTTTCAAGCCAAATCGAGGAGTCGAGAATCTTGGTGAATAGCTTGTTGTACACGTAACGAAGTGAGCGTTACCAACCGTTACTTGTCAAGAATTCAACTCATCCGCCGTCTGCCCGCAGCCGGAGAGGTCGCCCGCGCTGGCGCGGAATCGGCTCTCGCCCGGATAGCGGTCGGTTTCGCCGTCGCCCGCGTTGGGCTTGGCGCTCATCGCGCGCAGCGCCGCGTCGCGCCGGGCCTGCTTGTCGGCTGGGAAGGAGTCGCGCCACAAAACGAGGATGCTGCGGGCCAAGTGTTCGAAACCGCTGTTCCGGGCCTTGAGGTAGCTAACCTGAAAATGGAGGGCGTTCACTTGGCCTCCCCATCAAAGCGGTTGACCTGGAGGGTCACGGGATATTTCTCGGCTTCGATCTGTGCCAGCAGGTCTTTCGCGTGCTGCGAGCCGAGGCCAAAGAGGAACTGGCCAAGGGGAGACATCGGGGTTTCAACGCGGGAGAGGACTTCGCGGGAGTCGGATAGTGGCGGAATGGGATTTGGTTTCATAGGTACGCGCTGAGAGAACAGTGGGGATGGTCTGAGTCAAACTATATTTTATATATGAGGCTTGCTATCCCACAAAAAGTATAGTTCTGTCCCGACATGGCAAAGAAACCGAAGCAGGTAATTACCACTCTTTCCTTCCCGACGAAGAAGGAATTGAAGGAGTGCCAGCGCAAGGCGAAGGTGAAGCACTCTGGGCTGTCGGCGTGCACCCGCGACCTTTTCAAGCACTACACACCATGAAAACCGACCAATTAGAAATCGCCGAGACGCAGAACGCTCTCACCAAGACCAACGAGCCCACGACCGCCGACATGCTGCGCGCAGTCGTGGACGCCGGCATCACCGATCAGAACGTGGGCGTGCTGGAAAGGCTCGTCGCCCTGAAAGAGCGCGCCGAGCAGCGCCAGGCCGAGCGCGAGTTCGCGGTGGCGTTCAATGCCCTCCAATCCGAGATGCCGGGTATCACCGCCGACAGCGAGGTGCCCGACAAGCACGGCGGGGTTCGCTACAAGTTCGCGGCCTATGAGGATATTATGCAAACCGTCCGCCCGCTCCTGATGAAGCACGGTTTCAGCGTGATGTTCAAAGCCGAGTTCAAGGAGGCGCGGGTGCACATGACCTGCCGGCTGCTTCACATCGGGGGGCATCACGAGGACACCGTGAGCATGGTCCGCGTCGGTTCCGGCCCCTACGGTGCCAGCGACACCCAAGCGGACGGGGCCGCGCAGACCTATGCCAAGCGGTACGCCCTTTGCTCGGCGCTGAATATCGTGATTGAGCGCGACACGGACGGGACGGCAGATGCCGCCGTGGAGGGGACGCCGATTTCGTTCGAGCAACAGGAAACCCTGCGGGAGATGGTCAAGGAAACCGGGGCCGACGAGAAAAAGTTCTTGGACTACGCCGGGGCTAAGACCTACGCCGACATCGGCTCGAATCGGTACATGGAGTTGTTCGCCCAGCTTAACAAGAAGCGCAAATGAGAATCCTGGACGCAGAGAAGTGCCCGCAAGGCTCCGGCGCGTGGTTTCAGGCGCGCTGTGGGGTTTTGACGGCCAGCGATTTCGACGAGATTTGCACACCGGAGTTCACCGCGCGGACAGGCGACAAGCCGCGGAACTTCCTCTGCCGGAAGGTCGCGGAAATGAAGCTCAACTATTCGCAGGACATGATGGACCCGAGCGCCGGGACGCACGCGATGGAACAGGGGCAGTTGCTGGAGAAAATCGCGCTCCCGTGGTTCAATTTCGAGTTCGACGCCAACGTGGGCCGCGTCGGATTCTGCGTCTCGGATGATGGACGTATAGGCTGTTCCCCCGACGGTTACGCCGATGGTTACGGATTGGAGATTAAAAGTCCGCTCGCGCACACGCACGTCCGTTACCTCCTGGATGGCGTGGTCCCGAAGGACTATCGCCCGCAGATTCACTTCTCGATGTACGTCACGGGCCTGCCGGCCTGGTACTTCATTTCATTCAATCGCTCGCTCCCGAAACTCGTCATCAAGGTGGAGCGCGACGAGGAAATCCAAGCCAAGATCAAGAACATCGTGACTGGCTATCACCTTCAACTGGAGGCGGCGCTTGAGCACCTTCGCAATATCCAAAACGGACAGCTTCAACCCGCATGACCACCGAAACCGAAATCGCCCCGCTGACCATTTTATCCAAAGGCGGGAAAGGAACCATGCGGTGCAGTTCACTCCGCCCGGGCGATTACATTTCAAACGAATGGGGTCGGCTGGGAACCGTGATTGCCAATTCTTACAAGATGCAGCGCGTCGCCATCCAATGGGGCAACGGGGAACATCGCCCGTATGACTATGCATGGATGGCGCAGAAATACTGGGACTATCGAGGCCACGGCCAGCGCCGCCTCTGGCACGCTTGGCTCCCGAAGTGGCTCGCCAAACGCATCTGCCCGTTCAGCAAACCAAAACCATGAACAACGAAAATTCCCCCCACCCGCCCGCCGCGCCGCCTGAATGGGCGGTGAAAGCCGCCCTAGAACTGCGCTCGTTTTCGTCGTCAGGCACTGTGCAAGAGGGGCTAGAGTGCATTCGGTATAACGCCGCCATCATCGCCCGTCACGCCCCCGCCCGTCCCCAACCCCCCGAAGGCGACGCGGCGAAGGTGGACTTGGAGAAGGTGCGAGAGGTGATTGTAGGGGCAAACAGGTTGGCCGAAAATTTGTGGCTTCAAGGAGTGTCTGGAAAAGACCTCGGAACGGCTCGCGTAGACGCCATCCTGACCGCGCTGGCCCCCTATTTAGCCACCCCCACGCCCGTCCCTTGCCGCCGGGACGGGACGGATACACGGCGCTTGGATTGGCTGGAGAAGCGGGCCCTCACATCGCATGATGGGGTGCCGCTTGATGAACTACTCAGAACACCGCGCTGGTGCGACCTGCGCGAAGCCATCGACGCCGCCATGTCGTCCCCCGGCGCGGGGGGAGGGAAGGCGCAATGAGCAAATACCGCATTACCATTCGCCGCTTCGAGGAGGATGACGACGAAACAAATCCCGGCATTGTGTGGAAGGACTTCTACGAACAAACCCTCTACGCAGAGGAAGCCACGATCAAAGAGGCTATCCGCGTCATCAACGCACCGGACCAAAAATCAAAGGACACCAAATGAGCACCCCCCCAAGCCCCCACGCGCCCGCCAACTGCCGTGAACGCCTCAAGGCTGAAGGTAAGGCGTACCCTCGCAGTAGTTGTGAGCATTGCGGAAGCCTCTTAACTCCGGGCTGGAAGTGTCCCCACGCGCCCGCCAGCCAGACGAAGGCGGCGGAGCACCATGAATGGCTGTCTATAGCCAACAAGCTGTACGCTTACATGCAGGTAAACCGAATCATAGAGTTCGGCCCGCTGAAGCTGCGAAACGCGCCGTGCGCCACGGACGCGAGGGCTTTGCTGAGTGCATCTATCGCTCGGGCGAACGCCGCTGCCGAAATAGCAGCCGCCAACGCCCGCGTGGGTGAGCTGGAGGCTGACCTGCGAGAACGGGAAGCACTGGACGCACCGAGAGACAGACGCATCGCCGAGCTGGAGCGCGAGGTGGAGCGGCTGAACACGTTCCCGAAACTCCAAGATGCGACGACGCTGGACCTGTGGCTTGCCGAGCTTGAGGGAAAGACATCGTTCAAGTTCGAGCGTAGTTCCAACGGCACGTGGATTCTTGCGGCCACCGCTTTCTTTAACATCGAGCGTGAAGTCAAAGACCTTCGCGCCAAACTGTCGGCAAGCGAAGCGTCGCTGGCGCAGGCACGGGACCAGTCAGACGACCTGAGAGATGAACTATCGGCCCTGTATCAGGGAGGATTCAAAGCACCCGCCACAGCGCCGGGGGCGGACCACAGGGAGTTGGTGGAGAAAATCTGCCGCACGTTCGGTGTTTTGACAACCGACGTAGAGATGCGTCGCACCGTTCAATCAATTGTCGCAGAAGCCGCCCTCACCCAGCAGCCCGCCCCCGCCAGCGTGACGCGTGGCCCCGACAACGCCGACCCATACCCGCTGAACGCCAGCCACGCTGACAGCGCACGGCTGGAAGTGGCAGTAGCGGCGTTGCTGAATATCTCACAATCCAGTCGTCTTAGCTGGTTCAAGTTGGAGCACGTTCGCAAAATTGCCAACGAAGCTCTCGCCGCCATCGACCAAGCCATGCACCCAACCACGCCCGCGCCCGACGCTGGCGCGAGGGGGGAGACCAAATGACCTGCAAAAAGTGCAAGGAACGCGGGAAGGATTGGAACGGCGATGACCCGCAATGCGCCTTCGTGGGCGAGTTTCACGAGAACTGGAATTGCGCCACACTGAATGCGATTCGTGACATCTGCCACGAAGGCCAAGACCCTATGCCGCCGGGAGTGGATTACCGATATTGCGACGACCAGAAATATGCTACGATTCAGATCGACGGCATACATGACAGCAAGGGCAACTGGATTGGATACGCGCTTTGGGTCTGCTGGTACAAGAGCCGTGGTCGCACGGAGGCCGTTTGGGTGCTAGATTCTGACGGCCCACCCCGCCGACCCACGGAAGATGAGCTGCTTTCAATCATCGCAGCCTTCCGCCAGCCCAAGGCCCGCAACGCTACGAAAGGAAAACTATGAGCACACCAAATGACGGGGGGTCAGCATGGCCCCAGATAAAGACGGCCGCAGGCGCGTACCACGGCAACACCTACAGCTTCGGCGGCATGTCCCTGCGCGACTGGTTCGCCGGGCAGGCGTTGGCGGGGCTTACCGCTAATACCGACCTCACAGATACCAATGCGAAAATAACAGCAGCGGTGGCCTATGACTGCGCCGACGCCATGCTAGACGCGAGGAACAAAATACCATGAGAAAGATGAGCACACCAAATGACGGGGGACTTTCACCCAGCGTTCTTTGCCCGCTGACCTGCTACCGGATGCTGAATGACGACTTCTGCACCGCTGGTCCGTTGAACTACATTGTTCACTGGCAGACGCACGGCATGTACGGACGCGAAAACAATGGCGTGCAAGCGGCTTTCTTGAACGAGGAGGACGCGAAAAATTGGATTAACACTCACGGCCCCGACTATCGCGGGACATATAAAATCTGGATAACCAAAGACTACTTCGCCCATCTCGCAAAGGTTCTCCCCGACCATGCAAAGCGGTTTGAGACAAAAGTCCTTGGCGCAACCCCTCGCGAAATCGCAGATTTGCTACGACACGGAAAAGCGGAATACGAAAGCAAGCTAGCCGCCCGCCACGGCACCGTCCCGACAGGACACGCGGGCGACGGGAGGGCGGGATGAGCAAGTATCTTTCGGTTAAGCCGGGCGACCTGATAGAAACGCGCTTCCGCATGTACCATGTCGCGGGCGTTCACATTGGAGCACTGGGCCAAGAATCCGTCGTGGAACTAGTGCCCTTGGATGCGACTAGACCCGACATGCATGGCGAGACTGTGCATCCCTTGGTTCCGATGCATTGGCTCTGCGAAATGTTCATCAACAAACTGATAACCGTCACCCCCACCAAGGACCAACCATGACCCGCCCAAGAAAAGCCACGCCCCGCCGCCCGCGCCTCACCAAAGGGAGGAAGAAGTGACGTTAGAAGAATACGCCCGCGTGATCGCCAGGAAGGTTCTCACGGCCGAATTTCCCTACAAATCCTACGCGCCCGGGAACGCTATGGCCGCGCAGCAGGAGCGGGTCTTAAAGGAAGCTACGGTACTCGTACTCGGTGACTTGAAGGTCCTGCTCGCCAGCTACCACGTGAAATTCGATGAACCCTGAAATCACCCGTATCCTAGATAAATTGCGCTCACTGGAGCGCGAGAGGGCGCCGTCTATGACTTTCGACCGATGCGATGCGGTTCTGTTGCTCGAATATGTCAGTCACCTTGAGGGCTGCTATCGCCGAAATATCTGCGAGGAAATATCTATGCCGGTCAAGAAGCCGGAGGCTTCGGCGGGAAATTGACCCCAATTTTACTAAGGATCCAGCCCCGGTAGTGCCACAGCACCGCAAACGTGATCCCGCCAAAAATGAAGGTGATGACGTAGCTCATGCCTTGGGAAGAGAAACAAGTTCCAGGGCCGTGACAAGTTCGTAGCTGTATTTCGTGTTTGGTACGGCATCCTTCGCAAGCGCGAACTCATAGGCTTTCTTGCAGAAATCGCGGTCCGGGCCATCCATCTCAAACTCCGGAGCCAAGTCATCAACCGGCTTGTCGTTCACCTCGGGGAGAGTGACGACCAGGAGTTTTCCAGCGCGGTAGACCTCATCGAAACTTTTTGCCGTTCCCGGAATCCCAATGATAGCGCGGAGCAGCATGACGGACTGGTTCTTTAATTTGTATTTGGCCATGGACTCCCGTGTATAAGAATGTGATTTACGGGCAAGCCTTAACTGAGCGGCCCCACGGTCACGCCATTGATGCGGACAAACAGGCCCGCCGTGGTTGTCCAAATATCTCCGTTGACTGGAGAAGAAGGAGCGGCGCCATGCGCCAATCGGAGCGAGGAAAGAGCGGTAGTGGCCGCGGGCAGATTAACCGCCGTGGAAGACGAGATTGCGGCACCCTTGAATGCGGCTACTCCGGCAAATAGGGCGGAAGCATCCTGATCCAGCATTAAGACGTTTGCAATGGTAGTGGATCCGTTAGGCGTGGTGTTGAAAGCGATTTGAGTTCCCCGCGCGGACTCAGTGTGTGCCTGCGTGTTGACGAGAAATATTTGAGCAGATGATACCCAAGTTGTGCCGCCGTAGGTTTGGTGCTGGATGCGAGTGCGGCGCCCTGTTTCGGTGGCCGTCAAGGAGCCGTAGGAGCCATTGCAAATGGCGCTGTTGAATGTGTTATCATTTCCAGTTCCCACCGTGAGCAGAGCAACGCTGCACGAGGCACCTGCGCGCTGGATGAAAAAACCGCGCCCGGCGGGGCTTGCTCCTGCGGCCTGAAATGCCCGGGTGGAAGTGCTATCGGAAAGTACAATGTCCTGGGCTCCGCCCGCGACCGACATAATCCCTCCGGTGCTGGTCGAAGGACTGATATTCAGGCCTCCTTGAGAGCGGATATCGAGTAACCCGGAGGAACCAAAAATACCCGAAGTTCCTGAGCCACCGTTCGTCATCGCGAGGGTGGCCCCACCCATGTAAACATTTCCCCCCACTCCCAGACCGCCCGCGGCCACGATTGAACCCGTGGTAGTACTGGAAGCGGTGACGCTCACCAGCGCATTAACCGATCCATCTTGGTCGATTCTCAGAACATCGGTTAGCGTGGTGCTGCTGTTCGGAGTCGTTGCCAAAACGATGCGGCTACCCAAGGCGGATCCGCTATAATTCTGGGTGGTTAAAAACGTGATGGTAGCGGTGTTCTCCACCCAAGCCGATCCATAACCGCCGGCCGCAACCCTCCCGATTACGTCCCCGGATTGCGTGGCGGTCGGGCTGGCTAGTGAGCCGCGGGAATGGCTGAAAAGCAACTGGGTGCCGGTCGCCGTTGCGGCGTTGGAAGTCCTGGCGAAAATATCTGTCTCTGCGGAAGTGGTACCATACGTGCCGAGGATTCCGGTCGCCGCCACCGAGGCTGGTGTTCCAAGGATGGCTCGGCCGGCCTGGATCCAAAGAGCCATGGCGTTAGTGATGGATGTGGCAAGTCCACTCACGGGCGCACCCGTGATGGCTAGCGTGGCACCGTTGGTGATGCCCATCGTGGAAAGATTCGAGCTGTAGGTCGGAGCCTCGAAAACGTATTCCCTTTGATTTACCACAGTCGTATTTGTATCGTGCTGCCGGGTGGCAGCTACGAAACGAACACCAATGGATTCGACCCCCGAAGGAATCAGTACATCCGCGGGTGCCGTGATCGTGAGGTACGGGGTTGATGCACCCGAGATGAGGGTCGGCGTCATCGCGAGTCTACCAGCCGAAGACACTGTGAGGGTGGGAGTGCTCGATACCGAATTCGTGGAAGCGGGGTAATAAGCAAACTGGGTGGCGGTACCTGCGGTCACGGTGCCGGTTCCCGTACTCTGCCAGAAAAGGTTGCCGGATCCATCCGTCGCCAGGACGTTTGTGTTGGAGCCGGCGGTAGCGGGCCATTTGGCGGTCCAGGTTCCCGCCGCGTCGTTGACCGACATCGTAAACGTGCCCGAAGTGAGACCCTTCAGGAGCAGGGCTCCCGTGGTTCCGGCAACAGCTCCGCTAGTAAAGGTTCCTGTGACCGCGAGCGATGTTCCGGTGGCCGCCCCGATGTTCGGCGTGATGAGGGTCGGGGACGTGGCTAAAACCACGTCTCCAGTTCCCGTGGTTGTCGCCGCCGAGATGGCCGTACCGTTCCCCTTCAATATCCCCGTGATCGTCGTTGAAAGCGTGATCGCTGGAGTAGTCGTCGGGTTCGCCACGCTGCCCGCGAGGCCGTTCGCCGAAACGACCGAAACCGTCGTCACAGTGCCGCCCGAAACCGCAGGCGTTTCCCAGTCAACGACGCCACCGGACCCCACAGTGAGCACCTGGCCGACCGAGCCAATTCCGAGGCGCCCAGCCGCGCCGGAGATTCCGCCCACAATCAAGTCCCCAAAGGTCGTCATCGGGTTCGTGAAACCGCCCGTTGGAGCGGCCCAGTCGATGATTCCGCCGCTTCCTACCGTCAGGACGTAGCCCACCAATCCCACTCCCAGTCTCGTCGGCGAACCGCCGAACCCGCCCACGATGATATCCTGGTCGGTAGTCATCGGGTTGGTCAG
>Ga0070682_100001796_pt1 | contig 11979 bp, 4 predicted proteins | sample KBSC63LmetaG_FD_64668 | JGI IMG/M metagenome (GOLD analysis project Ga0070682, IMG submission 64668) | Corn rhizosphere microbial communities from Kellogg Biological Station, Michigan, USA - KBS C6-3L metaG | ecosystem: Host-associated > Plants > Roots > Rhizosphere | place: USA: Michigan... | reverse complement strand
TGCGCGTTCCACGCCCCAGCCCAAGATGGCGCCGAGCAGACGCGTCGCCGCCATCGCGCCCACCGGCAACATCACGACGCCGCAACATAGCCAGAACGCGAGCGCGAACGCGAGACCGAACCCGAGCACGCAGGCGAAGTTTTCGCGCACGAGCGTGAGACGCGCCCGGAACCCGACTCCCTGCAGCGTGAGCGGGTAATCGAAAAGCCCCCAGGCGAGCAGCAGGGAGCTCAGCATGCTGCCCAGCGTGAACGTGAGCGGCGTCAAGACCGGCAGCACGAGCTCGATGAGCCACAGTACGAGGAACGACGGCACCGCGACGAGCACCGCGCCGAGCAGCGAACGAAAGCCGCACGCGAGCTCGGCGAAGAAGCCGAGCGGAGCGCGATACGGCGCGCCTGCCCGCGCCTCGACGTGCCGCACGAGACTCTCGAGCGCCGGGGCGCTCAGCGGCGGAGCGAGCGCAAACGACGCGAACCAGCCGACGACCGCCACGAGCACGGCGATGCCGTAGCCAGCCGCCGTGATGCCGACGCGCGCGAGCGTCGTCGTGGGATCGGGCAGCCGCGCCTCGAGCCACGGTCGAACCACGACGAGGCCGAGCGCGACGCACGCGCCGAACAGCAGCGCGAACAGGGCGATCGGAACGAGTGCGCGCGGCCAGAGCTGCGGATTCCGCCAAAGCTCGCCGAGAGCGACGGGCAAAGACGCCACACCTTGTGCAAATCCGGGACGTTGCCGCCCGGCTGCGCGAAGTTCACTCATCGGCCGTCCGAGCCTAACGCTAGGTCGCGTTTCGTGATACTTTTCCCTACAATTGGTTACAGCTTTTCGTGCGCTTCGGGGGTGGGTTCTGGTCGCGGTGACGGCGCTCACTGCGCTCGGGTGCCAGCTCGTGGCCGGCGACTTCACGATCGAAGAGCCTGCGCCCGCCGAGTCGAAGTCGGAGTGCTTGCCGGGCGAGTACCGGTGCAACGGCGAGTACCTGCTCACCTGCGGTGCGCACGACGCCGGCTGGCTCGTGAAGCAGCCGTGCGGCGGCGCGACCTTGTGCGACTCGAAGAACAAGCAATGCCAGGCGTGTACCCCGGGGACCCTGCGTTGCGACGGTATCTCGCGACAAGAGTGCAAGCCCGACGGCACGGGCTGGACGCAGATCGAGGCCTGCACCAGCGAAGCGATGTGCAACCCGACCTACTGCGGCGCGTGCACGCCCGGTGAGTTCGCATGTCGCGGCGCGGACACCACCGTCGGCAGCGAGATCTGGGAATGCGGCGCCGACGGCAGCTGGTCGAAGGAGCACGAGTACTGCGCCACGCCCGGTCTGTGCGAAGCGAGCGTCGACGCCGGGCGCGCCAGCACGACCTGGAACATGAAGTGCATGTTGCCGACGTGCGAACAGGGCGCGTACGACTGCGACGGCACGAATTTGCGGCACTGTCGGCCCGATCAGACGGGCTGGGACGTGCTCGACACCTGCGCGACGCCCGAGCTTTGCGCCCTCGGGCTGACGAACGCCGAGGCGAACGCGGGCGTGATCGACATGTGCCCGGTGGGCTGCGGCACGGCGGGCGCTTTCGTGTGCGACGGGTCGAACCTCAAGCGCTGTCGCGACGACCTCACGGATTGGGAGGTGACGCAGGAGTGCACCCCGGACACCGAATGCAATCCCGTGCAGGGTACGTGCAGCGCGCTCTGCACGGTCGGTGAGTACCAGTGCAACGGCGCGACCCTGCGGCGGTGCGGCACGGACCGCCATTTCCACGACGAGGCGACCTGCGCCTCGGCACCCCTCTGCCAGATGTCCTCCGACGGCACGACCGGCAGCTGCACTCCCCCGGGCTGCGAGACGGCCGGCGAGTTCACGTGCGAGGGCGCCTCCCTGCTCCGCTGTCGCGACGACTTGATGGGGTTCGAGAAGGTCGAGGTCTGCGACTCCGAGGCGCTCTGCAACTTCAACGACAAGCGCTGCGACGTGAAGCGCTGCGACGCGGACGAGCTCCGTTGCTTCGACAACGAGCTCGGCGGGGCCGAGCTTCGCAAATGCAACGCGGATTTGACCGACTGGGAGGTCGTGGAAACCTGCGAGGCGGGCAAATTCTGCAGCAACGATCCGGCGGATCCGGGCTGCAAGCTCGAGTGCCCCGCCCCGACGCGCTGCAACGGGCCCGAGCTCGAGCGCTGCACGCCGAACGGCTGGGTGCACCAAGCGGGGTGTGCCACCGGCGACCTCTGCGCCTGCACGCTCGCAGGGAACTGCACGCTCGGCCTCGGCACGGACGGCTGCGGCGTGCCGTTGTGCGGCGGCACGCTCCCGACCTACCAGTGCGCGGGCGCCGCGCTCCAGAAGTGCGCGGACGGGCGCAACGCTTGGGCCAGCAGCGTCGACTGCGGCGCGAGCGCGCTCTGCTATTCGGGCACGGCACCGCTCTACAACGACGGCTACTGCGCGACCTGTCCCACGGCCGGCGAGACGCAATGCGTGAGCGGAAGCCCGACGACCCTCCGCAAATGCTCCGCCGATCGGACCATGTGGACGACGACGCAGACCTGCAGCAGCGCGGGCTGTATCGAAGGTGGCACGGCGGACTATTGCGCCGTGTGCAAGCTCGGCGACGTCATGTGCAGCGGGGCGACGCTGCAGAAATGCGGCAGCGAGCAGAAGAGCTGGGTCAGCACCACGTGCATGAGCGCGGCGCTCTGCGACGCCCCGGGCGGTCAGTGCGACGTCTGCACGCCGAACTCGAACGCCTGCGTGGGCGCGACGCTGAATCACTGCAGCAGCGACGGACAGGCGCTGCAGCCGCAGGTGTGCGCGAACCTGTGCGACGCCACCTACGGGCAGTGCGACAGCTGCGCGGCGGGCACGGCGCGCTGCTCGAACAACCTGCTCTACAAGTGCAGCAGCGACGGGCAGAGCGAGACGTCGACGACCTGTGCGACCGCCGCGCTGTGCAGTGCCACGGGAAGCGGAAGCTGCCTCACGCCGACGTGCAGCGCGAACGAAAAACGCTGTAGTGGAGCCCAGCCTCAGGTCTGCAACGCCAACCGCAACGGCTGGGACAACACGGGCAGCGCCTGCGCCACGGCTGCGCTCTGCGTCGGGTCGAGCGGAACATGCACGACTCCCACCTGCGCCGTCGGCGAGCACCGCTGCAACGGGAGCCAGCCGCAGGTTTGCAACGCCAATCGCAATGGCTGGGACTCTTTCGGCAGCGCCTGTGCCACCGCGGGCCTGTGCGTGGCGTCGAGCGGGACGTGCAATTCCCCGACCTGCGCCGTCGGCGAGCACCGCTGCACCGGCGCTCAGCCCCAAATTTGCAACGCCAGTCGCAACGGCTGGGACAACATGGGCACCGCTTGTGCGAGCACGGCACTTTGCGTGGCGAGCAGCGGCACGTGCAACACACCGAGCTGCGCTGCCAACCAGACGCAGTGCTCGGGCGCGCAACCTCAAATCTGCAAGGGCGACCTCACCGGCTATCAGAACGTCGGCGCCGCTTGTGCGACGCCTGGGCTTTGCCGCCCGTCCGACGCCACGTGCACGACGCCGGTCTGCGACTTGATGGAGGTCCGCTGCACCGGCGCTCAGCCCGAGGTCTGCAATACCGATCGCACCGCCTACCAGAACAATGGCCCTGCCTGCGCGACGGCGGCGCTCTGCACGAGCGGCGCCTGCACGCCGCCCACGTGCGACGCGGGCGACACGCGCTGCAGCAATGCCCAGCCGCAAACGTGCAACAGCGGGCGCACCGGCTGGTCCAACGTGGGCTCCGCCTGTCCCACGGCTGCGCTCTGCAACGCGATGAGCGGGTCGTGCGACACCGCCGCATGCAACGCCGGGGACACGCGCTGCAACGCGGCGCAGCCGCAGATGTGCAACAGCGACCAGACCAACTGGGCCAACATGGGCACCGCGTGCGCCACGGCGGCGCTCTGCGTCCCGGCAACGGGCACGTGCACGATGCCCAGCTGCACGCCGATGCAGAAGCGTTGCTCCGACGAGCAGCCGCAGATCTGCAACGCCAATCAGAACGGCTGGGACGACACGGGCATGGCCTGCGTGACGGCCGCGCTGTGCTCGGCGGGCATGTGCTCGTCACCGGCCTGCTCGGTGAACCAGAGGCAGTGTGCGCAGGCGCAGCCGCAAGTCTGCAACGCGGGACGCACCGATTTCGTGGACGACGGCGCGGCCTGCGCCAGCGTGCCGCTGTGCGTGAACGGCGCGTGCCAGACGCCGGCGTGTGCGGCGGACGAAAAGCGTTGCTCGGGAGCCGTGCTCCAGCACTGCAACCCGACCTTCACCAACTGGGTGGACGAAGACACCTGCGCCACGTCGGCGCTCTGCAACAAGACCGCCGGTCGCTGCGATCCGCCGGCGTGCGACGCAGGCGAAGTGCGGTGCACGGACGCCGTGCTCGAGCAGTGCAACGTCGGCCGGACCGCCTTCAGCACGCTGAGCACGTGCGCGTCGCCCCAGCTCTGCGACAAAGCGCACGCGGAGTGCGACGAGTGCATTGCGCCCGAGTTCCGCTGCGCGGCCAACGTGCTCTCCGTCTGCAACGACATGGGGCACTTCATGACGACGGACTGCGGGGCAAGCGCCACGTGCGACCCCCAGCTCGGCATGTGCACGCCGAATCCGTAGCCTCGGGCAGAAGCACACGGGGCCCGCACCCCAATCCCTTGGGGTCCATGGAGCGCGCTGTCGGAGGGGACGGGCAAGCGCGATGAGCGCTCGACAAGCGCCGAGTGTTTGGAGGAACGTGGGGGACGTTGGACGGATCGTCAGCCCGCGCGGAAAAACCGCTCGCCTTCATCCCGTGCGTGCACCTGTTCACGGAACGAATGTGGGTGAGCGCCGGCGAAGGGCTCTTCGACGAGGGCAGTGAACAGCTCGTCCCGGTGCTGAATCTGTTTTTCGATTACGGCGGCGTCAAGGTACGCGCCGCCGATCGACGCACGCGTTTCTTCGTGGCCGAGGGGGACGGCGTGGGGGTGGTCGGCCGCGACGCCGCAGGCGAAGCGCGCGCGCAGTGCCTGCTCGAGAGCTTCGGCGCCGTCGAGCTCGGCTGCTCCGAGCACGTCAGCGCGGGGCCCGACGCCGACGCCGACTACCTCGTGCAGTTCGACGGCGACGTTCACTCCTACTGCTCGTTCGGAGCCTGCGCGCTGCCGCAGCTGCGCGCGCTCGGCTGGGTCGTCAGCGTCGACGCGAGCTACCCGTATCAGGTCGTCGAGAGCAACGTTCCCTGGTACGCGAACGTCGAGCCCGACGAGGAGCGCACCGACTGGTTCGGCCTCGAGCTCGGGATCCACGTCGACGGCCGCCGCGTGAACCTGGTGCCGGCGTTGATCGACATGCTGGAGACGCGCGGCGACACCGAAAGCCTCGAAGCGCTGCTCAAGCTGCCGGCCCGACTGCGGGCGGTCCCGCTCGGCGACAACCTCTACGTCACGATCCCGCCCGAGCGGCTGCGCTTCGTGCTCAAGGTGCTGCTCGAGCTCTACCGCGGCGAAACGCTGATCGACGGCACGCTGCGCTTCCCGCGCACGGGCGCCGCCAGCGTTGCCCAGCTCGATCAGGGGCTCGGTGGCGCGGGCGCGCTCCTCTGGTCGGGCATGACGCAGGCGATCGAGCGCGCGCGCCGCCTGGGCGCACCGGCCCCGGAGAAGCCGGACGAGCCGCTCATCCCCAAGAATCTCGGCGCGAGCCTCCGGCCGTACCAGGAAGCCGGCGTGCGCTGGCTCGCCGAGCTCATCGAGCACGACGCCGGGGGCGTGCTGGCCGACGACATGGGTCTCGGCAAGACGCTGCAAACGATCACGCACCTCTTGCGCGAGAAGCAATCGGGGCGCGCCGACCGACCGAGCCTCGTCGTGATGCCGACGAGCCTGGTCGGCAACTGGCAACGCGAGCTCAAGAAGTTCGCGCCCGAGCTCAAGGTCGTGGTCCTGCACGGCCCCAAGCGCGAGGGCCAGCGCTCCGCGGCGCACGGCGCAGACATCGTGCTCACGAGCTACCCGGTGCTCGTGCGCGACATCGAGCACTTTCGGGGGCAGCCCTATTACCTCGTGATCCTCGACGAGGCGCAGGCCGTGAAGAATCCGCGGAGCCTTGCCGCGCGCGCGGTCCGCGAGCTCACCGCGCGGCATCGCTTGTGCCTGAGCGGCACCCCGATCGAGAACAATCTGGAAGAGCTGTGGTCGCTCTTCGATTTCCTGATGCCCGGTCACCTCGGCGAGCTCGAGCGCTTTCGCACGCAGTTTCGCATTCCGATCGAGCGGCTCGGCAACCAGCTCAAGCTCGAGGCGTTGCGCAACGCCGTCGCGCCCTTCGTGCTGCGCCGCATGAAGGAGACCGTCGCGAAGGACCTGCCCCCGAAGACCGAGATCGTGCGCAGCGTCGAGCTCACGGGCGACCAGCGCGCGCTCTACGAGAGCATCCGCGTCGCGGCGCACGGCGACGTGCGGCGTGCGATTCGCGAGAAGGGCGTGCAAGGCGCAACCGTCGCCATCCTCGATGCGCTGATGAAGCTGCGTCAGGTCTGCTGCGATCCGCGGCTCGTCAGCGTGCCCTCCGCGCGCGGGGTGAAGGAGTCGGCGAAGTTCGATCTCTTCTTCGAGCTGCTCGAGACGCAGCTCGGCCAGAAGCGTCGCGTGCTCGTGTTCTCGCAATTCACGCGCATGCTCGAGCTGATCGCGCTCGGCCTCGAGGAGCGCGGCCGGCCGTACGTGGAGCTCACGGGCGCCACGCAAGAGCGCCAGCGCGTGGTCGATCGCTTCGAGGCGGGCGAGGTCGATGTGTTCCTCATCAGCCTGAAAGCGGGCGGAACCGGCCTGAACCTCACGAGCGCGGACACCGTCATCCACTACGATCCGTGGTGGAACGCCGCGTCCCAAGCGCAGGCGACCGATCGCGCGCACCGGATTGGCCAGACGCGCCCCGTGTTCGTCTACAACCTGATCGCCACGGCGAGCGTGGAGGAGCGCATGCTCGGCCTCCAGCACAAGAAGTCCGAGCTGGCGAGCCAGCTCCTCGGCGGGTCGGGCACCCGAACCCCGCTCTCCGAGCTCGACGTCGACGACCTGTTCGCTCCGCTCGGCGAGTGACGGGCTCTGGCCGAGCGCCTCTAGTTATTTGTCGAGTCGAGCCCTCGTGGGGCTTGCGCGGCGCCCCTCCCAGACCCCAAAGATAGAAAACGCGATCGGGCCGGCGCTCGGGGGTTCAGCGCTCGAGCGCCCGAGAGCGAGGAAAAACGGACGAAACGTGGATGACGTTCCGGTGACTCGTGCTAGGCGGCGTCCCGGAGCGTTGCTCGTGCAACGCTAGCTGTGATTCTTCCCCATGGTCCCGCAATCCGTCGGCACGCTGCACTCCACTCCGTTCGGGGAGCTCCTCGTGCAGGCGTTCGATCATCGGCTGACCGGCACCCTCGTGCTCGAGGAGCGCGGCGGAGCCCGTCACGGCATCTATCTGGAAGCGGGCACCGCTCGCAAAGCCAAGCTCGGTGGCTCGGCCGTCCACTTGGGTGAGGTGCTGGTCGAGACCGGTGCCATCAGCAGCGTCGAGCACGAAGAGACCTTGGCCCGCGCACTCCGCGAGCGAGTGCTCCACGGCCAGCTCCTGCTCGGAGAAGGCCGGATCAGCGAGCATGCCCTCGGAATCGGTCTGCGCGAGCAGCTCCACCGCCAGCTCGTGCAGCTATTCCGTCAGCCGGAGGACACGCACTACGGCTACTTCGAGGGAAAGAACTTCCTGGAACGCTGGGGGGCTCCGGCGAGCATCGAGCCCCGCACCCTCGAGGTGCTCTGGCGTGGACTCTGCGACCACGCCCCCTCGGAGGCGATGGCGAGCGCCCTCGAGCGCGTCGCGGGGTTGCGCATCGCGCTGTTCCGAGGGCTGCCCGCCGACCACTTCGACTTCCTGGGTGACGCACGGCGCATCGTCGGGCTCTTCGAGTCCGGACCGCGCAACCTGCAGGAAGTCGTCGCCGCCGAGCCCCTGCTCGAGGGCGACATTCGGCGCGTGGTGTATTTTCTGCTGCTCACCCGCTCGGTCGATCTGGGCGTGCCGAGCGCGCCGCCCGTGGGAATCACGACTGAGCCCTTCGTCGGTCCCGCGCCGAGCCGCCTGCCTGCCATTCCAAGTGACCCGCCGCCGGCTTCCGTTCCCGTGCGGCGCGCGTCTCCTCCCTCGATTCCGCCGGCAGTGGTGCGAAGCGTCGCCCTCCGCGACGAGCTGCGGCGACGGACCGAAAAGCCGCCGCGCACCCACTATGAAGTGCTCGGCATCCCCGAGGACGCGCCGGTACGCCAGGTCCAGGCGGCTTTCTTTCTGCTGTCGAAGCACTGGCACCCCGATCGGTTGGGCGTGGAGGCAGCCGACCTGAAGGAGGCGGCCTTGCGCATCTTCGAGAGCATCGCGACCGCCTACCGCGTGCTGGCCGATCCGGCGGCGCGCGCGCTTTACGACGACGACCTCGTCTCGGGTGCGCTGCTCGGCAGCTCACCCACGGTCGCGCGCGGGCTCAGCGCCGATCTCGCCTTCCAGAAGGCCGAGTCGTTCCTCGCCCGCGGCAACCTGGAAGCCGCCGAGCGCGAGGCGGAGCTCGCCGTCCGGCTCGAGCCGACACGGGCGGAGCACATGGCGCTCGCCGCCTGGCTCGCCGCCCTCAAGCCGAACGCCGACGAACGGAAGATCGGCATCGCTTTCGCGAAGGCGCTCAAGGTGGCGCAGGACAGCACGAAGGTTCACCACTACCGCGGGCTGTTCCTCAAGCGTATGGGGCGCCACGCCGCCGCGCTGCAGGAATTCCGCTTCGTGGCGGAGCGCGATCCGCGCCACATCGACGCGGCCCGCGAGGTGCGCCTCTACGAACAGCGCTTGCAAGGGAGTCCGAAGGACCGCCCGAGCCTCGCACCGGAGCCGATCGCCGAGCGCTCGACCTGGAGCAGGCTGTTCAAACGCCGCTCGTAGCGCGCCGCTTACCTGCCCAGCGCTTCAGCCCGGTTGACGATCCGCGGCGTGAGGAAGATCACGAGCTCGCTCCGCTGGTCGCTCGCGCGGCGACGCTGGAAGAGCAGCCCCAGGATCGGGATATCCCCGAAGAACGGCACCTGGTCGAGGTTGCGGCCGGTGTTGCGCGTGAAGATGCCGCCGATGACCGCCGTGTGGCCGTCCATCACGAGCAGCTCCGTCTCGGCCTCGCGCTTCAAGATCGTCGGATCGCCGCGCGCCGAGGTCTGGTTGAAGTCCGGCTCGTCGCGGTTGATCTTCACGTGCATGCTGACGCTGCCGTCGGCCGTGACGTGCGGCTGCACGAGGAGCTGCAGCTTGGCTTCCTGGAAGGTGGTCTGCACGCCCTGTGCGCTCACCTGCGAGAACGGGATCAACGTACCCTGGGCGATGCGCGCCTCGTGGTTGTCGAGCGTCAAGATGCGCGGGCTCGAGAGGATGCGCAAAAGGCCGCTCGCCTCCGCTGCGGAGAGCCGCACCGCGAGGTTGATCGTGTTGTCGACCGAGCCGAAGGAAAGGCCGATCGCGCCGCCGGATCCGGTACCGACTGCGGCGGGTAGGTTCACGGCGAAGTTCGGGCTCGCCACGGTGTTGGTGAACGGGCTCAAACCCGCCGTGGGCGTGTTGGCGTCGCTCGCGCCGCCCACGACGCCCACCGAGTTCGGGAACGCGAGGCCCGTCGGGTTGCCCGTGGCCGCGGAAAACGCCGCGTCGCCGCCCCACTGAATGCCCACGTCGCGCAGGTAGCGGCTCGTGGCTTCCACGATGCGCGCTTCGACGAGCACCTGCGGGGTCTGCGTGTCGAGCGAGCGAATCAGCTCCTCGATCTGGTTCAGGTTGCCGGCGATGTCGCGGGTGATGAGGACGTTCGTGCGATCGTCGACCGCGATCGTGCCGCGCTCGCTGAGCAGCGGCCGGGCCCGCTCCTGGATGTCTTTGGCCGAGGCGTAGCTCACGGGGATGAGCCGCGTCTCGAGCGGCGCGAGCTTCACTTCTTGGGCGCGGCGCGCGAGCTGCATCTCGCGCTCTTTCTCGAGGTCCGCGAGCGGGGCGACGCGGATCATGTTGCCCGAACGCACCATGCCGAGGCCCTTGCTCTGGAGCACGACGTCGAGGGCTTGATCCCAGGGGACGTTGCGCATGCGGATCGAGACGCTGCCGCTCACGTTGTCCGCCGTGACGACGTTCACCTGACCCACGTCCGCGAGCAGACGCAGCACGTTGTGGATGTCGGCATCCTTCAGGTCGAGGTCGATGCGGCGCCCCGTGAAGCCCCTCTGCTGACCGAAGACGGACGGTGCGAACGCGCCCGCTTCGGCGGGGGCGCTCTGTCGCTCGACGAGCCCGGAGCCACCCGAGTACCCGTCGTACACCTCCGGCACGCCCTGCACGGCTTCCTCGACCGTCACGGTGCGCGTGCGGCGCGCAATGCCGCCGTCACGAGCAATGCCGCTCTGCGAGGACGCCTGCTTGCTCGGCTCGAAGAACGTCCACACGAGCGAGCGGCCGCGCCGGCCGACACGGCTCGACACGCCGTCCTTCACCTCGGCCTCGAGCACGACCTTGCCGGGCTCGTTGGGGCTCGGATAGCTCGAAACGGACGTCACGGAGCCGCTGAACGCCGACACGTCGAGCTGTCGCGCGAGCTCTTCCGGGAGGACCGCCGCGTCCAGCACGAGCCGCGCGTGACCCTTGCTGTGGGTGGGCTCGCGATAGCTCGTGCTCTCGGCGAGCTCGATGAGCACGCGATCCTCCTCCGCGGCGTGCTCGAAACGCACGTCGCGCACGCGGGCCGGGCCTTCGCTCGCGGGAGCCGCCGCAGCCTTCGCCGCCTGCGGCGCCGCCGTGAGCCCCGTGCGCTTCGGCGCCAGGCGAATCACCAGGTCGTTGCCCTCGACGGCCACGCCGTAGGCGGCCTCCTCGAGCAGCGTGATCAGCACGCGGGTCGTGTGACCACCCGCCACCGCGAACGACTGCACCATCACGCCGCCCACGACCCCGACCCGATCGGTCAGCGCGCTCGGGATGGACGAGATGTCCGCCTGCGGGACATCGACGACCAAGCGTGATTTCTGCTTGTCGAGGCGGGCGGTGTACGTCGGGGGTGAGTCGAAAGTGAGGGCGACGCGCGTCTCGGTAGCCCCCGCCTGATCGACGGCAAGGTGGGTTGCCTTGCGCTCAGGACTGCCTTTGGCATGGGACAGCCCCGTGCACAGGCCGAGGGCCAGAGCACAAGGTGCGGCCAAGAAGAGTGGGGAAAGGCGGGCGGAAAACCGCATGATTCGCTCCGAGAGTCTCGCTCCACGCGCGCCGTAGCGCCCGTTGGGCAAGCCGTTCGGAGCGTATCGTCTCGCTGACGTGACGAACAAATTCCGTGCAATCTAGAAGCGTCGCACGTCCCCGAATTCTCTCCCGTAAACGTGCCCGTGCCCGTGCCCGTGCCCGAAAAAGCGCCGCGGGGCGGCCGCTCGTGCCGATAGGGAACGCCGAGAGGTGGATCCCGAACGACTCGACGTCGACGACGTCAGCGCTCGAATTGCCGTTCAGACCCGAGCACGGACCGTCGGGCACGGGCACGGGCACGGGCACGGGCACGTTTGTTGGGATCAGCGATTCAGGGGCGAGACCCTAGCCGCCCTTGACGGTCTCGGCGGATTCGGGGCGAAGCGGGATGACCTTGGTGGCCGCGGGCACGTCGGGATTGTTCGGATCCTCGCGCACGAGCACCACGTCTCCGTCGCGGATGCGGTCGAGACGCCAGTTGAGCTGGTACGTCGAGCCGGACTGCCCGCCGAGCTGTACGACGTCGGCGCGACCGACGAAGTCACCCCGGTGCACGACGTGTCCCTTGCCGCTCGGATCCACCAGCATGGCGCGGGCCGGGTCGATGCGCGTCACGATGCCGACGAGCTTGAGATCGTCCACCGCGAATTCCGCGAGCACGACCTCGCGCTGCGAGC
>Ga0070682_100001793_pt1 | contig 11982 bp, 13 predicted proteins | sample KBSC63LmetaG_FD_64668 | JGI IMG/M metagenome (GOLD analysis project Ga0070682, IMG submission 64668) | Corn rhizosphere microbial communities from Kellogg Biological Station, Michigan, USA - KBS C6-3L metaG | ecosystem: Host-associated > Plants > Roots > Rhizosphere | place: USA: Michigan... | reverse complement strand
GGCCTAGGGCTCGGGAGGGGCGATGCGACGGGAATGCCGTGCGGCTATCGCACGTTGAAAACTGGCTGCGCCCGGCCTCGCCGGTTTGTCGTAGGTAATCCAGGCTCCCTCGCTCCGTCGATCTGATCTGCCAAGACGCCTGCGTCGTTTCGGCGCGGCGTTCGCCGCGCGTTTCCTTCGCGTGAGCCCTGGGTGGGCTGCGCATCGACATTTCGCTAAGCGCTCTTTCGGGTCGTGGCTGGGTGCTCTTTCGGGTCGTGGCTGGGTGCTCTTTCGGGTCCTGGCGGGGTGCAAACCGTCGCCCCCTCGCCTGCTACACTTGAACAATGTTCGACGCGCTCCCCGAGCGAGTGTCCGTGTACGAGGTCTCGCCTCGCGACGGGCTGCAGAACGAGGCGGCGCCCGTGCCGCTCGAGGGCAAGGTGCGTATGATTCAGGCGCTGCTTGCCTCGGGGCTGAAGCGCATCGAGCTCACGAGCTTCGTCTCACCGCGCTGGATCCCCCAGCTTGCCGACGCTGAAGAGCTGGTGCGCACGCTCGGCGTGGGCGCGGGAGACGTGACGTTCAGCGCGCTCGTGCCGAACGCGACGGGGCTCGAGCGTGCGCTCCGGGTCGGACTGCACGAGATCGCCGTGTTCCTGTCCGCATCGGAGACGCACAACCGAAAAAACACGAACAAGAGCATCGAAGATTCGCTCGAGACGTTCGCCGAGGTCGTGCCTCCGGCGCGCGCCGCCGGCCTGCGCGTGCGCGCGTACATCTCGACGGTGTGGGGTTGCCCGTACGAGGGCGAAGTGCCCATCGCGCGCTCGCTCGCCATCGCCGAACGGCTGCTCGAGCTCGACTGCTACCAGATCTCACTCGGCGACACGATCGGCGTCGGCACGCCGCTGCAGACGCGCCGCTTGCTCGAGGCGTTCCTGCCCAAGATCCCCGCAGCTCGGCTCGCCCTGCATTGCCACGACACGCGTGGAACGGCGCTCGTGAATTGCCTCGTCGGGCTCGAGCTCGGCATCCGCGACTTCGACGCGTCGGTGGGTGGCCTCGGCGGCTGCCCGTACGCGCCGGGCGCCGCCGGTAACCTCGCGACCGAGGATCTCGTGTACATGCTCCACGGCATGGGGATCCAGACGGGAATCGATCTCGATCTCCTCGTCGAGGCCGGCCGCATCGCCGAGCGCACCGTCGGCCGGCCGCTGCCGGGCAAAGTGCATCAGGCCGGCCCCCCGCGCGTGCGGCGCGACAGCCGCGCGCCGCGCTCCGGCGCCTCCTGAGGGCTCCGTCACCGAGGGGTGGGCGAGCTCACCGTGCAGGCGAGCGGCACGAAATACGCCTGGTACGCGGTCTTGTCGTTGAAGAGAACCCCGACGTCTCCGTTCGGGCCGAGCTCGACGCTCGGCTCCGTGAGGTCGGAGTTGCTCATGACGAGCGGCTGCCGGGGGCTCTCGATGCTCAGGTCCCGCGCCGAGATCACCTCGTAGAAGAGCTGGTACGGCGAGCTCGCGGTCGGCATCGCCGACCAGACGACGAGCACGCGATCGCCGAGGGACACGAGCGCGCGACTGCGCGCGTGGGCGTCCCCCGCCGTGATGGGCCCGAGTGCGAGGACGCCGCCGCGCTCGTCGAGCACGGCGGCCTGAATCGCTCCCCCCCAGCCCGAGCCGAGGTAGCCGGTGTGCCACGCCACGACGAAGCCCTCTGCCGTCCGAACGATGCTGGGCTCCTGCCCGTCCACCCCGATGTCGACGGGACCCGAGTCGTCGCCGAGCTCGAGATCGAACGAGCGAAAACGCACGGTCGACTGATAGTCACCGCCGCTGGGCAAGAGCGGACCCTGCACCGTGTACGCCACGCCGAGCCGTGTTTTGGACACGTCGGACTCGGGCAACCCGGCGTCCTCGTCGTCGCCGGTGAGGCGCACCTCGTCCCCGTCGGCGAGCCCGTCGAGCGTGATTTTGCGCCCGTACACGGCGACCACGCCGCCCGTTTGCGCGAAGCGCTGGTCCTCCCACACGACTCGGTACCCATCGCCCGTGTACGACGTGCTCGGCCGTAGCGAGAACCAGGGAGCGTTGCTCAGGCGCTGATCGGCCTCGAGCTTCTGCGCCTGCTGGTCGAAGCGGGTCCCGTAGATCTCGTAGCTCCCCGCCTGGCGCGCGTCCGCCCAGCTCGTGAAGAAAGCCTTGCCGGAGGTGGCAATCGTCCCCGCGAGAGCGTCGGCGTTGATCTCGCTCACCGCGGACGGACCGAACGCGACGCTCCCGTCTCGTCCCAAGAGCGCGAAGTACGCCTTCGAGCGCTGGCTCGACTCCGTCTCGGTGTACGTGACGGCGTAGTGCGTGCCGTCGAAGGCGAACCCGGCCGCCGCGGAGCGGAACGTGCCCGGAGCGAGCAACACGGGCGTCGCCTGTGACGTGTAGCTTGCCCCCTCGTCGACGGCGCCGTCGCAGTCGTTGTCCTTGCTGTCGCACGACTCCGTCGCTCCGGGAAAAACGCGCGGGTCGCTGTCGTCGCAGTCGGCCCCGCCGCAGCTCGTCGGCATCCCCTCGAGCGCCAGGCCGCGGTAGCCGTCGTGGTCTTCGTCGCCGCCGCCTGCGTGCACGCAGCGGCCGTCGTCGGGGTCGCAGCGGTCCATCGTGCAAGGATCGCCGTCGTCGCAGGTGACGACACGCGTGACGCAGTAGCGGACCTCGTGGTCAGCGTCGGGGAAGCGGCAAACGCCGGGCGTGCAGGCGTCGTCGCTCGGACAGTCGGCATCGAGCTGACATTCGTCGACGGGCGGTTCGAAGGCGATCCCGCCCTCGCCGCCGCCGGAGACGTTCCCACCGTTCAGACCGGTGCGCCCGCAAGCCAACGCCAAGAACCACGCGCCCGCGAGCAGCGCCCGACGTCCTTCCCTCACCCGCACACTCCGATGCCCTCGGCGTCCGTCGGTCCACACACGTAACCCGAGGGACAATGCCGGACGCCGTCGAGTGGGCACATCTGCAAGCAGTGCGGCCCGTGCGCGGCGCCCACGACGCAAATGAACCCCTCGGCGCACTCGGCCATTCCGTTCTCGCACGGCGCCCCCTGCTCACCGAGGCCGGGGTAGGTGCAGCGCATGTTGAACACCTGCCAATCGCAGCCCGAGCCGTTCGGGTGCACGATCTGCGGCTTGCACACCGAGCCAGCAGGGCAACTGCTCACCTCTTCGAACACGTCACACTCGAGCACGGGTGCGGGAGGTATCTCATCCGGGCAGCCCGGGTCCGTGTAGGGAACATCGCCGCCCGTCCCGGCGACGCCGCCGGTCCCTCCCGCGCCACCTTTGCCCGCCTTGCCGCTGCTCCCGCCCTTGCCGCCGCCACCACCCTTGCCGCCCGTTCCGCCGCGGCCGGAGACGTGGTCGTCGTCATCGTCGGCGGGGTCGGTGCTGGTCGAGCGCCCGGCACACCCGAACGCCAGGGCCAGCGCCACGGCGAGAGGCAGCACTCGAGCACTCCCGCGCTGGGGGCGGCGCGGCTGCCGTCGAAATTTCCCCGACCACATGCCCGAAAGTTATAGCGGACAGAGACTCCGTCGCCAGGTGGGTGATAAAAACCCGGACCCATGCGGCCGTCAGTGCTCCTCTTTTGCATGCTCGCCGGAGCGACGTGTCAGCGCGTCGACGAGCCCACGCTCGCGCCGACACCGACCGCCGAGCCGACCGCGACGAGCCCAGCGCCAAAGCCCGCCGTGCCCACCGCAACGCCCGCCGTCACCACGACGGCCACCGTGCCCGCCACGCCAGGCGTCCCCGCGGTCGACGCCGGTCGCTGCATCGAGCCGCTCATCGAGCCACCGCCGCCCGTAGCGAAGCCCGCCACGACCTGCCCCGCCGATCCGGTCGCGACGCCCCCCGTGCTCGCGCACGGCAAGATCACCGCGCCCGAAGCCAAGGGCGCGCCCGTCATCGACGTCGAGATCGCCGACACGCCGGCGACCGAGCAACGTGGGCTCATGTACCGAACCGAGCTCGGCGAGAACCAGGGAATGATCTTCGTGTGGCCGAGCGAATCCAGACGCACGTTCTGGATGCACAACACGTGCTTGCCGCTCGACATGCTGTTCCTCGCCCAAGACGGCACCATCGTGGGGCTGCTCGAGCAGGTGCCGACCCTCAACGATCGGCCGCGCGGGGTACGCTGCCCGGCCGCCTATGTCCTCGAGCTGAATGCCGGGTGGTCGCGGCGCCACGGCCTAAAACCCGGAATGAAGCTCGAACTTGCGCTATAGCGCTTCCCCGAAAGTCAGCACCATGTCCTTCATCGAACGACACCTCACTCGCTCTGCTCGTCTCGCGTTCGCGGCAAGCCTCGTCGCCTGCCAGTCCACTCCGCCCGAGCCGCCAGGCGCCGTGCCCGACTCCGTGAAGCCGCCGTCCACGGCGATGCCGACCACGGCGCCCACGCCGACCCCCACGCCCACGCCGGCCCCCACGCCGCCGCCCCCTCCGCCCTCCCTCACGGCGGCAAAGCCGGTCGCCTCCGTCGCACCGAGCCCCGACGACCCGCTCAAGGGTGTCTTCACGCTCGACGAAGCGACCAAGGGCGTCCCGGGCAAAGGCGCGCTCGTCGCTGAAATCAAGACCGACCTCGGAACGCTCCGCTGCGAGCTCTTCGAGGACAAGGCGCCGATCACGGTCGCGAACTTCGTCGGCCTCGCGCGCGGCACGCGTCCCTGGAAGAACCCGAGCGGCCAATGGGTGAAGACCCCGGGCTACGACGGCACCACGTTCCACCGCGTCATCAAAGGCTTCATGATCCAGGGCGGCGACCCGCAAGGCACGGGCGCGGGTGAGCCCGGCTACGTCATTCCCGACGAGATCTGGGAAGGGTCGGCCCACGATCATCGCGGCCAGCTCTGCATGGCCAACCGCGGCAAAAACACGAACGGCATGCAATTTTTCATCACCGACGGCGGCCCGCGCCACCTCGACGGCGGCTACACGATCTTCGGGCAGTGCGGCCCCGACGAGACGATCGAGAAGCTCGCAGGGGTTGAAGTGCGTGGGGATAAATCTGTCACGCCGACGAAGATTCAAAAGGTGAGTATCAAGCGCGAGGGTGTGAAAAAGTAGAAGCGAGAGGCTTCGCTTTTGGCCACCGCGCGTCAGTGGTGGCCGGAGCACCCCCGCGCCGGCCTCGCCGGTTTGTCGTACGCGACGTCGCCTCATGGGCTGACGTCGATCTGTTCCTCCAAGACTCACGCCTCGTCGCGGCGTGGCTTCGCCACGCGTTCGCGTTCTGAGTGCCTTTCCGGAGGGAGCGGCCGGAGGCAGAGTCGACCCCGGAGTAGAACGGCGATGGCCCATCACACGGGAGGCCCCGTCCCCGGGCCACTTGCTCGCTCGTCGGTGCGTGGGTAAGGAAACTTCCCTCTCCAACAAGGACAAGAACCACATGTCAGTTCGCTCATCCACGGCCGAATGGGCCGGTACGCTCAAAGAAGGCAAAGGCACGATGACGGTCGGCAAGGGTGCCTACACGGGGCCCTTCACCTTCGCGTCGCGCTTCGAGGAATCCGCGGGCACGAATCCCGAAGAGCTGATCGCGGCCGCGCACGCGGGCTGCTTCTCGATGGCGCTCTCGGGCGGCCTCGGGAAAGAAGGCTTCACGCCGAAGAGCGTCTCCACGCGCGCCGAGGTGACCCTCGGTCCCGATCCGGCCGGCGGCGCCCGCATCTCGCTGATTGCTCTCTTCGTCGACGCCGAGGTTCCTGGCATCGACAAAGCCAAGTTCGACACGATCGTCGAAGGCACCCGCACGGGCTGCCCCATCAGCAAGCTGCTCGGCAAGGGCGCCGACATCACCGTCAAGGCGACCCTCAAGGCCTGAGTTTTTTTCGCAAGAGCCGCTCACGGTGGCGCGGATGACCCGCGCCCACCGTGCGGCGCCGTCACTCCAAGGTCCAGACGAGCTCCGTCGTCAGGGCGTTCGTCGAATCCGGTACGAGCATGCGCAGATTCGGTGGCTCGGCCGAGTACGCGAACGTTTCGACCTTGGGCCCGGGGCACTGGTAGTCGAAGCTGAGCTCGGTCTCCGAGAGCGAGTAGCTTCCGGCGTAGTTGCCTCTTCCGAGCACGGTCTGGGGATTTTCGGCCTCGAAGTAGCAAACCACGGCATGGTCGAAAGTGCCGTTCGAGAGCACGAGCGCGTCGGCAAACCCATTGCACCGGGGGAGCACCGTGCTGCTCTGCGGCACGTACGCGGTCATCGCCGTCAGGACGTACGAGCCTTCCGGAATCGCCCCGCCCGTGCCCGGCAGCGGCGTGCCGCCGTACTCGACCGTCACCGGAACGATCTGGCTCGGCGCGAGCGCGTTGCACTGCACGGTAGACGTGTCGTAATCGTCATCGTCGCCCGAGCAACCCGTCGTGAGCGAGACCAGGAGCGCGGCCACGAGCGCCGCAGGGACCGAGCGAGAAGCAACGAGGGGCATGAGGGATGATCCTTCGCAATGAGCCGGTCGCAAGGTACCCGCACCTCGCATCAGTCAGGCTCGTACAGCAAGCGCTGCGAGCCCTCGATGACGTAAACGCTCGCGCCCGCCGGGCGCGCGAACGTGAGCGCGCCGAACGCGTTGAGCGCGACGGCGAACAGCGCGAGCGCCCAAAAGGCGGCACCGAAACGCCGTCCGCCGACCGCGAGCAACGCGAACAGGAACACCGCGTAGTCGTTAGAGAATCGGTAACCGAACTGAACCCAGCCGCTGTTCTGGTAAAATAGCGTAGGCAGGGCAACGAGGAGGGCCGTGAGCACGAGCGCCAGGTGCAGCGCGGAGGTTCGCTTGGGCCACAGAACGCCGAGGTACGCGGGCGTCGTCACCCAGAGTGCCAGACCGTGGCCACTCATCCGCAGCGGCGCGTCGGGCGAGCCGAGCCACGGCAGGCTCGTGAGCATCACGCCCAGGTTCCGCGCGAGGTAGTGGTAGCTGAAGAGCCCCCATTTCTCGATGCGCGCATGCCACGCGACAGCAAGGTAGCGGTAGCCGGTCTCGAACGGGTCGCCGAAGCGCAGCGCGTTGTGCGCGAGCGTCGCGCCGAAGACGAGCGCGATGGGCAGCGCGAACTCGGCGAGCCCCCGCGCGAAGCGTCGCCGATCGAGCTCGGCGAGAGCACGCCGCGAAAGCGTGAGGCCACCCGGGAGGCACGCGCGCGCGAGCTCGAGCACGAAGAGTGGCGCCGCGAACAAGAGCGGCGTTCGCGTCGCAAAGCCCAGCCCGAGGAGCAGTCCGGCGAGCCACGGTCGCTCGGCGCCGAGCGCGACCCAGAAGTACAACGCCGCGAGCCCCGCGCCGACGACGTGCGCCGCGTACCAGACGGTGCCCTGCTCGGCGCTGAAGAAGTACACGCTCCCGAACGCGAAGAGCGCCGCCAGACCGACGCTTTCCCACTCCGAGCGCTCGCTCTCTCCCCGCTCACGCAGCTTCTCGAGCCCGAGGAAGAGGGCCGCCGGGGCGACGCCGGCGAGCAGCAGGAAGAAGCGACCGTCGGCAACGGCCTCGGCCGAGCCCGAGAGCGCGACCGCCGGCAGCAACAAGAGCGCGGGAAGCGGGGGGAACGGGACGAACCAGCGCTCGCCGAAGCGGCTGAAGTCGTTTCCGTGCGCGTAGGCCGGAGGGGGCCCCCCCAGATCGAGACGCCCGTGGAGCCAGGCTTCCGCCTGCAGCGCAAAGTGGTTGAACGGCGTGTGCGCCGTCAGGGTTTCGGGCGCGGCGCACAGAAAATAGACGAGGGTGGCGAGCGCGTAGATGACTGCCGCGAGCACGCTGCGGCGACGCGCACCCTCGGCCGGCAGCCACGCGAGCATCGGCGTCGGACGGTACCCTTTGCCCGTGATGGGTGCGAGCGCTAGCCTCGGCCCCGAGCCCCCCGCATGGAATCCCCCAGCTTCGTCGTTCGCCTCGCCGATCTCGAGCGCGCCCCGCTCAAGACGACCTTCACGCTCAGCGAGGCCTGGCTCTCCCGGGAGCTCGCCGACGCGCAAGCGGTGCCCCTCGGGCCCGGCACGGCCACGGTGGAGCTCATGAAAACGGGCGGCACGGTGCTCGTGCGCGGCAAGCTGCACGTCAAAATCACCGTTCCCTGCGTCGTCACGCTCGACCCCCTCCCCTTCGACCTCGAGCCCGAGATCTTCCTGCAGCTCGGCCAGGAGCCGGAAACCAATGAGCGGCACAAGGCCGCCCGCGGGCCGGGAAAAACGGGGCCCGCGGGGCCCGAGGTCAAGGCGAAGGGCGACGCCAAACCGGAAGCGGCGCGGCGTCCGCGGCGGCGGCGTGCGAAGGACGACCCCGAGCTCAGCGACGAGGAAGCGGCCACCGATACCTTCAAGGGCGAAGAAATCGTGCTCGACGGGTTCTTCCGCGAGTTCATCTTGCTCGAGGTCCCGCCCTACCCGCGCCGTTCCGACTTGCCTTCCGCCGAAGAAAGTCTAAGCTCCCGCCCCCTCGCAGGCCCCCCTGGTGAAGCGAAGCCCCTTGACCCGCGGCTCCTACCGCTACTAGGGCTCGCCAACCGCCTCCGAGGCGCAGCGAACAAGGATTAGACCATGGCCGTACCGAAGCGACGCCTGAGCAGCAGCAAGCGCAACATGCGCCGCGCCAACCACGACAAGGTGACGGCCCCGAGCATCGTCCCCTGCCCCAATTGCTCCGCCCCGATGGTTCCGCACCGCGTGTGCCCCTCGTGCGGGCACTACAAGGGCCGCGCCGTCCTCAAGAACAAGTCGTCGTAGCTGGTTGAACCATTTTTGGTGACGCCGGTAGGGCTCCGAGAGTAGAGAAGCATCCCCATGGGCACAGAGCGGCCCGGCAGCCAAATCATGGGGACGGGCGCCTACGCACCGGAGCGCGTCCTCACCAATCACGATCTCGCCCGGATGGTGGACACCTCCGACGAATGGATCCGTGAGCGCACGGGCATTCGTGAGCGGCGCATCGCCAAGGAAGGCGAGAACGCGAGCGACATGGCGCTCGAAGCGTCACGCCGCGCGCTCGAGGCGGCGGGCATCACCGCCAAAGACCTCGACATGATCATCGTCGGGACGGTCACGGGAGACCTTCCCATGCCCGCCTGCGCCGCCATCCTGCAGCGCAAGCTCGGGGTGACGACCATCCCGGCCTTCGACATCTCGGCCGCGTGCGCCGGCTTCCTCTACGGTCTCTCGATCGGTGACCAGTTCATCCGGACCGGCGCGCTCAAGCGCGTGCTCGTCGTCGGGGTCGAGCTCCTCAGCCGCATCCTGAACTGGAAGGACCGCATGACCTGCGTGCTGTTCGGCGACGGCGCGGGCGCTGCGGTGCTCGGGCCTGCCGCCGACGACGGCCGCGGGATCCTCTCGACGCGCCTCTACACCGATTCCGCCTTGGTCGACTCGCTCTGCATCCGCGCCGGTGGCAGCCAGGAGCCGCTCACCGTCGAGGGCCTCGCGGAGCAGCGCGACAAGGTGTTCATGGTCGGGTCCGACATCTTCAAGATCGCGGTCAAGAACCTGACCTCGGCCTCGAAGGCGGCGCTCGAAGCCGGCGGGCTCTCGGCCAACGACGTGAAGTGGGTCGTGCCTCACCAGGCGAACATGCGCATCATCATGCAGGTCGCGCTCCGGCTCGACATTCCGCTCGAGCGCTTCGTCCTCAACATCGAGCGCTACGGCAACACGTCGAGCGCCTCGATCCCGATCGCCCTCGACGAAGGCATTCGCGACGGACGCGTGAAGCGCGGCGACACCGTCTTGATGTGCGCGCTCGGGGCCGGCATCTCCTGGGGCAGCGCGCTGATTCGGGTATGACACGATGAGCACGGCTTGGCTTTTTCCTGGGCAAGGCACGCAAACGGTGGGGATGGGCAAGGCGCTCTGCGAAGCGTCCCCGGCGGCGCGCGCCTACTTCGAGCGCGCCGATCGCGCGCTCGGCTTCGCGCTCGGCACGCTGTGCTTCGAGGGGCCGCTCGATGAGCTCACCCTCACGAAGCACGCGCAGCCGGCGATCCTGACGGCCAGCATCGCGGCGCTCGCAGCGCTGCGCGAGGCGCAGCCGGGGCTCGCCGCGCCCGCCTTCGCCGCTGGGCATTCGCTCGGTGAATACAGCGCGTTGGTCGCGGCGGGCGCGCTCGCGTTCGAGGACGCCGTGCGCGTCGTTCATCTGCGCGGGCAGGCGATGCAGGAAGCCGTGCCCGAAGGGCAAGGCGCGATGGCCGCGCTCATGGGCGGCGACGAAGCGGCCGTGAGCGCTCTCTGCGCGGACGCCGCCCAGGGCGAGGTGCTGGCGCCGGCGAACTACAACTCGCCGGGGCAGATCGTGATCTCGGGGACCGCCCCTGCCGTGGCCCGCGCCGTGGCGCTCGCTCCCGAGCGCAAGCTCAAGGCCATCCCCCTCAAGGTGAGCGCGCCCTTCCACTCCGCACTGATGGCGCCCGCAGCCCGCGCCGTCGACGCGGCGCTCGCGAAGCTCACCATCGGCAAGCTCCTGTTTCCTGTCGTTGCCAACGTGGACGCCCGGCCCAACCAAGACGCCGAACGCGTCCGCGAGCTCCTCGTGCGACAGGTCGACGGCGCCGTGCGCTTTCAGGAGTCGATCGCGTTCATGGCCGAGGCGGGCGTGACCGAAGCGCTCGAGATTGGCCCCGGCAAGGTGCTCGCCGGCCTCGTGAAGCGCATCGACAAGCGCATCAGCGTGACCGGCTACTTCGGACCCGAAGCGCCTTAGCGCTCGTTGAAGAGAGCTCGCGGAAAGCCGTTCTTGGCGCGCTGCGCCAAAGGCCGGGTGCAAAGCGCGCTTCGCGGTGACTGCCCCCATTTCACTGGGAAGGCACGCGCGGGCCTGCTCCCCATCACAATCCGCTTTGCAGCTCCCGTGGGCGTGCTAAAGAGGCGCCCGCTCGCATGTTCGACCTCACCGGCAAAGTAGCCTTCGTCACCGGCGGATCCCGGGGCATCGGCCGCGCCACGGGCGAAGCCCTGGCGGAGCTCGGCGCGCACGTCGTGCTCACGTACGTCGGCAACGAGGCTCAGGCGCGCGAAGCGGTCGACGCGATCCTCGCCGCGGGCCGCAAAGCCGAAGCGCTGCGCCTCGACGTGAGCGACGGCGCCGCTGCGGAAACCGCGATCGCCGAGACGGCGAAGCGACTCGGACGGCTCGACATCCTCGTGGCCAACGCGGGCATCTCGATCGACGCGCTCTTGTTGCGCCTCAAAGACGACGACTTCGATCGCACGCTCGCCGTGAATCTGAAGGGCGCCGTCGCGTGTTCGCGCGCCGCCATCAAGGTGATGATGCGCGCCAAGTCCGGTCGCGTGATCTTCGTGTCGAGCGTCGTCGGTGAGATGGGCAACGCCGGCCAAACGGCCTACGCGGCCTCGAAGGCGGCGCTGCTCGGCGTCGCCAAGAGCTTGGCTCGCGAGTACGCGTCGCGCGGCATCACGGTCAACGCCGTCACGCCGGGCTACGTGGACACCGACATGACGACCGCCATGACCGGCGAAGCGCGCGACAAGACCGTCGCCGCGATTCCCGCCGGGCGCACCGGCCAGGCGCGCGAGATCGCGACCGCCATCGCTTACTTAGCCTCGGACGAGGCTGCCTACGTCACCGGCCAAACGCTGCGGGTGAACGGCGGCATGTACATGTAACTATTCCGCAATTCCGAGATACCCCTAAAAAACGAATGTAATCGGGCATCTCGTTGGTGTAGACGCCCCCGAGAACGAAAGAGGCATCATGGCTGAAGGTCGCAACATCACGGCCGAAGTGAAGCGCATCATCAAAGAGCAGCTCGACGTCGACGAGAAGGACATCAAGCCGGAGTCCACCTTCATCGACGACTTGGGCGCGGACTCGCTCGGCCTGGTCGAGCTGGTGCTGGCCTTCGAGGAAGCCTTCGAGATCGACATCCCCGACGAGGACACCGAGAAGATCCGGAGCGTCCAGGATGCGGTCGATTACATCGAGAAGCATCTCGCGAGC
>Ga0070682_100001791_pt1 | contig 11988 bp, 13 predicted proteins | sample KBSC63LmetaG_FD_64668 | JGI IMG/M metagenome (GOLD analysis project Ga0070682, IMG submission 64668) | Corn rhizosphere microbial communities from Kellogg Biological Station, Michigan, USA - KBS C6-3L metaG | ecosystem: Host-associated > Plants > Roots > Rhizosphere | place: USA: Michigan... | reverse complement strand
TTCATCAAATTGGAAAGAATGTAATAAAATTTAATAGATTTGAAATATTTATCATACTATTTTATATATTCAATTATACTGCTAAATAATTAAATCCGTATTATTTGCTATTGCTTGAATTATGAAAAAAAAGAAGATTTTTTTATAGTAAAAATTCATTCTTTATTAATTGTAATACAAACGTTCGTTCATATTGCAATTTTGGTTACAACATCTGCTATAGTGGAATTTCAACGGCAACATCAAATTTTGTATGATATTTTCCTTCATGATTTTTATCTTTGATTGCAATCTGTTAATCTCTTGTTCAAGATGTTGCTTTTCTAATTGCTGTCCTCTGATATAGTCATGGTACAGTTCAACCCTGCGCTCCATAAATTTAAGTTCTTGTTGACTTTTTAAAAGCGAAGCAATATCCTTCTTGTTCAAGCCCTCTTTCTTTATTCTCTTGTATAGAGAAAAGTACATAGGAAAAACTTTCCAAGTCATTGTATATTTTAGAGTCAGTATATTTATTCAAAAGATAAGAATGATCTTATAGACAGAATATTATAAAATGACATGTGACAAGAACTTTATTATATTTAATGGATTCCATTATAGATATATTTAGGGTAATTATTTCAGGTTTTGTGTCTCGAGTGACACTAATGATGAGACACAATCTTTAAACATAGAACATAAATTAAGACCATCTACTATTTTACTTCGTTCAATTTTGAAAGAATACGAATTATCAGAGGTTCAAAATCTCGTATACCATTTTCTTCGCTTGGCAGATTAAAGCATGAAGATTGTTACTGATTCAAAAAAAGATATGGACATCAATAGAAAGTGAAATAAACAGAAAGAAAGATGATTTGATACATCACATTTTATTTAGCCTATATAATTACTGCTCTAGACAACTAGTGGTTATTTTTCCTTTTCCATCATTTGATAATACCGTACATGACATTTTTACTATTTGTCCAAGATCATTATCATTAAATTGTGCTGGATATGTAGAACCTGGGGTTACATGCCAACACCCACCACATGCATATGCAATATGAATTTGAATAGTCGGAGATGATATTGGGCTATATATCATCATGGTCAAAAATACCGCCATTATGGAAGTGATGCTTGCTGCTGTAATTGTTATTTTAGGTGTGAAAATTTTCATTTTCATTCTATATAGATTTGTTATATTAAAAGATTTCGTTAGAAAGGCATTTTAATGCAATTTGTTACAAAAATCTTCAATTAAATTTTAAATATTTTCATATTATTTGCGTCGAGTTAGTAAAAATTTTCTAATGCTTCTATCTGCTTGATCCATTTCTGGTTCGTTTTCAATTAAAATATTAAGAATTTTAAATACTATAACTATCAAACGATGTTATTCTAAACATAAAATCTTAAAGATTTTACTATCTTTAATGCTATTCTAAAAATTCTGCTCTATGTATTTCTTAAATATTTTCCAATATTTGTTAATATGGTTTACAGAGAAGAATATCATTACAAATTTGAATCTTATTGTAACATTGCAAATTAAAGATATAATATATTCATTGAAAAAGCGATTGTTTTTTGGACCCGTGATATATCTATTACGAAACCCCTTGGGCCCATTAATTACATGGGCTCATATACTTGAGCCTCTTTTATTTTATTGGTTATCAAAATACAAAATGAAGGAGGATTCCATATAATGCCAACAAAGCTTTCCACAACTGTAAATAAGATAAGGCTTATCCCAAATGAAGAAAATGTAAAACTTGTCCTTAAATTCCATGAATTTATGAAGGATAATGGCGCATCAGAAAGGCATCAAAACAATAATTTAAAAGCAATTTTAACATTTTCAAATTATTTTGGTAAAGCTTCTTTAAAGGATATTGATAAAAAAGAAGACGTTCTATCATTTCTTCAATCTAAGATAAAGGATAAAGAGCAGGATCCTGAACAAAAATGGATAACAACTTATAACGATTATCTTCATAGAATCAAGCACTTTTACAGGTGGTTATATAATGTAAATGAGAATGATTTAGACATCTCTATGGACTTGTGGAAAACTCCTTCTTTTATAGAATCCTTAAAACCAAAGAAGACTAAAAGATTAAGCCCCTACTCTGAAACTGAAATATGGGAAAAAGATGAATTTCTATCCATCATTAAGTATGAGCCTTTCCAGAGAAATAAAGCGGCTTTGGCACTTCTTTGGGATTTAGATGCAAGACCACATGAAATTACTTTATTAAAAATAAAACAAATTCGTCTCAAAGAAAAATATGGAGAAGGCGAAATACCTCATCAAGCAAAGACAGGGTCAGGTCCTATTCTGCTTACTTGCTCCTTCCCTTATGTGAGGGATTGGCTCAATCAACATCCTTTTAAAAATGAGCCTAATGCTAGATTAATTTGCAATTTACATAATGGTGCTCCTATAAAACCAGAAGCTCTTCATACAGTGATGATTCAATTAAAAAAGAGAATTGCAAGATTAATTGAAAATGGGGAAATAAAAGGAGAAGAAAGAGAAAGAATGATACTAATACTTGGTAACAAAAGATTTGCCCCTTATTGTATTCGTCATTCTGCCGTTACCTCAGATAGTGATTACCTACCAGAGTTTGCACTGAAAAAGAAGGTTAGGTGGTCTATGAACTCAAAACAAGGAACTAGGTATATCAAGAATAGAATGGGTAATGAACTTAAAAATAAAATACTTGCTTATAATGGAATTATTTCAGAAAGTGAAACTGTCAAGAAACCAAGTATCCTTACATGTCCTAGGTGCGAATTTGTTAATGTTATAGAAAATAAGTATTGTTCTAACTCTAAATGCAGTTATCCATTAAAACCTGAAGCATATGACGAATTAAAAGATAATGAGAATCAAAAATTTAATCAACTTCAACAAAAACATGAACAAGATATAATCACCTTAAAAAATGAAATGAACAATAAATTTACACAAATTATTTCATTAATTCAGCAGAATCCTATTTTGGTCAATGTGAAATCAGATGTTTTAGAAAGATATCAAAAATAAGAAATCTATATTATTTTTTAATTTATCAATCACAAGATATATTATTTCTTTTGCAATATTCTTCATAATCTTTTCTAAATCTTTCTTTATACTTTTCAAAATTTTTATCATCTTTAATAATATCAAGATATTCATATCCAAGTAATTCTGGATAAACAATATCTATATGAGCAATATTTATTTCAAAAAGATAATCAATTAAATTTTTATATTGCTCACCAACACCATGTAATTTAAATTTATTTTAAAAGATAATTGAAAATACAGATATACTATATCATCAATGTTCTTGCCATTGAGCTTGTTTTATTAGTATCTTAATTCTTTAAACTGAATATTTTGCAATATCCTAATGAGATTTATCATCTACTTTACCAAAATGTTTAGTAATTAACTTGTTGATGACATGTCTTCAGATTTTATAATTCCTTCAATCAAACCAGGTAATGCTTTGCTATCATGGACATGTTCATCAGTTACCTTCATCGAAAGAATTTTCTTATTTTTACATCTACTGCAATGTGAATTTTAAAATAGCCTTTTCTTACATCCCACTTGTCATACATCCATTGACCTCTATTGGTTACCTTGATTCCTGTACTGTCAACGGCAATTACAATGTCCTCATCAATATCATCCTCTTCTTTAATTTTGATATTCAACTTGTTGGTTCTTTTACATATATGACCATAACTTGGATGAGAAGGAAAACTTTTTCCTGTGGCCTTGATTATGCCCTCTGTTTGCCTATAGGGAAGATGAAAATATGCCTTGCTGGGATAGCCTAGTAAAAGAAGGAAAGTATTTGGAAAATGAAATGGCTCTCCGACTATATCTTTATTCATCTCTTTTAACTCTGTATCCCAGTTATCAATAATGTCAAACCCTAGCAGTATTTCGCCACGTCTAACTAGAGATTGGTTGTAGTTTGGCCAATTCACATGTTTTGTTGGCTAATGTTAGATAAATGTATGTAGAAATGAGTAATCATACAACAAAGCATATAGAGGATAGTTTAGCATATATTGAAAAGTTATGATGCTCGACGTTTGATTTTTTTCATTACATTCCAATACTCTTCTAAATTACAGTATCTTTATAAGATTCTATTGGACAATAATCAAGTGCAAGTATCTTTTGCTTTAAAATATTTTGTTGAAGAGAATTACACAATAAAAACATATTTGATATCTGCTTGAATTGTTTTACTCTTAATTAGCGTTTCATCCTTTCTGATTTTTAATGCATATGCTCAGCAGCAGGATGGTGGTGCTGCAACTGGAGGCTCTGCAACAAACGGTTTGAAAGTAGACGCACAATCTGAATTTAATAGTAATTTAAATAATAATCCTAATACAATTTCAGATGTTAATAACTTAATAGACCAAGGTAATTTTCTTATTGCTTTACACATGTATGATGCAGCTATAACCTACTATGATAAAGCTCTGACTATAGATCCAAATGATAACGTGGCCCTAAATGGCAAAGGTCTTGCTCTTAACGCCCTTGGCAACTACAATGAGGCTATATCCATATTTGATAAAGCTCTGGCAGTAGATCCAAATGATAAAATAATACTAGACTACAAAGGTAATGCTCTTGCTGGCCTTGGCAACTACAATGAGGCTATAACCTACTATGATAAAGCTCTGGCTATAGATCCAAATTTTGAAGATGCGCTAAATGGCAAAGGTGTTGCTTTAAAAAACTTTGGCAACTACAATGAGGCTATAACTTACTTTGATAAAGCTCTGGCAATAGATCCAAATGATAACATGGCCCTAAATGGCGAAGGCCTTGCTCTTGCTGGCCTTGGCAACTACAATGAGGCTATACCCTACTATGATAAAGCTCTGGCAATAGATCCAGATATCAAAGAAGCATTAGTTAACAAAGGTAATGCTCTTGCTGGCCTTGGCAACTACAATGAGGCTATACCCTACTATGATAAAGCTCTGGCTATAGATCCGAATTATGAACTGGCACTATATGACAAAAATTTGGCTTTTGAAAAATTGAATAATAATACTAATCCAATAACTCCTAATAATCCTTCTTCCCTTCAAACCAATTCCGAAACAAACCATGCTAATTATATAAATACTAATTATAGTGTATCAATGCAGTATCCATCAAACTGACTAAAAAATGAAACACAGAATGGATATATCTAGAGAAGTTAGATTGATGTAACTTTTAACTTTCTTTTCACTATGAAATACCTTATTTATATTGGTTCCAAATCCAGAAGGTTGAGGACCTCCTCGAATTACACAATTTATTGTAAAATGATAAGTTTGCATCCAAATCCTTTCAAGGAACAGGATTAGGGTATATATGCAAGAATATTGTTGAAGCATATGGTGGAAGGATATGGGCAAAGAACAACGAAGACGGAAAAGGTGCAACATTTAGCTTTAGTCTACCATTGACCAATACCTTATTGATATAGCCTATTTTAATTATACGATAAAGATGATGTATTAAAAATAATTGCATATTTGGCAAGACTATAAAAAATAATTGCAAATTATGACATGTAAGGAACGAGTTGAATCTGTTTATTGACTATCATAATAAGAAATAAATCTTAGGAAGGGTCTAAAAAATTTATCGAATTTATTTTAGATGTGCTAATTAATGATTTTAAAATTACACTTGATTTTGATAATTTATATTCAAATTCAACCTTTAGCACCTAATACTAATTTAATAACTTTCTTGAAATTCTCCCTCGAGTATTTTTCTTAGAATAATTCTTTTTTTGCTCTTTATGATATGATCTTGCGGAGTAATTTCCAGGGCCTTATTGTAATAGCGTATTGCTGCATAAAGATCATCTTTTTGCGTCTCCAAATATTTCCCTTTCCAAGTTAATGCAGCATAATCATAAGGATTAATTTGAAGAGCTTTGTCTATGTATCCTATAGCTTCGCTATATGCACCGAATTTAGATAAGGCTATTCCCTTTTGAGTAAGGGCTGCAGATTCATCTGGGTTTAGTTCAAGTGCCTTGTTATAACAACTAATTGCCTCATTAGTATAGCATAGATAATTCAAAGATATTCCTTTGTTTACCAACACAACTGTATCTGTGGGGTCGATTTCAAGTGCCTTGTTATAGTAATCTATAGCCTCAGAAAAGTTTTCCAAGGCAGCCAAAATCAGGCCTTTGAAAGTCAATGCTTGCTTGTCCGGTGAATTGTTCTCTAATATTATTTCAAAATATCTTATGGCTTCTGCATAGTTTTGCAGATCAAAAAGTAATATACCACGTTCATAAAGCAAAAACAAATCCTGTGGGTTTATTGTTATAAGCCTGTCAAAGTGTTTTCTTGCGTCATCTTCTCTTCCTTCACGCTCTAAAATCATTCCTTTATATATGAGCGCAGCAAAATTGGTAGAATCCTCAGCCAAGACTCTTTCAAAATAAGTTATAGCTTCATCAATGTTTCCAATGTTATACATGAGAATCCCTTTGTTCATGAGTGATTTTATTTCGGCCGCAGACATAGTATGTTATTATATATTAACGATCTTTTGCTTATAACGATGTATTACTCTCCTGATGAGAACCAATTTTTTTAATTTAATAAATTATTTCCCTGATTGACAATATCCTTTGTAGGCAACTAATTCTATTATAAAGCAAATCCATGAATAATTATTAATTTTTTCGATTTGATTAAAAAAATATAAAATAATTGATAATTGAGAAAGAATAAAAAGATTAATGATGATCCAACACCTTGATTAATCCCTACCAGTAGTTGCTAAGTCTTTAGCCATCAAAGATACTCTTTTGCCTTCCAAGGCTACTGGATCATTAGGGTTAATGATCAGAGCTTTATCAAAATAAGTGAGGGCCTCACTATATCTTTGTAAACTACCAAGTGTTGTTCCTTTGCCGATCAAAGCATTTACATTATTAGCATCAATGCTCAGAGCTTTATCAAAATAAACAAGTGCATCATTATATTTATGAAGAATACCCAGCGCTAATCCTTTGCCGATCAAAGCAGTTACATTATTGGGATTGACTGCTTTGATGCATGATTCGAAATACAGTTAAATACACACATCATTCATAGCAAAACTAATTGAATTATTGACTATTTACGTTATATCCTTATGACTAAAGCGTTAACAAAAAACGATTTACTGAATCATGCGACAAAGCAGGATTGACCTTTAGTGATTGGTCGATTTGAATTAAATCTTTTTTAATTTCTTTAACACTTTTTTTTATCATTTATAAAGTCATTTGAATTTGAAATAATATTAGTGCTTTTTTGCCCTTTAACATACCTATGATTATCTAAATTAACAATTGCTAATAGTGAAATAACAACTATTAGAATAGAAATATGGATTACAAAAATATAACATTGCATGTTTGAGATATCACTTTTTTTCATTGTGGTTCAGATTAAATAACCATTTATTTAATCTATTATTTTTTCAATAAAACACAATATTAAACAAATTCAAACGGTCTAACCAATCTATAACATTAAAGTATAAAACTTTAAACAAATATCATATACTCTTTGAAGTCATTTACTGGACTTGTATTGTCTTTTGTCCTCTTTACATTTTTGTGTTATGCTTTAATTTTACCTTATGAATATGATAATTAGATATCGTTTTTGGTATGAAAAAGTTTTTGGAATAAATATCTAACATTATCTAAAGTATTTTTCCAATTACCTTTTTATCTATCAAGATAATGTTTGTAACACTATACAAGCTATATTTAACCGAACCAGTGGTAAGTGTTATCTAATGATCTTCTATTTCAAGATCTGAAAAGGTTATAGATTACTTTCTGTGTATAACATGTTATTGAACCCATTTACCTACCCAAATCAAACCCACTAAGTTAAAGCTGAAAAGTCATTGAACCATTTTGATATTAGGACCCTTTTCTAAAAAGCATTTGCATTAAAAATATTTTAAGTCATTTGGATATTCTAAATCATTGTTTGCCATGATTTGATAGTTCTTCTTTTAGTAAATTATAATGCAATTCGTTTATCTTTTCTATTGAATATGCATCGACTATATTGTCCTTTATCAACCTTTTTTGTTTTTCTTTATCTTCTTTTTCCAAACCATCAAGAGAATCTATTTTTTTCTGTATATATCTGCATATATTATTGAAATATCTTTTTTCAATTCATTAAATTGTTCGTTATTTATCTTTCCTTTACTATGTTTACCTGTTGTATATTCTTGTGTCATATTATTTCTTAAGTAGTCAAGTTCATCAATATCTTTTTCATCAAGGTTGTCATCGTCATACAAACTATTTATTTTGTTGTGATAGTATTCTATTTTTTCCCTTGGTTCCTTGATTTTCTCCATCCAATGACTGAAGGTATTAACCAAGTCCCAACAAATGCAGTAACTACAACAGTAAACAACGTAGCAATATATTCTGGTGGGATAGATGGTGGTAACGCCTTAAAATTAGCAGTGAAACTTCCAAATTTTGTTATATTTAGTGTTGCTTCTGGTTTGTCTGACTTCATGTGATAAAAATCCAATATAGAATCTAAATAGAAGGTGTAGAAGCTGCTTGTAACAATTGAGTTGAATTTTCATTTAAGTTGCTCTGCCAGCTAACAAATTCAAATCCTGGATTTGGCTTAGCAGTGCATTTCGCCCCCGAATATAAATTGAATTGTTGTAATAATGGAGTTGATGATTTAACATTATCACATTCAATATGACCCGAATTAAAGGGTTCAACATTAAACATTACTCTTGTTACAACTTTATTTGATTTGCTATCTATTACTGAAACAGTACCACCAGCGGTATTAACCACATATATCGTATTTGTAAATTCATTAACACCTATAGCAGAAGGAATCTTTCCAACTGGAATGGATGGAATTTCGTTTGAAGAAGTATGGTTTGCTATTTCGTATAGAGTTTCTTGATGTAATTCTTGTGCATTTACATTATTGGAATTGCCTAAGTTGTCTAAAGCTAGTCCTTTATGATTCAAAGCAACAGTATCATTATGGTCAATAGCCAAAGCTTTATCTGATACTGTATAGCTCCTGTGTAATTGCCTAAGTTGTCTAAAGCTACGCCTTCGTATTCTAGAGCCTTTGTATTGTTTTTTTCAAGTGATAAAATATAATTCGCAAGTCTGATTGCTTCATCATAATGCCCAATTGCTACTAATTGTTTATCTTTCTTAACAAGTTCATTTATTAATGTTGCATTATAATTGTTGGCAAAATTATTATCCTTTATATCTTTTGCAAAAGCCGATTTTAAATTTATAGATAAAATTTGAAATCCAAATGGTGATTTAGAGCTATTATATAACTTATAACAATTATTAAATTTATTAATACAAATAAAATAAAATATATTACAATTTTTGATCTTTTATCAATATTATAAATAGGATATAATATGTTATCAAGGAACAATCTAATATTTTTTTGTTTTATTTATCTAATAATTAAATATTATTGGCAATTTTAGATAAAAAAACTTCTCGATACTATCATAATTAATTTATTAATATATAATTAATTAAAATTTCATTTAATTTTGAATTACATGCTTGGATATACATCTACTAATGAAATAATTAAAAAAAGTTCAAATAAGTTATAATCATTACTAAAATTAATTGAACCCATTTACCTACCCAAATCAAACCCACTAAGTTAAAGCTGAAAAGTCATTGAACCATTTTGATATTAGGGCCCTTAAATCAAAAAAATTACATATAAAAAAATTAAGACATGATGCTATTATTTTTCAAATCCGGATATGTTTTCTTTTAATAATTTATAATGCATTTCATTTATTTTTTCATCAGCATATGCATTTTCGATATCTTTTTTTATTTCACTCAGTCGATTTTCTTTATTATATTCAGGGAGATTATTTAAATAATCTATTTCATTTTTAAACATCTCTCTATATTTTTTTGATAAATCATCTGACAATTTATCAAACTGCTCTTTGTTTATTTTGCCTCTAGTATATTGTTGTTCTATATCGATTCTTGAATTATTAATATTGGTCAAGTTATCTTCGGGTATCTTCCCATTTTCTTCCAAAACATTTGTCTTTAAATTGTTTATCTCATTATAATAATAATCTAATTTCTTTCCTTGATTCCTTGATTTTCTCCATCCAATGACAGTTGGAATTAGCCAAGTTCCAACAAAAGCAGTAACAACAACAGTAAATAAAGTGGCAATATATTCTGGAGGAACTGGTGGTGGTAACGACTTAAAATTAGCAGTGAAACTCCCGAATTTAGAAATATTTAATGTTGCTTCTGGTTTATCTGGTTTCATATGGAAAAGGTCAAGTATACTGTCAAGAATAGATGGTGCAGGTGCTAATTGTAGCAATTGAGTTGAATTGCCATTCAAGTTTTCTTGCCAGCTAACAAATTCAAATCCTGGATTTGGCTTAGCAGTGCATTTCGCCCCCGAATATAAATAAAATTGTTGTAATAATGGAGAGGGTGATTTAACATTATCACATTCAATATGACCCGAATTAAAGGGTTCAACATTAAACATTACTCTTGTTACAACTTTATTTGATTTGCTATCTATTACTGAAACCGCATTATCAATACGCTCGGCTATGTATGTTGAATTTGTAATCCAATTCACACTTATAGCAGAGGGCCCATTTCCAACTGGAATGTCCTTGCCTATATTTTTATTATTATTTATATCTATTACTGAAACAGTATTATCGTCTTTATTGGCTACATAAATTGTATTTGTATTCACACCAATAGCAGAAGGCCCCTTTCCAACTGGAATGTCCTTGCCTATCTTTGAATTGTTCTTTCCATCTATTACTGAAACAGTACCATCGAGAAGATTTGCTACATAAATTGTATTAGTATCACTATTCACACCAATAGCAGAAGGCCCCTTTCCAACTGGAATGTCCTTGCCTATCTTTGAATTGTTCTTTCCATCTATTACTGAAACAGTATTATCCTCTTTATTGGCTACATAAATTGTATTTGTATTGAGATTCACACCAATAGCAGAAGGCCCCTTTCCAACTGGAATAGATGGAATTTCGTGTGAGGAAGTATGGTTTGCTATTTCATACAAAGTTTTTTGATGTAGCTCCTCTTGTGCATATGCATTATTAGAAAATGCAGCTACCGTTACAAAACCTATAGAATTCAATATTAACAAAATTATTTTTCCTTGCAATTTGATTCCACTTTTACTTCCACTTCCATTTAATATGTCAATTTCATTAATTTAATAATATTAAACCTTTTTGATAATTGGCCTTAAAACCAAAAACAATACATTATTGCTTATATGCAATAGTATTTGACGGCATTAATAAAGATTTTCTAAAATCATCAAAGTCATATTAAACTTGACTAATTATTATCATTAATATTTTATTTTATATAGAACAAAAATTGAAAACTTTAAAATATACTTTTTTATGTCTATTAATTTAATTGAATCCATTTACCTACCCTAATCAAACCCCCTGTTATTTGTAATCCTAAACTCAATAATGAACAGCTGTATCTTTAATATGGTTTAAAGTTAAATATGCTAACACATTGTAATAATGTATTTGAATCCATTTACTTACCCGAATCAAACCCCATTGGGCCCATACTGTTGACCATCTTATATTTTCAATTAAAAAAATAGTTTATCACAAATGTCAATGAGCTTGATAGTTATTTCATTTAAACCGTTTTGCATCTTACGTAATTGACGTAAATAATAATTAAACCATTACTAAAAAAAAGCATTCTAACAAAACGATATAAAAATATGATAAAGGATTGAAAAATTGATCTGATTGGTAACATGTGGTTTATCTTTTATTATTTACCTTAAAATAGAAATAAAATAAACTAATTGCTAATGTAATTGTCTTTCTTTAAAACACTG